>Ga0209777_10002017_pt1 | contig 27746 bp, 41 predicted proteins | sample FrelakmetHBP12HB_FD_187147 | JGI IMG/M metagenome (GOLD analysis project Ga0209777, IMG submission 187147) | Freshwater lake sediment microbial communities from the University of Notre Dame, USA, for methane emissions studies -HBP12 HB (SPAdes)... | ecosystem: Environmental > Aquatic >...
TTTTGATGGCTCGGGAACATGGAAAATGTCAGTTATGCGGAAAAGAATTTAAAGGTAAAAGTTCTCATATTCATCATATTATTCCAAAAAGTCATGGTGGTACTGATAGGGAAGCAAATTTAGCTTTATTGCATGAAAATTGCCATAAAAAGTTGCATAAAAATAAGCTATTAAATTTAAAGAAAAATAAGCAATATAAAGATGCCTCTTTCATGAATACTGTTAGATGCAGGTATCAAAAGATTTTTAATTGCCCCATAATCTATGGTTATGAGACTTTTGCTAAAAGAATCTTATTAAAACTTGAGAAAACTCATTATAATGATGCTTTTATAATAGCTGGTGGAACTAATCAAATTAGAACTATTCCTATGTTCTTGGGACAAAAGCATAAAAATAGCAGAATTTTGCAAGTTAATAGAAAAGGTTTTAAACCGGCAATTAAAAAGAAAAGATACTCAATACGTCCTTATGATCTAATAACCGTTAATAATAAAAAATATGTGGTTAAAGGATGTCATTGCTGCGGTAGACTAGTCACTTGTGAAAATGAAAAAAAATTCATAGATATTAATGTTAAAAAAATTGAAAAAATTTTTCATACTAATACTCTCTATCTAATCCAAAATGATAATAGGAATTGATCCTTCTATAACGCACTGTGGCTACGTACTTTTAGACGAAGCCAAAACAGGTAAAGAGGCCCTAGTCAGTACAGGGGTCTTTAAAACGGCCCCCTCTGAGGGTCTCTTTGTTCAGCGTTTGATTCTACAGAGGGAACGACTCAGGCATCTATTGGTCTCTAACAAGATTAAATTTGTAGCCATGGAAGCCCCTATATGGGGTTCTGGCAGTACAGAGCTCTTATATGCCTTACATCAATTTTTTCACGAAGTCTTTCTAGATCATGCAGTTTATTTGATTTATCTACAGCCAAGTACAGTTAAAAAATATGCATATCCAGACATGGATCCTGATAACATTACAAAAGCTCATATGACTTTAGCAGCAAGAAAAGAGCTTGATATAATGGGGAAGCGCTTTTCTGAACATGAAGCAGACGCTTATTTTATTGGAAAGATTGGTCTTAAGTATTATCAATGGCTATTCATGAAAAAATTTTCAGATAGTGACTTAACTGAAATTGAACAAAATTTATTTTGTGGAAAGCATTCTTATGTCAGAGGCAACAAAAAGGGGATTACTGAATACACGGGTATTATCTATCGAGAAAATGAACGATTCTACGATTATTCAAAAAATTATAAAAATTCACAAATAATTTCAAAGGAGATATGTGATGAACAAAAAGGAACGGGAACAACAGGACAAAAATCAAGAAAAAAAGGTCAACAAAAAGACCCTGAGTCCATCTGAGTATTATAAGCGGCTTTCAAAGGAAGATAAAGATAAGGTAATGGATTTGCAGAACCAGAAGCCTATCGAATATATTCCTTCAGGTTCGTGGATTATAGACCATCTTATAGGTGATGGCACAATGACTGATAAACCCGGAGGGTTCCCTCGGGGTCATATGGTAGAAATTTTTGGAGATGAGTCCTCAGGCAAGACTACCTTAGCTTTAAGTGCAATTAAAAAAGTTCAAGAAATGGGCAGCTTTGCAATTCTTTTAGATTTTGAACAAACCTTTCATGCAAAGTATGCTGAAGCGGTGGGAGTAGACCTTGATAAAAACAAGCTCTTAGTTATGACTCCCAATCATTTTCAGCATGGTGCTCGTCTTATTAATGACGCTATCATTAATATGAAGCCCCCATTAATAGTTGTGGATAGTGTCTCAGCCATGACTCCCAGAGAAGTTATTGAAGGGGATGTGGATGAAGCAACGGGAGTTGGATTACAGGCCCGTCTCATGTCTACTTTTTTGCAATATATTTCAAAATTTCTTAAAGACAGCAACACTTGTCTTATGTTTATTAATCAGTTACGTTCAGTTATTAAGAAGAGTAAATATGATCCAGGGCCAGATGAGGAAACATCCGGGGGCAGAGCATTGCGTTTCTATTCCTCAGTGCGTTTGAAGCTTCGTAAGGGTGCTGTTGAGAAAATAAACGTGACAAGTAAGTTAACAGGTAAAAAGGGGGAAGAGCCCGTAAATGTAACTATAAAAGCCACAGTTGTTAAGAATAAAATTGATAAACCTTGGCGAACTGCCCCGGTATATATCAGATTTGGAGAAGGCTTTGATAATATTCAGTCTATTGTTGAACTGGCTATTAATATAGGAGTAATTAAAAAAGAAGGAAATTCATATTCTTTTGCTCATAAAGGAGGGGTTCTTAAAGTAGTGGGTAAGGAACAGTTGAGAAAGGCACTAGAAGAACAGGATAAGGTATTTGATCAACTTAGAGCCAACCTAGTTATCAAGGAAGATGAGGCTGTTAAGAAAGAATATGAAGCTATTGAAAATGAGGACGCTATAGATGATATTCTTAATAGTACGGCTGAAAGTTATATAGATAAGCAGAAGAATAAGAAAAAGGATGCATCTGAAATTTCTGACAATGAAGAAGGTTTAGAAAACATAGCAGACAAAAAATAAGCCATTTCACCTAAAGGACTAGTCATATGAAAATAGTACAAAATGTAGATACGGTGCAGATTAAAGATGTTCCTCCCATGTGCGTCATTATTAGTAAAACAAAATCAGGTGCCTTTTTTGATGTTCTCCTTTCAGAATATTTTGATAAAAAAGAAAAATGGGCCTGGTTTGCCTTAGACAATTGTTCGCATAGATCCTGCAATGATTGGTTTAATAGCAGAGCTGAAGCCATAATTTATATGCTATCACTCGGTTTTAACGTGGAATTTTTTGAAACGGGTGCTGAGGGTAATCTTGCTTTTAAAAATTGGTGCAATAATAATATTTCTGAATAAATGCAGATAATTAATTTATTAAAAGGAACGGATTAAAATGAAAGAAAAAAAGGTAAGAAAAATAGAGCCTTTGCGTTTAATCTGGGCAGACAGCATTTCCAAAGGTGATTTAAAGGAACTCAGAAAAGAAGTAGAAAAGTCAATAAAAGATCCGAGTTATACAATTGTTTGTAATTATAGAGTCAATTGGGAAGAAATAGAAATAAATAAAGACCAGGTTATTCGCGTTGTTTGGGCTGATTGCTCTATAGAAGACATGGATGATCTTAAAAGTCAAATTAATGCTGCTTTAAAAGACCATAAAAAGCCTATTGTTACTAATTATAATGTTAACATAGAAATGGGGCAGCTCAGATGATTCTGTCAGTTTAAAGGATTTTTAGAAAGTATAACCCAGAAAGGAAAGCATTTTATGACTTATGTTGAAGCACCTAATAGGCCCCTACTTGGTAATAAAAAAAGTATTTTTCTTGCAGGGAGTATTCAAGGTTCTAAAGATTGGCAAGCCGAAATTGTTGAATTAATTAAAGATCTAGATATTGTTATATTTAATCCGCGAAGAAAAAATTTTCCTATTCATGACCCTATCGCCGCTTATGAGCAGATTAAATGGGAATTTGATTATTTAAGAATTGCCTCAATGCTTCAATTTTGGTTTGCTAAAGAAACTTTGGCTCCAATTGTACTTTTTGAAGCTGGGGCTCATTTAATGACTCAAAAGCCCATTGTCATTGGTGTCGATCCGGATTACCCGCGTCGACAAGATGTAGAAATTCAAACCAAGCTTATACGGCCAGAGATTAAAATTGTTTATTCTCTTAAAGACTTGTCAGATCAAATTGCTCTTAAATATAATGAACTTATTTCCTATTCTTAAAAGCCATGACTGAAATTTTTATAGAAAATTTTCAAAGTATTAAAAATGTCCATTTTAAAATAGATGGCTTTACCGTTATTGTGGGAAGAAACAATGTCGGAAAAAGTGCTATTATTCGGGCTATTGATTCGGCTTTGAGTAACGAAACTGGAAGCGATTTTATTAGAAAGGGGGAAAAAGAAACCAGGGTAAGGATTCTTCGAGATGACATTGATATTAAATGGAAAAAAGGAGACTCAGCTTCTTATGAAATAATATCTAAAAATAAAAATAAAGAAACTTTTTCTAAATTAAATAGAGCTGTTCCTAAGCCCCTTATTGACGCTGGCTTTGAAAAAATAGCTGTTGAAGATAAAATGATAAGTCCCACGATAGCCACTCAATTTGAACCTCTTTTTCTTCTAAATAAAAGGGGCTCTATCATTACAGAGGTCTTGACAAATCTGTATGATATGGACCTTATAAGCATTGCAGATGATAAATGTCAAAAAGATCTTAAATCTCAAAAATCCCAATATAAAATTAGAGAAATAGACCTTAAAAATCTTCAATCTAATTTAGAAAAATATAAAGATTTTGATAACATTAAGATTACTGTTAAAAATATTGTGACTCAGGAAAAAATTAATAAGGCCTTGCAAGAAGAAATAGATTTAATTAAAATTTATGAGACAAATATTGATGTTTTGGAAAGGTCTCTTAAAAATTTAAAAGTTATAAATAACGTACATGTTCCGGACCCCAAAATTTGTGAGAAAGCTTTTTCAGACCTTCAATGGCTTGTAATAAAAGAACAAGACCTTGATGAATCTACAACAAATTTAAAAAGATTGAAAGAATTTAAAAAAATAGATATACCTGAAGTTAATAATATAGATGTTCTTATAAATGAAGTAAATAAATTAAAATTATGGGAAGATTCCATAAAAGCTTCTGAAAATGAAATAAAGAAGTTATCAATAATAGAAGCTATAAATTTTACGATTTTAACTTCTTTAATCTCTTCTATTGAAATTAATACTCAGAGTTATTTAGATATAAAAAAAATAGAAGATAGTTTTATAAGCACAGCTACTACAGCTAAAACTATACGAGATGAAATAAAGATTGTAGAAGGCAACTTAGAACAAAAGACTATAGAACTGAAACAAATTAAAGTATGTCCTTTATGTAATAAAACTCTTTAGAAAGGAATTTTATGAATGTAAAAGTGCTGGAAACAGAAATTCACAAATTATCTAAAAAGGCCCAGTTATTATCGGATAAAGTTTTGCTAGAATACAAAAAATGGTCACGATCGGCTCCATATAATGATGGTCAAAAAAAGCTCATTAATCTTTTAAATTATTTAAGTATTATGGGCATGTTGGATCCTATGGGAATTGATGCCCCTTCTAATATAAATATTAAGGGAAGCAGGGGTTTAACAGTTATACAAGATAAAAATAATAAAGCAAAAAGTATTTTGCCCAATGGAAAAAGCTCCTATACTATTAAATTATGGTCAGGCATGAAAGATTTTAAAGAAAAAATATATCCTGAAGCATTGTCAGAAAATGACTCTAACTTTAAAGAAAAATTTAATGCGATTAAAAAGGAAGTTAAATGCTAAATACAACGGATGTTCTTATTGTGGCTGATCAATTAATGCAAGAAAGATATGGTGAAGCTATCAGGTCCCGGCAAATTAAGATTTTAGCCGAAGCCCTTGTTTGCTGTATAAATGAAGAATTTGCCAGAAGATCTTATAAACCGCCAAAAAAGAATAAAAAAGTTAAAGGCAGCCATGACTGAATTTTCATTTATTTCAACAAGTGATATTCACATATCAGATATTAATCCTCGAGCTAGACTCGACGATTATAAAGCCGCCATGTTGGGCAAAATAGCTCAAATGAGGACAGCCTGTACTAAATTAAATACTGACGCTGCCCTTATTGCCGGGGATCTTTTTAATCTTAAGAATCCGGCCAAAAATAGTCATGAACTTAATCAGGATTTAATTAAAGAATTCAGTCAATTTCCTTGCCCCATTTATATGATAGAAGGTAATCATGACCTTACAGCAAATAATATAGAAAGTTTAAAGGAGCAGCCTTTGGGGGTACTCTTTGCTGATAAAACCTTACGTCAGTTAAGACATGAAATAATAGAAAAAAATGGATTAAAAATATCTTTGGTTGGAATACCTTATACTGAGAATCTTGCTTTAAATAGCCTTAAAATTCCAGAAAACAAAGATTATATAGCCCAAATATGCTTGATGCACATCTACGCTGGTTTAAAGCCTGGAAAGGTCTATAAAGAGCGCCTTTATGGATATGACGAGCTCACTAAGTTATCTCCTAATATATTTGTTCTTGGGCACTATCACGTAGATAATGGTACTTATGAAATGGATGATAAACATTTTATTAATTTAGGGTCTTTATGTCGAGGGTCACTTGCTGAAGATAGTATATCTCATTTCCCTCATATAGGTTATATCAAAATAACTGTAGAAGATGATGGTTCTAGATCTATTTTTATAAAACCCATTAAAATAAAGATTAAACCCGCAGATGAAGTTTTTGACCTTGTTAAAAAAGAAGAAGAAAAAAAGGAAAATGAAGAGATAAAGCTCTTTGTTGAAAAACTAGCCCTGGAAACTTTAAATTCAGATAATAAATCTCTTACTGTTGATAATTTAATAGATAATATAGATATGACTAAAATAGTCCGGGAAAAAGTATTGCATTATATTCAAGAAGCTCGATTGGAAAAGAAATGAGCAAGAAAGAATACAAAGATTTAGGAAATGCAAAAGATTGGGGCGAAAAAAACCCTCCTGAATATGATGCCTGTAAGCATTCCCGAAAAAAGCAACGCCTTGAAAAAAATAAATATCTTTTCACTTGCGATAAATGTAAAATAATCTTTATAATAGATGCAGGTACAAAATGAGAATAGATTTTCATAAATGGGCCGCTTTTAAAGAGTGCCCTAAAAAATTTTATTTGAAGCACATTAAAAGAGAGCCTCCGGCTATTCTCGAGGATGATTATCCTTTTTTATATGGTAATCTTGTTCAAAAATTTTTTGAATTATATTGTAATATATGGAGATTTAAAACTCCTTACCTCTTTCCGGAAATAATCAAAGAGCGCCTGAAGGACCTTTATGATAGTATTCTAAGAAATAGTACTGTAGACTGGTCAGGACCCAAGGTGACACTAGCTCAAGAAGAAATTCTTGAACGGGCTTATAATGACGTAAATGCAATAATGCATTCACCAAATCAGAATTATTTTCTTAATACTAAATCTGAGATTACTATAGAAGCAACACTTAAAAGCGGTAATGTCATAAATGGCAGATTAGACTTTTTACACAAACCCCCCCTTTCTGAAAATTTAATTTTAATTGATGGCAAGGGCTCACATAAAATAGGTAAAGATGTAAATAAGGATCAGTTGTTATTTTATGCTTTATTATGTACTTTTCAATTTAAAAGATTGCCTCAAGAGGCAGGATTTTTCTATTATCAGTTTAATACATATGTTCCTATTGAGATTAATTCCGATATACTTAATGAATTTCGAGCAAAATTATCTCTTGATATTAAAACAATGACTTCTTCGGATTATTCCGCAACCCCTAGTGCTAAATCCTGCAAATATTGCTCATATTTACCGGCATGTATTGAGGGAATGAAATCTAAAGCAAGTAGAGCAAAAGAATCAAAAATTGAAGGTCTTGAAGGTGAGGGTTTAATTGAGTTTGGCTTTTAAAACAACTTTATAAGTGCCTGATTTTTTAATATCATTAGATGCACTCTATGGAATATAGAAGAATGTATATTAAAAGATTGATTTCTTACCTGCCGTCCCTAAAGCAGCAAGTCTTCGAAGGATTAATGGCTTTTGCTACTTGTGTGAGTGCTATTGGCGTGGGTGCTATTATATTCTGGCTTATTGTCTATTTAATATTGAGGAGCTAAAATGGACGAAATTCAAAAATTTACAGAATTAAAAAAAGCCGTCTCTGAAATATCAAACAAAAAAATTAGACTAGAAGAACGCTTTAACAGCGAAAAAGAACGCCTTGAAAAGCTTCTAGCTGAGATTACTGAAAAGGGCTATGATCCTAAAAAGCTCTCAGAGACCCGTAAACAAAAAGAAACTGAATTAAAGACTCTAATGGAACAACTTGAAACTAAGGTTCAGGAAACGCAACAAAAACTTAACCTGATTGAGGCCTAAATTATGGAATTTACTGCTACTGTAAAAGACCTTAAAAAAACGATGTCCATTGTAGCTCTGGCTGTTGGAGAGGGCTCAGAAAATATAACTGGCCATGCCCTTTTCGATATAAATGATAACCAGGTATTTCTTTATGCTACAGATAATGATAAAATGGGCGTAGCATATCTTCCAGTCAGCAATATAGACGGAGATAATGTGCAATTTACGGTGGACCCTAAAAGAATACAAAAACTTATAAGTGGTTCAAATTCTGATACTATTAAATTTGTTTATGATAAAGAAACTAAAACTCTTAATGTCTATGCTTCAGAAAATTCGGACTCGTTTGTGTCTTTTGCTTCTTTTGAGCCAGAAAACTTTTTAAGTTTCGATAAAGATATTCAAGAAGCTAAAGAAATTAAAACTGTTGATGCTACAATTTTTTTATCAGGAATAAAGTTTATTCAAGGTTTTTTACCAGATAATGACACCAATAAAAAGTATTCAAATTTATATCTAGTTAATGGTACTATGTACGGATCAAACGGATCCTTTAAAGTGGGGGCATTTGAAGGAGCAGGCTTACAAGATACTAATATCACCATAAGAAGAGCCATGTTATCAGCTATTGGCTCTCTAATAGATCTTTCTGGCTCTGTTGAAATAATGTTGTCTGAGACGGAGAAGATAACAGTTATTTCAACTAAGGACCAACTCTATAGTTTTGCTTTTAGAAAGGTTTCTATTACTCCGCCAAAATTCCCACTATCTATAGGTGTTCCAGAAAGTGATAGCTTTAACATAGATAGAAGTCTTATGTTGAAAAAATTAAATCGTCTCTCTTTAGCTTCAAAAGATGAGGTGGGGATAAAAATGGTTGTAAATGGTTCTGATCTATCCATGGAAACCATAGCTGATAGAAAATCTTACGAAAAAATGACTTGTAAGAGACTTATTGGGGACCAACCTATGGAATTTGTTATGGAATGTAATAAATTAAGAAGCACTCTGGGCTTTTTTGAAGCCCCTTCTGTTGATGTCTGTGTCGATAAGACAAGGTGTATCATTTATAGCAAAGCTACTGTTAGTATTAAAGAAGAGGGCAAAGAGCCCGTATCAAGGGATTTTACAGCTGTTGGCCTACTGGCTATTGCAAAAGTGCTATGATGGAAATTGCTGAACTTCAAAGAAAAACGGATTTAATAGATGGCTATTACTCTGCTATCAAAAAGCAGGAATCAAATTATATTAATGAGTTATCTAATTTAAAATCTGAAATAGATATTCTTACTAAAGCTAGTGTCGTTTTAAAGCATCTCTTAGATGTTATGGTTAAAGATGAAATATCCAGAATGGCAAATTTAATAACATATGGTCTTAAAACTATTTTTGATGATCAGGCTTTAACTTTTTCTCCTAAGATTGTGAAAAAGAATGAAAAAATTCATATAGAGCTTAAAACTGAAAATGAGGGCATAGAGGGAGAATTTGAATCTTTTGGAGGAAGCGTGGCCGTTATAGAGAGCTTTCTTTTAAGGGTCCTCTGTATGCTTAAAAAGGGCCTTGCCAGATTTATGCTCTTAGATGAAACTTTTGCCCCTATGAGTGAAGAGTATATTAATAATACAAGTAAATTAATAAGTCAGCTTTCTCAGAAATTAGGCATTGATGTTCTTTTAGTTACTCAAAGAAGAGAAATAGATCCTTACGCAAACCATGTATATCAGGTTAAGAAATCCTCCAACGGACTAATTATGGAGATTCTGAAATGACTGTAACAAGAACCATATTATTAATAGATCTTGAAAATTTATTTTATGAAGCTCAAAAAAGAGACGAAAAAATTGATTATGAAAAAATATTGGCTAATTTTAATTCCCGTGAAAATGAGTTTTTAACTGAATCTATAGTCTATTTAATTAGAAGCCAAGATTTTGACAGTGAAAAATTTGAAATTAAATTAAAAGAATGGGGCTATAAAATTCAAGCAAAAAACACTTATAAAATTATAAAAGAAGGTCGTGCTATTTATAGGCAAACAAATTTAGATGTAGAAATTACTGTTGATAGTCTTGATCGAATTAATAATTATGATAAATTAATTTTAATGTCAGGTGATGGGGATTTTTCATATCTATGCCAATATCTTAAGAAAAAAGGTAAAAAAATAGAAATATGGAGCTTTAAAGAATGCTATAATTCTATTTTAGATCCTGATATCATACATTTTATAACAGATGACTTTTTCTATAAAAAGCCGGTAGTTAATATTTTTGGATTTAGACATGGCAGGGGGCCCATATGAAAACTGCCCGAGAAGCCTATTTAAAATTGAGAGAAGTTAAATATCATCATTTAGTGAATTTATATAAACAATATCTTAAAAAAATACCTTCAAATTGTAGGTATAATTATGCTTATAAATTTTCTTCAGATAATAATCAGGCTGAAATAAAGCTCTGTTTATTGCATCAGCCTAATTTAGACTTAAATGCAGGAGTCTTTCCTCATCTTGTTGATGTTTGCCAGGAGCCTAAGCATTGTATAAGCTGTAATGCTTTCATTTTGAGACATACTAAAGATAGCGTAAAAGATTGCTTTGAAAAAGAATTACAAAATATAAAAATTAAGGCATCTAAATACCCTGATATCTGTGCATTAGAATGGGTGCTAGAACAGGCATCAGATACAGTTCCTTTAAATTGGTTTAAAAAGATTAAAATTTACATATTTAACCTATTCAAAATTAACAGGATATGAACTATGGCCGTTTTAGTTGAATCTTGCAAGTCATTATATATTGGAGAATTACAGAAAACGTTAAAGAATCTTATTAAAAGGGACAATCCCGAAGCAACTACAGAGGAAATTCATGCTTTTACTCAGGAAAAATTAAATAATTTATCTATAAATGACCAAACTTTTGAATTTGTTTCTCAGCCAAATTGTCTAGGAGGATATTTTTGGTTCTTTATTTGTTCTAAATGTAAGAAAAGAACTACAAAGTTATTTCTTCCCCCCATGGGATCAAAAAATAGAGAATATAAATATTATTGTAAGGCCTGCCACCGTCTTAAAAACCAGTCTTCTCTTAATAGTAGTGCAGCAAAACTTGTTAGACCTTTAAAAGAAATGAAAGAAATTGAAGATAGACTTGTTAGAGGACATTTAACACCTGAAAAGGTTAAGGAGCTTTTAGACCACTATGAGGCTCTTGAAACTGAATTAAAGGGTTTACCTGAATATAGACTTTTTTCATTTAAGAAGAAACATGGAATGGGCATTGCATGAAAGATTTAGCTGTTGTTACTACTACTATTGGAGAAAAATTTGAAAAAATGGCTAGGATTACTCATCCTTCCATTAAAGCCTATGCAGATAAAATTAATGCTGACTTTATAATTTTAGATAAAATAAAAGTATCTAAGAAATATCCTTCTTATGAAAGATTTCAACTTTTTGATTTATTAACGAAATATTTACGAATAATTTATATAGACACAGATATAATAATAAGACCCGATTGTCCTAATTTGTTCGAAGTGGTACCAGAAAAAACACTGGGTTTATTTAATGAAGGACGTTTCATTCCAGATGTAAAAATGGGGGTTATGAGTGACGTTTGCAGAAAGTATAAAATTAATATCCCTAAATGGAATGGAGAGTATTATAATACTGGAGTTATGGTTACTTCTAGACTCCATCGCCATCTTTTTAAAAAACCAGTAGAAGAATTTGATACCTATGCTGTGGGACCCACATTTGTTTACCATTATGAGCAGCCTTATTTAAATGCAATAATTATAACTGAAAATTATAAAGTAACAGAGCTTAATCATAAGTTTAATCGTATATCCGTTATGGATGAAATTACTGGAGAAAATAAATTAGACAGCTATATTCTGCATTATGCTGGAGTTCATTATGATAAAAATTTTGAAGAAACCATAAAAAATGATTTAAAGAACTGGCAAGAAAGTGCTCCAGAATATAAATACCCTAGAAATTTTAAAATTATTGTTGGAGGGGGCATAGGAGATCAAATAGACGCAGAACCTGTGGTGCGCTATATATGTGAGAAAATTTATATTGGAGATAATATTCATGTTAAAACAGACTTTCCTTTTATTTTTAAACATCTTCCTGTAACTTTAATCAAAGATAAACAGATAAAGGAAGCCACAGTTTTTCATACAATTGAAACCCTTCCAGCGCCTGAAACCCCAATATGGAATTATATAGCTCAGACGCTTTGCCATACAACAGATTTTGCTAGTATTTCTGCTTTAAGGAGAGTCTTACCGGACATAGATAAACAGATCAGACTTGATGTTGATAAAGAAGCTTTAGAGTCCGTAAGGGCTATTATAGGTAATGAAACTTCAATTGAAAATCTTATTTTAGTTCATCCCGGTAAAGGTTGGAAAAGTAAAACTTTCCCGCAAGAATATTGGCAAGAAATTATTGATAAACTTGTGGATGAGAATTTTAAAATAGCCATTATAGGCAAATATATTTCAGAAGAACAAGGTATAATTGATGTGAATATTCCGAAAGGAGCTATTGACTTAAGAAATTTATTGTCTCTAGATGAAATGGTTGCTCTTATCAGTAAGGCAAAAATATTAATCTCTAATGACTCTGCTCCTATTCATATGGCTGGGGCTTTTGATAATTTCATTGTTTTTATACCTACTTGTAAGCACCCAGACCATGTATTGCCTTATAGAAAAGGGTCTAAAAACTATAAATCTATAGCATTATATAAAAAATTAACTTGTGATTCTATAGATAGTAGTCCCACACAGGTAGACGGGGCTACTGTAGATATATATAAGGGTGATATAATGGACTATTTACCAGAAACATCTGTTGTTATAAATGCCGTAAAAGATTTTATTAATTCACTGTCATGAAAGGAACTATATGAATTACGTTTGTAGATGTACCATCAAAAGATTTGCAAAAGCGACCTGTGATCACATGATTGATGTTCCTACATTTCGCACGTATGCATCTGGATACGGGGGCAAGGATGTATCAAAAACATCAGATTCTATAGAGCGCTATTGTGCAGACGGCACAGATTGGTGCCCTCACCAACAAATAGAAGAAAAAAAAGACACAGATAAACGACAAGCAAAATAGGATAATTAATGTCTATTCCTAAAATAATATGGCAAACCTATAAAGATCCTTTTGATAAACTCCCTCATTATATAGTAGCCCCTATAAATTCTTGGAAAATAAAGAATCCAGATTGGGATCATCATTATATGACTGATCCTGAAATTTATAATTTTGTTAAAGAAAAATATGGAAATGATTGGTACAAAATATTTTCTGAATGCCCTAAGGGGGTAATGAGAGCTGATATATGGAGATATTTAATTGTTTATGAGTATGGAGGAGTTTATACAGATGTGGATACAAGATGTTTTAAACCAATAAATAAATGGATAGACCTTAATAAAGGATTTATAGTTTGTCCCGAAAATAATACTCATTTTTGCCAATGGACTTTTGCTGCTGAACCTAAAAGTCCAGTTTTAAAAGCAGTAATTGATTTAATTGAAGAAAGACTTAAAAAGCCCGATTATAATAACAAACATTATGTTCACCACCTTACTGGACCCGGAGTATGGACTGATGGCATAGAAAAAGCCCTATTAGCAGAGCACAAAGATATAACTAGTAATGTGGGTTATTATAATAGCCTGCCCATGGCTAAAAAATTCAATTTTTTTTGTTTTGGAAGTAGCGTTTTTAATAATGGCGATGTCTTACACTTATATGGTAGCCAAAATTGGGGCGATGGCAAATATGTCCAATGGATTAAATGAAAAAATTTTAATTACTACTATTGTAAGAAATAGAGGAATATATCTAAATAGATATTATATTCAATTGAAAAAAATAGTCCAAACCTTTCCAGAATGTGACTTTTATTTATCTATTTATGAAAATGATTCTACTGATAATACTAAAAAATTATTAAAAGAATTTAATTGGTCATTTTTTAAAAAATATTCAATAGTATGCGAAGACATAAAAACTCCTTATTTTGGGTCACATCCTATAGAGGAAAGAGTAAAAAATCTTGCTGATGCTCGTAATAAATGCCTTATAGCAAAAAATTTGTATCTTGAATGTAATAAAATTCTCATGATTGATTCTGATATAAGATTTGAATCATTGACTATAAGAAGACTTTTAAATTTTCAGAAAAGACATAGACTAGATAGAGTTGATATTGTGTCAGGAATAGCCTTACATGAGGATTTATGGCATTGGGATACTTGGGGAACAAGAAGAAATCAGCTAGAAAATAGAGGAGGACTTTTTATAGGTTGGGAAAATCGAGAATATGATAGATACTATGGGACTTCAAATGGGCTTTGTTTATATAATGCCGAGCCCTTTAAAAAAGGTGTTAGATACGGCTGGTTTAATACAGTCCTTAATACATTTGATTGTGAGATGATCGTTGTATGCCAGGAATTTCATAAATTAAAATATGACAAAATTTATATTGATTATAAAGCTGTTTGTTATCATGGCGAAAAATCTTTGGTGAAAAATGAAAATTGACTATATTGATTCAAACTGTAAAAATTCCGGATATGGAAGAGCCTCTTTAGGGTATATTAGAAAGCTCATTGAATTAGGACATGATGTTCATGTAGGCCCTTCAAACAGAAAACCTGATGTAAAAATTATTCATGAAGTACCTGTCCATATTGATAAAGCTCTATTGGATAGTACTGTATCCATAATTTTTTTCTATGCCTGGGAGCTGCCCACTTTACCTCAATCATTTATTGATGTCTTAAATAAATGTACACATTGTTGCACTTTTTCAGAATTTCAGGTTGAAGTTTATAAAAAGAGCACTGGAAAAGACAATATTACTTATCTTCCTCATATTCCTCCGGAGATATCATACTCAACATTAAAAAAGGAAAAAAATAAAGATATTTTTATATTTTTATCTGTTTCAAGATGGGATGAAAGAAAAGATCCTAGAACTTTAATTCGTTCTTTTTTTAATGAATTTAATGCAGAAGAGCCCGTTAAATTAATACTAAAAATACAAGACGCAAACATTGCTTATATTAATAAAGTCATAGAACACTGCCGACCAAAAGGAAAAACTTCTCCCAGTATAGAAGTTATAGCGGATTACTTGGATTATGAAGGTATAAAAAATTTATATACTAAGGCGGATGTATTTGTTTCTGCAACAAGAGCCGAGGGCTGGGGGCTGTGCTTTAATGAAGCCCTACTTTATGGCGTTCCTTGTATTTATCCCGATAGTCCTTATATAGTAAGAAAGTTCTTTGATACTAATAATTCTATTAAAGTTCTATGTCGAGACATACCTGTTAGTCCTTTCTGGCTAGGCTCATTCTTTTTTCGAAATCAAACAAAAAGTCATATAGTATGGAGTCAGGTTGATGAAACTCAATTAAAAAAAGCTATGAGAAAAGTCTTTAATGATTATGATAATTTGTTTACTCTGCCAATAAAACCTAGTGCGGTCTATCTTGAAGAACAACAAAAAATAGGGGCCATTTTACAAGGAATTTTGAAAAAAGTTTAATAATGTCTTAATAATTAAATATATTCATGTTAAAAATTGCCATGCGTCTAAGAATTAAGCCTCCTAAAAGACGTAGTCCCCAGCAACGCCTTAAAGCCCGCATGTACTATAGACGTAATAGAGCAAAAATAAGAATGCAGAGGCGTCGGTATCTTCGTATACATAGAACTCAAATTAAACATAGAAAAATGTTCATGCGTTATAAACCCACATGGTTTAAAAAAGTAAAAAAGACCCATCATATCCCTAAACCTAAAAAATTTAAAGTAACTGTACCTAACATTAAGAAAGTCAAACACTTAACAGTGCATCACTATAAGCCTCTTAAAGTTAAAAAATTTTAGCTCCCACCTGTTATATTTTTAAAAAATAATCTTTTAAAATGTATAATATTAGTAGACAGTCGTTTGCTGTCCATAGAAAGATATATTATGGGAATGTCTAAATGGCACGACATTGAAGTAAAAGAAAAAGAAAACAGGTCTTGGCCCGATGAAGACAAAATAAAAATCTATACTTTAAGTCGTGATCATTCTGCGTCTGAAATTGCCAGTATGTTCAATGCAACGGTTACACAGATCCATAATGTCACTAGACTCGCAAAAAAGGGCCTTAAACAGTGCTGCTATCACTGTGGCACTCCTTTAACTGAAGAAGAGCTAAGAGCCCACCATGGCCTTGTAAAAGCTTGTACGAGGTGCAAAGAGGCTGCCTTCAAATATAAGAGAGTACGGAGAGAAAAGGCTTTAAAGCAAGGTCTTTGTGGCTATTGTGAGACCCGTCCAGTTGTTTCTGGTCATACTGCATGTATCAAATGTATTTCGGCTACGCATAGACGCCGAAATAAAGAGGGTCTATGCGGCTTTTGTGGGGTAAGACCCGTTAAACATGAAGGAGGATCATTGTGCGAGGAGTGCATTAAGATAACTGCAACAAAAACAATGATTTATAGGGAAAGGGAAAAAGTCTGTGCCTGATACAGTAATTAATATAAATAGTAATAATGCCCCCTGCCCTAATTGTGGGGTTAATCTCCTTGATATTAAAAATTTTATTTTTAATGGAAAAGTTGATAATATGCCCACATATATTGAAGAATACTGCAGTTGCAGGCATTGCGGAGCTCCTTTTATCTTACATTATGACTTATTTGATTCCAAAGGTCATATCTTTTCTAGAGTTTTCACAGAAGATATTAATAACATGGCGTATAATTGGCAGGATTCTTTAACAGATGAACAGAAAAAGATGATTTCTGGTCATCTAGAAGGTTGTAATATATGTCTCGACAGATTGTCTCATGAAATACTTACTGATGCCTGGCTTAAAAGTTTCATTGCATCTTTAAGAAAGAAGGCTCTATGAACTTCAAACTGTTCGCCTTTATTCTGGCTATGGCATCCCTTTTAATGATAGCAGTTTTCTTTCTGACTGGTTTATCATTAAAAAGCATGGTTATTATATCTGTTCTATTGGGAATAGCCACAGCCAATATTTATTTCAAGTTTGCTAAATCAAAAATTTAATAGTCTATTAATTCTTATTTTCTTTTTATGCATATAGAATCTTATGATTATATAACAGGTCAGTCTCTGGGTAATACCTCTCTCAGTATTAATTTTGGGGATTTAATTCAAGGTCAGCATTGTACTAAACCAATAGTAATACGAACAATTGCGGATTCTTCTGATTCTACAAATATTTATAATTTAAGGTTGTTTCTTGAAAATAAAGGATCCTGGAAAAGTACTGAATATGGATATTTTATAAATGAAACATTTATTTCCTCAATTGAATCTGGTAGTAATTCCTTTTCTAATCATTTCACAGAAGTCCCTGGAGCTTCTTCAACGTCTATTGGAGGTATACCCATAAAATGGCTAAATGGTTCCTCTAGCTATATATGGTTGGATGCCCATATTCATGACTCCACTGGTATGATTAATGCTAATTTTAGATTGTTTTATGACTTTTAATCTCATAGGGCATGATTTTCTCCTTTTAATCTTTCATTAAACTTGGCTCTTACTTCATCAAATTCCCATATATCCATGTAGAGAGGGAGTTCTGAGTCAGGAATATTTTTGAGAATGTTATATTCTATTTTCAGGCGTTCTTCATCAGAGCCATCACCAAAACCGGAGCCCTCGACAAAACCAAAGCCATGGCCGGAGCCATTGCCGGGGCCATAGCCGGAGCCATCGCCGGAGCCGGAGCCATTACCATAGCCAATGCCCTCACTGGAGCCCCATCCGGAGCCATGACCGGAGTCCCAGCTATCGCCAGAGCCGGAGCCATCGCCGGTGCCATAGCCGTAACCGGAGCCGTCATCGGAACCGGAGCCGGAGCCCCAATCGGAACCATTTTCATAGGGCATGACTTTCTCCTTTTAATCTTTCATTAAACTTGGCTCTTACCTCATCAAATTCCCAAATATTCATATAAAGAGGAAGTCTTGAGTCAGGAATATTTTTGAGAATATTATGCTCTATTTTCAGGCGTTCTTTTTCAGAGCCATTGCCAAAGCCGGAGCCCTCGACAAAACCAAAACCATGGCCGGAGCCAGAGCCCCAGCCGTAGCCAGAGCCAAAGGCATCACCGGAGCCATTGCCATAGCCATGGCCATCGCCCCAGCCGTAGCTGGAGCCCTCAGCGGAGCCATTTTCACGGGGCATGACTTTCTCCTTTTAATCTTTCGTTGAACTTGGCTCTTACTTCATCAAATTCCCAGATATCCATATAAAGGGGAAGTTTTGAATCAGGAATATTTTTGAGGATGTTATATTCTATTTTCAGACGTTCTTCTTCAGAGCCCCTACCATAGCCATTAGAGCCTTCACTGGAGCCATGGCCGGAGCCATCGCCATCACCAAACCCTAAGCCATCAAGGTGGCCAGAGCCAGAGCCGGAGCCCCAGCCCCAACCACCGCCAGCACCTTTGCCATAGCCGGAGCCAGAGCCGGAGCCATTTTCATAGGGCATGACTTTCTCCTTTTAATCTTTTGTTGAACTTGGCTCTTACTTCATCAAATTCCCAGATTGCGCAAGATTGCTTATTTTTGTCTATTTTTGTTTATTGTTTCGAGCCCATATTAAAGAAAAAGTTTTGAGTCAGAGATGCTTTTAAAAATATTATACATTCTAATCCACTAAATTTTGAACTACCACCCCGTAAACGGGGTGGATTCCCGGATCAGCGACCGCTGCCTAGGGGCGGGTTTTCGAAGAAAGGATAAAAAATAATAATCTTTTAATATATCTCCCATATATGTGGAGGATATATGAAAAAATTAATTCAACTTACGGACCAACAAATTAAATTAATTCAGCAAGATGCTAAAATTAGAGATATTTCTTTTACAGAAATGTTGAGAAGAATCCTCGATCAGCATTATCAAATTGGAACATCCTTTACTGTAACTTCCAACTTTCAAGATCAATATTTTAAACCATTACTAGTTAGGTCTTTGCCTGGCCAAACAGATTCTGCTTCGTGGCAAAATCCCGAGTGCGGTTATTTCATGGATAGTTCCTTTATTCCCATAAAATAACATGGAAACATATTATAACACACTAGAAATAAAAGAAGGCTCTGACATAGAGACCATTAAAAAGGCGTATCATCGCCTAGCTATAAAATGCCATCCTGATAAAACTAACGACCCCAATGCTCATGAAAATTTCAAAAGAATAAATAAAGCATATGAATTTCTTTCTGATGAAACTAAAAAAGCCAATTATGACAAAACTTTAAATTTTTCAGAAACTCTTCATTATGTCCCACAGGGCACCGATCTTAAAGTAATTCTTAAAGTTAAAATTGCAGAACTCGTAAAATGCCAGAATAGAGTCATCGTAACTAAAAGAAAAGGCCAATGCCCCTCCTGTGAAGGTACTGGCTCCGCTACTAAAAAAATTAAAAAATGCAATTTCTGTAATGGCTCCGGCCTTCAAGGCATGCCCCTATTACTGGGCCATAAAAAAAGATGTAATTACTGTGAAGGTGTAGGATATTTACCCATAGGGGATAAATGCTATAAATGCAATGGCTCCACTTTAATTACTGAAATAATAAGACATGAAATAAAATTAAATCCTTTTTCAGAAGTTATTATTATAGATAAAATGGGCAACTATCCTGTTGGAAACTATCCCATTGGAAAAGGAAAACCAGGGGACCTTATTGTAGAATTGGAAATTGAACAAGAACCCTTTTATAAAGTTAGAGGTCTGGACATAAGCTGTAATTTTAATATCAGCCCTGCCCAGGCTATTCTAGGAGATGTAATTCCATTAAGAGCTTTTGATAAAAAAATAAAATTAAAAATACCTCCAGGAATTACTGATAACAGCATTATTGAACAAAAAGGTGGGGGTATAACTTATAAAGGTCAAACAGGACTTTTTAGAGCCGTTATAAATATAGTTATTCCGAACATTCTATCCGAAGAAGAAAAGATTCTTTACCAAAAAATACTCGATATAGAAAGGACTACTTTATGGCAAACGCCCCAGCCCCTGAAATGGTAGGTCTTAAATTTGCTCAGCAGGATCAAATTCTTAATGAGTATAGAGGAAATATTTATAATGCGGAACTTAGATTTAATTTGCTTATTAAACTTCTTGAAGAAAAAGGCATATTATTACAGGAAGAATTAAATAAAAGATGGCCCATGTATCTAGAGCATGATGTAGGAGCCATAGACGGCCAAACTGGGCAAATGCAGGGCAGTTTAAAGATACACATGTACGGAATATAAGTTATGCCCTTTAAAGACCCAGTAAAAGCAAAAGAATATCACAGAAAATACTATTTAGAACATGAAAAGGAATTTTCCAAAAGATCAAAAGAAAGATATTTAAAAGATTCTGAAAAGATAAAAGAAAGGTCTTGTTTAAGATATCATGAATATAGAGAAAAAATAGCAAAATATAAAAGAAAAAAATATCAAAAGAATAAAGAAGAAATTGATGAAAAAAATAAAAAATGGGCACTAAATAATCCGGATAAAATTATAATGATTAAAAAGAATTATAGGGATTCCCATAGAAATGAATTAAGAAAAAAAGGTAGAGAATATGCCAAGAGCCATAGAAAGCAAGCTAACAAATTAAGAAAAGAACGAAGAAAAAATAAAGAAATAATGAAAAAAGAAAAACTAAAAGATAAATACGGCATTACTTTAGAATTTTTTAATAGCATGCTTAAAGAACAAAACTATAAATGTGGCGTTTGTGGTAAAATTTTTGTGAATGATCCAGCAGGTAAAAACGCTTTGTTTCCTTGCATTGATCATGATCATAGTAAACATAAAGGTCAAAGCATAAGAGGTCTATTGTGCCGGAAATGCAATGGTGGGATAGGCAATTTAAAAGATGACCCAAAATTATTATTAACAGCTTTTAACTGGCTAAATGGCAATGTTAAGTTTGAAAGAAAGACTTCGGAATTTAATTTTAAAATAAGACCTCGTTACAAATATAACATAAAAGGAAATTTTAAAATAACTATAGATCAATTTAAAGAAATGTTTTTGAATCAAAATGGCCGCTGTGGCATATGCAACATACCTTTTGAATCTAAAGTACCTGATAACCCGGCTATTGATCATTGTCACGCTTCTGGAAAAATACGAGGACTCCTTTGTAGTAAGTGCAATAGTGCTCTTGGAATGCTAAATGATGACCCTGAAATTATAAAAAACGCCATTAAATGGCTAACGAAAGGCTACATATATGCGGATGATAGAAGTTAAAAAACCTTTTACGAACAATGGGATTAATTTTGAGACAGGCCACAAATATGTCTTACCGGAAGATGCAGAAGCTCAATTTAGAACAACGTATGGTAACAATATAGGCATGTCTTATCCTATAGACAGTCTGCTTAAGCCCTATAAAGGAGAAGACCTCTCAGGAAAGAAAATCATTACTTTTCGATTTGGCGGGATAGGAGATATTACTTTTCTTAATCCAGTTCTTCGATGGCTAAAAAAGAAATATCCAACATGTCACATTACAGCAGCCACGGCATGCAAACAACCCCTGGAAAATGTACCAGAAATTGATGTATTACTGGATATGCCTTTTGATGTAAAATATTTAGAATCAACAGATTATACGTGTTTTTTTCAGGGCATTCTGGAAAGCTCTTCTGAAATATCCAAAAAGACCCATGCCGTGGACATGTTCTTCAGTTACTTTGGAATCGACAGTATTCAGCTACCTTCAGAGGACAAAGTCCCTAAATTGTTCTTCAATCGGGAAGAAATGTCCTGGTTAAAAGAAACTTTAAATAATTTGGGCATTAAAGAAGAAAACTATGTCATAGGAATTCAAGTTGAGTCTTCATCCCCCATCAGAAATTTCCCTAAAGAAAAACTTAAAGCCGCCATTGATCTTCTTAGTATGGAGGATAATGTCCGGATTATTCTGATCGGGACAGAACCTCAAGAGATAGTGTGCCAATACTATAAGGGTCAAAATCCAAATATTATTCTGGCTACTAAATTTACGGTACGCCAAAGCATTGTATTGGCCAATAGATACAACATGGTCATCTCTCCTGACTCCTTCATGGTTCAGGTCGCTGGAGCCATGGAAAAGCCTTTGGTGGGCCTCTACGGGCCTTTCCCGAGCTCTGTTCGTATGAAGTATTTTAAGAATGCTATAGGGCTAGACCCCAGCGTGGTTTGTAGTCCATGTTTCAAGCATGATTTCAGGCCGTGTATTAAAGGATTTCCTAGTCCTTGTTTTACTCAAGTTAGTGCAGACGACGTGTTACAGGCGGCAGATTATTTAAAATTTAAATTCACTGGGCAGCATTTTAATTACATGAATAGAATATTAAAAGAGCCTGATTTAACAGATATAGAACAATATATGTTATCTGCTGATAAAGGACTAGCTTTCTTTCCTCGATTTTTTAAGCACCCAAATATAATCACAGTAGACGTAAATCCTTTTACTGGAGCTGATGTAAAAGATCTTAGTCAGCCTTTTAATAGGGAAGCTTATCCCTTTGTGATTTATTTTGATGAATTTCAGCCCAAGTATATAAGCCTTTATAATAATTCTAAAGGCTTTGTCCGTCCTGGGGGCTATTTCATAGCTTATCGAGAAAATGGCCATGAAGCCTTATTTAATGATGTAAAAATGGATATAGGAAAGAATTTTATATTACTATTAACTAAATTTGATCCTGTAACTAAGAATTTTATTATCGTTGGAAGAAAGCCTTATTAAACAATAATCTATTAATATACGTGGCTATACTCTTTCTATATAAGGAAAATAGCCATGTCTATAACATTTAATAATCCTGCTTTAAATAAGAGTCCAAGTAAACCTCTGGGGCATCCTAGCCCTTCAAAGGATAAGCCTGAGGACCCCCATAAAAAATTTGAACGGGAAAGACTTCAGAGACAACTAGAGCAGACCAAACAAAGACTTAAGAAATTAGAGCCCATTTCTAAACCTATCAGAGTTATGGCTGAGCAGATAGCCCATACTAATATTATTGTTGCCGATGAAGACCCGCAATATCTCCTGACTCAGATCACTCCCATATTAAGAACAGACATGAAGGTTCCTTTAACTGAGGTCAGAGACAATATTGAACTTAGTGAAAAAAAAGGTAAAGATAGTCTTTATCATGTCCCTCTTCGTCGAGATTTAGTAGTGGACGGGAACATGATAGCAGGCTTTAATCGTAAAAAAATGAATTTCAATGCTCTTACATGGTCAAACAAAGGTTTTGAATTATGGATTAAATATCCATATGAGCCTCCACCTGAGGAACAGGCTAAAATGCCTAAATTACCCAAATTTTAACATAAGGTGCAATTATGCCAGATTTTGGAACGCCTTTTTCGGGATTAAGTCTTGATCGGAAGCTTACTAAAGAAGAACTCATTCGTTCAGTTCGCTTCATGGTTGCAGCTGAATTCGAAGCCATAGAAATGTATGGTAAAGTTGCAGACGCCACGACGGATGAAAAAGCTAAGAAAGCCATTGAAAGTATAATCAAAGAAGAACGAGTTCATGCAGGAGAATTTCTTGAACTATTGGTCCGTCTCGATCCCGATGAGGCTAAATTTTATCAAGAAGGATTTAAAGAAGTTGAAGAAACTATGAGTAAAAAAGCCCTGGCTGATAAAATTCGGATTTTTGGAAAATATATCTGGGAAAAAACTGAAAAAGGTGATGCAAAGACTCTTAAATACAAATCTCCTTTTACAGGTAAAAAGTTTCATGTCAGTCCATCTGCTTAAGTAGCTTAATTTATGAAAGCCCATAGCTCCCCTAATGATCCCCTTATAAAGACCATTCAAAAATGGAAGCATGACCAAGCTATCATTTCTTTAACTTTAGATGAGATGATTAAAGAAGCTGAAGGTAAAGAAAAGATCATTGAACAAAAAGTTGATGGCCAATCAGCTATATTAGACTATAAAGCAGGAGAAGAGCCAAGATTTGGGAGTCTTCATGGCATGATAATGTGGGATCTTCCGTTATGCGATGATATTACTGAAATTTTTAAATCTAAGAAAATTACTCAGGCTAAAATAGTAGGGGAAATGGCTGGCTATGCTGATAATAAGATAATCCCTTTTAATGAATCTGAATCCCTTATAAAGAATCCTAAGGCTGATAAAACTAAAGTACATTGGTTTCCATATCAAATTATTGAGTTGAATAGCAATAAAATTGGAAATGATTTTGAGTCTTATAAAAAGATGTGGCCGGAATTAAAAAGAATTTTTAGTGGGTCTAAATATGTTCATCCTGTTGAATATTCTGAAGGGGATATAAAATCAGCTTATAATAATTGGGTTGAAAAACAAAAAAATGAAGGTATAGTTGTCAGACTTTCGAATAATAAAATATATAAAGTAAAACCTACATATAACTATGATTTGGTAGTCCTGGCTGTAGGCGACAAAAAGCATGGTAAGAACTGGCCTAAAAAAATGATTAGTATGGCCCTTCTAGCATTCATGGACAGTAGCAGAGTTTTTCGTACAGCGGGCCATGTGGCTTCAGGGTTCACGGATGAAGAAAGTCGGGAACTTTTCAGGTGGGCCCAAAATAATAAAGTGGATGAGGACCATACATATGTTTGGGTAAAACCCCAGAAAATCATGCAAGTTCAATGGGAAAGAACTTCAATTCGTGATATGAATTCATATGAATACTCTCGGGGAAAATATGAGCCAGTAGGAAAAAAAATGTCGGGAACTATTGTGAAACCTCGTTTTATACGGTGGCGTTCAGATAAACAGGTGACTCCAAATGATCTAAGATTGACTCAGATTCCTGATTGGACGGAAAGACATAAAATGGCTCATAGAATAGCATCAATTTTTGTTAAATCTGGCATGCCGGAAGCTGCCCGACTATTTAAAAAAGAAGTAAAAGAAAAGGATAAAATTGTTTTTTTAAAAGCTCCTTTTGACAGCATAAAGGTTGAAGCTCAAAAAATCCATTTTAAACCAAAAGGTTTGTGGTATGGCTGTGGGACAGGCTGGCTTGATTTTGCAAGTTCTGATTACCATGAAGGTTTAGGCAAATATGTTTATAAACTCGAATTGAATTATTCAAACATGCTTAAAATAACTAATAATAAACAGCTCTTAGATTTTACTTCCGAATTTTCAGTTGATGATCTACATATAGACTGGACAAAAGTGGCTTCAAAATATGATGGCATTGAAATTTGTCCCTATCTTTATGATATGCGTATGGATGACCGAACATCATGGTACTATAGTTGGGACGTAGCTTCAGGATGCATATGGAAACAATCCGCTTTAAAGAAAGCTGAATTGATAGCCACTTATGATGAAAAAACTGATAAATATGTACTTGAAAACAAGATAGTCATGGCCTCAAAAATAGTTTCAAATTTTTTAAAGGAATAACTCTATGATAAGCACAATTATAATAATAGTTCTAATATCTTTTTCTTTATTGATAGGAAATTTAGTTTTAATGATTATTAAAGAACCACAATCCTGCCCTAAATGTGGACGGTTCATGATCGAAAAAATAGTAAATGGTGAAAAAATTATATTTTGTCAGGAATGTGATTATTCTGAGCCCAAGAAAAAGTCTAAAAGTACCTTAAAAAGGAGCAAATTTACAAATGCCTAATCCAGCTAAGTACCCTAACACAGAAACAGGATATAAGAAATTTATCAAAGATTGCATGCACCGGACTCTCCATCTTGAAAAAAAGGACAAAGACCAATCTATTGCTATATGCCTGACAAGATGGAGAAAAGAACATGGCCATAAACATCCTGGCAAAGCTCCAAAAAAGAAAGTTGCCGATCTTATTAAAGTCATAGCTGGTTGCCTAAAGGAATAGCACAATGTCTATTGAAGCCAGCACTATAATCAATAACTTTATTGAAGGGGAGTCATTTTTTAATGAGTCCCTTCGAATGGCAGGATATCCACCCCATCCTCAAAATGTGGTTATCAGCCAAAATGAAAACATGGCTGGATTAAGAGCTTTAAAAGAAATAGACATATATAATTATTATTCTGGAAAAGTTGTAACAGAAATGTTAAAAGAACTTAGGGGACGTAATTTGTTTATAGGTATTAAACCCAGGGGAGTACTAAAAAAGGGCCAGAAACCTATTTATGTAAGACACCCCTATTATGGCAATACTGAATATATTAGAATCAATAATCCTAAAGGTTTCGATATTTATAGAAGTGGCAGAACAGTAGAATTTCATGTAACTATGCCACAAATGACTCCCTATTATGTTATAGACCTGGATGCCCCTGGAGATTTCTCCAAAACAAAAAAAATAACAGCTGAAATTGCTGATAATTTGGAGAAACTTTCAGAAGTAAAAAATACAGAGCTAAGGTATACAGGTAAGCGTGGCTTTCATATTTTGGCTTGGCTTAGGAAATCTCAAGATGTAGACAATGCCCGTAATTTTCTTAAAGGATGGCTCAAAGAAATTTTTGGAAACAGAGAAGATGTCGTGATCGGGGAAAGCCCCAAAGGTGATAAACCTGCCATAGGGTTATCTCCAATGAAACTTAATGGGGGTCAAATAGCTAAGTGGTCTTTAAGAGTCAGTGGTCTTTGTTGTGTAGAAGTACCCAGATCAAAACTTATGACCTTCAAACGGGAAGATGCCTCACTTGAAAAGACCTATAAAAAGTTGACTGGTAAAGACTTTATATTTGGTAGAGATAAAATGGCTGCTGTTATAAATAATTTTATCAATGAAGACGCCCAAATCATCTCTAGCTATAATCCTGTGGTTCAAAACTATTTATGTCATACATAAAAGAAAAATTAGTTCCAGGATATACGGGTAAATTTGTAATAAGTTCCCATTATGCTCATGCACATCACTGGGACTTTAGGCTCGAGTTTCCTGTTTCTTCTGTTTCTAAAGCTCTGGCTGATTATAGCGGGAAGCGCCCTAAAAAGGGCGTAGAGCCCACTCCTGAGGCTCCTGATAAACCTGGAACTGTCTTAAGAAGCTGGGCTATACCTAAACATTGCCTCCCTGGAAAAAAGCCTCTTCTTGCCACAGAAACAGAAAACCATGCCATTCAGTACTGGAGTTTTCAAGGAGTCATTCCATCAGGTTACGGGGCGGGTACGGTTAAAATAATAGATAAAGGCACCTATACCCTTAATAGTGTCCTTTATGATAAGAAGTATGTTTTTACATTACATGGAAAAAAAATAAAGGATTCTTTTGCCCTTATTAAAACTAGTGGTAAGAGCTTTCTTTGGATCAAAACTAAAGAAAAACGCATGGCATGTATAAGTAATCTAATTAGAAAAACAGCTTCAGCTATTGACTATGTTCAGCCAACGCTTTCTTCTCAACTTTTTGATATAACTAAGAATCCTCCTGAAATGAAGGAAAAAGTTAGGTCTGCAACGATTAATACTTTATATAGTCCAACTTTTTATTAACCCACATTAATATTATACTTTAAAATGAGCTATTAATAAAGAATCACTTAAATTTTAATAATCTTTTAATATATAAATCTATTGATATGAAAGCCTGTGAAGTCTTAAAAGCACTCAGAATCTCCAGACAATCCTTATGGCTCTACCATAAAAAAGGAATGATAAAGTCTGAAACTCTTC
>Ga0209777_10002018_pt1 | contig 27737 bp, 36 predicted proteins | sample FrelakmetHBP12HB_FD_187147 | JGI IMG/M metagenome (GOLD analysis project Ga0209777, IMG submission 187147) | Freshwater lake sediment microbial communities from the University of Notre Dame, USA, for methane emissions studies -HBP12 HB (SPAdes)... | ecosystem: Environmental > Aquatic >...
CCGATCTCAGCACATCTCGTAATTGCTCACCAGTCAGCGGCTGGCGCTGGGGCGAGTGCAAGTACAGCGGCCCCACGCGCTTCCACGGGTTGCTAGCCGTCCACACCTGATCTTTTTCAAGGACACGGGTGCGTCCGGTTTCGCTGTGCTGCCATAGGTACGCCACCGGCTCCTGCTCAGGCTGCGCGAGGGTTTTAAGCCGGTGAATCTCAGCCATATGCTCACGCAGGGACTCCTCCAAAGCCTTGACGCGACTCCAGTCTGGATTAAACGGCTCAGGCTGCGCGAGGGCAGCGCGGAGGGCGGTGATTGCTTGCGCTTGTCGATAGTCCCAATCAGACTCCAGCGCCATCTGCGCCGCTTTGCGTAGTGCGTCAGTCATTTTTTGCCACCTGTCTTGGTTTGATTTCAGTACACACAAGCACCCAATCCAATCGTTTATCGCAATGAACCTCAATCGGTTCATCAAGCGGTTTGGCCATTGGAGGTCGACATTCAGATGCACATCCCGTCAGCAATAACACCATTAGCCACTTCATTTTTGAGTCTTCAATGTCTGTGGCCATTCCGACCACATCATTCCCTGCTTGGTAGATTCATCCTTTTTCGATGCCCAATGTGCAGCTTTTTGTGAATTTTCGTGTTCAAAAGCTGGATATGACCAACTTTCACCATCACACCAGCGATATGTACCTGACCATTTCTTGTCGTGTTCGCGTTTGGTAGGCCACCATCCCACAGCAGGCAACCCATGTTTCCAATTAAACTTTTTTTCTGAACAATCCATACAACTCCACATTTTGGTTTTTTTGCTGGTTTTACCGCCAAACGCATTTTTGTTCTTTTTGCAAGAAAAACAATGTCGAGTGAAACCGATCAATTGACTCATACAGACCCAAACAATCCAATTAACGCAGCATCTGCAAAGGCTTGACCCTTTGCCTTCTTGCCAAGCTCTGTCCACTGTGGCCACAGCTGGATTGCTCTGGCTCTCGCGGCATCTTTGTCCGTACCAATCAGCCCTGCGGACTTTTTCCAGCGTTGTGGGGTCACAAGGGTATGAGGTAGTCCAATGGCACCAATCACCCCGGTCACGACCCCTACAGCGTGTCCAAAACTGAACATGGATCGAACACCTTGACCCGGCATTGCGTGAACGCTTTCAAGGTAAACATGATCCACAAAACGACCATATGCAAGCCAGTGGTGCAATTCACTTGCATTGACTCTCGTTGCAGTTCCAACCGTCACGGTGGGCATCATCATCCATTCCACGGGTCGATCTCCCTCCAGCAAAACTAGAGCACCAGATACACCGGGATCAATTCCAACGATCAGTTTAATTTTGTTCCCCTTGCGTCAACTTTGCTTTTCATCGCCTCGAAAAAAGTGTTCTCTTCTTCGGGGCTCATTTTGTTAGCTTGTTCAAAAAAGCTACCGTCTTCAATCATCTTCTGAATGTCAGCCATCAACTCTTCAAGCTCTTCTTGCGTCCCATCAAAGTCATCAAAACATCCGGGCGCAAACACAAGTTTTGGTGTCATTGCTTTCCTTTCAAATTAAATTGAGGGCACCGCTGAAGCATGAACCGCAGTGGCCACATCTTATGTGTCGAAGTGCTCAATGCCTTGCAGCTTTTGTCCTGCTGGTAGTTCGTGCATTCAAAGCAAACCCGCAAATCCACATTGTTTTCATCTCTGTTCCACATCTCAGTGGCCAAGTCATACGCCTCTTCTTCGGTCAATCCTTCTTTGACAAACCGTTCTCTACGCCGCTCAAAGATATCAACACGATCCATGTCCATCTCCATTGATCGTGACAGTCGAAGTCACTCGATCAATCGACATCTCACCCTCACAGACAATGTTCCAGTCCTCTGAATGCTCTTCCTTCTCTGACCGGCATGATCCATTCAATTGAACGTGCTTGGCCAGCAACTCTTTGTCACCAGCAAAAACACGCCAGACATGATCCACCGTGCCACGCCCCGGTTGACCGCGAGACTTGTTGAACCTGATCCTGTACTTCATAGAACCTCCATTTTGTAAGGAGTCTAACACAAACTTAGAGTCTAAAAAGAAAAAAATACCCTCTGAGGGTAATTACTAATCTTACTGTTACTTACTGAATACTTCTTGATTGCTGCCTAGAGGTGGACAGACCTAGCCCTCCCACAAGAGGCTTGGCCTTCACAGATTCTGCCTGTCGGAGTATCTGACCCGCGAGCCGTTCGATGCATGGGCGCTAGCTTCGCCACCCATTGTCCTGTCTCAGCATCTATCCCGTAGCAAGACTGTCCCCGAGACGCTACTGCCAGTGCGCGTCCATCTCGGCGGGATTGTCAATTAAATTGACAATGAAAAAAGCGGTTAAGAAAGACTCCGTGGAAATCACCCCTTTTGGAGGTGGAGCCCTTTCGGGCCAGAGTCTTACTTAACCGCTTTCTCACCGGGTTTCCATCCCCAGTAAAAGAATTACATCACTTCATCTCAAGGCTGTCAAGTGTTTTTCACGTTCATCAATTTTGCAACAACACTGAACAGGCCTTTCTTGGTGTGTAGGTCGTTCGCATCCCATCCTTCCTCATCAGCCATCACCCAAGGCAATTCAGTGGCTTGTGCGGCCTTCTGGCCCGTTCCAGAGGCATCGTGGTCAGCAAAGACATAACGCTTGCCTTTGATCTGGTCAACCACTTGCACTAAATTCGATGCCGAGAAACACACGACTACTGATGCCTGCATCCCACAGGATCGCAGCGCCTGATGGACGCTCAGGCCCGTTGCAAAGCCTTCGACCAGCCATGTCTCACCCGCAGTCCTGCTGCCAAACCAAAAGACTGCATTCTTGGCTCTCATGCCGGTCAGCATCTTCTTATCGTACTTGCGCTCTTCCATGTCCCAGCTAATCTGCTGGAAACCTTGTAGGCGGTTGGTGACGACGTTTCTCATAGGGATCAACAGCGTGTCTGAAAGCACCAGACCTTGCTCATCTTTAAATCCTTTGACTTGCAGATACGCATGGGTGTTCATCTTGGCAGATCGCAACACCTTCTCAGCCTGCGCGGCCACTTGATCGTACTTGGCCTGCTGATCTGATTGTTGAGCTTTGCGCTTTTCTACCCAATCGCGCTTTTCTTGATCAGTCCACGGGCGAGCATGAGGATCGTCGTACCACGTCACTCTGGCTTCGCTAGACCAATCCATGACCCAGCCACGCTGGCCATCCCAAAAGAATGCACCATTCTTGGAGCGCGGTTTCTCAACCGTGCCGGTACGTCGAATGCGCTCCGACGCATACAGCGTCGCGTAGTCGATCTCGACGCCGTGCGCTCTAGCAAAGTCAATAAAGCTCATCGTCTTTGACCTTTAGCTCGTTAACAGCGTCAACAAGGCTTGATACCTGATTTGTCAAATCGTTTCCCTCTATGCTAATTGCAAGCGTATCAATTGAATCCGCAATTTTGTGCAAACCTTGAGCAACATAAATTATTGCTTCAGTCAAACTTTCAATGTGGTTGCCTTCTGGTGTGTGCATTGAAGATGCATCAAGCGGTGTAATTGCACTCGCAATCATGGCTAAATTCTTAACCACGCTTTCAATCAGTTCATCATTCATCATTTTTCCTTGTGCTGTTCATGGATGATTGCAGCCATCATCAGGGCAACGAAATTAATTGCCTTTGTGCATTCGGTTAGAGCCAGATCGCACTGCTTGTCGAGCATCAAATGATGAATTTCCCTCAACGCTTTCTCAGCCATCATGCATGGATAAGCGTAGTCAATAACTTTCACGGTCTCAGACATGTCGATTTCCTTTTCTGAATGCAATGTTCATTTGCTGAATTTTGTTGAAGACATTTCTAGTGATCTCCACGGCTGGTGCTTTGCTGAATGCCCACTTTGTCTCTTGGCCAGTGATGTCCTTGAACAGATGCCATGCTCTGCCTGACTGCTTATCAGGCTTGCTGTGATGCCGTGCATAAGTGCAAATCTGATTCCACAAGTCTTCGGCGGTGTTGGCAAGTTTCTTCTTGTCTGGGCCAGTGCCAATAAAAATCTCCTGCATGTGACCCGGCTGGGCTTCGGTCATCGCCTTGCTGATGCGCTCATGACCACACGCCATGCACCGCTTGTGAAACGGCGTGTACCCACACTTCGGACAACCCTTCGTTTCAAACTCTTCTTTGTCCCGCACTGCCTTGTCGAGCTTCTCACCATCATTCAATTGAGCCAAGCCATTGAAATAGATGTCGTTGAAGTCTTCAAAGAATCGCACGATGTTGCCAGAGAAATCCAGCAAGTGGCAGTCCTGCTTGCCCGTATCCGGTGAAGACCGCAAGCCACGACCCCACATTTGAATTGCTGTCGACAGTGACTTGCGAAGCGGTCGCGCATCACAAATGCAACCTACGTCAGGCACGTCAAAACCTTTCGCCAGAGCTTCGACCGAAATCAGCACCTTCAATGGGCTGTCGGGCTTGCGATATTCTTTGAGCAGCATCTCCCGCTCTGCTGCCTTGGTCTCGCTAGTGAACACTGCCGCCATCACGCCAGATTGAATGAACTGCCTGCAAAGCTCCTCACAGTGCTTGATGGTCGCGCCAAACACAATGGTCTTGCGGTTGTCGCCGTGCTTCTGCCAGTCTGACACCACATCACCGACGATGCTCAATTCGCGCTCTTCAGCCGCCTTGTCAGTCCACTCGCCACCGCTTGTCTTTGCGCCAGTCATGTCAGGTTTCTTGCAGGAAAAAATCCGCATAGGCGTGAGCACACCAGACACAGTCAATTCATGCATCGTGGTGGCATTCACCAAATTTGTGAAGATTTTGCCAAGACCGGGTGTGAACGGAGTTGCCGATAGACCGATGACTACAGCGTTAGTAGCCTGTGCAAACTCTGTCCATGCCTTGTACGTCGTGTGAGCTTCATCGACTACCAGCACATCCATTTGTGGCCAGAATTCGCGCTTTGCGATGGTCTGCACAGACGCAATCTGAAGCAACTCATCAGGCCGTCGCCGCCAGTGTTTGGCTTGAATGACCCCGTGGCCATACATGCCATAAGAGTCAGCCACGGCTGATGTCTGATTGATCAGCGTAGTGCGATCACAAAGGAACACAGCGCGTTTACCACGCTGTATCGCCTCTTTACATATACGCAGACCCAAGTAGGTCTTGCCAGCCCCCGTAGGGGCCATGATCAATTGATTTTTGTGCCCTTCCCTAAAACCCTGCCGTAGCGCCTCATGTGCGGCGATCTGGAAGGGTCTAGGGGTAGGGAATCCATCATCACTCTCGGGTGGAGCTAGGTCTTTGTTCATTTTTTAGGCTTGAGTTTGTCGAGTTCTTTTTGCAGCTGCTTGACCATCTTGATGGCTTCGTTTTTCTCATTCATCAGGCCGGACAAGCGCACTTCCAGCTGGGAATTCAAATGATTGAGTCGCTTGATTTCTTCATGTGCTGTAGACAGCGCATTGTCAGAATCCAGCAGCTTGTACATGGCATCCTGATCCGCTTGCAGCGTCAGTGCATTGGCCTTCAATTCATTTTCATCAGGGCCACACGTTGCAGGATTCGGACTATCAATTGAATTCTCAGCTTCAATCTTATTTTTGTAGTGCCGCTTGACGTTTTCGGCCTGCTTTGCTTTGACCTCTGGATCGCGCACAGCAGCCACAAATGGCTGAGAGACCTCACACAACTTGGCAATTTCGTTGCTCGACTTCTCTTCAAATCCTTCAAGCGCAAGCGCCATCAAGACCTTGTTGCGCTTGTCGTCAGCAGTCAATTGCTTGCCATGCTTGGCATTTGCTTTAAGTGCCGCCACACGGGCGTCGTACAAAGTACCCGGCTTGTAATTCACGTCAACCTCTTTGATACCCAACAACTTGAGTGCGTGGTACCGATGGAACCCATCAGTCAGCCAATGCGTCGTGCCGTCGAATGTCGTCTCAATCGATGGGAATTCCGAGTCTTCCAGCATTGCATCACGATACGCGTAAACAGTCGGCTGATCGATGACCACTCGGCATTGAGTGCCGCCGTCAATCCGGATGTCGTCCAATTTCACTTTTTTCATATCTTTCCTTCAGTCAAAAATGTCAGGCCGTAGCTCATGGGCTGAGACTAAACCTTGCGTTGCTTTTTCAATTTTCTTCGCCAAGGCAGGTGAGGGTTTACGCACCTGTCTCAGCAGCAGACCTAACCATGTCGGTGTGATCCCAAGATGCACCGCCATCTCTTTCTTTGCCCCGTGAGGCTCACTTGCAAAGTACTCTTGTAACGTCATGCTGTCCTCCACTGACAAAAATAGTCTAACACAGAATTAGAAGTGTGCTAAAGTTCTTTCACGGTCATGTTGACCGGGCAACACACTTTGGAGTGGTTATGAGCTTTATCGTCGAAGACAAGGGTGGGAATTTTGAACGCTGCCCAGCAGGAGTGCATCCTGCACGGTGCTACCGGATCGTTGATCTGGGCACTCAGAAGACTGAGTACATGGGCCAACTGAAGTACCTGCACAAACTCATGATTGGCTGGGAACTGCACGGCGTTGATGACTCCGGTCATCCTTTGCTGATGAAAGATGGCCGTCCTTTTGGCATCTTCAAGAATTACACCTTGTCGTGGTCTGAGAAGGCCAATTTGCGATTGGATTTGCAATCGTGGCGCGGCAAGCCGTTCTCGTCAGAAGAGATGCGAAAGTTTGATCTCAAGAATGTGCTGGGCGCATGGTGCATGATCAATGTCATTGATCGCCAAGGGCAAAACGGCAACACCTACGCCAACGTCGGTGGAGTGACGCCGGTTCCAGCCATCATCAAAAACAATGGCCTGCCGACGCCGGTGAACAAGTTGGAAATCTTTACCTTACAAGCACCTGATTTTGATCTGTTTGAGACATTCAGTCAGCATCTGAAAGACAAAATTACTGCTTCGCCTGAGTGGGCAAAGTTGCAAGTAAAACGCTCTGATGACTATCAGCGCGAAGCAATTGAATCTGCAAAATCGACGCAATTTGAGGATGACGACTCGGACATCCCGTTCTAATTAAAACGGAAACATCATGACGACAATCATTGCTAGATCAGTCGAATCAGTCCACTGGTACAACAAGAGTGGTGGCCCTGCGTATACGGTCAAAGCCAAGGACGGGTCAGACCGTCCGACTACGCTGCGTGACGCTCGCAAATTCGACCTTGTACCTTCGGTCACTACGATCCTCAAGCTAGTCGCCAAGCCCGGTCTGGAGCTTTGGAAGAACGAACAGATGCTGCTTGCAGCCTTGACCCTGCCAAGGGCTCAAAACGAGCCTGAGCGCGATTACATCAAGCGCATCGTAGCTGACTCCAAAGAGACTGGTCGACGCGCCGCAGATCGTGGCACAGCGATTCACGAATCAATTGAAAAATGGTACGAAGGGGATCGCAATGTCCAGCACGTTGCCATTGCCAAAGCATTTGAGGAAAAAGTCTTTGATCACTTCGGTACAGCCGATTGGAAGACTGAAGCATCATTTTCGTCTTTGCTTGGATACGGGGGAAAAGTTGACTTGCATTGTGCGAACGATGCGACCACTCCCGGTGGTGTAGTCATCGATGCCAAGACAAAGGAATTTGGGCCAGAAGATGATCTCATGGTCTATGACGAACACTTGATGCAACTAGCAGCCTATCGCGTGGGGCTGGGGTTGCCAATAGCGCGTTGTGCCAATGTATTTGCCTCAGTGACCCATCCCGGCCTCATCAAGGTGGTGGAATGGTCTGAAGAAGAGCTAAATAAAGGCTGGTCGATGTTCAAGTGCCTGTTGAATTTTTGGAACATCAAGCATGACTTTGGTGGTGAACGATGAAAGCAAAAGAAAGAGATAAGCTAGACAAGATTGCTGATGAGCTAGAGCGTGTCATCGAGAAATATTTGGAGATCATCTTGGCTGAGTGTGGGCCAAGAGGTCTTTTGGCCATGCTGTCGTCAACAGGCACGACGATGCTGGCCAATGCAATCATCCTGACCAAGCTCGATGAAAACACGCCGCCCACCACGGCTGAGATTGGTGAATTGCTCACCATCATGCTTCAGACCATCAATGAAAAATCATTGAAACAAGAGCGAGTGGAGGCAATGCATGAGGCACTGAGGGTCTATGGCTTCGTAGAGGATCATCGCAATCCTTACACTTGCCGCCCTTCGCACTAAATCCTACAAATTTGTGTGGTCATTTCGCAGTAGGTTGTTGACACGACTCTCTAACTTCGTGTTATAGTCTCTACACGCTGCAATGTTGCAGTTTTAAGTGGAGACCGAAATGATCACAGCTACCCAAGCAGAAGTCCAAGCCGTCGCAGCTATCGAGAGCGCCGTCAATGCAATTGATGCACTGGCAGTGTTGACCCGCCAAGCCAAGGCTCTTGAAGAGCAAATCAAGGCTCTCAAGGCTGAGATCGCCGACACCTACGGTGAAGGCAAGCACACCGGCGAGAAGTACTCTTGCACGGTCACCCTCAGCCAACGTGCCGTCGTGGCATGGAAGGCTGTAGCTGAGGAAGCTCAGGTGCCTGCTGCACTGGTGGCCAAGCACACCAGCACCACCGCCATCATCACGGTGGCATCGAAAGTTTAAAAAAAGTGGGGCTCAGTCCCCACGTCTCTCTAACTTAGTGTTATATTCTCTTCACTGCGCTGTTGCAGGTTAACTAGGAACCAACATGAGCTTCTTTCAACACCCCGACGATGAGCATGATGAATTGATCTTGGCCGCAGCCCGCAAGTCAGCTGCTGCTGACTTTGTGGAGGCAATCATTGTTGGCAAGCCGGAAGCAATGATTCCGGTCGATGATCTGCCAGAAGCGCGCAAAGAAATTCCTCTTCTCCAGTTGCTGACTTGGATCAGCCAAGAAGAGGGTGCGTACTTGCTCAAGGCTTGCACCGCAGTGATGACGGGCAAAGATGCTGAGGCACTCCACGCCCTGCGCGAGTTTGTCGAGTGCGCGGCAATCGAGTACGCCAATAACAACGTCAATTGAAAGGACGCATCATGGACTTTGAATATAGGATGGCCACGCGCAATTACAATGTGGCACCGTTGCACTCAACGCACTACTGGTGCGCTGAGATTGGCTGCTGGCAGATTGCCATCCACGTTGGGTTTGGTGGTCATGAGGGTGGTCATGAGCCACAGCGTACTGGCAACTGCCTCAAGGCACCCTACACCGTGCTTTTTGCTCACGGTTGTATCGACGATTTTGGCACCCTCATCATCACCAAAGGATGGCACTAATGGACGAGCCCGAAAAGAAACCACGGGCTCGCAAAGAGCCTACTTTTGCTATGCCCCAAGAAGTACACAATTGGATTGAGCAAGCTCATGCCCAGATCAACTACCTCAAAGGTGAAGTAGATCGCCTTAAGACCGAAAACAAGGAACTAAAAGCGTATAAACGGTGGGCAGAGCATCGTATCCTGCGGAGTGACAACGATGATTGACGCACTCATCAAATTGATTGTGTGGTTCGTGTTCTGTTTGATCTTGATGTTCTTAATGCGATGATGGCTTATTGTGCGGGCCAAATGCTTTCACAAGATATGGTGCTGCGGCACTGAGGGCCATGCCGCCAACTTCCGTAGGAAGCGTTGGAATGACTGCTGCTGCACCACCAGCACCTTGTAAGGTTTTGATGATTGCTTCATCAGTCCAGCCATGATTTTTTGCTTCTTGGTAGGCATCATAAAAATCTGATGCCGACATAGCTCCGCCTACTGCGCCTGCACCAACTCTAAATAAACCCTTTAGCTTACCCATAACATTGCTTTGAGTGGCCGCTTTTGCATCTGAAGCTGTTTTTGCAGCAGCAGCTTGCTCTTGTGCCATCTGAGCTTGGGCTCTTGCACGGGCTTCTGCCTCAGCTTGAGCTTGCGCTTGAGCTTGTGCCCGTGCTTGCGCTTCTTCTTCCAACTGAACAGATACGTTTTGCGGAATTGCTATGCCGCCGCGTGTGGGAGCCATTGGCCCTGCTTTAACAATAGCATTGGTTGCACCCGGTGCAGACAAAGCTTGTTTTGTTGCAAGTGACTGTCGATTGGTTTCCCAGTTATGTCCACTTTCCATCTGACGGCCCGTTGGTGTTCCTTGCCCTCGACCACTTTGAACAATTGTTTGCGTAGTTGATTCAGGCGCAGAAACATGATCCAAAGCAGACATGGGCTCACTTGGCGCTGCTCCACCTAGCGTAGGCTCTATGCGTACCGATGGCTGTGCATTAACTGTAGAAGCAGGTTTTGGTTGTGTTGGCGAAAATATTCCAGCTCCCGGTTGTGAGGAAAAATTTTTGATCATAGCTCCAATTTTTGGAGTCAAATAAGCTCCTGCTACGCCACCCGGAACCGCAGCTATTGGATTGTTTTTTGCCGACTCAAACAATTTTGGTGGCATGTCAAGAATTTGACTAAGCCAACTTGGTTCTTCTGAACTTTTTTTGTTATCAGTAGGCGCACTTGCAGCAGCACTTGCAGCAGCACTTGCAGCAGCACTTGCAGGACTGACATGAAAAATTTGCCCATTGGACTCAGAAAAATTCTTCTGCAAATAAGCATCTGCGGCTTTTTGCGCTTCATCATCTGCTTGTTGCTCTTCATCAGTCATGGTGCCGCCTTTGAAGGTTTAGAAATAAGTGAATCTTGAAATTGCCTATCAATTGAATTGTGAATCTTCAAATATTTTGATTCAATTGTTTTCAAAGGTTTTGATTGAGCAAAAATATCTGCCAATGGAGTTGCAGTGCCTGATGCATTGACAGGCCCGCGTTCTTGTTGAATTTGATCGTATATTTCTTTGTTGTGATCAAATGATGCTTGATTGTGAGCCACCAATTTTTGTACAGCCAATGCATTCATGTCTTTATTAGCAAATTGATGAAGAACATTCATGTATTCCTGTTGTGGCGTATTGGCAATGGAGCCACCTTGCATTTTTGTGTTGGTTGTAGCAAGAGATTGCAAGTTTGCAAACAACGCATCTGCAAACGCTTGTTTTTCTGGAGGCCAACTTGCATCCTTATACGCAGCTATAGGCAAACTGACGCTGCCATGTACTGAACCTAAATTAACTCCAAGACCTTGATTAAGTGCCGCTTCTGTACCAGATTGACGCATCTGAGCTAGAACATCTTTTGCCCAATCCGCATGTTCACCGCCAAGCATTCCAAGCGTAGATTTGTAAACTGATTTAGTAGTCGCATAATTTTCGCCCGTCATAAGGGGCTGCAAATTACTAATCTGATCTTCAAATGGCTTTTCTATGGTTCTAGTTTTTTCATTCCATTGTTGCAATATTGCTTGTTGAGTTTTTTCCCCAAAATTGGTGACATCAGGCATAGGGGCTGTTTGAGAATATTTGATGGCTTGTTTTGTTGCTGAAACACTTGGTGCCGCAGGCATGGGTGTTGTGGATGCAGCGCCAGATTTTGAGCTACTCATACGCTCCCAATGACCCGGATTGTTCTGCGCATCAGTTTGTTGCCAGCCTTGCGTTTGCAATAAATCAGTTTGATCTGGAGTCAGTGATGGATTGACATCAATTGCATCACCTTGTTTTCCATCTGTGGAAATAGGATGGTATGCATTGGCAGCAATGCTTACATTTCCATCTGTGATGTATGTTTTCGTGGGGTTATTGACTGTGGGTTCTGTATCTCTTTTTGGGAGACTTTTAGTTATATGCTGACTTAATGAATTAATTTCTTCTTGTTCAGATGGTGTTGGCTGTCGATTTTGCGCTCTTGCCTGTTCCAACAATACATTAATGCGGCTTTGAGCCGCCGAAATATCAGAAGCTCTTGCTTGAACAGAAAGACCTTGTTTTTCTTGTTGCGTCTTTAATTCATTTTTAAGACTAGTAACTACGGATGAGCCCGGTGCCATTGACTCCCATTCACCAATTTGCGATTCAGATGGAGTTTGACCGGGGTTTGCATCACGCCATGCTTTAACTTGATCAGCAACTTTTTTGTTGGCTCCCAATAGCATGTTGGATTGCGCCAATTGCAATTTCATTTGAGCAATCGGCAATTGCTGGGCTCGTTGAGCCTCGACGTTCTGACCCATAGCTTCTGCGGCACTACCAGCGGATGCCAAGAAACCGCCTAGCTGAGGCTTTGCAAAGCCTGCGGCTACATTCCACCAGTTAGGCTGGTCATAACGCTTCTGAAGGGCATCTAAAGCCTCTTGTTGAGCCTTTTGCAAGTTTTGCATTTGCTCATCATCTTGCCCATACAAAGGCAACTTGGTCATGTCCAAGCCGCTCTGAACACCCGAGTAATCTGGCCTAGGATCAGCCATTATTTTCTCCTCACTGGCAGTGCGCCATGACTACGAGTTGAGAAGCAACCATGATGTTGTGGTTTGGCATGAATCAATCCTCCGCGAGCAGCATATGTACTACAGCCAGAACTGCCACCACAACCTCTATAAGTATTTCCAGCACAATTATTTGTTTCACCACTTGGAGGTTGTGGCTTAACATTTGGTTGACCCATTTGTGAATTTCCTTTGGTGCATCCTGTAAAATTTTTGTAGGCGCAACCAAATAAGTTACCAAGGCCTTGTCCAATGCTTCCCAAAAGCCCTGATGCTTGCAGTCCTGCAAGACCAGTAGTAGCAGCAGATGCCAAAGATGGGCACATCGTTGTTTTAACTGTTGTTGGAATCGCTTGACCTCTCAAGATATTCGATTCTTTACACATTTTGCTCAACGCATAGCATTGGGCATTTTGTTTGATAGCTTGGCATTGAGCACCCAATGTGGCCAATGCATTAATGCAAGCAAGGTTCTGCTGTGCTTTTTGCGTGGCCAATGTACCCATCCCCAGACCAGCTGCTTGTTCTGCTTGAGCCTGCTGTGTCTTTGCATTAGCTGCTTCTTGAGCCGCCTGCAATTGAGCCTGATTTTGTGCAGCTTGAGCCGACGACGTAGTCTGAGCCAGTTGACCCAATGCACTTTCTTTTTGACCCGCTGCACCTAATGCTTGGCCATATGCACTGCCGTACAGATTGGCCATCTGAGCATTCAGACATTGCTCTGCGTTTGCTTCAGCCTGCCCCAGCGCCTGAGCGCCACGCTGTGATCCAAACTGTCCTGATCCGACCGTTGCGCCAGTCACTGCTGGCCCTAAATTCATTTGAATATTGCGCTGTGCAATGTCTGACATTGTTTGCGCTTGATTGTTCAAAAATGGGTTCATGTAGCATTGCGCTACCTTGCCCAGATTCATACTCTGCGCTTCGCAAATCAAAGGCTGGGCCGCACACAATGGGCTAGAACCTGTTGCTGCTTGCAAATATGGATTTGCAGCAGCCCCAATTTGAGAGCCAGATTGAGCCGCACATCCAATGTAGCCCATACCAGTTTGGTATGCCGGTTGTGCTGCACCGGAAGTTGCATTGATCTGACAAAAAGCCTTTTGTTGCAAAGGCTGTGCGCCAACATATTGAGCACCCGTTCCTGCTTTTTGAGCGCACGTTGCTAACTGTTGAAGGTAATTATTAAAATAACCGGGAGCGCAAGTTGACTTATTTTGTGATGATTGGAAAATGTTAGTCATTTCTTGCCCTTATTGATGTAGTCAATTGGGGTTTTAGCCTTGGGTGGAATTGAATCGAGCGGAGTTTTTCTCTTGTGCTCACGCAACTTTTCGCGCAGTCCATCAAGGATGTCTGAACCCTTCCTATTGTCACCGCCTCCCAAGGCCGACACAAATGACGCAGGAAAAACATATTCACCATCTGCAATCTTTGCAGGCACTGGATTGACACCCGGCCCATCCTTGTGTGGCAACTGTTTGCGGAATCCTTCAAGAACATGCATTCCAGCCTTGCTAGAGCCGTCACCAAGCGACGAAACAGTTTCGGCATCCATCACATAGTCGCCATCGTGCAGCATGGCTGGAATGTCGTCTGATTGACCCGTACCACCACCACAGGCGTAATAGCCTGTTAGGCCGGTAATGAACTCAGGATGGTGTCCTTTAGGTGCTGCTGCCTTGTAATGTGCCAAGCCGCCTTCTGCATTGCCCACAATGCTGCAACGAATTTGATGCAATGGATGCATGGTGCTGTTGGGCGTATGCATTTCGCTTCTCAACATATTGCATTTTAAGCAAGCCCACTCTGGCGTAGCGCATTTCAATGCACCTTCAAAATCTTTGAGCCAGCACCCAGTGCTTGCACCGCCTGCACGACCGCCTCCAGCCATCATTTCACCTTGATACATGCCAAGGTCTGGATTGGCACCAACATTTGCACCCATGTTCATTTGCGTCAACGGGGCAAGCGTATCAGGACTAAAATTTCCGCTATGCCCCACCAATTCAGATGCTTGGCCACACAATGCAGTGGGAGTTGGAATTGATGGAGCAGGGGCAGGAGCAGGCCCACAGCAACAGCAGCATCCAAAGATGCAACAAATCAAGCAACCAATTGCGCTGCCAATCGCTCCCCCAAAAGGAATGCCGGATGCCGCTCCTGCTGCCCCACCAATGGTGCCCCCCAAACCATAACGCCCAATAGGGCCGCTATATGAGCAGCATGGGTTGCATGAACAACAGACGCAACATTGATTGCTTTGATCTGCGCTAAGTGCGCTCCCACCGCCAGCATAATGATTGGCGCGAACTTTGCCGCCTCTTGCGTAGCTAGGAACACTCGCAGCGTGAACTTGAGCGCCAAGACTCTTGTTTTGCAAACTGCCAAAAGACATGATTTCTGATTCTTTCAATATGTGCTCCCCGCATTCGGCGAGATTGACATGATGCCAGCCATTGCCATTGCCCAATCTTGCCAAGTTTCATATGGACGATGATCGGGACTGCCTGATTGGACAAAATATCCAATTCCATTTATCCCATCAACCCACGTTCTCCAATTTTCTTCAGCAACATGTCCAAGTTGATTGGATGCAAACAACTCTTCCATCAGCTTGTTGTACTGATCCCATGTCATTCCGCGAGGATCATACGAAATCACTTTACGGATTCCCTGTACCGCGAACGTCACCAGACTCAACATTCAAGATCACTCGACCCATGAAGTAATTGCCGTTTTGAGTGTTGCTTGTGAACCTCAAACGCATTTCACGGCGTTGTTCTTTCATGTCAATTTTAAGCGTTGACGCATCAAACACATACGGACTAGAAGCCACATCCGTATCGTCTGCGTAACCCTTGCCGGTGATCGTCAGACTCATCTGTCCCACTTGCTGGAAGTCTGGCTCCACGCGCTCAATGCGAGTCCACAAGTTGTCGCCGGTCGGTACGGAGCCAACCAAACCATTGGTCATACTCAAAACGTTCGTTTCAATGTACGAATTGATGGCATTCACATCAGTCAAATAAACCTGATCAACGCCCACCTCATGAGTCCACAACGTGTAATTGCCAACTGAATTGGCTACGTTGCCCGCCCAGATTGGTTTCCTAAATACTTCAGAAAACACACCGGCAGAACGGTTTGCGCCATCTGCTAAACCAGCGTCATACCAAGTTTTCTCTCTGACGTTGTAAATGATCGCATCATTACATTCAATTGAATTACCGCGTGGATAGAACCACCAAATCTCACCCCAGCGTGGCACTTTGGTTGCCCACACTTTTTGTCGTTGAGTGATGTTGAGTCCATCAAAAAACCAATTCAAATTCTGAGTGTTGGTCATTTCTTGCACCACACCGTTGTACATCAGGAAACGGTCAACACCTACCCAATAAATGATGCCATCGTATTCAATTACGCATTGACTCGACATGATCGAGGATTGCTGCGTGATTAAGTCATACCGCCAATAGATCGAAGTCGACCCCACTGATTGCGGCGCATACGTCACGCGAACCACAGAGTCAGTCGTAAAGAACAATCCACTTGGTGATGTCGTACCACCTCGTAGCGGAATACCCTTCACAACTTTGGTCGATGCGACGTTTGTGGCATTGGCATCAGCCGATGTCCAATTGTTGAAGTTGCCTGCTGAACAGTTTTGAATCAGCCCATAGTTTCCGTAAACAAACAGATACGGATACAGCATACAAACACCGCCGCTGACAGCGATGTTGTTGTCAAAAGTCAAAAGCACCGGGCCTGATGTAGTAGCGGTTTTGTTCAACGTCACCGTCCATACGCCGCCCGTCACTGTCGACGACACAATGGTGGTGCCGGTCTGTATCCCGGTGCCATACACCGATACGCCTGCGCCCATCGCCACATTGGTCGATGTGAAGGTTACAGTGGCCAACCCACTAGTCAGCGTTCCAGTCGCGGTAAACACGCCTACCGGAGTCATGGTCGTGCTAGTAAACGTGCCAACCAATGGACGCACGTTGGTCAAACTGTCGATGTACTGAAGGTTGTCGCCGGGGTGAGCAATCAGGTTGTTGTTGCCCGTACCAAATGCATCATAGCCAGTGTCAAACTGCCACAGTGCGTTTGAGTCTGATTGATAGTAGTTGCTTGATGGGGCAACATTTACTCCATAGTACGTCACTGATGTAACCGTACCTACAAACGTCGTCGTGGCAGATGCACCGCCAATGCTGCCCGGACTAAAAGTAAAGGTATCCCCAAACCCATAGCCATTGCCTGCTGCCGTCACTGTGAGCGTGGTCACAATGCCGCCAGACACTACAACAGTAATCGTGGCTCCTGTGCCATTGCCGCTTGCTGGAATCGGCGAAACATTGGTGTAGGTGTTGTCTGTGTACCCTGCTCCACCAGTAGTAATGGAAACAGTCGTGATGCTGCCGATCACAAAAATCTGCTGTGGCCCCGATCCAATTGCATCGCTGTTACCAATCGTCCACTGCTGAAGACTATTGTTGAAACCAGAGACAACCCAAGTTTGTCCAGCTTGGGATTGCATGATCATGCCACGACTAATGCTAGGCGCATTCAGAAAGGAAGCTGTATAGCCTCCCATTTTTCTGGGGCGTCCGTACTGAAATCGACACCACTGCCCATCAACATACGTTGCTGACGCAAATTGAGTTCCATCCCGCTGGATTCCTGCCCCAACTTGTAGCGGAATAACTTTCAAAGTCATTAGAAAGACCCGCCTGCAATTCCCACTGGAAGCAACAATCCACTAGAAGTCAATTTGCCCGCAAGAACGCCAGAAACTGCAAAACCCAATTGACCTGATGCAGCCAAATAAATGCCCGTTAAGGCATCACCCGTAAAGTTCAACGCTGGATTGGTTGCTGATCCATTGCCCAACGTGATGGTCGATGCAAAGCTGGCTTGTGACGATGTGGCATTGAACAGATTGGTGCCATCACACACCAACAATGCTGCTGTACCTGCGGTAACCGTATAGGAAGAACCACCAGTCACGCCTGTCGAAATAGTCAGGCTGTAAGCACCTGATGTGCTATTCCTGATCGAATAAAGCTGCACCGTTTGCGGGACAATGATTGTCGTGTTTTGAGACAACACGCCCGCATACTGTTGAATGACGTTCTTGGCTTGCGCTGATGTCAGCGTCACAGTTGCCGCAGCACCCGTCAAGCTCAAATAAAATTGGGTGTAATTGAATACGTTTTGTTGAGCCAGTGCATAGGTGTACCAATTCAAGCCATTGGATACAAACACACTGGAATTGGCAATCTGCAATTGAACCGTAGATGTGGTCGCATCAATTGTGCTGGAACCTTGAGCCGTTACAGACACAATGCCTGCACCATCATTTTTTACAATGACGTAGAAACCAACAGAAACTGCACCAACTGCTGGCAGCGTCAGAGTGCCAGCGCCGCCAGTCCATACATACAACGCTGCATTGTCGTTTGCAGTGAACGTATAGGCTGAGGACACCAATGACACTGCCGTATTGGTGTTTAAGGCCGCATTGATAGCCTTTAACCCAAACCCTGCAAGCGCAGAAGCACTAGCCGCAGATGTTCCGATACCCAACGCAATCGTTGACCATGTACCGTAGGTCGTCGAGTTGTCGGTCAGATAGATATAGTAAGTGTTAACGGTCGACGTTGTCGGCGCAACAGGTACTAATTGAATTGTATTGAGCGAATTGTCAACAACAGTAAAAGAATTCGTCGAACCAATGTTGCGAACAATGAATGCTTGTCCAACCGACACTTGACTCGCCGCAGGCAGAACCAAATTTGCAGGCGATACCGTTGCCGTGGCTTCAATGATGTTGGCCACCACTACACCCGGCGTTCCATTGATTGGCCACGACAGATAGGTGTATTGAGCAGACAACGTCAGGTTTTCGTAACCCACCTGAGATGGGTTGATGGTCTGGCCCGTGTATGGTGAAACGTATGAAGTCATGATTAGCTGTCTATTGCGATTGCTTGACGATCACCAAGGCGTGAAACATCTTCAGTTTTCAGTGACTGAATCGCTTCGGTGTACTTCTGTTGAAAAATTTGACGCTGGTCATTTTTCAAAAACGGCATCGCTTGCAAAAGAGTGCCAAACAACATGGCCGTTGGCGCATTCTGAGTCAGCCAATTGGTTTGAGTGTCTGAACTTAAAGGCTGGATGCGCTCGTAATAGAGCACTTCAAACGAGTACGCTTGATCTGGTGTTGGAGCCAAATACCAATGATCCCAATTGGTGTCAGCGTAATACACCGGGGCCGCAGTGTTGGTGTTGTTAGGCCAATAATTGGTCAGGTATTCATATTTACGCAAAAAAATGGGAGTTCGCACTCCAGCACTGTTTGTGTAATTCATTGACACGGTTTTGCGCCACCTAGCAGGCTTTTGCAAAACGGGATTGTTGGCACTCATGGTGGATTCAACAATCTGCAATTGCCCCAGAGTTTTGATCTCTTGAGCAATCTCAAATTCAGCTAACGTAATGAACGTAGGAATTGCATTGATCGTCGCCTGATCAGACCGCTCCAAATAGGAGAGCACGGTTGATGTCAGACTGTTGTACGTCATTACCCATGAGGGCGTGGTCATGCTAGTACCTCAAGAGCCTTCTGCATTAGAGCAAACCTATCTTCCAGACCAATTGTCCCACCGTTGATGACCCGTGTCATCTGCTCAAGGTCATTGGCATCAGCCAGCTTGTTGAGCCCATGAGCACTCCAAAACCAACCTGCTGATAGCGCAGCACCAGCCGGTGTAGAAAGATAGTCAGGAGTGCTTTCTAAGTCGACGCCCAAGGCTTGACCACAAGCAATGTAATTGCTTTTGCCTGTCAATTGAATTAGCCCACGACCCCTGTATTTGTAGCCATCGCCACTCTCAGGATTGCCATTGCCCATTCGATTGGCATAGACAATGTTGGCGATCTTCTCTGGCTTATGAGCGCACTCTTGAGCCAGCACAGGTGTGAATCGTTGAGGCCATGTATGCACTAAGCTCTCAACTTTGTAATTCAAGTTCTCTTCCAAAAACTTGAAATGGCCAGACTCATGCGAGCACTGGCCAATAAAAAACGCCTGCCGCGCAGGAGTGTTGATCTCAAATCGATCAAATGTATTGTTCAGCGGGCCTAGCCATGACTCATGAATGCCAAGCTGTTGCAAGTCAGCTTCTGTCATTTTCAGCCCCTTTGTTAAATACCAAGAATGTGTTTTAACAACTCTTCAAAATATTTGGGGCCAAACAAGGATGCAAGGATAGAAAAGTACAAGATGTACTCTAATCGTTGCATCCTTTGGCCCCATTCCTCAAAATTTTTCTGAATGGATTCGTATCGAGCCGCACAAATTGCTTCATGAACACTAAGCTGTTTGTCCGTTTTTGTCGCAAGTTCGTTCGAGTCTTCCACGCTCATTCCTTTTTGGGCTTATGAAATAATTTTGTTACCCAACCAAAAAAATTACCTTTGTTTTTGGTTGTTGTCGCTTGAATTGAAACGGTTTTAGGTGTGCCCGGAACAGCAGGTTTTGGTTGAAACCCACTGTATTTTTCTTCTAAAAAGTCCAAGAAACGATAAATTTCGCCCTTGTTTTTACTTTCAAACTCTTGGACGTAAGGGTGAATATCTCGCAAGAATTGCATAGTTCTCAGATTACGAAGCAGGCACTTCGTGAACCTCTGGCGCAGGCGGAACATTCTGCTCATTGACTTGCTGCTGAATGCCATTGATGAAACCGGCAACTTCTACATAGGGACGGCCACCAAGGTACTGAAGGATGCCATTCGCGAGTTCAACGGTCAAAGTAATTGATTTCATTTCTATCTCCTTAGATGATTTCTACTTGTGGAACAGGGCATACGGTTGGTGCTATCGCTCGTACACCAATATTGAAATGTATGAATTTTATTGGCTTCAAGCTGCCATGTCGTGTGAACGAATGTGGCAACCATGAATTCGCAAAAAACAACATTCCGGGTTCGGCTTTGAAATTGACCATGTTGGTCGCTTCCGAAACAATGCCTGCGTTTTCAGCAGGCAATGCAGCCATCACTTTACCGGGTCGTGGATCATGAATCACAACCCGTGATGAATCTGGTGGTACTTCCAAAAAGTAAAAGCCCACAATCTGTGCGCCATGCGGATGAACGTGCTCATCCATCGCTGAATGCCTATGGTGCTCTTGACCCCAGAATTCAGTAAAAAATGTGACGTTGTTTTGCATGTCATAGCCTTGAGCTTGAAGAATGTTCCAAGCTGTTTGGCTGATGTATCCACACAAATCTTTCATGCGCTCATCATGGAACAAGTTCCCTGTCATCGTGACTGGGTAGAGCTTGTCAAACAAAGCGTCTGTCTTGCCTTTTTTGTCTTTCTTGATCTGCTTGATGTTCTCATTGAACACATCAAGAGCATCTTTCACAAATTCTTCTTTTGTGATTGTGTAGACCATCGATGGAAAGTAAAGCAAGCTGGCCAATTGTTCTTGTGGCTTTTGCTCCTTGACTTCCGATTCCTCAATGACCTCAGCGTTGGCTGTACACATGATCGCCTTTCATCAGTGATCTTTACTTTTGGATGGACTCAAGTACTTCAGTTTTTTTCTTGGAGCCATCACTAGAACCAAACCAAAAGTTCAGCATTGTTGCGATGACGGTGCCAAGAATGAACCCAAGAATGGTATCCGCAAAGCGCACGTTTTGGGGAGGAATGTAGCCAAAAGTGATAAAGGCAACGTAGATGGCCGCAGCAACCGACCAGAACGCTGTCAGGTACATCGTGAACCGTTTGGAGAACACGTCAGACTGTTGCAGAGCCGCCACTTGCATGGCCCGTGCGTCAGCGGTGTTGGCATAGTTGGCCTTCAGCGTCTCAAGATCAATTTCTGCCAATTTAGCCGCAGCCGCAGGATCGCCTGCAATTGCTTTGGCAACCTCATCGACTGTGTTCTTTACTCCGAATCGATCAGCAATAGCAGAAACAACAAGCCCGCCAGCAGGGCCAGCCACTGCGGTTGCCACAGTAGGAGCAAGTTCTTCAAGAAGGTGGAGAAGTTCATTCATATAAACCTTGGCTCTTGTGTAGCCGGTAGTGGTGGAGACTCTATGCCAATCCCGTGCAGTAATTCAATTGAACGAGCAAAATTGTATAGCTCAATCTCACTCGGAATGCCCGGAAGACTCTTGATAAGCAGCGCAATCACTTCTGGTGCTGCTGGGTTCATGCTTAAGCCAAAGCATTGCCAATGTCAGCAATGATCCAACCCGATGGGTTTTCCTCAGGATCATTAATTTGTTGAACCTCTTCTTCGATGTAATATCCCGCATCAATAGCAACTTGTCTAAGTTGCATCAATTCAATCATGCGCGTTTTTGAAGCGGTAAAGTCAAGGAATTCTTCATACAAACCTGTCGTAGGATTAAACGTAGCATAGTGATCTACAGGATGACCGGGATTGGTTTCTTCGGAATCCGTTACAGCATCAAAAGTAAAGCCATCTGCTCCAAATTTGTACTTGGCATGAATATGCCACATCCAATCTTCTAAAACATGTTGTGCGTCCCTTGCTGCACGAACAGCAAGGCGAGCATCTTCAATAGTTAAATAAATAACAGTAGGATCATTGACTCCAAGTCCAGAAATTCGGAATCTATTGGTTTTACTAAACTCACCATTGAAGACAATAGCCGTTCCATTTTTTAGAAACGTCTTTGCCCAACTTACCCACCATTGAGGATGTACGTCGGCGTCAGCATCGACTTGCATTTTGTCGATAAATTGTTGACGGGTGAGGCCAGCATATCCAGTGTCAATAAGATGCTGAACAATAGTTGTACAGCCACCCACAGCCAGCAAAAGTTCTTGTGTAACGATCATGCTGTTACCCCATACGTTGTGCCTGAGCCAGAGATGCTGACCGCAAATCCATTAAAGTCAATTGCTTTGCCGCCAGCAGCGCCGGTGTATGTGGTCGAAACACTTCCCGGCGTACCCGTGCCAGAACCACCAACATTGCCCGCTGCACCGCCTGTACCACCACTTGTAGTCGTTTGCGAAGCCGTCCACTGATATCCATTACCACCAGCAGCACCAAAACCGCCACCGCCACCCATAGCAAAGAATGGTGTGTAATCTGCTGCTGCGCCACCGCCACCCGCAAAACCACCAGAACCGGGGCCACCAACTGCCGTTGTAAATGGCCCAGCGCCAGCACCTCCTGCGCCCGTAAACAACCTACCACCACCACCTCCAGTGTAGTAAAGATTGCTGAAGCCACCTCCACCGTTAAATCCATTACCCCCAACGCCGCCGCCTGCTCCACCAGCATACAAAGTACTGCCTGAGTAGGCTGTTCCTCCAGCGCCGCCACCAGAACCGCCACCGCCAGACATACGATATTCACCGCCGCCACCACCACCGCCACCGCCAATATAAGAACCTGCACCCTTAATAACATTAAGAGCAAAACCTGCTTTGAGTGCAGTGCCGCCCGCAGTTGGAGCAAGTGTTGTTGTTGTTGACCCGTTAGAGCCTCCACCAACACCTCCGCAACCCATAATAAAACCATTATTGGTGATGGTTACAGTATCGGCTCCCGAACCACCAGTCAACGTCAAAGCTGGATTGGCAGTTCCAGTTGCATAAATATAAACACCACTATTTACGACAATGAAAATATCAGTAATGCCTGCGGTATAAGTTCCAGAAACAGAGCCACCAGATGGTGCAAGTCCGCCAGCAACATTGAATGACTGATCCCCAACACTGGTCGCAAACGTATAGGTAATTGTTGTCCTATACGTTCCACCCACAAACCCATGAAGAATGCCGCTCATGTCAGGTTAGTTCCCGTAATCAACCATTGAGTTGCACCAATCTTGATGGCATTGGCCACGCCGTATTGTGCAAGTGTGCGTGATCCAGAGGCACCCGTTCCTGCCCATGTCAACGTATCGGTATTGATGGCAATGGTCACTGCACTAGCTGACATGTTGATAAATTGCATGACCGTTCCCAGCGCATATGACACTGATGAGTTGGCAGCAATCGTGAAAGTGCGAGCATTCGCATCAGTCGATGGGTGAAAGATCGCATAGCCAGAATCAGCAGCTACCGTTGTGTAATTAACACTCTGACTGTTTTGCGGAATGTTGATGTACCCCAACGTGCCCGATGTAGGCAACGTCACCGATGTCGTAGCAGTCGCTGTCAGGGTCGTGGAAAACGCACCTGATGTGATCAGATTTCCACCCAGCGTTAGCGTGTTCGATCCATTGTTGACGCCAGTTCCTCCATAGGTAGGCCCAACGATAGAGCCATTCCATATGCCGGTGGTAATGGTGCCAACGGATATCAAGCTGGACAGCGTCGTGACACCCGTATTGACCAGCGTACCAGTCGTTGGGAACGTAACTGCGGTATTGGCTGTCAGCGTTCCTGTAAACGTGAATGCGCCCGACATGGTGACATTGCCACCAAGCGTCAGTGTAGAACTGCCGTTGTTGACACCCGTACCACCATAGGTTGATGGAATGACAGACCCATTCCATGTCCCTGTGGTGATCGTTCCCAGAGTGGTGATGGAATTTGTACCCTTACTCGCAACTAACGTGTTGTAAGTGTTGGTGCCTGTACCTACAAACAAAACGCCATCAGCAATGTTGACAGCCAGTTCACCAGTCGTAATCGCACCGCCACCAGTAGTCGGAACGTGTCCCGCAACACTACTGTTATATGTAACGATGGGGGTGTAACCTGTTTGTGCCATGATGTGATCCTTAGAAAGCGCCGCCGTTAATACCTGCGGTAAAGGCATTATTGGTGTAATTGTATGTCAGGGCTGAGTTGGTGTTGATGCCCACTGTGCCCGTTGCCGATGAACTGAAATGAATGTAATTGGTTGCGCCAGCGCCTGCTGATGCGGTTACGTTCGTTGCTGTTCCCGCCGTTGCCGCATTCAAATTGGCAACCTGCGTCGTGCTGGCAACAGTCAGCGGAGCTGTTCCCGTGGCCACCGTTGAGATCAACGTATTGCCAGTAACACCTTGCGTTGATGTGATCGCCGCACCTGTACTTAGCGTGTTGGTTGACCAGAACGTGCCCGCTGGAATGTTTGCGTGATAGTCCCACGTTCCCGCTGCAACCCCATTGGCCTGCAACACCACATTGACATATGCACCAGCTTGCACCGTAACAACCGTTGTACTGGAATTGTTCTGAACAACAATCGTCCCTGACGTTTGGTTGTTGTTGAACGTATACGTCGCGCCAACCGGCAACGTAGTGGCATCTGGCAGCTTGTACGTCTGGCCACCTGAGCCCGTGACAATCCAATTGGGAGTCGAACTGACCACCAAGGTTGTGGTGGTGCCTGCCGCAGCTACGTTGCTGTACCCTAAGAACGCAAAGTTCGTGGTGATGTTAATGTTTGCATCGCGCAATACAACTGAATTTGCTCCAGTCGATACCGTGACACCCGTACCGCCTCCTGCAACACCTAACGTACCCCACGTCGGCGATGAACTTCCCCCGCAAATCAGTGCGTTACCGGACGTACCATATGACGCGCCACTATTAAATGAAATGGCTCCACCACTGATAAATCTAATAATTTCTGCTCCGCCGTAACCAATGCCAACAGAGTTGTTGTTATTGACGGGGTTAAAATCAATATATCCTTGAGTAGTGGAGTCGGTTAGGTTTTGTATTCTGGTAGTGGCCGTTGTCCAATTTGCACCAGTAGAATTTCTAAATTGAAATACATTCAAATAATTGGCATTGGTATTCGTATTAAACAGTTGCAACAAATATATTGCATTGCCGGTCGTGCCTCCAAGAGTACCACCTTGACCTTTGAGTGCAACAGCAGCTGATGATCCTGTGATGGATGTCAATGTGTTGCCATCGAACGTCAAACTAGAGCTTGTCGTCATCGAGGTGGATGTGCTGCCAAATGGAATATAACTGGCTGCAATGTTCGTCATCCCTGTGCCACCATTGGCAACAGTCAATGCCGTGCCAAGGGTCAAAGCATTCGTGACTTTTAAGTTGCCTGCTCCGGGATCAAAGGAAGTTCCAATTGAAACACCTCCCGTAATGCCGATGTAAAAATCAGACGCTATTCCTCTAGGACTAAACCAAACAAATCCACCTGTTCCTGATACTAATTGTCCAAGTGACGTTTCTGTTACTGTTGTACCAGCAGTGCCAGCTGGTGCTCCATACCATGCATGAATGGCTCCAGTAGTTCCAGAAACTGTCATTAAATATCGTGCATATGGCTCACCTGTAACTATGTATTTAAGACCACCTGCATCTGTATATCCATTCCAATAATAACTTGATCGGCCTTGACCATCTTGCACTTGAATCCGCATATTAGATGCGGATGCCTTCAGTTCAAATGCTAATGAAGTAGTTTGTGTGGGATAAGTAATTGCATTTGATCCAGTCGAAAACCCATTGACTGAATATAGCATTAATCCTATTGTATTTGTCTGATTAACATAAGTCAGAGAAGAACCTGATGTTAATGCACCAGTTCCATTTCCCCAAGGTATATAGCCAGAAGTGAAGCTGCTTTGACCCGTACCACCACTAGAAACAGACAAGACTCCTGACAAAGATGATGTTGGGATAGTCGTCGATGCCGTGACGTTGCTTCCACCGTTGGCATACATGTAGCCGGTCAAGCCACTGACCGCCAAATTGGCAGTCGTCAAATTGGTAAATGACTGCGATGCGGAGCCGGGTTGTTTCTGCCATACCCCACCGTTAAAGATCGCCCAATCGCCTACAGCCCAACTTGAAATGCCATTCAAGGTTGTAGTGCCAGCTACAGACACAACGTAGTAATAGCCTGACGTACCTACACTGGATGTCAATGTAGGATTGTTGGTGCTTGCATTCCATACGCCTTGATAGACAGGTGCTCCAGCAACACTTAACGCACCATACACAAAAGCTGTCGTTGCAATTTGCGTTGTATTGGTGGTTGCCGCTGCTGTCGGTGCTGTGGGAATGCCCGTCAATGCAGGACTGATGCTCAGTACGTTACTACCACTGCCGGTGCTGGTCGTAACGCCCGTACCGCCATTGGCTACGTTCAGCGTCCCACTCAAGACTACAGCGCCTGATGTAGCAGTTGCAGGCGTCAGGCCAGTAGTTCCACCACTAATTGAATTGACAACAAGGCCACTATTAAGGACGTTGTAGACAAATTCAGCCGTAGCGATTTGAGTGGTGGTTGTGCCTATGCCCGGTGTGATTGAAGTCGGGGTGCCAGTAAACGCAGGGCTTTGTTGCAGCACCACCGTCGATCCAACGCCCGTGGTAGGAGAACTGGCTGCACTGGTCAGTCGCCCATAGGCATCAACGGTGATGCTAGAGGGAATGGTATACGTTCCTGCCGTTACAGCAGTCGTGGCCAATGAGAACGTCGGAGTCCCAACACCATTGCCATTTGCAATTGAAATTTGACCTGATGTGCCCAAAAGTGTCACTTGGCTGAAGGACGATCCATTGATCGTCATCAACCCTGTGCCACTCAAGCTGGACAAGTTTTGCAGATTGGTGTTCAAACCAATTGTAGGGCTCCCAGACACGCCATTGGCATTGGCGATGGTCAACCCACTACCAACGCTCAAGCTAACGCTAGAAACGGTGCTAGAGCCCGTTACAACCAATATGCCGGTGGACGCAGCATTGAGCGCGTTGGCCAACCCAGTCATTTTGATTTGCAACGTGCTGCCTGCGCCGTTGTCAGTCACAGACAGGCCGGTGCCGGTTGCCAAGTACCGCGCTTGAGTCAATCCAGCCGTTGAACTGACAGTCAAGAATGGGTAATTGAGTGCCCCTGCGCCCGAAATAGCACCGGCAGTGGTCTGAACTGTCACCCCATTTTGAACAATAGGAACAGCCTCAGACCCCGTTAGAGCCGCTGCTGTTGGCAGCTGGAGAATGGTGATTTGTCCGCTCATGTTGATGTATTGTTCGTTGGGTTAGGACTGATGATGTCAATGTTGCCGTTTTGCTGTGGCGTCGTATTATCGTTTTGCGTACTGATATAAATTTGCGATTGATCTCCACCCGGAATGTTTGTACCAGTAGGTGTCAACACCAAACCACTGTCATCTGCTGACACTTTTTCGTCTGGACGGGGGAATCTTAAAGTGATCCGCTCCGTTTGTCGCGCAGGTAGGCGGTATGGGTCTTTCTGATCGGCACACCCCCGCTCACAGACTTTCAACCCCGGAAAATTGGGATCAGGCTGTGCCTCTATGATTGGTCGCTTCATCTTGCATCTGTCGCAAATGAAGATTGCAATCGTTGAATTGCCACGGGTGTCTAACCATTTAGGCAT
>Ga0209777_10002019_pt1 | contig 27725 bp, 21 predicted proteins | sample FrelakmetHBP12HB_FD_187147 | JGI IMG/M metagenome (GOLD analysis project Ga0209777, IMG submission 187147) | Freshwater lake sediment microbial communities from the University of Notre Dame, USA, for methane emissions studies -HBP12 HB (SPAdes)... | ecosystem: Environmental > Aquatic >...
GATATTGAGCGATTATAAAATACAATTAATACATCTTTTTAAGAGGTAACTATGGCTAACCAAATTTTTGATTTTCCTCAAGATGATATACCGGCTAAAGAGAAAGCAAAAAAAGAACTGCCCGCAAAGAAACCAGACCCCCCGCGCGGAAAATCCATTCCAGGAAAACCACTTTTCATTATCGCCATCGTTGCCCTTATTTTAGCCGGGTTTGTATTCGTTCAACAAACCCTACTTGGCCTGGAAACGCAGGCAAAGATTTTTGCGGTTCAAACTGCCACACAAAGCGCAAAAATGTCGCTTTCTGTCGATAGTCAAGGATTAACCACAGTTAAATCGGTGAAGGCGCTGCAAACTCCGGGCATCATCAAGACATTCGGCGCGACAACGATCCCGCTGGGTGGGACTACCACCCTGAACTTCACGATCACGAACCCGAACACCGCCCCGGCACTGACCGGCATGGCGTTCATGGACACGCTGCCCGCCGGGTTGACAGTGGCTGACACATCCACAACCCAGTGTGGCGGGACCCTAACGACGACCGCGGCGACAGGCATAATCTCGCTGAGCGGGGGATCGATAGCAACGGGCGGGAGCTGTACGTTCAATGTGACCGTGACCGGGATGACAGCGGGACTGAAGAACAACGTGACAGGCAATGTCACTTCCACCGAAGGTGGCATAGGTGGCAGAGCCGAGGATAACATAACGGTGGTGGCGCCGCCGAGCATCGCAAAGACATTCGGCGCTGATACAATCCTGGTGGGTGGGACAACCACCCTGAGCTTCACGATCACGAACCCGAACACTGCCACGGTGCTGACCGGCGTGGCCTTCACGGACACGCTGCCCGCCGGATTGATGGTGGCTAACACATCCACAACCCAGTGTGGCGGGACCCTAACGACGACCGCGGCGACAGGCATAATCTCGCTGAGCGGGGGATCGATCGCAGCGGGCGGGAGTTGTACGTTCAATGTGACCGTGACCGGGACGACAGCCTGGTTGCAGAACAACACGACAGGCAATGTCACTTCCACCAACGGTGGCACAGGCAATACAGCCACGGATAGCATGTGGGTTGAATCTCCCAACAGTCATAAATGATAGAACTTTTTCTAAGAAAAGTCCTTCTTTTTCAAGATATGGGATATTTAATTATTTGAATTGAATTTTCTTACTGCTTAAACTGGTGATTACCCAAACAATGAGATGGTATGGAAAAGGACATAGACCAATAGGTCATCTAGATGAGGAGTTTAGATATTTTAAATTGTTTTCCAAAAACTAAACAGTTAAGAATAAATTAATTCCGGTCCTAGGCTAAATTGAATATTATTTCCTTCTTCTTTTAAATAACCTGAAATTCAATTTTCTGCCTAGCAATATCCACGGCAGACCGATTGTTTCTAATATGCTGCCAATCACAGGGTGTTTGTCTCCTTCGTCCTTAAAATGAAGAGGAAAAAAGGAGGCATCTGGTGAAGACGATTTACCGGAAGGATTTCATCCCTTATCCATCGACGAAGATAACTCTTAATTTAGCATGGGATGATTAAGAAATTATGAAATATAATTATTCAAACCATTCAAGAGGTAACCGTGTCCAACCCGATTTTTGATTTTCCGCAAGATGATCTGCCAGCTGAAGAGAAAGTAAAAAAAGAAACACCGGCGAAGAAACCACGCCCCCCACGTGGAAAATCCATTCTAGGAAAACTGCTCTTCATTATCGCCATCGTTGCCCTTATTTTGGCCGGGTTTGTATTCGTTCAACAAACCTTGCGTGACTTGGAAACGCAGGCGCAGATCTACGCTGTTCAAACTGCGTCGGCAATTACCTCCCCAGGGGGGGGTAACACCACTCCTTTGCCGTCAACCCTGGAGTCATTTCCATCAACTGAAATTGCACCTACCAATGAACTAACCGTCACGCCACTGCCCCCAACTCCAACAACCACTCCCAATCCAGACTTCATGCATACTGCGACAATTGCAGCTCAATTAACATTAGCAGCGCAATAATTTTTCCGTAAGGACTAAATATGTTAGGGGCTATTATCGGGGATGTGATTGGTTCCGTTTATGAATTTAATTCAACCAAAGTGCTGGATTTTCCACTCTTTGCAGCCGGATCAAGATTTACTGATGATACTGTCTTAACCATTGCGGTAGCATCCTGCTTACTGGACGGTAAAGAGTATACAAAGACATTAAAGGATTTCACCTTGCGATATCCGCATCGGGGCTATGGATCCAGATATTTCGATTGGGCACATTCTGAAAGCAATCAACCTTATTATTCTTTTGGCAACGGGTCGGCCATGCGCGTCAGTCCGGTGGGATTTGCTTTTTCCACGTGTAAAGCTGTTCTAGCGGAAGCAAAGAAAAGCGCGAGCGTCACCCATAACCACTCCGAGGGAATAAAGGGGGCGCAGGCAACGGCTCTGGCGATTTTTCTTGCATGTCAGGGCGCATCAAAATTTGAGATCAAAGCTCAGATTGAAAGTGATTTTGGTTATAACCTTCAGCGAATGTATCTAGACATTCAACCTGAATATAGCTTTAATGAAACCTGTCAAGGATCAGTGCCGGAAGCTATTATTTCCTTTCTTGCATCACAAGATTATGAAGATGCGATTCGAAAAGCAGTCGCCCTGGGTGGAGATGCAGATACCCAGGCTTGTATTGCTGGCGGGATCGCCGAAGCATTTTATAAAGAAATCCCTGCTGAGCTTGTTACTCAAACGATTGACCGTCTTCCTCCGGAATTTGTTGAGATTATTAAACGGTTTTACTTTAAATTCCTGGGTAGAAAATTGAATTTGTAAATTTAGAATCTCAATCTTATCAAGATGAGATGAAAAGAACAGGGGAGGGATTTTAAAAAGCTGGTCTACATACTGCCTAGGTAACACTGGCTGCAATTTTTTCCCCAAACCCTAATAGTGCTTTAACCATATCTTCCGAACGGCCTTCTGCATAAACTCGCAGTGTTGGTTCAGTGCCAGAGGGTCGGATAAGTAGCCAGGAATCATCAGCCATAATGTACTTGACCCCATCTAACGTGCTGATCTCAGTCACTTTCTCACCACCCAGTACTGCCGGGGCTTCATTTTTTAATCTTTCCACCAATGCATCTTTCGCCACCGGTTTATGCAGTCGCATATCCTTGCGCTCATAAAATGCCGGGCCAACTTCTTTAAGCAAATCCTTGACCAATTCACCCAGGGTTACACCCGCATCTGCCACCATTTCCACAACCAGCAATCCCATCAGGACACCATCACCCATGGGGATGTGACCTTTGAAGGAGATACCCCCTGATTCCTCACCTCCAATAAGGACGTCCTCATGCAACATGTGGTCTGCAATATAGTTGAAACCTACCGGGGTTTCATGGATTGCCAAACCATATTTGGCTGCCAGCCGGTCAAGCATGCGGGTAGTGGAAACGGTGCGAACCACAGCGCCAGTCAGTTTCTTCTTTTCCACTAAATAGCGAAGCGCCAAAGACATGATTTTATGCGGGTCGACAAAATTACCGCGTTCATCCATGGCACCAATACGGTCGGCATCTCCATCTGTTGCCAGCCCCAGGTTACCTTTGCCGGTTGCAATGGCACCACTGAGGGCATTCAGATAGCAGGCAATTGGCTCAGGATGTACGCCCCCAAAGCCCGGGTTCATCTCATTGCGGATCTCGAATACTTCACAACCCGTACCATCCAGCATGCTCTTGATCATTCCGCGTCCCGAGCCATACATGGAATCCACCACCAGGTACTGGGGGTTTTCGGCGATAACATCAAAATCGATCAATTTTCTCAAATGGGTTTTATATTCCAGCAACGGGTTAAAGCGGGTGATTAATTTTTTCTGGCGAGCCAGGTCATAATCAATCAGATTTGGACCGCGCCCCTGGATTTCATTATCATTTAGATAAACTTCCACACGCCGGCATTGCTCTGAGGAAGCGGAGCTGCCTGCAGGAGATTTCACCTTAACCCCGTTATAACGCGGGGCATTATGAGAAGCAGTGATCATAATCCCGGCAATGGCATGCATGGCATATACACTGTAAGCAACAGCGGGGGTGGAGGAGTCAGCCTGGCATAAAAACACGTTGAATCCATTGGCAGCCATCACCCGGGCGGCTTCGCGGGCATAGCGGTCGGAAAGAAAGCGGGTATCAAAACCGATAACTACTTTTTTAGGATCCGGTTTTTTATCCAGTCGAATCCCATTCGACCAGCCCTCCGAGGCAACCGCATCTGCAACTGCTTGAATTACCAGGCGTAGATTATCAAAGGTAAATGTATCAGAAATGACCGCCCTCCAGCCATCAGTACCAAAGTGGATAGGCATCCTAAACTCCTAGTTTGATTTTATTCTGTTCAACTCACAGGCACAAAAAACCCAATTGAATAATTTCAATTGGGTTTGCCAATAATTATTTCAAGGATGGATTGGTGAATCGATGTAATCGTGATGAATTCACACTAAGTATTATAACTGAATCTATCAGTTCCAGAAAAACGTGTAAAATACGCTGACAAGGAAAATTCATGGTGAAAATCAGCATAAAAACAATCCTTCTGGCATTTTTTGCACTTTTATTATTTTCGAGCGGTTGTTCATTGATTAAAGTTAATCAGCCAACACCAACTCCGACCCTGATCCCGACTCCCCTGCCAACTCCAACTGCGCTGCCTTCCCGTGCCATCCTGATCGTCCCGAATGGGGTTGATGCCACCCTGCTAGCTGAAGCGCAAAAGCTCCTGACTGAGCTCGCCTCTTCTTCGGGATTGTTATTTGAAACCCGTTCTGAGATTACTGCTAAGGAAATCACAGCGGATGTTAAAATTCTGGTGTTCCTCGCCCATCCAGATAATTTAGGTACGCTTTCCAATGGGGCGCCAAGGACTCAATTTGCGGTTATCAGCGACCTCAATTGGAATCCGGGCAGCAATGTCACCATTATTCGCAGGCGAGCAGAATATATCTCTTTTATGGCCGGTTTCATCAGCGTCAACCTGGATAATAACTTTCGCGGCGGCGCGTTGATCTCTGCCAGCGACACCCTTTCACAGGATGCTTTTGCCAATGGAGGACATTTCTTTTGCGGTTTGTGCAGCCCCAGCATCCCCCCGTATGTCAAATATCCGTTGATAGTCACACAAGCAGCGGGTAGTTCCGCAGCTGCCTGGCAGGCTGTCTTTGATCAGATGTATATCAATGGGGTGCGAGTATTGTATGTGGCTCCGGAAGCTTACAGCCCTGAATTATTCACCTACCTGGTGGGAAAAGGGATCATTCTCTATGGTTCCCAGCCGCCGCTGGAAGAGGCTCGTCCGAGATGGGCAGCCACTCTGCTGGTGGACGGTCTTTCCCCCTTGCGAGAAATCTGGCCAGATTTACTGGCTGGCAAGGGCGGAAAAATCGTTTATGGCGGAGTGCGCTTTGCGGATGTGCAGCCCGCTTTTATCACGCCAGGTAAATTGGAATATTTTCAAAAGTTGGTCGAACGTATGCGCGCTGGAATGCTTAACCCACTGACCGTGCCCGCTCAATAGGATCAACGTTTGGGCTTCTGGCTGCCCGTGAATTTTTCCATGATCTCACCCTTGGCAGGGTTGATACCTTCCCCTTTAAGCACTTTCCATATGGTCATAAGAATTATTTTAATATCCAGCCAGAATGACCAGTGATCCACATACCAGACATCCAGTTTGAATTTTTCCTCCCAAGAGAGGGCATTGCGCCCATTGATTTGTGCCCAACCGGTGATGCCCGGCAGCACTTCGTGGCGGCGAGCTTGTTCTTTGGAATAACGCGGCAGATATTCCACCAGTAAAGGGCGGGGTCCGACCAGGCTCATTTCACCCCGCAGGACATTGAATAGCTCCGGCAATTCATCCAGGCTGGTGCGGCGCAGAAAACGACCAAACGGGAACAATCGCTTTTCCTCAGATTCCAGGTCCCCTTTTTTTTTCTTTAAGGTGTGCATAGTGCGGAATTTGTAATTCTTAAATATCTGACCCAATAAACCCGGACGATCCTGGACAAAAAAGACTGGGAATCCATCGAGGATAATTATTAAAATAATTATGACTAAAAAAATTGGCGAAAGAACAAACAGGGCAATTAAACTGGCAATTAAGTCGAACAGACGCTTCTCAATTGGAACTCTCCTGGGCAATAGTTCGAATGACATGACTTCATTTTACCAAACAGTGGTTGGCGCAGTCGCTTCGCTTTTTGATTTATAATTTGCCTATCTTGAGGAGGAACAGTATGCCAGTTAAAATCAGTATTGAATATTGTATTACCTGACACTTCGCCGAAAAAGCTGCCAGTTTGGCAGTCGAATTGCTGGCTCTCTACGAAAAAAAGGTTGAATCAATTTCTATCCTCCCTTCCACGGTGATGGGTGATTTTGAGGTCAAATTGGATAATCAATTGGTGTTCTCCAGGCGTAGCAGCGGGCGCCTGCCCAACCCGGGTGAAGTTGAGGAACTGCTGGCTGCCCGACTATTCGGAGGAAAATAAAGCATGAAAAAAGGACGCGTCTTTTCCGGCGCACGGCCTACCGGCCGCCAGCATCTTGGCAATTACCTGGGAGCCATTAAAAACTACGAAGCTTTGCAGGCTGATTACGAATGCGTGTATTGCATTGTGGACCTGCACGCCTTGACCACTTTGGAAACCACTCAGGATCTTGTGCCGAATACTTACGAGATGGCGCTGGACTGGCTGGCTGCCGGTATTCGTCCTCAAGAGAGTATTCTTTTCATCCAATCGCAAGTGCCGGAAGTGACCGAACTGCATATCCTCCTCTCCATGGTCACCATGCTGGGCAAGCTGACTGACCTGCCAACCTTTAAAGAAAAAGCGCGTGAACAACCGCATAACATCAATTACGGGTTGGTAGGATACCCGGTATTGATGGCGGCTGATATTCTGCTCTATAAAGCCACCGCCGTACCCGTTGGGTTGGATCAGGCGCCCCATCTGGAATTCACCCGCGAAATTGTACGATCTTTCAATTTTCGCTATAAAACCTCCGTCCTGATTGAGCCACAAATGAAAATTACTGAAGTGCCCGTCGTATTGGGTATTGATGGCATCCATAAAATGAGCAAGAGCTTAAATAATGACATTGAACTGGCTGCCGCGCCAGAAGAAACCTCTGCCCGCGTAATGCAAATGGTCACCGACCCAGCACGCCTGCGCCGCAGTGATCCAGGCAATCCGGATGTCTGCAATGTTTTCTCCATGCACAAATTCTTTTCCAGCCCGGAAGAAATTCAAATGGTCAACACCGAATGCCGCAAAGCCGGTATTGGCTGTGTGGATTGCAAGAAAATTCTGGCTAAAAATATCAACGCTCATCTGGCGCCTTTCCGCCAGAAACGGGCAGAAATCAATCAGAACCCTCAGGCGGTCTGGGAGATCTTATATCAAGGTGCAGAAAAAGCGCACGCCATCGCTGCTCAGACCATGGTTGAAGTCCGCGCGGCAGTTGGGCTGCCGGAAAGAAAGAAGTAAATTCGCATGCGTGCCGTCCTTCAGCGCGTCCTGCATGGGCGCGTAAGCGTCAATTCCCAGACCATTGCGGAAATCCAGCAGGGGCTGGTGATCCTGCTGGGTGTGGAGAAGGAAGACAACCAACAAAAAGCTTTCACGTTGGCCCAAAAAATTAGTAATCTGCGAATTTTCAGTGATTCCGCGGGGAAGATGAACCTTTCGGTTCTAGATATACATGGGTCAGCCCTAGTGGTTTCCCAATTCACCCTGATGGCAGATACCCGCAAAGGCAACCGCCCGTCGTTCATTGATGCAGCTCCAGCGGATCTCGCCAACCCGCTGGTGGATCTTTTTGTTGATCAGCTCAATCAATTGGGTATCACCACCCTGAAAGGGCAGTTCGGCGCACATATGCTGGTGGAAATCTCCAATGACGGACCGGTCACCATTCAACTGCAGGTATAGACCGAACTGAAAACAATCTGGCAACTATTAATAAAAGTCGTACGTAAATATGTTGAAAACGGGGCATAATTAACCACGCTTATCAAGGAGATGAGTATATGAGAATAACTGATGTTTTAACTGGTGTTTCGATCTTATTGTGGCTGGGAGTGATTGGGATCATCGTATTGGTTTATCTGCAAAGCTCCCGCGGTCAGCAAGTGAAAAATTCGCGCAATATCATCATTGGGGTTATTGCCGCTGCTTTGGTGCTCACCACCATCAGCGCTGGTTTGGTCTTCATTGAACCCGAGGAACGCGGGGTGGTTATTTCAGCCATTTCGCCCAAGGGCTACCGTGAGGGCATCCTGCAGCCGGGCTTGCGCTGGATCGTGCCCTTCCTGGAAAGGACGGTTATCTATCCAATTTCCAAACAAACCTACACCATGTCCGCCACCCCCACTGAAGGTGCAGTGATTGGAGATGATTCCATCTCCGCCCGCACCAAGGATGGGCAGGAGGTCATCATCGATGCAACCATAATCTTTGAAGTGGACCCGGCAAAAGTGATCGACGTCCATATCGCTTGGCAGAACCGTTACGCGCAGGACCTGGTGAGACCCCAATCACGGGGCGTCATCCGCGATGGAGTCTCTCAATTCGGGGTGGAAGAGGTGGTGGCCGAGAAGAGGTTTGAAATGACCAAATACGTCACTGATACCCTTTCCAAAAAATTTGCCGATAACGGTATTATCCTGGTGGACTTTGTCTTGCGCAATATCACCTTCTCCAAGGAATATGCCGCCTCCGTTGAGCAGAAGCAGATTGCTCAACAGCAGGCTTTACAGGCTGCCTACACCGTTGAACAGAAAAAGCAGGAAGCCAATCAGGCGATCGAAACTGCCAAGGGGCAGAAAGAATCCGCCATCATTAACGCCGAAGGAGCCGCCCAGGCGCGTATCCTCCAGGCTACCGCCGAAGCGGACGCGTTCAAACTCCTTGCTGCGGTTTTGAATGGTCATCCAGAACTGCTGAGCTACTTATACATTTCCAAGCTGTCACCAACCATTCAAACCATGCTGCTGCCAAGCAGCAATCCATTCGTTTTCCAACTGCCAACCATTAGCGGGCAAATTCCATAATCAACTGAACGGTAAAAGGCGCAGAATGGATCTGCGCCTTTTTTGATTTAATTATTATCAAAAACTTGACCAAATTTAAAGGACGTGCTACTATAAATTTGACTTTATTGAATTAATTTTCTATAATCAAATCATTATAAGGTTTTTGGAGGAAACATTTTCATGAAAAAATCAATTATTCTCGCCCCTTTCATTATCCTGGCAATACTTCTGGCAGGCTGTGTACGCCCGGCATCCGGACCAACTGTTAAAGTGCCCACCCAATCCGGTGCATCCAACCCGGTCTCCACTCAGTCAGCTCTGATGAAAGAGATCATTGCCGGCACCCAAACCGCCATGGCGCTGGCATCCGGCGGCACCCAGGCAACCGGTGCGACAGTTGCTGCTGGAACTCAGGTTTATTCGTATGGTACTACAACGCCTGTTTACGCCAGCCCAACCCCCGGTACTGCCTCTGCTACAATCTACCCCACTCTCACCCCTGGACCGCCACCAGTGGTTGACCCCACCTACATCAGCGGTTCCGCCGGTAATGCCGTACCAGAATTCATCATCACCAAAGTGGTGCAGGATTGGTCCGTTACCATCCAAACCACAACTTACTACCCGGCCAATAACAGCTTCACCGTCCGTATGGGACCTTACGGTTCTCTGGGTGTGAATGGCATCGTCGTAGGCTTTACCAACTCCGGCAAAGGCGGCATTTTCACGGCCACCTACATGATTCCGAATGCCCTGCGCGGTTCCAGCCAAATCCATATCCGCATGGATGGCGAAAACGGATTCTTCTCCTATAACTGGTTCTATAACAACTCGACCCAGTAAAATAAGAACGATCAATAGAATCACCCTCAATAAAATTGAGGGTGATTTTTATTTAACCGGTTTAGAATAAAATAAAATAAAATGAAAATTGGAGGATCTCCATTGACAACCAGGATCATTAACCGCAACGATGTCTTTGCCACAAAGCTGTTCCACGTGGAAGATGTGCAAATCGAAATGCCCAATAAAAAGATGCATCTGTATCAAATGGTCAACCATGCTGATTCCGTGACCATTCTGCCGGTGGATGATAAAGGCCAGATCTGGTTTGTCAGCCAATATCGCGTGGGCGCCAACGTGGATCTGCTTGAACTGCCCGCCGGAGTGATTGAGAATGATGAATCCCCACTGGCCTGCGCCCAGCGTGAAGTGCAGGAGGAGATTGGTATGGCTGCCCGGAGCATCCAACCCCTGGGGTCCTTTTATCTGGCGCCGGGCTACTGCAACGAGGTCAATCATGCCTTCCTTGCCAGAGAGCTGTATTCCTCGCCCCTCGCTCAGGATGAAGATGAATTCTTAAACATCAATATTCTCCCAATCGAACAGGCCTATCACATGGCACAGGCGGGCAAAATCCAGGATGCCAAGAGTCTGGCTGCCCTTTTGCTCGCCAAACCTTTGCTATTTAAATAATCCGGCTTCAATTTCTGAACGTGGTAATATTAATTGGTTTTGGGTGGAAATCGCCCAAACTCACAATTTCGGGGCTGTCCCTGATATTGGTTGTCATTCTGAACAACGTGATCGCATAGCATCCTGTAAGAAAGAATCTCATCTTAATCAGTGAGATACTTCGCTTCCCCTACAGGGTGCTTCGCGACGTTCAGGCATGACAATAAACTTTATACACAGCCCCTTACAACCTATTCGTATCTTTTTACAGGAGCATTTGCATGACACGCAAAAAGGAAATGATGGACGGCAATGAAGCCGTCGCTTATGTTGCCTACCGCACCAATGAAGTGATCGCCATTTATCCCATCACCCCCTCATCCTCCATGGGCGAACATTCGGATGCCTGGACTGCCCAGGGTAAATTGAACATCTGGGGCACCGTCCCCACCGTAATTGAAATGCAGTCGGAAGGCGGCGCGGCTGGCGCAGTGCATGGCGCATTGACCTCCGGCGCGCTTTCCACCACCTTCACCGCCTCGCAGGGATTGCTGCTGATGATCCCCAATATGTATAAAATCGCCGGTGAATTGACCCCGACGGTATTTCATGTGGCAGCCCGCACCATTGCCACCCATGCCCTCTCCATTTACGGTGACCATTCGGATGTGATGGGTGTGCGCCAGACCGGCTTTGCCCTGCTGGCTTCCCGCTCAGTCCAGGAAGCCCACGACATGGCGCTGATCTGCCAGGCCGCCACCTTTGAAGCGCGTCTGCCTTTCGTGCATTTCTTTGATGGTTTCCGCACATCGGCTGAGATCAACAAAATCGAGCTGCTGACCGAAGAGGATATGCGCACCATGCTGGACCAGGAGCTGATCAATGCCAGCCGCAAGCGGGCACTCTCGCCTGACCATCCGGTCATCCGCGGGACTGCCCAAAACCCGGATGTATTTTTCCAGGAACGCGAAACGGTCAACACCTTTTACCAAAACTGCCCCGCCATTGTCCAAAAGGCGATGGACAAGTTCGCCAAGCTGACCGGGCGCAGCTATCATCTTTTTGATTACGTTGGCGCTGCAGATGCAGATCGAGTCATTATCCTGATGTGCTCCGGCGCGGAAACCGCGGAAGAAACCGCCAAATATCTCAACGCCAAGGGCGAGAAAGTGGGTGTCGTTACCGTTCACCTCTACCGGCCTTTTGCTGTGGATGCCTTCTTGAAATCCCTGCCAAAGACAGTCAAGAGCATCGCGGTTTTGGACCGTACCAAGGAACCCGGCTCGGATGGCGAACCCTTGTATAAGGACGTGGTGCATGCCATCAACGGCGCATTTGCTTCCGGCAATTCGCCCCTGGCTGCCCGGCCGGTCATCATCGGCGGGCGCTATGGCCTTTCTTCCAAGGAATTCACCCCGGCCATGGTGAAAGCCGTATTGGATGAACTCAACAAGAAATCACCGCTCAATTCCTTCACGGTCGGCATCAACGATGACGTCACCCACACCAGTCTGGTTTCCGATCCCTCTTTCTGCATTGAATCCGACGATACCATCCGCTGCGTTTTCTTCGGACTGGGCTCGGACGGCACCGTGGGTGCCAACCACAACTCCATCCGCATCATCGGTACCGCAGGTGCTAACCACAACCCTATCCGCATCATTGGTACCGTAGGTGCCAATGACTACTCCATCCGCATCATTGGTGGTGAAACCGAAAATTACGGGCAGGGTTATTTCTATTATGATTCCAAAAAATCCGGCACGGTGACCGTCTCGCACCTGCGCTTCGGTCCCAAACCGATCCGCGCTCCCTACCTGATCGGCTGGCAGGATGCCAGCTTTGTCGCCTGCCATCAATTCTCCTTCATGGAACGGCTGGATATGCTGAAATACGCCAAACCCGGCGCCGTTTTCCTGCTCAACAGCATTTATCCACAGGATAAGATCTGGGACAGTCTTCCCCGCGAAGTGCAGCAGGACATCATTACAAAGAAACTGCGTTTCTATGTGATCGATGCCTATGACGTGGCTGAAAAGACCGGCATGGGCGGCCGGATCAATACCATCATGCAGACCTGCTTCTTTGCCATCAGCGGTGTGCTGCCGCGCGAGGAAGCCATCCAGGAGATCAAGAAGAGCATCCAGGACACCTATGGCAAGCGCGGTGAAGCCGTGGTGCAGCAAAACTTTGCGGCAGTGGATGCCACCCTTGAACATCTCTTTGAAGTCAAAGTTCCATCCCAGGTCACCAGCCAGTTCAGCCGCCGCAAACCCGTACCGGATGCCGCCCCCGAGTTCGTCAAAAACGTGCTGGGTGAGATCATCCTCAGCAACGGGGATGCCATCCCGGTGAGCGCCTTCCCGATCGACGGCACTTACCCAAGCGGCACGACCCAATGGGAAAAGCGCAACCTGGCGCTGGAGATCCCGGTCTGGGAAGCGGATATTTGTATCCAATGCGGCAAGTGCAGTTTTGTCTGCCCGCATGCCGTCATCCGCCAGAAAGTATATGATCTCGCAATTCTCAAAGACGCACCCAAGACCTTCAAGTCCATGGATGCGCGCTTCTTCAAGGAATTCCCGGGCAAGAAATTCACCATTCAAGTCTCACCGGAAGATTGCACCGGCTGCGCCATGTGTGTGGAAATCTGCCCAGCCAAGGATAAAACCAACCCAGCCCGTAAAGCCATCAACATGCGCCCGCAGCCGCCCCTGCGCGAGAGCGAGCGCGCCAACTGGGAGTTCTTCCTTTCCATCCCGGATATGGAGCGTTCCCTGGTGGAGCCGAACACGGTGAAAAACTCGCAGCTATTGCAGCCTTTATTTGAGTTCTCGGGTGCCTGCGCCGGCTGTGGCGAGACCCCGTATGTTAAACTGCTCTCTCAACTATATGGCGACCGCGCCCTAGTTGCAAATGCCACCGGCTGTTCCTCCATCTATGGCGCCAATCTGCCCACCACACCCTGGACCTTTAATCATGAAGGCCGCGGTCCAGCCTGGTCCAACTCCCTGTTTGAAGATAACGCCGAATTCGGTCTGGGCATGCGCCTGACCGTGGACCAGAACAACACCTATGCACGCCTGTTGGTGCAGCAACTGGCCAGTGAACTGGGCGAGCCGCTGGTGGCTGAACTGCTCAATGCCGACCAAAGCACGGAAGCCGGTTTGAAAGCCCAGCGTGAACGAGTTTTGGCTTTGGCGAAGAAGCTGGAAAAATCTTCTGACCCGCACGCCAGGACCCTGGTCAGCCTAGCAGACTATTTGGTGAAAAAGAGCGTCTGGATCGTCGGCGGCGACGGCTGGGCGTTTGACATCGGCTACGGCGGTCTGGACCATGTGTTGGCTTCCGGACGGAATGTGAACATCCTGGTGCTGGATACCGGCGTGTATTCCAACACCGGTGGACAGGCCTCCAAAGCCACCCCGCGGGCGGCCGTGGCGCGCTTTGCTCAAAGCGGCAAAGGTCTTTCCCGCAAGGATATGGGCATGATCTTCATGTCCTACGGCTATGTGTATGTCGCCCAGGTGGCAATGGGTTTCAGCGACCTGCAGACCCTGCGCGCCTTTCAGGAAGCGGATGCCTACGACGGCCCCGCCATCATCATCGCTTACTCGCACTGCATCGCCCATGGAATCGAAATGAGCAAAGGGCTGGAACAGCAGAGTCTGGCGGTCAAATCGGGCGTTTATCCGCTCTACCGCTATAATCCGGCTTTGGCGGCAGAAGGTAAGAATCCACTGACATTGGATTACAAGCAGCCCTCCATCCCGGTGCGCGACTATGCCTATAACGAGACGCGCTACCGTACCCTGGTGCAGAACAATGAGATCCGGGCCGAAGAGTTGATGAAACTGGCTCAAAAGGACGCCGAGGACCGCTGGAACCGTTATAGCCAGATGGCTGGTGCCCCCTCCAACGCTCCCGCCAAGCCCGCTGAATAAAAAGCCAATTGTCATACTTGAGCGTCGCGGAGCATCCTGTAAGGGTAGCGAAGCATCTCACTGATTAAAGGAGGAACAGCCATGTTGGATCTAAAGACCTCTTACCTGGGCTTGGAATTGAAAAACCCGCTGCTGGCTTCAGCTTCGCCGCTTTCTAAAAAGCTGGATGGCATCCGCGCCATGGAGGATGCCGGGCTGGGTGGGGTGGTGTTGTATTCCCTGTTTGAAGAGCAGATCATTCACGAGAGCCTGGAGCTGGACCATTTTCTGTCGCGGGGCAGCTATTCCAACCCGGAAGCGGCCAGCTATTTCCCGGACCTGGATACTTACAACATCGGACCCGAGAAATACCTGGAGCTGATCCAACAGGCCAAGGCAGCGGTCAAAATCCCCATCATCGCCAGCCTGAACGGCTTTTCAGCGGGTGGCTGGGTGAAGTACGCCCAACTGATGGAAGCCGCCGGAGCGGATGCACTGGAACTGAACCTGTATTACCTGCCCACGGATAAGAATTCAACCTCAGCTCAGGTGGAAGATGCTAAAATCGAACTGGTCAAATCTGTCACCAGCCAGGTGAAGATCCCCTTGGCAGTCAAACTCAGCCCTTCTTTCACAAGCCTGCCCAACTTCCTCCAAAGACTAGCAGACGCCCAGGTAAAAGGTGCGGTGCTGTTCAACCGCTTTTACCAGCCCGACCTGGACATTGAAAACCTGACCGTGGTGCCCACCCTCAACCTGAGCACCTCGGCAGATCTGCTCCTTCCGCTGCGCTGGATCGCCATTCTGTACGGGCGGGTTGCCATAGATTTTGCCCTTACCAGCGGAGTCCATTCCGGTGAAGATGCGCTTAAAGCCATGCTGGCCGGCGCGCGGGCTGCCATGCTGGCCTCCGAGCTGATCGCCAAAGGTATCCCCCGCGCCAGGGAGATCCTGGCGGAAATGCAGACCTGGATGGAGAAACATGAGTATGAATCCATCCATCAGCTGCAGGGCAGTCTGAGCCAGCAAAAAGTGGAAGACCCGGCCGCCTTTGAACGCGCCAACTATATGAAGGCGCTCAATAAGTTTGATAACCGGCTGCCCTGGTGACTGAATAAGCAGGAGGATTGTTTTTAATAACGGAATTTAATAATCATATAGATCATTATTTTATTCGGGCAGCGAAGGTTAATAGCGACAATTATTTTAGAAATATTTCCCCTCAACTAATTGATCCGATCCTGCTTTACTCAAAACAGGGGCTTTGTAGCTAATTACCCCATTTTCAATTGAAAAACTAAATAATTGCCGTTGTATCAATCCCATTTCCTCTAAATTCCGAATTATTGAGGAGATTCTTTTTTCTCCTCCTCGAATACCCTGTAAGACGCTGTAGTAAGGAGATGACTCCAATCTTCTTATCCGTCTTAGGCGTTTAATAGGATCTTTTTCTGATTTGGCACCAGCAAAGGCATTTCCTTTCAGTATTATTGCAAGGGTTCCATCAGTATATGGTTTTGTGTATTGACCTTCTCTTAGACTTTCATTCCATTGAATTGCCCGTAAAACCATATATTCCGGGTTTACCATAGATGGCAGGTCTTGAACTTCTTCTGAGGGAATGTCATTCCAAGGCAGATTGATATTTACATCACACAAATCACAACATGGTTTGGATTTTTTCTTATAAGTTTCATTGAAGTGATTCACAATAAATTCGCGTCTACAATCGCCATACCCCAACCCTTCAGCATATTGCACCATAGTACGCAGGTTCCTATACATATTATTGATAAGAGCTTTTACTTCAGACTTATTTAGTGAAATTGATTCCTTAGTATTCAACCGCTCTTGCCCCTCTAAAATAATACCTCTATCCCATGGACGATATACAGCCCAACCCTTGCTTGAAAATTCCGTGAGTAAACGGTCTAATATAAATACATCGGTATTTAGTTCCTCAGCAATCTGAAGTAAATTAATTTGGATACCTCGTTTATTAGAAACACCACTCTTAACGGCAAAATTATTAAATATCTCGGCTTTTTGAGTATCCAAATGTTCAGCAATCCAACCAACACTTCGGTTTAGCAAAAGATTTGCCATCAAGGTGAAGTTATAGGAACGTTGGATCATACCAAGTTTTTCCAAGAGGTGTAATGCAACATCTAATCGCTCAATCTCCACACCAGATTCCTCTGCCAAATCTATTGGATGCACTAGTATGCGGTTATCTTTATTTTTTCTTGTGCATAAAGCCTTAACAAGACTATTAAGCATATTTTCGTCAGGGAAAGCATGTTCAATAAAATATTTCTGAGTAGATAAATCACTTTTATGATAAAGAAGAATACAATACGCTGGATTACCATCTCGTCCTGCACGTCCAGCCTCCTGATAATACGATTCCAGATCCCCCGGAATGTCGTAATGAATAACATAACGGATGTCAGATTTATCAATCCCCAATCCAAATGCCTTGGTAGCCACAATGATTCGAATAATTCCTTCTCGGAACATCTCCTGAACTTCTTCGCGGGCTTGTGTTGTCATTCGTCCATGATAGTGGCGGACAGTGAAACCTTGGAGGTTGAGATTACGGCTTAATTGCTCCGCTATGCGAACAGTAGCTGTGTAAACAAGAGCTGTTTCATCATTTTTCTGGGCTGCACGAAGAATTTTGACCAAAGCCCGCATTTTATCTGGCTTATTTTCGATACGATTTACTTGTGATTTATTGTTATAGACAATAAACTTTAGTTCTGGACGATCAATAGATCTCGTGATAAGGTTGAAATTATCATTAAGTTTAAGAGCGCTAGCTATCACCTTTTGGGTTTCGCTTGTAGCGGTGGCTGTGAGCGCAACAAACGGGGGACGATTTTCAGTAAACAACTGTGGAATGTTTAGAAAATCGGGTCGGAAACTTGGTCCCCACATGTGTACACAATGAGCTTCATCAACCACTACTTGGATAACATTAGCTTGACACAATGCTTCAGAAAGAGCAATATCGCGAATTCGTTCCGGAGCAATATAAACAAGTCGAATCTCGCCTTTTACTATACTTCTGTAAACTTCATCACGATGAGCAGCACTCTGCCCACTGACAATGTAATCTACAATATTCAAACCTAGGTTGTGAAGCTTATCTACTTGATCTCGCATAAGAGCAATCAATGGTGAGAATACGACTGTTACCCCCTTCCGTAATAGAGCAGGCAATTGGAAAGTGATCGATTTACCAAAACCAGTTGGAAGCACTACTAACGCGTCCTCTCCGGCGAGAATGGATTGCATAGCCAATTCTTGTTCAGGACGAAATGCACTAAATCCATCAATTAATTGGCTGGCAGCTTTAATTAAAAGTTCGCGGTATTCAGAATATTGTTCCTTCGGAATTTTTAATGGTAATTCGAATTCTCTTAAAAGACGTTCAATTTCCGGAATCGCTTCTTCACGAATGCAGGGAAATTCTTCAATGCGAGCATCCCAGTCCCAATCAGGGAAAACTGGTTTCATATGATCTCCAATAGCACGGTAAAAAGATTCCCTGTTTTCTTCCGCCTCGATATTATCATCTGTACGTTTATAACCGGGCAACGAACTGAGTATCGCCTCTCGATAGAAAGTATCACTGCGTAAGCGTTTATCCATAAATAAAACAACGCCGCGGTCATCGGTTTTACGCATCAAGCGACCAAAACCTTGTTTAAATTGCAAAGCCGCCAGAGGGATTAAGAAGTCCATCCATTCATTTCCACCAGATTCTCGTATTTGTTCCATGCGAGCCTGAATTATTGGATCAGTTGGTACTGGAAATGGCAATTTTTCAATCACAAGATAACTAAGAGATGGCCCTGGTACATCAATTCCTTCCCAGAAAGAACGTAAACCAAGCAATACAGACTCTTCTCGACTAGCAAATTCTTCTTTAAGTAGTCGAGTAGATATGCCTTCTCTTTGCCAATATATAGGAATGTGGTCGAGGGCTCTTTCTAGATGAGTGGCAACATATTCCATTCGTTCACGAGCAGTATGCAAAACAAGGCCACGTCCCTCAGTAAAATTAAAAAAACAGGTTAGTTCTTTTGCCAGTTCATCCTTAAAGCGAGACACTTCTTCATAGCGAGCACTTGCTTTGAGATAACCGGGCATGCCTAGCAATACGTTTTCTGCGTAGTTGAAGGCTTTAGGAAGTTGGATCAGATCTGAATCAAGGATGCGTTGTTCTAAACCTAGTCTTTCACGAAAAAAATTAAAACCGCCTTCCCCTAATGTTAACGTCGCGGAAGTAAGAATCATTGTGCGTGTATGGGCAAAGATGAGATTCTCTAGCAATTTTGTTACACGAACTGGAGCACGTTTAAACGCCCAAGTGATTTGTTCTGATGGGATTGAATCACCCTTTACTTTTCCTCGAATACCCAATTCGATCCAGTGTACCTTCACCAAAGGGTCATATCCAACTTGAGGGATTTCTTCCAATAGTGTTTTTTGACCGACCTCTTTAGGGGACCCAAACATCTTTTCTCGCACAACCTGAAATTCATGCGCCAATTGGACTGCTCTATCTCCAACTTCGTTGAGCTGCTTGAGTACTATACTGGTTTCGTCTTGAAGTCGATTCAAATCCGAAAGAACGCGGTTTAGCGGTTCTTCTACATGTCTCCAGGTGAAATAAGAACTCATACATGGTGGGGATTTCATACGCCAATGGGCTCCATATTTATTATGAAATTTCGTGCCCTGTTTTTCAATGAACTCGCGCAAGTAGCCACCCAATAAACGTGCTGATTTGCGTAAACTTCGAATTGTGCTCATGGCATGATTGAGAGGCGAATAATCTTTGCAATATTTACGAGCCATTACCAACAACCCGCGTTTATCACCTGGTTCAAGCAGGCGGCGAAGAAGCATCTCAATTTGATCAAGTGAGGCTTCTTCCGTCAATGTGTTAGTTGCAGCATCTTCAAGATTATGGGCTTCATCTAAAACCAGGTTGAAATTACGGTCTTCGCCCCACTGTTTTAGCATTAATAAAGTGTGATTGACTATTAATAAATCTGAGTAATCGGCTAAGGCGCGAGCACGCGGAAAAAAGCAATAAGGATGAAAAAGACATGCATTACCACAGGTTTGGTTCTCAGATGCCACCTGTAATTTGAGAAAACCAAGTATGGGAAAGCGGTTTTGAAGCCAGAAACTGATGTTTTGAAGATCCCCATCTGTTGTTTCCTGTGCAAAGCGCAAAAGGTAGAGTAAACAAAGTTTCTCTTCAAACGATATGTTTTCCTTTGTTTCACTGGTAAATATTTCCTGGTATAAGGACCATAGGCGGGTTAAACATAGATAATTATCTTGTCCTTTGAGTACAGTGAAGCGGAACGCAAAGGGTAAGTGCGGGCGCAAAAAAGTTTCCAGGTCATGTACGAGTTGATCCTGAAGGGTTTTAGTACTGGTGGAGACTACCACTTGTTGATTACTAGATCTAGCCTGGACAAGAGCTGGGAGTAAATATGCGAGTGTCTTTCCAGTACCAGTGGAAGCTTCAATCATTCCTTGCGTACCGGATGCGAAATGTCGAGTAACCTGTTTGATCATTTCTTGTTGTGGCGATCGAGCTTCCCAATGAGCGTGTTTCAGAAGTTGATGATAGATCTCCAAAACAGAATTTTCTTCACAAGGTATATCAATCGGTGGGAAGATTGTTGAAAAGGAATGCATTTCTTCTGTCCACGAATGAAGGGGAATGACTTGACTGAGATCTGTCGGAGTTTCATTAGGTAAGGAAGGCGCGTTTACAAGTTTAACCAACCCTTGAGAAAGATGGTGGAATTGAGTCCGCACGATAGCGGGAAGATCACGCAGAGTTTTCAGCGCATCACAAAGGAGCAGATGCAAGATAAGACAGTCAAAAATGGCACTGTGAAAGATGTTACTTGGGTCAATCCCTAAATCCGAAGAAATTCCCAGAGACTTATCAAGAGCCAATACTTCATCCCAACGTTTTCCATTTTTTTTAAATCCAGCCTTTTCAGCTAGTGGCTCAATGGAATGTGAGGTTGCCGTTGGAAACGCTAATACAAATAGTTCAAGCGAATCAATTAATTTGTTTGGAAAATCAAGATGCTTTTTCAAAAATTTATAATCAAATATTCCATTATGCGCAACAAGTGGCAAGCCTTCTGTAAATTTTATAAATTTGCTTACGACTTTGGTCTGTGGTTCAGCAGTTTGTATTTTCTTGTCTAGTTTCAGCTCGTCATAATGTAATTTAATGCGCAATGCGCGAGTGATGGTTCTTATATCAAGCATTGCATATTCATTAAAAGTATTAACAGCCTGACCAGATTCAACTTTGATTGCGCTGAGCTGGAAGAAATCAGCTTGGTCAACTGAAAGTCCATTGGTTTCGACATCAAAGACTATGTAAGACGTAAGAGAGGGTAAATCACGAAGTGTGGAGGGAGATTCTGAATAAGGGAGTTCTGGTCGTTCTGCTTCCTCTTCTTCTTGATTAGGAGAGTAATTTGGTTCGAATTCGCGCAGAATGATTTTTCCACCGGGCAAGCGACGAAATTCAGGTAAATGTGCAATGGTTTCTATATCACTTTCTTGAACACCAGGGCGACCCTGTCGGGTGAGGGCACGACGAATCTCAGGAATGCTTAAACCTGATTCGTTTTGTTGAAGAAGGACTATAATGCTCTGAATAAGAGATGAAGAAGAAGAAAATGGGTTTGTAGACATGTGGAACTAAACTCTATTAGCTTATTGACTCAACCATGTCATCATACAATCCCAAAGACTGCAGACGTTCAGCTTGTACCTTTTTTAATCGTTGACCTGGTTGAAGCAATATTGTGTATGTTTCTGGATCGTAAACGAAACACGACCCTTGTGCTTTCTCCCAGATTGGCGGAGGTTGTTTTACTGCTCGCCATCCGTCCTCTTCAAATTGAAATAAATCTAATGCTTTTTCAATTGTATAAACTATTGACATATCCCCGATTTCACCATCTGGCAAATCTTGAATAAGTTCTCGAAATTGTGAAAGGTGTATTTTTTCATTACTCTTCCAAGTCTTCCTATGAATATCACGTAAGGTCATTGTGGAAATATTATGAATCCATCTTGATAAATACCATTTTTGATCATACGGTTTAAACCGATTATCTCTTGCAAAAGCCACTTCAATCTGTGATGCAATTTGAGCTCCTTGTTTTAGAAAAATTAGATTCACTTGTTTATCTATATCATTTTCACTGGATTTTACCGCAATGTTATTTTCAAGAGCAGCGATGTTAAATAGAATATTTTGAAACAAATTTTCTTTGGTTCCGGGTTTAAGACAATAAGGAATCTCTTCCCCTTTACTGTTTTTAATTTTAAAATTTCTACCCGTTAAGTCATCAAATATATCTAAAATTATCCCAATAAATGGGGCTATTACCCCATTTGATTATTGGCAACTAAAACCATGCTTCCAACTTGCCAACTATCTACTTCGTTCCAAGAAAGAACCTTTTTTTCTTGAACCCAGGATGGAAGTGCTTTGGGGCTATCATCTGGTCCATAAAAAATACGTCCACGAATAATACGGCGAGTGATTTCATCAAGGGTCACCCCTCTATTGTTTTCTGAAAGCCATTTTTCAAGACGATTAAGATCATCAAGAGTGATATTAATAAATTCAATCCTATTATTTTCAACCATGCTTTTTTCTCCAGATATTCCGCTTAAGTGCATTCCACCAGTCTTGAACTCTATTCCATAAGTGCTGTATCAGTGAATATTTCTTATGTGTAATAATCTTCGTTTCTTTAACTTTTATTTGTAATTTTGATGGAAATTTGTTTTGTATTTTTTTTTCTGGTTTTGTAATAGAGCCTTTTTTAAGTTTTTCTTCAATCGAAGTATTAATTTCCGTTTCAGGTGGTTGAGCAGGTTCTTTAGGCTTAGGTTTAGTTGGATAAGTATTATCCTCAGATGGGATTTTAGGTAATGATGTTAGACCACTCTGTTTCTTGATAGGTGTAATTGGTTTTTCAATGGGGGTTGATTCATGTTTGGGTGCATAATATGGTTCTTTCCCGGGTTTTAAAGTCTTATCTATTTTTTTAGTTTTTAAATTACTAGGATTTAGACGGAAAAATCCTTTTTCGATTCGTTCAAAACAGGGATGTGAATATAGTAATGAAAGAACAGAATTGTAAGAGCACATCCTTTTAAGGAAAACTAAATTAAAAATATCCCGATAATATGCACGTTTATTTGGATCAATAGAACATAACTCTTGCACTGATTGGATTATGGCATCACGTACACTGAGCTGATTGCGTTGGGCTTCCTCAAATAGCGCGTCGATATCTTCAAATCGCAAATCTGCTTTGAATACCGAAGGATCACCTTCATAGAGCATCTGTATATTAGCAAGTTCAATATGCAGAACACCATTCTCCAAGTAGGCAAGTTTACAAGAAACGTCATGAGGTTTTTGAAGAAAATTCGGTCTAATACGATAATGGTCGCCATCTTGATACTCGAGCCATAAATACGTGCCGGCTGGAATGGATAGCTCAAGAAAACTAGTACGAAGTTTTTCAACCTCAAGTGCTTTTAAGACACCTAAATCACGATCAATTAAAAAAGGCTGATGATCACCTTCGATGATTTGCACAAACAATAATTTACAATCTGGGGGAAATGCACCCAATATGTGGCTAATCGGGAAATAAGCTTGTGTAATGTGAAGATAACTTAACGTGGTGGGTAGTCTGATTGCGTTTTTAGGGGCATGCCAAATAGTAAATGCACGAATGTCTGGCAATTCCTCAGTAATCTCACATTCTTCGATTTGTGGTCCTTCAGTGAATTCCTTTTTAAGTTTCGAAAAATCTAGCTCATCTGCTTTGGTCCAAATGTTAATTTTTGAACGAACATGTGGAGCAGGAACGCCGCGAGGGATATCGCGGTTCAATTCATCAAATATTTCCTGAGTTGTCCAGCGATTACCTCCAAGTGATATATAGTAACTTTTTTCCAATGCGAGATTCACCATACTTCGAAGAGTTTCCGTATAATGATTATCAACACCTTTTTGAAGAGAAAGCTCTCGAAGTATTTTTTCTATTGAAATCCAAGGGTTTTTATCTGTAAGACTTCCAAAAAAGGGCGTAAGTATATCTTGGGGGATCGCTTTAATATTATTTGGTAAAAAGTTTTTATCCACAATAGAACCAGGTAGCTTATTGCTAGAAATGAGTTTTTCTATAGTATTCTGGATAGATTTTGCATAGGCATCAGCAAAATGATCTGCTAACCAAACAATATCTTCAGGAGTCCATTTAGAAAAATTCGGTTCATAATATGATGAGCTCGGAATGTTAGCAGCTAATAGTTGTTGTTTGTCATCCAAATCTAGAATGATTACATCAAACTTTCCCTGCAATTCATTTTCAGTTCGTTCAACATCTGAGATTCTCGCAATTTGCCAGTATGTGGGTCGAATGGATTGTTCGTCAGGTTTAGGAAGTGCAATCCAATCCCCCTGATTATAAGAATTTCTAGGGTGGTAGAGAGATATCAAATCTGTTCGATCATTCCAAGGATATTTTTCAAGAATAGAATTCACTAAATGTTGACTTAGTTTACGCACGGCTATTCCCCCACTAATGCTTTCCTGCAAAGCATGGATTTCGCGCTCACATAACTGTAACCCCAACCAGTTAATGACTTTCATCAGATCTCCATAACTTAATAATTCAATTTTTAATTTACAATCCCCTTGCGAATACAATAATAGTATACAATTTTTCCAATAAGAAAGAACTTTCGTTTTGTTTTTGTTTCCCCAACATCTAAATAATAAAAAACTAAAATTTAGAGTAGCCTTCCTTAATTCGAGGGCAATTCGGGTGGAATCGGTGAATCACGCCATAGAAGCAATTGATCATGTGAACTGTTTTGCCCCCGCTAGATTCCCATGAGTTTTAAAACAAAAACCCGGCGTATTCGCACCGGGGCTGAATGATTATAGCATCGGTTCGTTCAGCTGCCCGGCGGATTTGGCTTTCTGCCGGTAGACGATTCGGCTGCAGTCAAGGTCGCAGAGGGACATCTCCACATTCTATTTTGGCGCACGAACAAGAATATTATCGATGGTATAAGTTGCAGTCGCTCCTTCTGCCTGGGTCAGAGCTAATGAAATGACTGTGCCTGTAATTGAACTGTCGGAATAGCTATTAATTAATTGGTCATTGACATAAAATAGGAATTTATCTCCTTCACCTATAATGGTTAAAGTATTTTCCTCATCCCATTTGATGGCACTATTGGATTTATTTAATAACAATGGCATCCAGGCGCCATCTTTTAATTTCAAAAAATTGTAGGTTCCCTGTTTGTAGATCTCAAAATCATAAAGATTCTTTGTGTTTGAATTATTTCTAAAAACAAATCCCCAGGCCACATCCCGATTTTTACTGCTGATTTTTACTGTTGCCGTCACAGCAAAATCGGATGTTGACCCAAGTCTATACCAGGAAACTACTCCCGCCGAGTATCCTGATGTGGGTTTGCCAACTTTCTCTATTGTTAGCTTACCATTCTCTATTTTTGTTGTCGTTGTAACAAGATCAGCATCAAATTGGCCAATTTCCCAATTATTTCGATTATCATTGAATTCTTCACAATAGAGGATTGGCCATTCGCTCTTAATACTTGATGAAATATCACAAGTAGGTTCAGGGGTGGGCTCAAGGGTTGGTTCAGGAGTGAAGGTAGGAGTTGATGGTTGAATAGTGACCGGGTTATTAGTGGGAATAATCGCAGCCTTGGGAGATGGTGAAGAACAGCCCGTGCCAATTAAACTAAAAATCAGAAGCATGATCGCTACCAGGATCATTTTTCGTTTCATGTTTTCCTTATTTCAATTTTAAAAGCGGCATTGGGTTATTGCTGGAATAAACCAATTTCAAAAAATCGTTCTGATCAGTATAGCACCTAAATTATTATTATTCATTTATGTCAGCACGGAATCCAAAATCACCATCTATTCGGATCCCCAGAAAATGGTGGGCATAAATTTAGTCGCCTCCCCTGTTTCAGGTGCAGTTTGTGAATCTAGCTAAAGAAACAATAAGCTTTGCAGACTGATTTACCCCGACAAGATCCTAACGAGTATTTAAAACAAAACCCCGGCGCATTCGCACCGGGGATGAATGATTACAGCATCGGTTCGTCCGGCTGCCCGGCGGATTTGGCTTTCTGCCGGTAGACGATTCGGCCGCGGTCAAGGTCATACGGGGATATCTCCACCCGCACATGATCCCCCAGCAAAATGCGGATGTAGTACTTGCGCATCTTGCCGGAAAGGTAAGCCAGTACCTCGTGCCCGTTATCCAGTTTGACCCGAAATTGGGTGCCCGGCAGGGCTTCAATGATCGTGCCCTCAACCAGTATCTTCTCTTCTTTACCCATGCTCTCCTCCTTTCGAATTGCGTGAAATGCAATCGAAAGATTACGACATCATATTGCGAGTCATCTGACGGCGTTTCATGCGGCGTATGGATTTCTTGCGCTCCACGCGTCGGTTCTCGCTTTTGGAAACAAACCAGCGTTTGCGCCGGATGGTGCTTAACACCCCGCTTTTCACCACTTTCTTGCGGAAGCGGCGCAGCAGCGAATCCTGGCTCTCGTTGGGTCTCAATACTACCGTTGCCACTTTATCACCTCCCTTCGTGAGAAGGGTATCTCCTTCCATAAAAAACTCGGCTGGCGTAAATAATCCGCAGTCGAGTTAATGAACTGAATTTTTGTGGTTAATTAGGATCTATCCTGAAATAGATGCCTCCTGAACCTTTCTAAAGATTTCTGCGATCTTCGACCGGTCATTATTATATACGCACAATGGCGGGCTGTCAAACAAGATTTGAGCAATCATCTTCTTATTGGCAGTACTTTGGAAAGGGCTGGCATACCCAAAGGTGGGTCCGAATCTGGTTCAATCCTGGTAAATGCCTGTATAATCAGGCAGAAAATTTTATATCCAATAAAATCCATGAACCCACAAACAACCTTCACCACCAGCAGCGAAATCACCCATGCCGATCATCTGGATCATTTCCTGGCGCGGGTAGGCATCAACCGCATGCTGCACCGCATCCACCCGGGTTTATATGTGCTCGGCCATCCCGATAAGGCCTCTCCCGTGTTTATCACCGGCAATTACACCCTCAGTTTTGACGCGCTGCGTTCGACTTTAAAGGGGCGGGATGCTTACCTGCTGGTGCTGGATACCCATGGCATCAATGTGTGGTGCGCAGCCGGCAAGGGTACCTTCGGAACGGCGGAACTGGTCAACCGCATCAAAGTGAGCGGGCTGGAGAAAGCGGTCAGCCATCGCAGATTGATCCTACCCCAACTGGGCGCGACGGGCGTCAGCGCTTACCAGGTCAAAGCGCAGTGCGGCTTTGAGGTGGAGTTTGGACCGGTGCGGGCGGAGGACCTACCGGAGTATCTAAAAACTCACCAGGCTACTCCGCAAATGCGTCAGGTGCGGTTCAACCTGGCTGACCGGCTGGTGCTGGCACCGGTGGAAATGGTGGGTTCCATTCTGCCGATGATACTCGTCGCGGTGGTCGCCTATTTATTGGGAGGATGGTTCAACCTGATTTGGGTGCTGGCTGCCTGGCTGGCGGCAACCCCGCTGTTCTTTGTATTCTTGCCCTGGCTGCCCACCCGTGAGTTCAGCACCAAGGGATTGATCCTGGGCACACTGGTGGCGCTCCCGTTCGTGGTCTTTCAATTCCTTCAAACCGGAAATAGCTTTTTATATAACCTGATGCGGGTGTTGCCCATCGGTTTGATCCTGACCGCAGCCGTCGCGTTTATCACCCTGAACCTGACTGGGTCAACGCCCATCACCTGCTGGACGAGCGTGCGGCGGGAGATCTTCCGCTATGTGCCCGTGATGGCGGTCATGGCAGGCGGCGGTATAATCCTGTTCATCTTAAAGTTGTTGGGATTAGGCAAATAAATATGAAAACCATCACCAGAGCCAATACCCTGCTTTACTATCCAAAATTGTGCACCAATTGCGGGATATGTTCCATCGTCTGCCCGCAGGGTGTTTTTGCAGCGGGAGAAACTGTGGCTCACCTGGTCAACCGCAAGGCCTGCATTGAGTGCGGCGCCTGCCAGTTGAATTGTGAGCCGGGCGCGATCAAAGTGGAGGCGGGGG
>Ga0209777_10002020_pt1 | contig 27722 bp, 21 predicted proteins | sample FrelakmetHBP12HB_FD_187147 | JGI IMG/M metagenome (GOLD analysis project Ga0209777, IMG submission 187147) | Freshwater lake sediment microbial communities from the University of Notre Dame, USA, for methane emissions studies -HBP12 HB (SPAdes)... | ecosystem: Environmental > Aquatic >...
GGGCTCGGGATCATCTACGACCGCCTCGCGCGGCCGGACGACGCGGCGCTGATGTACCGGAAGTCCCGGGAGGTCGCGCGCCGCTAGCGCGGGCCCGGAAGCCGAGGCGCGCGGAACGGGGCCGGCCCTCCGGGTTAGAAGGGCCGGTGCGCAGACCCCGCCTGCGCGCCTCGACCCGTTCCGGACGGAGCACGCTCCCCTGAAACGCAAGCTCCTCGGCACCCTCATCATCCTGCTCTGGGCAGGGGCGCTCGGCCTCCTGGTCCGGCGCGAGTACTTCCAGACGAGCACCGTCCGCCTCGCCGAGGCCGCCCGGACGGTCGGCCCCACGTCCAGCTACTACACGATCACGATGGGCGCCGGCCCGATCGGCTACGCGACCAGCACCGTGGACACCCTCCCCGACGAGATCCGGGTGACGGACGGGCTGACGGTGGACATCGAGGCGCTGGGAACCGTGCAGCACACCCAGATGGTAACCGAGGCCCACCTGAGCCGGGGGATGCGGCTGCGCACCTTCGACGCCACGGTCACCTCTCCCGCCGGAGAGTTCCGGGCCCGCGGCACGGTGCAGGGCGACACGGTCCTGGTGTTGGAGATCGTCACCGGCTCCAACCAGCCGCAGCGGACGCGCGTGAAGCTCGACCGCCCGATCGTCCTCCCCAGCCTGCTGTCGCTCGAGATGGCGCTGGGGCATCGGCTCCGGGTGGGCGAGACGTACACCGTGCGGCTTTTCGATCCGATGCTGCTCCAGGAGCAGCCGGTCGAGGTGCGGGTCCTCGCCGAGAGCACGCTGGTGGTGCCCGACAGCGCACGGCTCGACTCGGCGACCCAGCAGTGGGTACCGGCGCGGTTCGACACGCTGCGGGCGTGGAAGGTCGAGCAGCAGTACGGCGGGGTCGGCATCGCGTCGTGGGTGGACGAGCAGGGGCGCGTGGTCTCCGAGACGTCGCCGATCGGGTTCCGGACGGAGCGGACGGCGTTCGAAATCGCCGTCCAGAACTGGTACCACAACCGCGGCGCCGCCCGGGCGGCGGCGGCCGGCGCCGGGGACATCATCGCGGCGACGGCCATCGCGTCGAACGTGGACCTGCGGCCCGCGGCGCTGACGGAGCTGCGGGTGGTGCTCCGCAACGTGGACCTCCGCGGGCTCGACCTGAGCGGCGGGCGGCAGCAGCTCGTGGGCGACACCCTGATCGTGAGGCGGGAGGCCGGCTACGCGCTCACCGCGCCGCCATCGACCCGGCTCCACGGCCTCCTCACCACGCTGCCGCTGCGCGACACCGCGCTGCGCGCCGAGCTGGCGAGCGAGCCGCTGGTGCAGTCGGACGACCAGCGCATCCAGGCGCAGGCGCGCCAGATCGTCGGGCGGGAGCGGCGCGCGGGCCCGGTGGCCGAGCTGCTGACACGCTGGGTGTACGAGAACCTCAAGAAGCAGATCACGATCAGCGTGCCGAGCGCCGTGCAGGTCCTCGAGGACCGGAGCGGCGACTGCAACGAGCACACGGTCCTCTACGTGGCGCTGGCGCGGGCCCTCGGCCTGCCGGCGCGGACCGCGGCCGGGCTCGTCTACCTGCGCGGCCAGTTCTACTACCACGCCTGGCCCGAGGTGTGGCTGGGCGAATGGGTGGCGGTGGACCCGACCTTCGGGCAGTACCCGGCCGACGCCTCCCACCTGCGGTTCACCGTGGGCGGCCTGGCGCGCCAGGTGGAGCTGCTCAGGGTGATCGGGCGGCTGGGCTTGACGGTGGTCTCGGCCAGGTAGCGTTGTCCTGAAGTACTCAGGGGGAAGTGCCAAGTGGTGTGCAGACGCGCAGACGCGAGTGGTACCACAGTACCAAGTGACAAGTCGCATCCGGCGCGAGGGTGGGTGAGTACCAAGTGCTGCACTGGACACTCGTCGGGCATCGCGCCGGGATGGACTGACTACCGATTTGCCGAAGCACCACTTGGCGTCTGCGCGTCTGCACACTGCTGCGCACCGCCCACTGCACACCGGGGATGAGTGACAAGGGCATGATCCAGCTCTACGACCTCACCAAGAAGTACGGCTCCTTCACCGCCGTGGACCGTGTCACGCTCGCGGTGCCGCGCGGGGCGCTGTACGGCTTCCTCGGCCCGAACGGCGCGGGGAAGACGACTACCCTGCGGATGATCGCCGGGATCCTGCGCCCCACCGCCGGCCGGGTGCTCATCGGCGGCGACGACGTGGTGCAGCAGCCCCTCCTGGCGAAGATGCACCTCGGGTTCATCCCCGACCGCCCGTTCGTCTACGACAAGCTCACCGGCGCGGAGTTCCTGCGGTTCGTGGCCGGGCTCTACGGGCAGGAGGGGATGGTCGTCGAGAAGCGCGTGGACGAACTGCTCGACGTCTTCGAGCTGGCGACGTGGAAGAACGAGCTGATCGAGTCGTACTCCCACGGGATGCGGCAGAAGCTCATCATCTCCTCGGCGCTCATCCACCGCCCCGAGGTGATTGTAGTGGACGAGCCGATGGTGGGCCTCGACCCCAGGGCCGCCCGGCTCCTCAAGGACCTGTTCCGCGGCTTCGTGGCGCGCGGCGGCACGGTGCTGATGAGCACGCACACCCTCGAGATCGCCGAGGCGCTGTGCGACCAGATGGCGATCATCCAGGGCGGACGGATCGTGGCGCACGGCGCCATGGCGGACCTGCGCCGCCAGCACGACGCCGGCGACCTCGGTCTGGAGGACCTCTTCCTGCGGCTCACCGGCGGCACCGCCGCGATGGAGCTGAAGCAGGTGCTCGAAGGGTGAAGCAGCCCAGCCTCGTCCACGTCCTCACCCCCAAGTGGCGCACCGCCCTCACCCGGACGCGGCAGGAACGCGCCTCGGGGGGACGCGGCAAGGCGATCACCCTCGCGGTGGTCGGGTTGATCTTCTGGGCCGCGGTCTTCGGCGTCCTGTTCCGCGTCCTGCGCTACTTCAAGAACACCGAGGAGATCGGCGCCCTCCTGGCGGGGAAGCTGCTCGGCCTGCTGCTCCTCACCTTCGCCAGCGTGCTCCTGCTGTCGAATGTCATCACCGCCCTCTCGTCGTATTTCCTGGCCAAGGACCTCGACCTGCTCGTTTCCTCGCCGGTGGACGCGCTGCGGATCTACCTGGCGAAGCTCCTCGAGACGGTCATCGCGTCGTCGTGGATGGTGGCGCTGATGGCGGTGCCCATCTTCGCGGCGTACGGGATCGTCTACAAGGGCGGGTTCCTCTTCGCGCCGTACGCGGCGGCGGTGTTCCTCCCGTCGCTGCTGCTCCCCGCGGTGATCGGCGTGGCGGTCACGACCATCCTCGTCAACGTCTTCCCCGCCCGGCGCACCCGTGACCTCCTCTCGATCATCGCGCTCGGCGCCGCCGCCGGCGTCATCCTGCTGTTCCGCATCATTCGCCCCGAGCAGCTGGCGCGCCCCGAGGGGTTCCGCAACCTGCTCGACTTCATCACCGTCCTGCGGACGCCGACCTCGCCGTTCCTGCCGAGCGAGTGGGTGTCGCGGGGCATCATGACGTACCTCACCGGCAGGCCCGACTGGCTCTCCGTGGCCCTGGTCTGGAGCAGCGCCGCCGCCTTCATGGTCGTGGGGGCGTGGCTGCACGGGAAGCTCTTCGCGGTCGGCTACACGCGGGCGCAGGAGGGAGCGGAGCGGTTCGTCCGCGGGGGGCTGTGGAACGCATCGCTGGGGTGGGCCCTCGGGCGACTGGGGCCCTCGAAGCGGGAGTTCATCCTGAAGGACCTGCGCCTCTTCTTCCGCGACACGACGCAGTGGAGCCAGCTCATCCTGCTGGCGGCGCTGCTCTTCGTCTACCTGTTCAACATCAAGGCGCTGCCGCTGTTCCGCGGTGAGCAGGTGCCCTTCTTCCTCGTGTCCCTCGTCTCGTTCCTCAACCTCGGCCTGGCGGGGTTCGTCCTCTCCGCCATCGCGGCGCGGTTCGTCTTCCCCGCCGTGAGCCTCGAGGGGCGGCAGATGTGGCTGCTGCGCAGCTCCCCCCTCGACCTGCGGGCCCTCCTGTGGTCGAAGTACTGGGTGGGCACCATCCCGCTGCTGGTGCTGGCGCTCCTCATCACCATCCTGACCAACGTCCTCCTCAAGGCGACGCCGTTCATGATGGGGCTCGGGGTCGTCACCATCGTGTTCCTCACCTTCGCCATCTCGGCGATGGCGCTGAGCTTCGGGACCCTTTACCCGCAGTTCGAGACCGAGAACGCCGCACAGATCCCGACCTCGTTCGGCGGCCTCGTCTTCATGATGGCCACCATCGCCCTCCTCACCGTCATCATCGTCATCGAGTCGATGCCGGTGTACCGCTACCTGCGCGCGTCGTACGAGCACCGGCCCGTCGAGGTCACGCCGGCGATGGTCGGCTCCTTCGCCCTCGCCCTGTTCGTCTGCCTCGCCGCGACGGTCATCCCGCTGAAGGTCGCCCTGCGGAAGATGGAGGAGTACGAGTTCTAGAGCCGGCCCGGCCCCGCCGGCTCGGCGCGCGGCACCTCGGCGCGCTCCGGCTCCGGGGTGAAGTCCTCGCCGGGATTGATGAACCGGTCGGCCTCGAAGCGGTACTGCTTGTCGTGGAGCTGGCGGTAGCGCCCGCGCAGCGCCAGCAGCTCCGCGTGGGTCCCGCGCTCCACAATCTGCCCCGCCTCCAGCACCAGGATCTGCTCCGCGCTCCGGATGGTCGAGAGCCGGTGCGCGATGACGAACGTCGTGCGCCCCCGCCGGAGGTTCCGCAGGCCGTCCTGGATCAGCGCCTCGCTCTCGCTGTCGAGGCTGCTGGTCGCCTCGTCGAGGATGAGGATGCGCGGGTCGGCGAGGATGGCGCGCGCGATGGCGACGCGCTGCCGCTGCCCGCCCGAGAGCTTCACGCCCCGCTCGCCTACCACCGTGTCGTACCCCTTCGCCAGCTGCTGGACGAACTCGTCGCAGTGGGCGATGCGCGCCACCCGGAGGATCTCCCCGTGCGACGCGTGGGGCCGGGCGAAGCCGATGTTCTCCGCGATGGTGCCGTCGAAGAGGAAGTTGTCCTGGAGCACCACGCCGAGGTTGCCGCGGTAGTCGCGGAGCTTGAGGCCGGCGAGGTCGTGCCCGTCCACAAGGATGCGGCCCGCCGCCGGGTGGTTGAACGCCATCACCAGCGAGATCAGGGTGCTCTTCCCCGAGCCGCTCGAGCCCACCAGCGCCGTGGTCGAGCCGGCCGGGGCCAGGAAGGAGACGCCCCGCAGGACCTCCACTCCAGGCGTGTAAGCGAAGCGGACGTCCTCGAAGGCGATCGCCCCCGCGAGGGAGTCACCGAGGGCGTGCTTCGAGCCGTCCTCCGCGTCCTCCGTGGCCATCCGCCGCAGCTCGCGGATGCGGTCCAGCCCCGCGAACGCCTCGCTGACCTGCGTGCCGATGGAGGCGATCTGCACCAGCGGCGCCGCCACGAGGCCGACGAAGAACACGTACATCACGAACCCGCCGAGGGTCATCTGGCCGGCGACGATCGCGCGCCCGCCGACCAGGATCATCAGCACCCCGATGCCGCCGACGATGACCGTCGTCGCCGCGCCCAGGGCGGAGACGCCGGTGATGGTCCGCGCGATGTTCCGGAAGAGGCGGTTCACCCCGCGGGCGAAGACCAGCTTCTCCCCCCGCTCCGCGACGTACGCCTTCACCACCCGCACCCCGCCGAGCGACTCGCCCAGCCGGCCCGTGACGTCCGCGTTGATCTTGCCGCGCTCGCGGAAGATCGGGCGCAGCTTCGTGAAGGCGAACGCCATCAGCCCGCCGAAGACGCCGAGGACGAGGATCGTGGCGGTGGTGAGGCGCCAATTGAGGTAGAAGAGCACGGCGAGGGCGATCGTCGCCGTCACCAGCCCGCCCACCAGCTGGACCAGGCCGGTGCCGACGAGGTTCCGGATCCCCTCGGCGTCGGTCATGATGCGCGAGATGAGGATGCCGCTCTTGGTGGAGTCGAAGTACTGCACCGGGAGGCGGATCACGTGCGCCTCGACCTCACGCCGCATGTCGGTGATGGCGCGCTGCGCCGTGACGCCGAGGAGCTGCGAGAGGGCGAAGGAACTGACCGCCTGGACGAGCGTGGCGGCGCCGGCGGCGAGGGCGAGCGGGACGAGGAGCTCGCTCTGGTGCTTCCCCACCACGTTGTCGATGAGGTACTTCGAGGTGGCCGGCAGCACGAGCCCCGCCAGCCGGTTCACCAGCATCACCGCCAGGCCCACCGCGAGATAGCCGCGGTGGCGCCAGACGATGACACGCGCCTCCTGGAACGCCGACGCCCAGTCAGTCCGGCGCTTGGCCGGCAGTTCGCTCACGACGCCGCCCTGGACTTGGTCATTGCGGGGAGAAAGCTAACCATCCGCGGGACGAGGCGCCGAGGCGTGCGGATGCGCGGCGCGCGGGGCGGAGACGCCGACGCAGGAAGGGCGGGCGCGAGGAGCGGGGGCGCCGGCGCAACGCCGGGCGCCGTGCGAGCCGAGCGAGCCGCCCGACCGACGAGCACCGCCGCCCCCGCGGCGCAGCGCCCTGCCGCAGAGGACCGCGCCCGGGCCGCGCCCCTCAGCGCGCCCCGCCGCCGAGGTAGTCGAGGACCACCGTCGTCATCGCGCGGATGCCGACGGGGATCGCGCTGTCGTCGGCGCGGAAGGTCGGCGAATGGTGGTCGCCCGAGACCGTGCCCGGCGCGGTGGAGCCGAGACGGAAGTAGAACCCCGGCACCTCGTTGGCGAAGTAGGAGAAGTCCTCGGATACGGTCGCCGGCTGCAGCTCCCGCACGTTCGCCTTCCCTACGGCGCGCTCGAGGCTCGGCAGCGTCCGCGCGGTGAGCGCGCGGTCGTTGATCACCACCGGGTACGTCGAGCCGAACTCCAGGGTGAAACTGGCGCCTGCCGAGCGCGTGATGCCGTCGAAGACCTCGCGCATCCGCCGCTCGATCGTGTCCTGCACCGCCGCGTCGTAGGTGCGCAGCGTGCCCTCGAGCTGCACCTCGCCCGGGATGATGTTGAGCCGCTCGCCGCCGCGCATGATCCCCACGGTCAGCACCGACGGCGCGAAGGGCGAGACGTTGCGGGAATGGATCGTCTGGAGCGCCAGCACGACCTGGGACGCCGTCACGATCGGGTCCACCGACAGCTCCGGGCGGGCGCCGTGCGCCTGCCGCCCGCGCACCACGGCGCGCCACTCGACCGCGGCGGCCATCGTCGGGCCCGCGGTATAGCCCACCTGCCCCACCGGCATCTCCGCCATCGTGTGCAGGGCGAACACCGCGCTCGGGTGCGGGTCGCGGAACGCCCCCTCGGCCAGCATCATCCGCGCGCCGCCGTCCTCGCCCTGCGGCACACCCTCCTCCGCCGGCTGGAAGACGAACAGCACGGTGCCCGGGAGCCGCTCGCGCATCCCCGAGAGGATAGTGGCCACGCCGAGGAGGATGGCGGTGTGCTCGTCGTGCCCGCAGGCGTGCATCACGCCGACGTCCTGGCCGTTGTAGGTGGTGCGGACCGTGGACTTGAACGGGAGGTCGGTCTCCTCGGTCACCGGGAGCGCGTCCATGTCGGCGCGGACGGCCACCACCATGCCGGGTCGTCCGCCCCGCAGCACGCCGACGACGCCGGTGTGCGCGATGCCGGTGCGCACCTCGAGGCCGAGGGCGCGGAGCCGGTCGGCGACGATGCCCGCGGTGCGCACCTCGCGGTTGCCCAGCTCCGGGTGCTGGTGGAGGTCGTGGCGGATCTCGATCATCGCCGGCGCCACGCGGTCCACCGCGGCGCGCACGGCCGCGGTATCGGCCGCGAGAGAAGCCGCAGCCGGGGAAGCGCCTCGCGCCGCGGGCGCGGCCGGGCGGGGGGGGGCCTGCGCGCGGAGCGCCGCGGCCGGAAGGGCGAGGAGCGCCGCCAGGGCGAGCGCGGCCACGAGGAAGGCAGCTGGCGCGCGCGCGGCGCGGACGGGCGTCGGGATCATCGGGACGGTCACTCCGGCGGACGGTTGCATCGTCACCCCACGGGCTTCGGCGGACGGATCTCCGCATTGGCAGGGGCCACCGGCGGCTGGCCGGCGGCGGTGAGCACCGCGTTCACGGCGGCGAGGCCGTCCCGCAGCGCCTGCTGCGCCGCAAGGAGGCCGCGCTGCACGTCGGGCGCGAACATCCGGAACACCTCGCGCGACGGCGCCGTCGGGCGCGCGTCGGTGCTGCCCACCACGCCCGCCAGCGCGCTGACCCGCTCGATGGGACGCGACGGGTAGACGAGCCCGTCCTCGTCGGCCTGCAGGCGGACCTGGTAGAGGGAATCCTCCAGCGCGGCGAGCCGCGCGGCGAGCGCCTCCGCCTGCGCGCGCGCCGGCGCGCCGGCGGGGAGAGCCTGCGCGCGGTCCTCAAGCTGCGACCGCGCGTTCCGGAGGCGGATCACGGCGGCCGTCACGGCGTTCACGGTATCGTTGATCTGGCGCAGGAAGGCGAACTGCTCGCGCAGGTCCGCCTGCGTCACGTGCGCGCGGGGGTCCACCTTGAGGCGGAAGCTCGCCTCGTACGTCTTCCCCGCGGCCTCCAGCCGGACGCGGTAGCGACCGGGCATGGCTACCGGGCCATCGGTGCCGATGTCCATCATCCCCCAGAACGGGGTCGGGCCGGGGTAGCGGAGGTTCCAGGCGAAGACGTTGAGGCCCGCCTTGTCGGCGAGCCGGGGCGGCGCGGGCGGCCGCTGCGGCCACGGCTTGTCGCCGTCCTTCGTCGTGTCGCCGAGGAGGCTGTCCACGCGCACGCTGTCCAGGCCGGCGCGCACCAGGCTGTCGCGCCGGGCGCTCAGCGCACCGCTGCCCCGCGCCGAGTCCGCCGCCGTCAGGGAATCCTGCCGGCTGCTGAAGCGCCGGATTTCGCGGCCCACCGAGTCGAGCACGGTCAGCGTGACTGGCTGCCCGGCGGTCTTGAGCCAGTAGTAGACGACCGCCCCGCTCTTGGGGTTGCCGCCGACGGGGTGCGCCGCAGGAGCGTCCGCGCCGCCCCAATCCACCCGATACGCGTCGCGCACGGGGAAGAGATGCTCGTCCTCCTGCACGACGGCCGGCGTGAGGGACTCGAGTGGCGTGATGTCGTCGAGGATCCAGAACGACCGCCCGTGGGTGGCGGCGATCAGGTCGCCGTCCTTGAGGGCGAGGTCGTGCACCGGGACGATGGGCAGGTTGCGCCGCAGCGACTGCCAGTGCCCGCCGTCGTCGAACGACACCCAGACGCCGCGCTCCGTGCCGGCGAAGAGGAGCCCGCGCTTCGCCGGGTCCTCGCGCACCACCCGCACGAACTCGCCGGCGGGGATGCCCTCCACGATGCGCGTCCAGGTGCGGCCGTAGTCCGTGGTCCGGAGGATGAGGGGCGCCCAGTCCTCGAGCTGGTACCGGTTCGCCGCCACGTAGGCGGTGCCGGCGGCAAAGTGCGACGCCTCGATGATCGAGATGCGCGTGAACACCGGCAGGTCCGAGGGGGGAGGCGTGACGTCCGCCCAGGTGCGCCCGCCGTCCCGCGTGAGATGGATGAGCCCGTCGTCGGAGCCCGCCCAGAGCACCCCGCGCGCCAGTGGCGACTCGGCGAGCGCGAAGATCGTCGCGTAGTACTCCGCCGTGGTCTGGTCGAGGGTGATGGGGCCGCCGGACACGCCCAGGGTGCGCGGATCGTGCCGCGTCAGGTCGGGCGAGACCACGGTCCAGCTCTGGCCGCCGTTCACTGTCTTGAAGAGGACGTTGCCGCCGACGTACAGCGTGCTCGGGTCGTGCGGCGAGACGAGCAGCGGCGCGGTCCACTGGAACCGGTACCGCCCCTCCGATGCCGGGTGCCCGTCGGGGCTGTCGGGCCACGGGCTGACCATGCGCCCGAAGTCGGTGCGGTGGTCGATGCGGACGAGGAAGCCGCTGTTGTCGCCGCCGTAGGTGATGTCCGCCGAGTCGGGGCGCGCCTGGATGTAGCCCGACTCCCCCGAGACGTCGTACCACTGGGCCCGCCCGATGCCCCCCGGCCAGCGGCTGGGGCCGCACACGCCGGAGTTGTCCTGCTGCGCACCGCACACCCGGTAGGGGAAGTGGTTCGTGGTGGTGACGTGGTAGAACTGCGCGGTCGCGTAGTCCTGGTCGCTCCACGTCTTGGCGCCGTTGGTGGACACGTTGGCGCCGCCGTCGTTCGCCTCGACCATCCGCTGCGGGTCGTTCGGGGCGATCCAGATCTCGTGGTTGTCGCCGTGGGGGTCCGGGACGTGGTCGAAGGTCCGGCCCCCGTCCTTCGAGCGGAAGAGCCCCGTGTTCACGGCCCAGATGACGTTGCTGTCGCGCGGGTCGGCGGTGATCCGCATGTAGTACCAGGCCCGCTCACGGAGCTTGTGGTCGCGGTTCACCCAGGTCCAGGTGGCGCCGCCGTCGTCGGAGCGGTACACCCCCCCGGAGTCCGCCTCGATGATCGCCCACACGCGGCCGGGCTTCGCCGGCGAGACGGTGAGCCCGACGTTCCCCCACAGGCCGCGCGGCAGGCCGCTGTTCGCAGTCAGTTCCGTCCAGTGCGCGCCGCCGTCGGTGCTCTTGAAGAGGCCGCTCCCCCGCCCGCCGCTGCTCAGCGACCAGGGCGTGCGCTGCACCTGCCAGAAGGCCGCGTAGAGCACCTCGGGGTTGGCGGGGTCCATCGCCAGGTCGGAGGCGCCGGTGGAGTCGTTTCGGAACAGCACCTGCGCCCAGCTCCGGCCGCCGTCGGTGGTCTTGTAGATCCCCCGCTCGCGGTTGGGGCCGTAGGCGTGGCCGAGCGCCGCCACATAGGCGATGTCGGGGTTGGTCGGGTGGACGCGGACCCGGGCGATCTGCTGCGTCTCGGCGAGGCCGAGGGAGGTCCAGGTCCGGCCGGCGTCGGTGGTCCTGAAGACGCCGTCGCCGTGGGAGACGTCCCCGCGGAGGGGGTACTCACCGGTCCCGACGTAGACGATGTCGGGGTTCGATTCGCTCACCGCGATGGAGCCGATGCTCCCGCCGAAGTACCGGTCGCTGGCCGGGAGCCACGTGTCTCCTCCGTCGGTCGTCTTGAACACCCCACCGCCCGTCGTCCCCATCCAGTACTCGTCGTGCCGCGAGAGCGAGCCGGCGACCGCGACGGACCGGCCGCCGCGGAAGATGCCGATCTCGCGCCAGTGGAGCGCCGCGAACGCCGTGGAGTCGTAGGCGCTCTGCGCCCACGCCGCGGGTGCGGCGACCAGGGTGATGAGGACGAGCGGGAGGGACAGGCGGCAACGGCGCACGGAGGCCTCCGAAAACGTGAATCGGGCTGCAGGGAATTGTGAATCATAGGGCCTGCGGCAGCCTGGCGCGACGGGGGCTGGCGAGGGGAGGCGGCGCGAGCCGCCCGGTCCCCGGAAGCGCGACGGGCGCCCGATCGGGCGCCCGTCGTGTTTCCGTGCTGCCGCCGCGTGGCTACCGCAGCGGGTGGCGGCTGCGCCGCTACCGCGGCGGGTTGAGGACGCGGTCGATGCGGGCGTGGAGGTCCTGGAAGTGCGCCTTCGTCACCACATCGGTCGTGCGCAGGAGCGACGCGCGCAGCTGGCCGTCGAGCGCCACGAGGTCGGCGCGCGCCAGCGCCCGGGCGTCAGCCGGCCGCGGAGGCGGCGGCGTGAAGCCGGGGAAGTTGAGGCCGGGCGGCAGCTGGGGCTGGAGCGGTGTGTTGATCAGCCGGTCCATCTGATCCACCCACAGCCGCTGCACGTTGCGGCGATACGGGTCCACATTCGGCCGCGCCGCCGACAGTTCCGAGAAGAGGCCCCGGTGCAGGTCGCCGAACAGCTCGGCGATCGTGTACGCGGGACTCGCCGGGGTCGCGAAGGCCTCCTGCTCCACCAGGCGCGAGAGCTTCGCATCCTGCAGCATGTCGGTCAGCACCGCCGCCTGCCGGGTCCGGATGCGTTCCACGCTCCCGGTGGGCTCGATGCGGCGGAGGACCGCCGTGTCGAGGAAGAACGTGGGCGTGGTGAAGACGTTGTCGAGGAGGAACCGCACGGCGCGCTGCTGGTCCGTGCGCGGCACCGGGGTGTGGATGGCGCCCGGCTGGTCGGGATACCGCTCGTGCCGCTCCACGCCGCCCACGATGACCGAGACGTGCGACATCTCCAGCGCCCACTGGCCGATGAGCTGGCCGTACATGTCGTCCAGCAGCGAGTAGTCATCGAGCTTGTCGGTCGTGGTGGCGGTGATGAGCATCGGCACCAGGCGGCGCAGGTTCGCGACGCCGTAGCCGCTGGACTTCACCGCGTCGTCACCGATCGCCTCGCGCTGGGTGCGCGGGTCGATCCCGTCCATGTTGCCGAACCGCAGCATCGGGTCGGCGTCCTGCTGCCGCGCCAGCGAGTCGAGGAACGGGCGCTCGGCGTCGGGCGTCACGGCGCCCGGGACCCTCCGGTAGCCCCAGTTGATCTCGAAGTAGTCGTTGGGGCCGATGAACGGCATCAGCTGCGTGACGTGGTCGCCCGGCTGCGCGACGTAATTGAACCGCGCGTAGTCCATGATGGACGGCGTGGTCCCGTACCGGGCGGTGAACGTCGGGGAGCGGAGCGAATCGGTCGGGTAGCTGCTCGACGCCAGCATGTTGTGCGGCAGGCCGAGGGTGTGGCCGACCTCGTGGGTGATCACGTACGCCAGCATCTGCCCCATCAGGGAATCGGGGAACGGCAGGTGCTGCGCCCGCGGGTCCACCGCGCCGGCCTGCGAGAAGTACCAGGCCTGCTGGAGCGAGGAGATGTTCTGGTAGAAGCCGATGTTCGACTGGAGGATCTCGCCGGTGCGCGGGTCGTGGACCTCCGGCCCGTACGCGTTCTCGATCGTGGACGGTAGCCACCGGACGGTCGAGTAGCGCGCGTCGTCGAGGTCGAAGTTCGGGTCCTCCTGCGGCGTCGGCGCCCGGCGCGCGAAGATCGCGTTGCTGATCCCCGCGGCGCGGAAGACCGGCTGCCACGCCTCGATGCCCTTGATGAGCCACGGCACCCACTTCTCGGGCGTGGCGGGGTCGAGGTAGAAGACAATCGGCTGGACCGGGTCGGAGACGGCCGCGTTCGGGTCCCGCGGCTCCAGCCGCCACTTGGTGATGTAGCAGCGGTGCGGCACCCGCGCCTCGTCGCGACCGTAGTCCTCCTGCACGATGGAGAAGAACCCGACCCGGTGGTCGCAGAGGCGCGACATCATCGGCCGGTCGGGGAGGAGCACCATCGAGAAGTTCATCAGCATCGTGAGGCTGTTGAGCGTGCGGTCGGCCCGCTCGCCCGCGGCGCCGGGCACCGAGTCCACCGCGAACGTCTGGTAGGCGCTGACCTCGATGTTGCGCGGGAAGCTCCGCGCCCGCGTGATCACCGAGCGCGCCGCGTCGAAGCTGCGGACGCGCACGCCCCGCGCCTGGTGGAGGTTCAGCTCCGGGACGTCGGTGGTGAAGAGCTTGGTGACGTCGATGACGACGTTGCTGTCCTCCGGGCTGTACGCGGCGGCGTCGAACGAGACGATGATGGGAGCCTCGTTCGACAGCCGCACCGCCCGGCTCACCGGGAGGGTGCTGTCGGCGACCATGTCGTACGAGACGACACGCAGGAAGACGTGGTTCCCGAGCCGCTCCCAGCGGACCACGCGGTCGGTGGCCTCCTCGCCGGCGTACCCGACGCCGCGGATCGTGCCGCGGTTATCGGATACCCACAGGAACTCGCGGTCGAGCATCGCCCGCGGGATCTCGTAGAAGAGCTTGTCCCCGATGCGGTAGACGATGAACACACCCGAGTCGGGCTTCGCCGTGGCAGGGATGACGTCACGGTACGGCTTCGGAGCTTCCGCCTGTGGCTGCTGCCGGCCGCCCGGCCCGCCCGGGCCCTGGGGCTGCTGGCCCTACGGCGGACCCTGGGGAGAGGGAGGCGTGCGCGGCGGCTGTTGGGCGTGGAGGGTTGTCGCGAGGGACGCGACGAGGAGCGCGGCGGTGGTCAGACTTCGGTTCATGGGACGGGGCCTTCGGATAGAGGACATCTTCCCTACGCGTGGCAGGCGGGGAATGTTGCGAAGGACGGGACTTCCCGCCAGGCCCGGCCGGCAGCGTGATGGGTGATGGGTCATGAGTGACGGGCGCTAGGTGATGGGAGATGGGTGATGGGGACCCGTGCCGGGGCATCCTCATCACCCATCACGTATGACGCCGCCCTATCACCTATCACCTACGACCCAGCACCCATCACGCATCACCTATGACGCTTTCGCTCCACACTCAACGCAGAACCTCCCCGCCCCCTCCAGCTCCGCGCCGCACTCCGAGCAGAACCGCCGCCCGCTCCGCGCCGCCTGCCGCTTCGCGGCGATGAGCGCCTCAACGGGGTCGGCGACGACGCCATCCTCGCCCGCCCCGACGCCCGCGGGGACCTGGCGCGCCGCCAGCGCCGGCTCCTGCGGCACCGGAGCCGCGCCCGCATCGGCCGCGCGGATGGCCGCCAGCGCCTCGGCGGTGTACGTGGCCTTCATGCGGTCGTAGTCGGCGTCGTCGAGCTTCCCCGTCGCGCGGTCGAACTCGATCTCCTTGAGCGCCGCGAGGGCGAGGTCCTTGCGGTGCTCGCGCGGGTCGTCCTCGTCCGCCGGGACCGGGGCGGGCCGCGCGCGGCCCGGGCGCAGGACGGGCTCGAGCACCAGCGCCACGGCGAGCAGCGCCACGACGATCCCGATCAGCAGTGCGATCACGTCACGCCTCGAATTTCTCCAGCTCCTGCTGGAGCCGCTTGAGGTCGTCGTCCGTCGCTACGGGGGCCGCGGGCTCGCCCGCCGCCGCGCCCTCGAGCGGCGCCTTCGGCCGGACCCGGAACCAGCCCCGGATCACGAACCCCACGATCACGAAGCCCGCCAGGAGCCCCACGAACGGCATGAAGTAGGCGGCGAGGTTGAACCCCCGACGCGGCGGCGCCATCAGCACCACCTCGCCGTACTGCTTCTCGAACGCGGCGAGGACCTGCGACGCCGTCATCCCCGAGTCGAGCCGCGCCAGCACGAGACGATGCATCGCCGGCGAGGTGGTGCAGGTGAAGTCGGTGGTCCGGCAGGTGAAGACGTCCAGGTTACAGCCGCAGGTGCAGCGGAGCTTCCCCTCGATGGCCTTCACGAGGGAGTCGTTGTCGCGGGCCGTGACCGGCGCCTGACTTCGGCCCGCCATCTCCGGGGCGAAGAGGCGGCCCCGGCTCGACGAATCGGCGCGGGGCGCCTGCGGGGGCGGTCCGGGGCTGACCGCCATCTCCGCCGCGGGAAGCCGCGAGGACGGGGCCCGCGACGCCGGCGGCGTCTGCGCCGCGGCGAGGGGCGTCAGGGCGAGCGCCGCGGCGAGGGCCAGCGGCGCGCTACGCATCGACGCGCGCGACATAGCCCGCCTCCAGCGCCCGGCGCCGCGCGACGATCTTCGGGCCGCGGCCGCTCGGCCACATCGAGATCAGCCCCCCGATGGCCAGGACCAGGCCGCCGTACCACACCCACCACACCAGCGGGTTGACCGTCAGGCGGTACACCGCCTCCTCCGTCCCCTGCACCGCCCCCGCGAACACCACGTAGAGGTCCTCGCGCAGGTCGCTGCGGATCGCCACCACCGTCGAGGGCTCGAAGGTCGGCTGCCCCATCGAGTCCATGTGCTGCCGCTTCTCGCTCTTCATCACCCCGATGTACGTCCCGTCCTTGTACACGTCGAGGCTCGCCGCCGTGACGAAGCGGTTCAGCTGCTCGTACTGCGACACGCCCTGGTGCGTCACCCGGTACACGTGCCCGTACGGCGAGCGGATCTCCGCCGACTGCCCCGGCTTCAGCGTCACCTCGGTCTCCCGCTTGAACGCGAGGCCCGCGAAGCCGACGAACAGCATGACCATCCCGAGGTGCACCACGTAGCCGCCATAGCGCCGCCGGTTCCGGCCCACCAGGCGCACCACCGCGAGGGGCCACGCCTCGTGGTACTGCCGGTGCCGCGCCGAAGTCCCGCGCACGAACTCCTGCGCGATCGTCACCGTGACGAACGCCGCGAGGGCGTACGCCACCAGCGCCCACCCGTCGCTCATCCGCACCAGCGCCAGCGCCGCCGCGGTCACCACCAGCCCCGCCACCGGCCAGACGAACTGGCGGCGCAGGTTCGCGGTGCTCGCCTTCCGCCACGCAACCAGCGGCCCGATCCCCGTCAGCAGCAGCAGCAGCAGGCCGAGCGGGACGTTCACCAGGTTGAAGAAGGGCGGCCCCACCGTGACCTTGGTCCCCCGCACCCACTCGGAGAGCACCGGGAACAGCGTCCCCCAGAACACCGAGAAGGTGATGACGATGAAGACCAGGTTGTTGAAGAGGAACGCCGCCTCGCGGCTCACCATCGACTCGAGGTTGGCCTCCGCGGCGAGCTGCGGCCAGCGGTAGCCGAGCAGCGTGAACGAGCCCAGCCCCGCCAGCACCAGGAAGACGAGGAAGAACCACCCCACGTTGGACTGCGCGAAGCTGTGGACGCTCGAGATCACCCCGCTGCGGGTGATGAAAGTGCCGAAGATCGAGAGGAGGAACGAGCCGATGATCAGGCCCAGGTTCCACTTCTTCAGCATCCCGCGCTTCTCCTGGATCATCACCGAGTGGAGGAACGCGGTCATCGTGAGCCACGGCATCAGCGAGGCGTTCTCCACCGGGTCCCACGCCCAGTAGCCGCCCCACCCCAGCTCCACGTACGCCCACCACATCCCCAGCACGATCCCGACCGAGAGGAACAGCCAGCTGAGGATCGTCCAGCGGCGGATCGCCGCCAGCCACCCCGTGTCCAGCTTCCCCGACAGCAGCGCCGCGATCGCGAAGCTGAAGGGGATCGCGATGCTGATGTAGCCGAGGTACAGCATCGGCGGGTGGATCACCATCCCCGGATTCTGCAGCTGGGGGTTCAGCCCCCGTCCGTCCGGGGGCGTGAAGCCTAGCCGCTCGAAGGGGTTCGAGGCGAAGACCATCACCGCGATGAAGAAGGTGATCGTCACCAGCAGCACGACCGACACGTACGGCATCAGCTCGCGGTACTTCCCGCGGTTCAGGAGCAGCGCCGCCGAGGAGAGGGTCGCGAGGACGATCGCCCAGAAGAGCAGCGAGCCCTTCTGGCCCGCGTAGAACGCCGACCAGGTGTAGAAGACCGGGAGGTTCCGGCTCGTATAGGCGGCGACGTACTCGATCGTGAAGTCGTGCGCCAGCAAGGCCCGCATCAACGCCGCGGAGGCGATCGCCAGCAGCCCCCACACCACGAACACCGAGCGCTCGGCGCTGAGCGCCAGCTCGGCGCGGCCGGTCTTCCCAGCCATGATGCCGACGACGCTCCCGTACACCCCGATGAGGAGCGCGATCCACAGCGCGATGTTGCCCAGATCGGTCATGTCAGGTGCGCGTCGGAGCGGCTTCGTACCGGGAGCCGCACTTGGCCAGCAGGGTCGTGGCGTGGAACACGCCGTCGGGCTGCAGCCGCCCCTCCACCACCACGTCCACCTCGTCCGTGAAGGTGTCCGGCGCCAGGCCGCGGTACGTCACCGGCCAGGTGTTCTGCCCATCCGTCGCGCGGAAGGTGATCGTCTGCGATGCCACGTCGCGCGTGATCGAGCCCTTCACCACCCGGGCCCCCATTTTCACGCCGACGTTGTAGAACGAATGGTCGTTCTGGATCCGCGTCGCCAACTCAGACGGCGTCAGGTAGTAGACGCCCGTCTCCTTGATGCCCGTGGCCATCAGGTACCCCACCGTGGCCAGGACCAGCGCGCCGCCGATGATGAACTTCGTGCCAGCCTTCATGATGCCACCCTGCGACGGGGATTCGGGACCGTTCTATATCCGACTATTTTACTTCGCAAACCTAATGCCATCTTGCGACAAGGCGCGTCCGATCCCATATAGGACGAAAAGACTCGCCTATTGTCCGTCACGCATCAAATTTGCCGGGATGCCGCTGCTCGCTTGGAAGATAGTGAGGCTTGACAGGGAAGGAAACGACAAGGTGAGGAGGTGAGAAGTGAGCAGTCAGGCGTGAGAGGAGACGCCGCACCGGCACGTTCAGGAGCCGGCCCGCCGTGCGCGTCCCCTTTCACTTCTTACCCCTGACCTCTCACCCTCACTTGTCCTTCGCCCAAGCCAGCGCCGCCCGGACGGCCCGTCTCCATGCCCGCCACGCCGCCTCCGGCTCCTTCCCCGGCTCGAAGGTCCGGTAGTGCCGCGAGGCGGAGAACGCGGCGGCCGAGGGCCAGACGCCGGTCGCGAGGCCCGCGAGGCCTGCCGCGCCGAGGGCCGTGGACTCCACCACGTCGGGCCGGCGCACCGGGATCCCGAGGACGTCGGCCTGGAACTGCATCAGCCAGTCGTTCGCGGCCGCCCCGCCGTCCACGCGGAGGTCGGCGAGCGCGAGACCGCTGTCGGCCGCCATCGCCTCCAGCACCTCACGGGTCGAGAACGCCATCGCCTCGAGCGCCGCGCGCGCCAGGTGGGCGACGGTGGTGCCGCGGGTGAGGCCGACGACGGTCCCGCGCGCCTCCGCCTCCCAATGCGGGGCGCCGAGCCCCACGAAGGCGGGGACGAAGACCACGCCGCCCGTGTCGCCCACCGAGCGGGCGAGGGCCTCCGTCTCCCCTGCGGCTCCGATGACGCCGAGCCCGTCGCGGAGCCATTGCACCGCCGCGCCGGCGATGAAGACCGATCCCTCGAGCGCGAAGGCGGCGCCGCCCTTCTCGTCGCACGCGACCGTGGTCAGGAGCCCGTGCGTCGAGCGCGCGCGCCGCGTCCCGGTGTTGAGGAGGAGGAAGGCCCCGGTGCCGTAGGTGTTCTTCGCGGTGCCGGCGGCAACACACCCCTGGCCGAAGAGGGCGGCCTGCTGGTCGCCCGCGATGCCCGCGACGGGGATCTCCCTCCCGAACCAGCGCGCGTCGGCCACCGCGAACGTCCCGGAGCTGGGGTGCACCTCGGGGAGGACCTGGCGCGGCACGCCGAAGAGCGCCAGGAGCCCCTCGTCCCAGGCGCCTGCTTCGATGTCGTAGAGCATCGTCCGCGAGGCGTTGGTCGGGTCGGTCACGTGCGCGCGCCCGCAGGTGAGGCGGTGCACCAGCCACGTGTCCACGGTGCCGAACGCGGCGCCCTCGCGCGGGTAGCGCGCCAGGAGCCACTCGAGCTTCGTGGCGGAGAAGTACGGGTCGGGGACGAGGCCGGTCGCCTCGCGGATCCGCTCGGCGTCGAGCGTGCGGCACCGTGCCGCCGTGCGGCGGTCCTGCCACACGATGGCGCGGTGGAGGGGCTCGCCGGTCCGGCGGTCCCAGAGGACGGTCGTCTCGCGCTGGTTGGTGATCCCGATGGCGGCGACGTCCGCGGCCGCCACCTTCGCGGCGGCGAGCGCCTCCCGCGCCGCGGCGAGGGTGATGTCCCAGATCTCCAACGGGTCGTGCTCGACCCAGCCCGCCTCGGGGAAGTGCTGCGTCAGCTCGCGGTAGCCGCGCCCCAGAACGCGACCGCCCTCGCTGACGACGAGGGCGGTGCTACCCGTGGTGCCTTGGTCGAGGGCGAGGACGGCCTTCACGGGGCTACTTGCGCGCGGACGCCATCTGCAGGTAGCCGACGATCTGCTCCGCCATCTGGTGGCTGACGCCGGAGAGATGGAACCGCTCCATGTTCCGCTCCATCCGCATCACGACGTTCGGCCAGTCCACCGGTGAATGGCGTCGCGGGTCCGGCAGCACGTGGCAGCGCGAGCACGTGGCCTGGAACGTCTCCTTCCCGGCGCCGGGCGGGAGGGAGGTCGCCACCTCCAGCGCGTGGGCCTGGAGGTAGGACAGCAGCTGCACCCGCTCGGCCGTCGAGGGGCTCTGGACGCCGAGCTCCCCCCTCATGTCGTCGATGTAGAGCCACATCTGCCGCGTCACGAAGGGCCAGTCCTGCGCGCCGTGCGCGCCGGGCGATGGCATCGCGTGGCACTGTGTGCAATACTGGACGAGGACCTTGGCACCGGCATTCGCCGGATCGGGGAGGCTCTCGGGCCGCACCGTGGCCGAGGGGACCGTCAGCATCGCCGCCCGGAGGACCCGCTGCTGCGCCATGGGAAGTGCGCCGCTCGTGTCCGCGGCGGTCCCCCCCTGCCGCAGGGTGCCGGCCTTGCAGGCGCCCAGCGCGAGAAGCCCGACCAGCAGCACGCGACGCATCATCGGGTCCTCCGAGAGGTGAGCGTCTAGAATATGAGGGAGCCCAGCGCTTTGCCAGTCCGGGAGCGGCTCCTCGCAGACGTGGAGCGGCTCGCCGTGCCGCGCCATCCGGGGACGAGCCCCGATGCTCTGCGCGCCGCGGAGGACCACGTCGCCGGGGAGCTCGGGGCCGCAGGGCTGCGGGTCGAGCGCCAGCTCTTCACGTGGGGCGCCCGGGAGTTCCACAACGTGCTGGGCACCCTCGACGGCACGGACCCCGCCAGGCCGTGGGTCGTGGTCGGCGCGCACTTCGACTCGGTGGCGCGCTCCCCGGGCGCCGACGACAACGCCAGCGGCGTGGCCGCGCTGCTGGAGGCGGCGCGGCTCCTCGCCCCCGCGCGCCCCGCCGCCACGGTGCAGTTCGTCGGCTTCAACCTCGAGGAGATCCAGAACCCCTTCGGCGCGCTCCGCCTCGGCGGCGAGGTCCACGCCATCGGGAGCTTCCGCATCGGGAGCCGCGCCTACGCGCACTGGCTGCGCGCGCGCGGCCAAGCCATCGCGGGCGCGCTCGTCCTCGAGATGCTCGGATTCACCGGGCCTCGCCAGCGGGTGCCCGCCGCCGTTCGGCTCCTGGCGAAGGTCCCCAAGGTGGGCGACTTCCTCGCCGCCGTCGGCGACGCCGGATCGCGGCACCTCCTCGCGGCCTTCGAACGGGCGGCTAGCGGCGTGATCCCGGTGGTACCGCTGACGGTGCCGCTCCGGGGGTGGGTCGCCCCCGACGTGCGGCGCTCGGACAACGCGCGCTTCTGGGACGCCGGATACCCCGCGCTCCTCCTCACCGACACCGCGGAGCTGCGCAACCCGCACTACCACCGTCGGAGCGACACACCGGAGACGCTGGACTACGGCTTCCTCGCAGCGGCGACGGAGGCGGTGGTGCGGACGGTGCGGGAGATGGCGGGGAAGTGAGGGAGGTGATATAGGTGATAGAGGTGACAGAGGTGACAGACATCCTCGCGCGCTCGCTCGCCACCCTGGCAGTGGCCGCTCTCCTCGGCGCAGGAGCAGCCGCCGCGCAGGCTCCGGCGCCCCAGCCAGCGCCCGTGCCCGCGCTGCACGGCGTCTGGTTCGACGCCGCCGCGCTCGCCGACGACGAGGTCCGGGGCGGCTTGGAGGCGTACACGATCGGCCGCTTCACGCTGGGTGCCACGATCGGCTACTCCCACACGCCGCATCCACGGGACGCGCCCCAGTACGTCTACGCCTACCCCATGGTCGAGGGCGGCGCGAACCCCGTCTGGTGCGGTACCTTCGAGCTCGCGCTCTGCGCCGAGCCGAGCTACTACTATGGGAACCCAGCACGGTATCGAGCGTGGACCGCTGCGCTCACCGCGCGCTTCTACCCCGCGTCCTTCTCCTTCCGGAACGGGGCGAGCCGGATGATGGTCTACGCCGGCGCCCACGCCGGCTACCGCTGGAGCACCTGGGACGAGACCGTCGTCTACTACTGCACCAACATCTGCCTCGCGTACGCCGATGCCACCGCCGGTTCCGTCTCGGCCCGTCCGCCCCGGCCGTCGCCGGCCGACTCCGTCGTCGTGTTGCCGCCGAATCCGTACCCGTATCCCCCCATCTGGCCGGGCCCCAACCCCATCCGCCACAGCCGGGGCGGGTTCGAGCCGGGCCTCGACGTGGGGGTGCGCCTGCTTCCGTTCGGGCCGCTGTTCGTGGAGGTCGGCGGGCGCTTCACGCTGGTGACGGCGGACGACCCGATGCGCCGGACGGCGCCGGGGGACGTGGAGAGCAGGCTGGTGCTGGCGGCGGGGCTGGCCTGGTAGGTCCTGTACCCTCCGGCACAGTGTGAAGAGGCAAGTGCCAAGCAGTACGCAGACGCGCAGACGCACAGTGGTGTGAGGTGACTCGGTGATCGGTCGGCTACGAACCGAAGGTGGGCTAGTGTCCAGGGCAGCACTGGTCACTAGCCCACAATCGCGACGGGAACAGACTGACTACCGAATCACCGAGAGACCACTGTGCGTCTGCGCGTCTGTACACTACTGCGTGCTGACCGCTTCGCACTGTGAGGAATCAGGGTCTCAGGACGACGCGTCCGATCGGCTCTCCCTTGGTCAGCGCGTCGATCCCCTGCTGGAAGTCCGCCAGCGGCAGCACCCGGTCCACGACCGTCTGCACCTTCCCCGACGCGACGAGGTCCACCGCCCGCACCAGCTCGGCAAGGGTGTTCCCCACCGACCCCATCACGCTCGCCTCGGTGATGACGAGCTGGATCGGGTGCACGGTGTAGCTGTCCTCCGAGTAGCCGATGAAGACGAGCCGCCCGCGCTTGGCGATCGCCTGGGTGCACGCGGCCATCGTCTCCTTTGTCGCCACCATCTCGTAGATCACGTCGGCGCCGTGGCCGTGCGTCAGCTCGCGGACCTGCTCCGCGACCTTGCCGTCCTTCGCGTCGATGGTGTGCGCGGCGCCGAGGGCCTTCGCCTTCGCGAGCTTGGCCGGCGTGCGCGAGACGGCGATCACCTCCGCCCCGGCCAGCGCCGCCATCTGGATGAGGCCGTACGACACGGCGCCCACGCCGTACACCAGCGCGACCTCACCCATCGCGAGGCGTGCCAGCGCGGAGGCGTGCACCGCCGTCGTCACGCCGCACCCGATCGGCGCCGCCGCCTCGTCGCGGAGGCCGTCGGGGAGGCGGACGGCGTTGCGCGCCGGGACCTTCACGAACTCGGCGAAGCCGCCGTCGGTGACGAAGCCGTACTCCGCCTGGATGGCGTCGCACAGGTTCTCGTCGCCCACGAGGCAGTGCGCGCACCGACCACAGCCCACGTAGTAGTAGACGATGACGCGCTCGCCGACCCGATGGGCGGTAACCCCGGGGCCCACCTTCTCGATCTTCCCCACGACCTCGTGGCCGAGGGTCAGGGGGTTGATGCCCAGGTTCAGGAGCCCGCTCAGGAAATGCAGCTCGGTATGGCAGATCCCCGCCGCGGTCACCTTCACTAGGACTTCACCCGGTCCCGGGTCGGGCTGGGGGACGACCTCCAGCCGGAGCGGCAGCTTGGGTCCGTGGTAGCGGACGGCGCGCATTGTCAGGCCTCGAACGGGGGGTGGAGGATTCCGCGCTCGGTGACGTAGCCCGTCACGAGGGCGGCCGGCGTCACGTCGAACGCCGGGTTGAACACCGGGCTCCCTGCCGGCGCCACGCGGACGCCGAAGGGAGCGGAGACCTCCGCCGCGCCGCGGTGCTCAATCGCGATGCGGGCGCCGTCGGGGCAAGCGGGGTCGAACGAGGACGTGGGGGCTGCCGAATAGAAGGGGACGCCGTGGTGGCTCGCCAGTACCGCGAGACCGAACGTGCCGACCTTGTTGGCCACGTCGCCGTTGCGCGCGATGCGGTCGGCGCCCACCAGCACCAGGTCCACCTTCCCCTGCGAGAGCAGCGCGGCCGCCGCCGCGTCGGGGAGCACCGCGTGGCGCACGCCGGCGCGCAGGAGCTCCCAGGCGGTGAGCCGCGCCCCCTGCCAGAGGGGCCGCGTCTCGTCCACCCACACCTCGGGGTCGAGCCCGCGCTCGGCGGCGCGCAGGACGATCCCCAGCGCGGTACCGATGCCCCCCGTCGCGAGGGCGCCGGTGTTGCAGTGGGTGAGCACCCGCACGCCGCGGCGCATCAGCGGCTGGCCGTGCTCCGCGATGGCGGCGCACATCGCACGGTCCTCGTCCCAGATCGCGTCCGCCTCGGCCCGCAGTGCGCCGAGGACCGCGTCGCCGTCGCCCCGCGTCGCCGCCGCACGGCGCCGCATCCGGTCCATTGCCCAGCGGAGGTTCACCGCCGTGGGCCGGGCGAGCGCGATCGCCGTCGCGGCCTCCTCGACGAGCGCGAGTGCGGCAGCGCGCGGCGCGCCTGCCGCCTGCGCACGCACGGCCGCGACCAGCCCCATGGCCGCCGCGATGCCGATGGCCGGCGCGCCCCGGACCCGGAGGTTCCGCAGCGCCTCCAGCAGCGCCTCCAGCGTGCCGATCTCGAGCCACCGCTCCTCGGCCGGCAGCAGGGTCTGATCGAGGATCCGCAGGGTGCCGTTTGCTCCCCAGGCGAGGTGTTCCACGTGCATGGCGGCCAACCTACAGCCCGGCTACTTTCCCCGCCATGACCTTCAAGACGCTGCTGGTGGAGGTGACGGACGCCCTCGCGACCGTCACCGTCAACCGTCCCGAGAAGCTGAACGCGCTGACGGATGCCGTCGTCGCGGAGCTGCACGAGGCGGCGCGAACGCTGAGCGCCGACCTCGCGGTCCGGGGCGTGATCGTCACCGGGGCGGGCCCCAAGGCGTTCGTCGCCGGGGCCGACATCGCGGAACTCGGGCGGCTGGACGTGCCCAGCGCCCGCGCGCGGGCGCTCGCGGGCCAGGCGATGGTGGACGCCTTCGCGGCGATGGGTAAGCCGGTCGTCGCCGCGGTGAACGGCTTCGCGCTGGGCGGCGGCTGCGAGCTGGCCATGGCGTGCCACCTGCGCATCGCGTCCGAGAACGCGAAGTTCGGCCAGCCGGAGGTGAAGCTCGGCCTCATCCCCGGCTACGGCGGGACGCAGCGCCTCCCTCGCCTCGTCGGCAAGGGCCGCGCCCTACACCTCCTCCTCACCGGTGAGACCATCGACGCCCAGGAGGCGTACCGCATCGGCCTGGTGACGAAGGTCGTCCCCGCCGACCAGCTCCTCGCGGAGGCCGAGGCCCTGCTCCGGACGATCCTCGCCAACGGCCCCCTCGCCGTGGCGCTCACGACCGACGCCGTGGAACGCGGCCTCGGGATGCCGCTCCCGGACGGCCTCCAACTCGAGGCGGACCTCTTCGCGCTCGCCGCCGCGACGGAGGACATGAAGGAAGGGACGCAAGCGTTCGTCGAGAAGCGGCCGGCGAGTTTCACGGGGAAATGACAGGGGCCAGACGCCAAGACGCCAAGGGACCGAGGACGGCGCGCGCGATCACCCTCACCACCGTCATCCTCGTTCTCGCCGCAGCCGCCTGCAGCGATCCCCGCGCGCGGCCGGTGCCTCCCACTGTGACCATCACGCTGGCGCCAGGGCTCGCCATCGCGAGCCCCGGCCTCCTCCTCGGCTCGGTCTCCGTCTCCGACGCCAACGGCCTCGACTCGATCCACGTCCGGGTGGACCTCGGCAACGGACGCAACCTCGGCGACTCCCTCTTCTTCACGTCCGACGACCCGTTCCAGGCCACCCTTCCGCTCTTCTGGGTGATTCCCGGCGGCATCCCCGTGAACACCACCGTGAAGGTGGTGGCGCGGGCGCGGAGCTACATCGGATTCACGGGTGCGGACTCGGTCACTACGGCGGTCGGCGACACCTTGCGCCAGGGCCTCTAAACCGTTGTTCTACCGTGGGTTTAGCGCTATATTGGGTGGTTGCCGCCCGGGGTTTCCGGACGGGGTACCCGGAGTCCGCCTCCGGACCCCCGATCGGCCCCGGGGGACGGTGCTGCGGGTGGCCGATTTCGTGGCCTTAACCAGCGTGATCATGAGGGAGCGATGGCGCGCGTCGTCCGGCTCGCCGTGCAGTCGTTCCGCAACCTCGCGGACGGCGAGATCGCGCTGCCTGAGCACGGCCTGGTGCTGGTGGGTCCGAACGGGCACGGCAAGACGAGCTTCCTCGAAGCGCTCCTCTACCTCGAGGTGTTCCGCTCGTTCCGCGGGGCGCGGGAGCGGGAGCTGGCGCGGTTCGGCGCCGACGGGTTCCGGGTCGAGGCGGAGCTGGAGACCGGGCGCAGCGACGCACAGAAGCACCGACGCACCGCGGGCCCGAGTGACGGTCGCCGGACCGTGGCCGCGGGCTTCGACGCCCGCACGCGGGCGAAGCGGGTCAGCGTGGACGGGCTGGTGGCGGGGCGGCTGGCCGAGGCAATCGGCCACGTGCGCGGGGTGGTGCTGAGCCCGTTCGACGCGGAGCTGGTAGCCGGCGCGCCACGGGAGCGGCGCCGCTATCTGGATGTGCTGCTGGCGCTGACCGCGCCGGGCTACGTCGGATCTCTCGCCCACTTCGCGCGGGCGCTCAGGCAGCGCAACCGGTCTCGCGCGGCGGACCTGCCGGTGTGGGAGGCGCTGATGGCGCGCGCCGGCTCGCGCCTGGCGGCGGCGCGGCGCTCGTGGGTGGAGGCGTGGGCGGAGCGGTATCGCGGCTGCTGCACGGCGATGGGGGAGCGCGCGGTCCCGCGGCTGGCCTACGCGGCCGGCGGCCCCGAGACCGCAGAGGAACTGGAGACGGCGCTGCGCCTGGGTCGGGACCGCGACTTCGCCACGGGGCGCACGGCGGTGGGCCCGCACCGCGACGACCTGCGGCTCACGCTCGACGGGCGCGACCTGCGCGCGTACGGCTCGGCGGGGCAGCAGCGGACGGCGGCCATCGCCCTGCGGCTGGTGGAGGCCGCGGCGCTGGCGGAGGCGCGGGGCGAGGCGCCGGCAATCTGCCTCGACGACGCCTTCGCGGAGCTGGACGCCGAGCGCAGCGCGCGGCTGGGCGCGATGGTGTCGGACCTGCTGCGCGAGGGGAGCCAGGTGTTCGCTACCGTGCCGCGGGACGGCGAGATGCCCGAGGCGGTGCGGGCGCTGCCCAAGTGGACGATCGCCGAGGGTGTGATGAGGCCGGCGTAGGGAACGACAAGGTGAGAAGGTGAGAGGTCAGAGGTGAGAGGAGACGGGGGACGCGGGTGACGACGTACCGCAGGCGGACCACGAAGCCGACGAAGCCGACGCGGGTGGCGGAGGTGCTCGAGGGCTACCTTCGCTCCGCGGGGCTCGCGCAACGGGTGGGGCTCGCCTCGGTGGTGGCGGCGTGGCCGGAGCTGGTGGGGCCGCGCATCGCCCGCGCCGCGGTCGCCGACTCGGTGAGCGCCGATGCGACGCTCTTCGTGCGGGTGCCCTCTAGCGCGTGGCGGCAGGAGCTGTCGCTCATGGCGCCCGAGATCCTGGAGTTGGTGAATCGCGGGCGGAGGGACGGGCGGATCGCGCGGATCCGGTGGCTGGTAGGAGGGGAGACACAGGAATCCGTGGGACAGACGCCAAGACAGCCAGGGAACTACGCTGCGAGGCGGGGCGCCGGCGCGGCGGGCCGGACCGGCGGGACGGAGCCCGGCGCGCCGCACGGGGAACGGACGTGAGCGAGCGGATCGCGGTGCCGGCGGCGGTGACGGTGCGCGACGCGGCGCACACGGTCGTGTCGCGGCTGGCCCGCGAGATGCGCCGACAGGAGCGCGCGGTGGCTGGCACCGGCGCGAGCGAGGGCGTCCACGACATGCGGGTCGCGACCCGGCGGCTGCGGGCGGCACTCGCCGTGTTCCGCGGGGTGGTGGCCCTGCCGAAGGCGGCGCGGCGCGGGCGGCTGCGCTGGCTGTCGCGGCGGCTCGGCCGGGTGCGCGACCTCGACGTGCGGCTCGCGCTCCTCGAAGGGCGCTATCTGCCGCAGGTGGCGGGGGAGGAGGCGGTGCGCCTCGCCGCCCTCGTCGCAGAGCTGGGGGCGGAGCGGCGGCGCCGCCAGCGGCGGCTGCGGTGCGGG
>Ga0209777_10002021_pt1 | contig 27711 bp, 30 predicted proteins | sample FrelakmetHBP12HB_FD_187147 | JGI IMG/M metagenome (GOLD analysis project Ga0209777, IMG submission 187147) | Freshwater lake sediment microbial communities from the University of Notre Dame, USA, for methane emissions studies -HBP12 HB (SPAdes)... | ecosystem: Environmental > Aquatic >...
ATTGATGGACATCAACAAGACGTTCAAGAGCAATGGTCTTCCGACCATCACGATGAACTCCGACCAGCTCATCATATTCCATATGTGGCTCGAGTCGCATAGCCCCGGATGATGTGAAGAACATGAGTCTCTTCGGTGACCTCAGTCTCATCGGGTACGTGTTCCTCGTTATCTCGTACTCTCCGCAATACCTTCTTCTCTACAAGAAGAAATGCTCCGACCAAATCAGCATCCTGTGGCCCGGCGTGATTTTCATCTCCTGCCTATTCATGGAACCGCTTGCGGTCACGGGCGGGCTCCTGGAGTATGCCATCGGCAACTCGCTGGCCATCCTGTGCTCGGGAGTGCTCTGCTGTCAAATCCTCTACTATCGTCGGGGGTCGAAAAAGTGAGCACCAAGAACGATAACGACGATGTGAACGTCGAGGGCCTCTACTGGGGCACGGGTATCCTTAACGTTCTTTTGACTCTCATTCTTGTAATGAACCGTAACGTTTCGCCGTTCTTTCTCGTCGTGCTCTACCTGCCGACCCTCGCGCTCGGCTGGGCCTGCCATCTCATGTTATGCTGGCTCTTGCAAGACGATTATATACAGGAGGTCCGGATGCCATGAAGGAATGCATGGTCTGTCATAAGAGGACGCTCGGCCTGTTCACCTTCATGGGCGAGCGTCTCGCCTTCTGTTCCTCCTGCGACCCGGGGCAGTTCAAGACCTTTATGTACGGCGTCGGCTGTGGTTTTGCGAAGTTAGAGGAATAGCTTGCAACCGCAGCGGCGGGGCAAAAATATGTACGATGCCCCCGGAAAAAGGGCGGCTTAGACGTATATGGTGTTCAGCCCGAAGTCTGGTATGAAGCAGTTTATCGCTTCGAGGTATTTGTGCGGGATTCTGGCCACGAAGAGTATTGTGCGCGGGGTCATGGTCTCGAAGTCGAACTTCCGGAACTCTTCGATATCTTTGATGTGCGTGACCGCGCTGATTTCGTTCTTGGCTCCGAGGGCGTCCATGATATCGAGCCGCTGTTCTTTGACAACGCCGTTGTAGTAGGCGAGACCGAACCTGCACCATTCGTGCTCGTGCATGCCGGTGACCGGACATTTGGCCTTGTAGTAGAAACTGCCGTACTCGAGGTTCTCCCATCTGAGCCCCGTGATACCAAAGGTCTCCTCTATGCCTGAATTATATTTTTCCATGATACCGCCAGGACCTTTCGTACCGACGTCGTAGGGATGCGCGGCCACAGATATATCCCAGTAGCCCGGCCAGCAGTACTTTGTGTCAGCCCTCTTTGCGAGGACTACACCTTCCCGGTCTATGAGCATGATAATGTTACCGCCATGGAGTACGCCTTTCCGGTGCGCCTCGACCTCCTCCATGGTCTCTCCGGTGAAGTATCCGTCTAAGGGTCCGAAATTACGCTTTCCGCTTTTCCCGCCGCGGCTCTCCATAAGCTTTACATTTGGCACGGGTTCATCCTCCCGGGTTCCAAACGATATACGGATACTTATCTCTTTTCATTCATCGAGAGCTCTTCGCGTCCGGAAAAAGGGCGGCCGAAAATTTTTCTATTTAATCTTTATGCTTAGTGTTCAAATAGTATACTTTCCAATATATTCCTTAGAGAATTGTTACCTCTTGAAGCTTTCCCTCTGTGCGAGAGGGAGGGCAGGGATGGGCGAGTTACATGACCGCAGGCAACCAGCAGGGCGAAGCCAGGAAAATCATGATGCAGACCCCGTCGGGAAAGCTTATACCCTTCGAGGTGTGGATTAAGGGCCATAGGGTGTCCGAAGTCGTGAACGATATACATAAGATGCTTGTTCTGACCAATAAAGAGGTCACCAGGCTGGCAGCTATCAGGGTGCGTGATAAGGAGGGACAACTCATAGTCCATCCCGACGCGCGTCTCGCGCTCGAATATACCTATTTCATGCTGGCGCTGCTCTGTTTCGATACGACCAAGCCCCTGCGAGTGGACGATGAGCCGCCCGCGGAAACTCAACAACCTGTTAAATGAGTGTTGGGTTTTTTTGTTGAAACGGGGTGGTCGTATGGCAGAGCGTAGGATATATAAGCTGAAGAAGGAGGAGCGCGAGGTCATTCGTGACCGTATGCTGTCCTACTGGGAGGACCGTTACCAGAAGGACACCGAGAGCAAGATTGCGCAGGCGCTCCTGCAGAATCTCGATGACCCCGATAGTATCTTCAACGATATCGATTTTCTCGATAAGTTCGTCGATGATATCGAGAATGAAAAGCGGCCGAGAAAATCTCGTATGGATGCGGAGAAATGAGTTCGAGGAGGCGTGTGCATGACCCCCCGTGACGATAAGCCGAAGAACGAGAAACCTTCGAAGGAAGCGAGCGAGGCGGACGGCGAGAATGAGCGTCTCGGTCCGTTCGATGGCAGCGGTCCGTTCGACATCGAGGCAGACCCTGTTCCACATGACCGGAAGAGACGGCATACAATGAACCTCTGGCCGGACATGGAAATCGTCGTTCACAAGCCGACCGGCATGGGCATCAGCTCCTCCGTCAGCCGCGGTGATTTCAACACGCTCTGTGGTATTCATCGCATGCTCGGCCGCGTCTGCTTCTCGGAGCTTGTCATAACTCGCAAGGTGTTGTATGGACAGCGGGGCGAGACCGACATACCGTCTCTTCTGGCCAAGCTGTCGGATGAGGAGCTGGCCGAGCGGGTCGTTGAAATCGTCACCAACCTGGACCGTGCTTCTCTTGAAGCGGTCTACCTCATGGTGCATTCGTACACGGGAAAGGACCTTTTCGTTTGATGGTCGTGCTGTCCGATGGTTCAGCTTCCTTACCGGGAAAGGATAGTTCAGTATGTCGTATCCTACTTCGAGGAGCGCGGCAACCGGCCGGAATGGTCGGCTCGTATCTATCAGGACCTTTTCAGGAAGTATCCACGGCATGTGACCTTCAAGATGGTAACGCATGTCCTGCGGAACCGCGAGCTCTGTGAGGATGTGACTCCGGAGGGCAAGGAACAATATGGTCGGATGTACAGGCTCCGAAAAAGCGGCTCCGGGCCGCTTCTTGGCAAGGATGGAAACTTATAAGTAGTTCGTTGTTAATATATTAAGCGGGGTGGGCGCGTATGGCGCAACCGGTCGATTTCGTATTAATCCACCAGGGCGAGGGAGTGATTGAACGCTCCTCCGAGGACGTCTTCACCGAGGAGTACGTCCGCAAGATTTTTCACACCCCGGGCAAATACAAGGTCATGGAGCGGAAGGACCACGGTGATTATAAGACAAGCAAGAAGGTCCGTGATTTCGAGCTCCGCATGTATTCCGCCGAGCCCGACAAAGGTTCGAACGTTATCGAGGCCAAGATAAAAGATTTCGAGGCCAAGCGTGAGAGCAACTGGGCCGGTGCAGAGGAGAAGAAGCAGCAGCCGGTCATATCGGCATCGTCGGCGGCTCCGGCGGCCGAGAAACCGATTCCCACCGATATGCGCATCATCCGCAAGGCCGGCAGCGATGAGCTGATGGTCGTCGACGGCGATGATAAGGAAGTCTACAGCGGTTTCACTTTCGACGACCTCAAGCGCGCCAAGCAGGGCTTCAGCGGCGAGGATAAAATCGTCAAGAAGGACCTGAACAATCAGAGCTTCATCAAATATGTCCTGGTCTTCCTCGCAGGGGCCGTCATCGGAGCCCTCGGTACCTTTGCTATCCTGAACCAGAAGCACCAGAAGGAGATTGCCGCCGTGTATGCCAAGCTCGATACTCTGCAGCAGCAAATCCAGCAGCAACAGCAGCAGTCTTCGGCTCCTAAGAAGAAAGATTTCAATTCGTGGTTGGTCGGGGAATACAACGGTGGCGTAGGGGGCCCCGACTTATAGTAGCGAGTGGATAGAGAGAGGGAGGTGGTGTAATGGCACCGCCAAGTGGTTGGAGAGGTCAGAACAGACAGCCTAACGATGTGATTGGGTTAGATGACATACCCGATACCAGTGAGTTCGAGAAGTATAGTTCTCCGCAGCCGACGGATAACAATCCTCAGCCGCAGAACGTTCCTCAGCCGGAAGCTCAGATACCTTTGCCGCCGATGACGACACCGACCTTTGCGCCGGTGACCCCGCCCGCAGGCGGCGTCAGCCTGAATACCGGTTCTCCTGGCTCTTTCGGTGATGATGATGATTTGGTGTCTCCGGAGGTACCGTCTTCCGGCGGTTCGTCCGGCCCTTCATCTCACAAGCCGGCCTATGGTCCTCCGGAGGCCGAGCCCGACCCCGAGGAAATCAAGCGCAAGGAGAACGCTATGTTCAAGCAGCTCGAAGGCGTTGTCACGCCAGAGAACATAGATGGCATCTCCAATACCCTGAAGGCCTACGGCGTCGATATACCGGGTGACGCGCTCAAGTCGGTCGCTCCTCCGCTCATGCCGTTCCTCACCAAGTACGGCAACCGTATCATGGGCGGCAGCGACCCGGCCAAGTTCAGCGAGCTCTCTGCCGGCGCGTCGCAAATCGCAGAGTTTTTCAAGGACCTGCAGCCCGTTATCGGTGCTATCATCGCTGTAATCCTCAAGCCGCCGACCGATGCCAGCGGCAAGGTCGTGCTCCGGCCGGAGGACGAGAAGAACTTCGACAAGCTGGAAGGCGAGGTCGATGGCGCGAACCTGGCGAGCTTCCTTCAGGATGGCGGCGACTCTTCCCAGTCCGGCCTGCCTTCTGATATGTCCCCGAAGCGGATGACCAATGACGGCCGCGGAGCCACTCACGAGGCCTATGCTTCGCCAGAAACGCCTCCCAGGCCAAAGGGCCCCGGTGAGTTGGAGAGCATCGATGAGCTCATGGAGAAGGCGCGTTCCACGTATGGAGCAGCAGCGTTCGATGGCGAGATGTCGGCCATCAGACAGCGCGACGAAAAGATGAACGCTCAGCCCATGAAGGTATCCATCCAGCAAGAGCTCGCGGCCGCCAAAAAGCGCGAGGATGATATGCGCGGTACTCCGGCGATAATGAAGGATATTCCGAGCCTTAAGCCCGTGACCGCTCAGGATGTGGCCAAGTCGAACCTCGGCAACAAGCGGCCCTTCACCAACGAGGATGGCGATGAGGGCGTGGACAGCGGAGAGTCGCTGGACGAGCGGGACGTCGACGTCAATTACGACGAGCGGGACAAGCAGTGATGCCGTTGCTGTTTCAAAGGATTTATTATCTTTGACTCGGATATTGGCGAAGAGGTTGTATCGATGTTGAGCACAGCCGAGCAGCGGAGGAACCTTCTTCACTGGTTCATGGCCGGGGACCCGAAGGGCAAGGGAACCTATCAGGGCCAGATGCGTGTCTGGATTGCTTATCTGTATAACATCCCGGATTCGGCAATCCCGAGCATCGTGGACAAATATATCGATACTCATCAGACCATAGACCGTGCCCTTGAAAAGAGCGGTGGCAGCGGTAACGAGGGTCTTGCTCATCAGTTGTTCTACAACCCAGAGTTTTTCAAGCGTCTCAACGATGGCGGCAAGAGGGCTTTCCTCGAAATCACCGTCGAGGATGTTCTTTCCGTCGTCAAGAAGTTCTGCCGGCACGGCCACTGCGGTGTTTGCAGCATGTCCTTCGAGGATTTCACGAAACTGCAGCATGCCGGTGACCAGTTCTACTGCCCGAAGTGCCGCGGCCAAGTGGTCCCGGACTTCCCGAAAATCATAATCATCGCGAAGTCCATTCAGAAGCACTCGAAGTGGTTCGATGCGAACCTCGACCGCGTCAAGAGCATGGTGGCAGCGCAGTACGGTATCCAATATCCAGTGCAATGATATCGAAAAAGAAGATACTATGAACGACTACAAGAAATTCTACAGATTTTGGACACCCGTACTTTGGGCATTGAATATCGGGCTGTTGCTCGGACTGGCTCTGGGTCATTTGGGTTCTTGGTTTGGATAAAAGGAGATACGCGTTCTTCCAATCATTGAAGAGAATGGATAGTTAACCAAGTACGCCAAACATATATAAGTATAAAGCGCATATTAATAGGCGGGATGGTATTTGATATGCCAGACGAAACTTCTTCTTGGATTTCTGTGGATATGGCACAGGTGAAGATTGCTCAAAATCCTAGCAACCCGACCGAATATTCCGCTTTATTCCCGGTCAGTCCTCATGTCGTTGAGGAGCGCATCAAGCCTGGTATGAGCGTGATGCTCGGTTCCGAGGATTACGTGGTGACCTCTATCAAAGGACAGTTCGATAATCAGACCTGCAAGGTAATTAGAATTGAGGCCGAGAACGTCGCCGACCGCTCGCAGCAGATATTCATCGAGTTCGAGCTTCACCAGCCCGTTTTCCGCGATGGAAAGATGTCCCCTCAGTGGGAGATACTCAGGGATACCTACGTGGCCGGTATGATGGACGCCGAGACGGCGGGCGCTCCTTTCAACGTGGATTTCATCTATGCGAACGCGGTAGGCGAGGTCAGGGAGGGGTGGGATGCGGCCAAGTTCAAGACGATACGGGAGAAGGTGTCTGCTTGTTCGAGGCTTCTGGCCGATGCCTTTGCTTTCCCCGACAGGGAGACCGCCACGCTCTTCATGAGCTCGTGGTTCGCCGACGGTGCGAGGGTAATTTTGAAAGGTACTCCGGGTTCTGGGAAGACGACCCTAATCGAGACCTCAACCATGCTCTTCGCATCGGAGTTTTCGCGGTACAAGGATGCTCTCTTCTATTATGAGAACTCTATGACCAAAGATGATATGCCGTGCCCGTGCGGTAAGTATGGCAAGAAATTCCGTGAGTGCTGCAAAGAGGCGGAGTGGACCTACTACAGGATTCGCGATAAGGTCATCACCAGTTTCGGTGCTCGCGAATACCTGAACATGTATCGCAAGGAGTGGGCGACCTGTCCGAAGTGTTACAAGCCGGCGACTCATTTTGTTGATGTGGCCACGGAAGATGGCGCGATGGTCCACTATTTCAGGTGTGACAATATTTACGATTGTCCCGGAACGAAGGATGCCTTCGTGCCAGAGGTGGCCAATAATGTCGAGAGCGTTGCCGATAGGGTCGAGCCGCGGGAAGACCCATCGAAGTGGGGCTTTGATGTTAACGTGAAATACGGCAACCGCGGGCTCTTCTGTGCCAATGACAAGAACAGCGGCAGGCGGAACGTGGTCATTTTCAGAGAACGGACAACGAACGTCCGTTGCCCGAAGTGCAACGCAGTCGTTTTCGAGGACATCGACGATTTCAGGTTCATGTTCGAATCGAATGGTCAGTCGTCGGAAGTGAAGCTCGATGCCGAGGAACGCGAGCAAGTGAGGTTCGATTTCATCGGGCCCGTTGTTACCTATAAACATCTGTCCTGTGGTAATGTCTGGCCTGTCGACCTGCGCGATATATTTCAAATCGGTGACGTGGGCGGCGTGAATTTCTATCTCAACCGCTACACCAACTCGCATGGTTGTATCTTCAGCTCGCCGCACTTCGAGCCAATCCTCGGCGTGGCGAAAATCACGCCCAAAAAGCGGCCCGAGGAAATATTCTATTATACCCGAATAGAGAAAGAAATCGAGGATGTCGACGAGCCTGGCAAAATCAGGACCCGCGAGAAGTTCATCATGCCTCCTGCTGCGAGGCCAATCGTGCCGGCGAACGTAAAGTTCTTTAATGAATTTAACCGATGCTTGAAACCGGATACCAAAGTTCTCCGTAGGGACGGAGAGTTTGTTCCGATTGAGACACTTATTCCGGGTGACTTTATTGCAGGTTATGCTCGTGGTTATGGTAGTGAATGGGTGAAGGTCGAGGCCAAGTCCCTTCACAGCTTCGAACACGCACTCGAGATTCGACTGCTGGGTGGTCAACGGCTGGTCATGAGCCCCGACCATCATTGTATTGTTTTTGAAGAAGGAACTTTCGTCCATAAGAAGGCTATTGATGTGCAGAAGGGCGACGAGTTCATGCAGGCCGAGTTCTCGCCCGCGGACAAGAAGTCGTTTTCTGAGGAGCCGGTTATTTATTTACCGGTCGATTCTATAAAGGAGATAGGTGTCAAGGAAGGATATCTCGTCGATATTGGTGTTGCAGACTTGACCGCGGAAGGTCATGAGAGTGACCATGTGTTCCTCGCCGAATCGTTGGTATTGACCGGTAACAGTCGCCCGGAAGTTCAAGACGAGGTGCTCGGTCTCCTGGAAGAGGGTGAGGTCGAGTACAAGGGCGAGTCGTTCTACACTAACAAGCCCTTCATCGCGTTCTTCGACTTGAACCCGCACAAGGAGGCCAAGGATGTCGTCCTCGACTGGGCCTTCTACGACAGGCTGGACCTCGAAATCACGCTCCCCGCCATGAACTTCGGCAGCAAGCTCGATATATTGCTGGAGCGGTTCCTCGACGTCCGCGACTATGTGTTCAAGATGCTCGCCACGGACAGCTGCGGCGAGTGCGGCTGTTTCGTTCCGAGATGGCATGGATGGAACGCTGCTCATCTGCCAGGGCACCTGAGGCCGAACCTGCCGAGCTGCGAGTTCCACGGTTCTCGTGACCCGGACAAGCTGATTCCCGGCAGCACTACAACGATGGAGCTGGTCAAGGGCGTCGAGCCGGTCTTCCTCGATGAGCTTGACGAAATCAGGAAGAAGGTCAAGGCGGTCGAGTTCACGCGGAACGCGCTCAAGTTCCTCGCTATATTGTCCGACCTTTATGGAAGGTGCTATTACAGGTATGTATCCTCTGACCCGACCAAGCCGCATCCCGCGCTGATGGCAAAACAGCGGGAGACCGGCAGGGAGCCTGGTGTTTTCGTGGATATATCCACGGTGCAGTGGTGGGGACAGTGGCAGAAGAAGGTCGATGGCATCAATATGGATATTTCCCAGGGAAAGGCCATGGCCGGCGCCCTTGGTACTCCGGGCGATGACACAAAACGCAAATTGTTCATGAGCACCGATGGCGGCGGGCTGCAGAGGCCGCTCGGTTTCCGTGTCTGCAAGTCGGTCGAGAAGCTTGCTCAGGCAAGGGCCTGGTTCCTCACTATGTCCAGGGTCACGAAGACCGGGAAACCCCCGGCAATGACCGAGGAACCCGTCGAGTCCAGCGAAATCCAGGAGAGGCGCCAGAACATTATCCAGGATTTCCAGCGGCGTCAAGAGCCGATACCCCCGAAGAAGCTCATGCAGCTCGACCGGATGCGTTCCGAGAGCTGGTATCGCCTCGGGGAATGTCCGTTCTGCGGGTTCAAGGTCGATGAGACCAACCTGAGGACCGGCGAAAGGTACAAAGGCGGAGAGGCGGCATGCCACCAGGGCGCCGGAGGCATCACGGACGGGTGCAAGAACTGTCTTACTCCGTTCTATCCAGTTTTCAAAATCGTGGTGACCCCCGAAGACGTCGCGGCCGTGTTCCCGTACTGCGCCTCCATGAGGTTCTGTGCGGACTACATGGGTTCCAACGTTCCGCAGGAGGTCTTCAAGTGGTATCCGAACGTCGTCGAGTGGCTCAAGGCCGAGACCAGGCAGTTCGTTACGGTGACGGAGAACGTCGAGGCCTTCGAGAAGGCCTACAAGTCGATAGACGATGCCTTCGACGTCTGCAAGCTGGGCTCGGCGGGAGCTGCCGTGGATAAGTGGGAGAACGACGATATCGCCAAGAACCTCTCGGAGGACTATCCTTTCGTGAGCCAGTTCAGCGAGTATCTCATGATGAAGTGCAACCCGGACAAGTTCTCGAACCGCTGGCCGCTCGATGATAAGGGAGAAGAGTGGACCGGCGTGAAACCGGACGGCACCACGGACCCGATGAGCAGACCGAAGTCGGCCTGGGATTTGCCGCCGGACCAGTACTGAAGGGAGGTATAAGGTTTGAGCGCTCCTCCAAAGAAGCCAGAGGCCCCGGCGGTCTCCACGTTCCATGATTACGTGGACCGAATGGTGGACAAGGAGACCGCTAATAACGTTCGGCGGGATAGCGATAAGCTCTTTACCACGGTCAAGGAGACGGTGGTTATATCCCGCAACGAATTCATAAAGCGGTTCCATTGTCCTCCTCCGGCTCCTGCGTTCTATATCCAGGAGAGCGCTCAAATCTTCATAATATCAGAGGATGGCAAGGATATCCAAGAGTTCGCTATGACGTATACGATGCTGTGGATGTTGACCCTTCACGAGAAGGGCCATCATGCTCTGTATCCGAGGACCAGGACGCACGATGCCTGGGAGAGCGCGGACGCGCAGCTCGCTCTGGGCCATGCCGGGCTCTCCGATGCCATCTTCGCGTCGGGCCGCACCCTCGGGGACAATTCCACCCACATGGTCGTCAACCTCATCGAGGACGCTCTAATCAACTATCTGCTGATGTTTCGTGAGAAGCTGGAGACCAGCGATTTCTATTTCGGCTGGTTCGCGGGCCAGTGCCGGGTCAACTACGAGCTGCCTTTGATGTTCTATGATGTTTCCAGGATGACTCCCATGCCCACCTGTATCGAGGCGCACCACCGGTTCATGACGGCCCTGTGCTGGTTCTATTTCGCTTCCGACGGCCCCGCTCCGAAGAAGAAGGGCGGCAAGCGCTCCGGTATCCCTCCCTTCAGGGAGCTCTTCGAGGTCACCTGCAAGAACCCTCTGTGCGGAACGAAGTTCGTTACTTGGAACTGGCGGTGTCCGAAGTGCAAGGAGTGGAACAACACCCTGGAATACACCCCCGATATGTCGGTGCTCGGTATTTTCACCGATGAGCGAAGCCCCCTGGTCACGGCCTCCCGGGACCAGCGTGTCAAGGACATGTACGCTGCTCTGCGGGAATATTTCATGTGGATTACGAAAATCGATTTCTGCAGGGGCCTGCCTGCGTTGAAGGATAATAATGTTTTCATAAATACCTATTACCGCCGCCTGTGCGATTTGTGGGCGACCCTTATAAAGCTCGGCTGCAAGCCGGGCCACGAGGACGATATTCCCAAGTTCGTCCAGGGAAGGCGGGAGCTATGGCTCGAGCTCGGCGGTGTCAAGCGTAATTACCTTGAACGGTGTATCCTGGCCCTTCCGTCCCCGGCCAGCGAGGAGGAGTTCACCGAGAACAAGGATGAAGTGTCCTTCATAAGGTTCCTCTCGGGTCGCGGCGACCGCGGCATCGTTAGTTTCCTAGAGGAATATACCGCGGTTCCCAGCGCTAAATACGGTGCTTTCCACGAAGCGCTCGGCGGGCTTTCCATGGAGGATGTCCTGCCCAAGTCCGGAAAGAGCATCGTGGGCGTTTTCGACCCCGGCCAGTATTCCTCGCCGGACAATTTCGAGGACACCAATCCCAAGTTCCGTTTTGCCAAGAAGATGCGCGGGTTCATCAACGGTATGAAGATGGAACGGTGGGACCAGGACCGGTTCCACGCGGAGTTCTCGTCCTTCTATGCCGGCCTCACCGATGAGGAGAAGCACGCTGCCCTCGAACAGGTACTTAGCCCTGGCTTCATGAGCCTCCTCGCGTTGCTTGGCATAAATACGGCGAAGTTCACGGAGTTCCTGGCGCAAATCCATGGTATCGACAAGAGCCAGCCTGGCGTCAAGGTAACTATAGTGGGGGGTTAGTGGTATGGCTCGCATCCCTGGCGTCAATAAATGGTGGGTCGACAAGTTGACCGCACAGGGTATTTCGAAAGAAGAGGCCGATATCATTGCCAGGTGGACCGAGGTCGATGATTGTGCGAAGAACCTGTACGATATCGTGTATACCCTGCGCTCGGGCGTGGTCGGCGGCGGCCTGGACGATGCTCTCACCAAGGTCCGGGAGAACAAGGAGCGCGAGAAACGCGCTGCCGAGAACGAGTATACTCTCAAGAAGACCAAGCTGTCTGGCAAGGCCGCCAAGAAGTCGAAGGACAAACCCTCTGACGATGATTCCGGAAAGGTCAAGGAGCTCGAAGAGGCCTACAAGAAGAAGGTCGTGGATATCGAGGAGCGGTTCGCGAAAGAACTGGCGGCGGTCCAGCAGTCCTGGGCGGGGCTCATCGGCGAGGTCGATTTCTGGCCCGCCGTCAAGGCGTATATTAGATGTCTGGTCCCGGACGCCGAGGTCGACCCTTATCATTTCTATAATATATGTCCGGTCTGCAATTTCAGGAGCACTGCGAGCTATAGAACCTCGAAGGACGCGGTCGCGAGGCCCGAGTACAATCAGGTGTGCTCGAACTGCGGCTTCATATACGGCGCCGCTCTGGTGTGCATGTGCCCGCTCTGCAACAGCGGTAATTCCAGTCCTCTGCGCTCCGGCCGGCCCCTGGCCCCGCTCTTCGAGCTCCTTCCCCGCGTCTATGGTGTTTACGAGGATGTCGACCATTATCCGCCCTACTCGGAGCCCGGCAAGAAGAAAGATGTGGTTGATTCTCATCAACCCGAAGAAGATATGATGGAGGTCGTGCCTTCTTTCATGAGAGGTCTTCCGAGCCCGGCCGCTCCTCCCACTATGTCGTGGGAGCAGAACTACAAGCAGTTCACCGACCCCGAGTATCGGTATCATATGGTATGTCCGATTTGCCTTTTCGAGTGGTATGTGGTCTTCTGGTTCCCCCCCAGCTTCACCGAGACGCCGCATTTGTGCATCTGTGGCAGCCCGATGAAAACGGTCAAAGGCAAGCAGGAAGAGGGTATCCCGGACGGCGCGGTGTTCTACGAGTGTTCCAATCCTAACTGCAGAGAGGGCAGGTTAAAGAACTGGGGGTGAACGAGTGGCGAAGAGAAAGGTAGTAAAGGAAGGAGAATCGGTCGTTCCGGCGGTCGCACCGCCTTCGATTGGAAAGGCCGACACCAAGGGCAATTGCTGGGACCTGTCCGGTCTCGTGCGCAAGCAGTGCAACTGTCCCAAGTGCGGCGGAAAGGACATGGACAAGGTGGGCGAGGAAGAGCTGTCCCACCCAAAGGAAGGTCCTTATATCGCCAGCAAGATGAAGTGCCGCGCCGATGGTGCGATTTTCTATTGCAAGGATACTACCGACAAGCCCCAGGACTGTGCCTGTCCGGTCTGCGGCGCCAAGCCCGGCCGCGGTCTGGCCCCTATCGGTCCTCCAGAGGAACGGCCGAACGGCAAGCTCACTCATTACAAATGTGACAAGGGTCATCTTCCCCCGGCCCCGTGCCAATCCCATCCCGCGGAATGCGCGGTCCATTGTGTCACTCCGCCAGGGCAGGATAAATGTATGTGCCCCAAGTGCGGTAACGAGGACCCCAAGGAGAGAGAGGAAATCCCGGGTAGCCGCCAGCCGATGCCCGACGGCAAGTCTTTCATCGTTCGTTTCAAATGCAAAAAATGTGGAGAGGAATTCGAATGCATGGTCAAGGACGGCGGCGGGGAGTGCAAGTGCCCGACCTGCGGCAAGTTCAATGCCGATGAGCTGCCTCCCAGACAGAAGCTCATGGACGGGCCTGAAGGCGAGGTCTGGCTCGTTAAATATAAGTGCAAGGACGATGGGACAGAGTTCGAGCGCCAGAAGCAGGAGTGCAAGGGGTGCAAGTGTCCTGGCTGTGGCAGCAAGGACAAGGAGGAGGTCTCCGGCGGCCGTACCCCCAACGCGGACGGCACGGCGACCGTTCGATATCATTGCAAAGCATGCGGTATGGAATACTCGTGCATCGAGGGTAAACCTACTGGATGCAAATGCCCGGACTGCGCCACGCCCGTGGACGAGACCACCGGAGAGTTCGAGGTCCTCGAAGAGACCAAAACGGCCGATGGCGAGACCGTCGTGAGATATCTGCACAAGCCCGATGGTGCCGAGTTCACTTGCAAGAAGAAAGAGGAGAAGATGGACCCTTGCCGTTGTCCTCTCTGTAAAGGTCACAACTTTGCAGAGGTCAAGCGGAGAACGGTCATGAAACAAATCGTGGTCACTTTCAAGTGCATGGACTGCGACCCTCAGGGCCTGCATCCGTTCGATTGCATCGAGTCGGAGAAATGTTTCTGCAAGGATTGCGCCAGCAATGAGTTCCTCGAGGAGGTCAAGCGGGAGAAGCTCTCCGGCGGAGATATGGTCCATTACAAGTGCACGAAAGGCCATCTGGCCAGGGACTCGCCCTGCAGCCTCGGTCGTTCCGATTGCGTGGTCTGCTGCATAGAGGCCAAGCCGGGCCCTGGACCTGGCGGAGCGGCCTGCAAGTGCCCCAACTGCAAGGCGACTTCGAGCACGAGACCTCTCGGGCTGAGGTCCCTGGGCCCGCCGACCGAGAACATCTTCCCGTCTCCGGACGGTCCGGTCAAGGTCAGGATTAATCACTATGCCTGTGACAAGTGCGGCTACGTCCGCGGCGAATGCTCCACCGGTCAATATACACTGACGGAAGCGGTGGAATGCATAACACCGCAGCCGAAGCTGCCCAAGTGCCCGACATGCAAGAGCACCAATGTCAGCATCGAGAAGACGGAGACCATCAAAAAGGATGGCAAGACGATTTTCCGCAAGCACTGGGTATGCAATGATTGTGCCGCGAAGGGGGTGGGCAAGTGACCAGATGGACCGAGGATGAGGAGAAGCAGCCGCCCGAGGCCGGGCATGTCCCGACCTGTCCGGACTGCGATATGCCGATGCACGTGATAAAGCAGACCGCGGTCTCGGATACGGTCGAGCTCGTGCATTACGGTTGTCCCAACGGCCACGAGGATGTCGCGTCCTGCCAGGAGCATCTCGAGCACTGCCGTTACGATTCGGTGAGCATCAAGGGCGGTCCGGCCGGCGGGTGCAACTGTCCCTGCCCCAGCTGCGGTTCGTGCTCTTCGGAACACGTCTGCATATGCAGGCAGGGCACGGTTTGCGCCGAGAAGCTCATGTGCATGACCTGCAGCACGGTCTTTGTCTGCGAGAAAGGCCAGGTATGTCCCTACTGCTGCGGCCGTACCAATATATATTATGTCAAGGACGCCACTGGCAACTATGTCGTCGAGAACGGTTATCTCAAGACCATTAATTATTGCAAGAAGTGCAAGAAGGGCCAGGAAGCCAGCGAGGCATCGCACGTTGCTCCGTGCTGAGGTGGGTGTCGGATGGACTTGGAACATATACCGGACTGCTACTGGTGGGGGTGGCTGGAAGGCGAGGATGTCTTCACCATGTCTCAGCAGGGCGCAGGCAAGGCCGGTCCTCCTCCACGCTCCTCCGGTGCCGATGATTCGGTCATCCTGCGCGAAATCGCGGAGAGTGCCTACGTTGTCGATGGTTTTGAGGCCCTCTTGAAACCAGGCATGCACAAAGAGTATCCGCCCCCCGAGCCCGGCGACCTGACGGGCCTGTCAGAGGAGCTCCGCAAAAAAGTTATGGAGAACTATAGGATACTTTACGAGCATGTCGATAAATCCATTTATCGCGGCAGCGAGCTCGAGGCCGTGCGGCAGGACGTGCTCAAGCTCCAGACCGCTGAAATCAAGGAGAACATAAAGGAAGAGCGCCGGAGGCTCGTCAACCTCAGGCACGGCGCCACCCTCGCCGAGGAGGCGACCTTCGATTGGGAGGAGACCGCCATCGAGACCTTGGGGTTCGAAATCCCGGAAGAGGACAGGTTCGTCAGTCAAATCCTGCCGCCAGCCCCTCCGCCGGGCCCTCCGCCCAAAGGCCGCGGTGCCTTCTTTGTGATGTGCGATTATTCGGGCTCGATGGATAGCCCCTGCGATACGGTCAAGGGGTTGAAGACCTATGAAGTGGCTGCCGGCGTCATTTGGACCTTTATACAGGAGGCCAAGGCTATCAACCAGGGCGGGCGCAGCCATTACATGGGCATCTACGGTTTCGGCAATGGCATGTTCTATCCCGTTCCTATCAGCGAGTTCCCGAGGCAGGCGACCCGGAATCCGCTGCCGTGCGGGGACATCATGATGGTCGAGCGCGATTTCCTGCGGTACTGGCCCGAGAAGGACCGGAGCAGCGGAACGGACTGGGACTCCTCGCTTCCCGCCTTTTGTGAGGACTACATCAAGTTCGGCGGCGGCGACCTGATTATCATTTGTGATGGTGATATCGCGAACGATAGGGCCGCGCTCTTCTCCAGCGATGCGGTCGTTTCCTTCACCAGCCAGACCTTCGCGGGCGGGAACATAACGCCTCCGGGCAAGAACGCCAAGGACCATTATGAGATTGCGCTGGAGGCGGACCCGAAGGCGCCCACTTTCCTCATGAAGCTCCAGAAATATATGGTACAGAACGACTGCGGGACCGGCTATCTCTTCTGGCTCGTTCCCGAGTTCAAACCGAAGTTCGTCTGTCACGAATGCGGAGCGGACGGTCTGGTCTTCGCCGGCCTCGCCAAGAGCGAGCACGGATTTCGTCTCACCTGTCCCTCGGGTCACGAGTCCATCGAGCCGGAGAGCGGCGAGTGCGCGTCTCCTTGCGGGGTCAGGCATGGCTTCGGTTGCGATGATTGCAAGTACTTCTATCTTGTACTAGATAAGATGTTCGAGCACGGTACCCACATATTCCACGGGACCTCCTCGGCCGAGATATGCAAGAACGCGGTGGATACAATATCGGAAATCAAGAGAGGCCGCCCCAAGACCATGAAGGGCGGCGCGGCCTTCAAGTCGGAAGAGGTCGAAGAGTATGATGATGATGAGGAGGACTGAGAATGCCCTTCGATGATAAGCTGCGGTTCGGCATCCTCGGCTCCAAGGCTCCTCGTTACTACTGGTATGCCTGGCTCGCTGGCGGCGATGACACCTTGTCTGTTCGTCTTGTCGAGACGCAGGGCGCCCCTCTTCCCGAGCCGATGCCCGGCGGCACCGACTCCTCCAATCCAGGCGCGCTCGCCGACTTGGCGGGTAGCGCGTGGGTCGTGGCGTCACGCGCGCCCGCCATCAGGCCGCAGCCGGAGGCAGCTTCTCCTGATGAACTCGGCAGCCTCGAAGGCCTCGATGCCGATATCGCCGAGCGTGTCCGCCTTACCTTCAGGACCCTCAATGCCAACGACCGCAGCAAGTGGCGGGCCGAGGACTTCGATGGTTTTCGAAAGGGCGTGCTCATCAAGCTCAAGGGCCCTATCGTCCGCAGGTCCCTCGAGAACGCGAGAGAATATGTCCACGACCTTTTGGCCGGCTCTCCGTGGCCCGAGGCCTTCAGGGCCGATTGGGAGGCCTATGTCGAGGAATCGGCGGCCTTCAGGGTCGCCGGTGCATCGGCGGCCGGGCCCTCCGCCTCCGGGCAGGCCCCCCAGGCCTTTCATCTTTTCATCGGCGTCTCCGCTCCCGGGAACTGGGGCTCCGCCTCCGGAACGGCCTGGACCTTCATAGAGGAGTCCGTCGCCCTCTCCCGCGGCGGCCTCGCCCACAGCATCGGCATCTACGGGTGCGGCGATATCATGTCCTACCCCTGTGCGGTGAGCGATTTCGGGACCTCGGGCCGGGCCTTTCCCTCTTCCAACATGCAGGCGGTCGAGCGCGATTTCCTGCGGTACTGGCCCGATGGTCCATCGCGGGACGAGGGCGGGGTCCGTCCGCAGTTCGTCCTCCCGGCGCTGTACGAGGACTATGTCGCGCACACGGGCGGCGATTTCGTCTTCATGTTCGACGGCTCTTTGGCCCGCGATATCATGTTCCTGGAGGGTGATGCCGCCCGGTCCTGCGGCAAGGAGTGGGGTTTCACCATCAAGGAGGACCCGGCGAACCCGACCGTGCTCATGAAGCTCCAGGATTACATGGTCAAGAACAGGAGCGGGCGCGGCTATGCGCTCTGGCTCGTCCCGGAAGGGAAGCCCCTGTTCCTGTGCCCCTCGTGCGGTTCCCCGTGGCCCGAGCTTGTCCGTTTCGTGTCCGTTGATGCGAAGGCGAAGGAACTGGTCATGGAGTGCACGAACCCGCAGTGCAAGCTCGAGCCGGTTGACGGTCACAAGCTCTATCGCGAGGGCTTCAATGCCCAGTGCCCCGCCGCGGCGCAGGGATGCCCCCTCACGAGAGCGGGAACCACCGATTGCCAGGACTGCAGGTACATGTATCTCGTCCTCTCCGGCCTCTTTGACCGGGGGAAGCGCATCTTCCGCGGCTCGGATGACAATTCTGTCGCCAATGGCGTTGCCAAGGTAATATCGGCCCAGCGGACACAAAGGTTAATAAGGGGGGCCGTCAATAATATATCCTTGCAGGACGGGGAGGCGCCGTACAACGACCTCGGCACCCCCGGACCCGTTAGAGAGGGGTAGGGATGGGCGACGAAGGCTCTCTGCCGAAGGGATGGAAAATCCATCTCGACCGCAAGAAGAAGGACGCTTGGGACACTTACAGGAAGTTCCGGCCAACCGCAGCGGGGGCACAAATAGGGCCGGAAAAAGGGACGGTGGCGGGCGAAGAAATAGCGACGCCCGAGCATGAAGCGATGCCGATTGCGGCGGCCGAAAAGGCGGCGGAAAAAATTATTGTTGAGGAACCGGTCGTAGAGAAGGCGGTTGCGGTGGAAGATAAGGCAGTGGTTGAGCCCGCATCCGAGCCGGTCGTCGAGAAGAAGGCCGAGCCCGGGAAGGCCCGCGTTCTCAGCAGCTCGTGGACCCGCGAGAAGAAAAAGGACAAGAAGGTTGAAGATAAATGAATCTTGGACCAGGCAGCGGGGCCGGGGAGCAGCCGGCAGAGTTCTTCCCTTCAGGCGCGAAAGCGATGCACATAGGGGTGGACCTCGATTTACCGCTCAAATTATGTCAAGAAGTTACACTTATTCTTGGAACCAGGGGTTGTGGCAAGTGTGCCCGGGACACGACGGTAATTCTGTTGTCTAACGGCTTGGAAGTTCCAATTAAAGATTTGAATAAATATCCTTCCGAGAAAGTGGTGTGTCTTAACAACGATTTGAAGCTCGTTCCGGTCGACCATATGGAGCTCACTTCCAGGACCGTGTTCAAAATATTGAAGATAACTACGAGAAGCGGACGTGTGATTGAGCTCACTCCTGAACATCCTCTTTTGGATATAAATGGATGGCATCCGGCATCGGAGTTTAAGACGGGAGATATGTTGGCCACGCCGAGGCGGACTGATTTTTTCGGTAATGAAGAGATGCGGGACTGTGAGGTCAAACTCGTTGCATACATGTTAGCAGAAGGCGGGTTGACCACCGCGTCGTCAGTTTTTACTAATACCGACCCGAAGATAGGAATAGATTTCGATGTGGCCGTATCTGAGTTTCATCCCACACTTTCTACCAACTGGGTTAGAAAGGGTATATGCTGTCTGGTAGTTTCTTCGGACTATGCAAAGAATGTGGTCGGAAAAAAGTGTATTGTTTCATGGTGTAAGGAGCCGTCGGTGGCGAGAGGGCGATGTTCTCAGCACTACGATGGTTACAAACACTCGCCCGAGTTCGTCCCGAGACCAAGACATGCCTTTGCGTTGTTTATGGAGCAGATGGGCATCCGTGGTAAGCTCTCAATTCATAAGACGATACCCGATGCTATCTTCAAGCTGCCGAAACGCCAGCTCGCATTGTTCTTGAACCGGCTGTTCTCGTGCGATGGAACAATCAAGGATGATGACAACCGGGTCATGGAATACTATTCGTCGAGCTATCAGCTTATCATGCAGGTCCAGTCATTGCTTCTGCGTTTCGGCATAATCGGCCGTGTTAAGTACAAGAAGTCGAAGTGCGATGGCAAGGATTTCGACTCCTGGCGTCTAATCGTTACCAGCGAATCCGAGGTAACCTATCTCCGCGAAATCGGTTTCATCGGCGAGAAGGCAGTCAAGGCACCGAAGACTCTGGAGCATCTTTTGTCGGTGAAGCGGAACCCGAACCTCGATGTCCTGCCGATGGCCGTCTGGAAGATGGTCAAAGAAGAGTGCAGGTCAACGGGGATTTCGACTCGTGAATTGGGCCGGCAATTTGGTGTCAAACCACAACCGTGTAAGTTTCCCCATGTCGACGGTAGCCATGGTATTGAGTATCGTTGCAACCCGCCGGGCGGATATGGTCAGTGTCGTCCTTCGCGAGAGAAAGTCGAGAAGATGGCATCGATACTGGGCTCGTCTGTTCTCCTGAAACTTGCCCAGAGCGACGTGTTCTGGGATGAGGTCGTGTCGGTCGAAGAGCTGACCGGCGAGTTCACGGTCTGCGATATCGGCGTCCCAGATTATCACAATTTCGTTGCTGCTAATTTCATTATTCACAACTCGTATACCCTCGGTGTTTTCCTCGAGGAAATGCAGAAAAATAATATCAGTTTTGCCCTTTTCGATGTCCTCGGCGCTCATAGGGAGATTGTCCTCCCGAACGTCATAGTCATCAACCTTCACCGTGATGAGAAGGTGGACGTCGACAGGATGATTGAGAAGCTGCTGTCCTCCAACAAGTCGTACATCATCAATATGATGGAAATCCATGAGCCGGCGAAGCAGCAGGCGATTGTTGGAGAGTTCTCCATTAAACTATTGAACTCGAACCCTGCTGGAAAGGGTAAAATCGTTGTCACCGTCATCGAAGAAGCGGAAGAGTTCGCGCCAGCGGGCACCGCCAAGTATATCTATGATAGCATCATCCCGCTGAACCGCCTCGTTAAACTGGGCAGGGCCCGTGGCTGCGGTGTCTTCTTCGTCACCCAGCGGCCTCAGGATATGAGCGCTCGTCTCCGTTCCCAGTGTTCCAATTTCATTGTTCATAGGCTGACCAACTACACCGAGCTCGATGTGCTGAGGAAGCAGCTGGTCGCCGCCTCGAGGGGCGATGCGAACCCGACCATTCAGAAAGTGTTCGCCTTCAAGCCCGGCGAGGCGCTCATATTGTCGGTCTATGCTCCCGATGGTCTGGCCTTTACGAAAATCCGTCAGAGGGAGACCAAGCATGCGGGAACGAACGTCCTCGGCGACCTCGGTGGTTCTGTGGCCCACGACGAAATCGCGCAGAGGCCGCAATCGCTCCTGCCGAGCATCGGCTCGTTTTTCGGTGACAAGCCGGCCGTGCCCGTCGGAGAGCTTAGTTCATCGCCGACCGCGCCCGTGGCCGACAAGAAGGAGGCGGATGCGCTCGTCGTGTCCTCCGGAAAGAGCGCGAAGGCCTCGGACAATTCCTTTGATAATCTCGTCAAGCTTGCTTTCGTTGCCATCCTCGGTTTTTCTGGCTATGTAGTTTACGATTCCGTCATAAAAAAGAAGCTCGCTGGCTTCGATAGGTCCGAGGAAAGCTTCATGGCATATCGGGATACTGCTTTCAAGAAATCCCAGGAAGAGCTGGCCGGTGGCGAGAAGAAGCAAGAGATGCAGCCCGAGGATATCGAGAAGCTCGATGATGGCAGCAAGCTTTTGCTCGAGTCGAGAAAGGGCGGTTCTAAGAAGAGGACGATGATGGTTCCCCCTCCGAGCGATGATGAACCGAACCCCTTCAGCTATTCCCCGCTTGGCGGCGAGAGATAGGCAAAGCTTTAAGTGGTTATAATTCTCATAGGTTTTGAGTTAAGCAATCTATTTAAATATGAAGATGTATAGTTAATAGCGTCCTGTGCGAGAGCTGTGCGAGAGCTCTCCACATCAAGCAGGTGTAATTATGGCCGAGCCACGTTTCAGGATAAATAATGAGCCTAAGGTCGCATTGCCAACGATACCAATCAGGCCGATACCCGCTTTTAATTATGAAGCGCCGGCCGTTACAAGGCCCCCGATACCGCTGTCGCCCGCGTCCTCGCCCGACTATGATAGAGCGGTGGAGCGGCTGGCGAAGAGCATCCGTCCTCGGCAGACCCCGCAAGTTACGAATGCGCGAGTGGCCGAGCAGAACATACCGGTACATCACGCAACGGTGGTCCGGCCTCCGGTTCCTATCAGCCCTGCGCCACCCTCGGCCAATTATCAGCGGGCCGTGAACAATTTGCAGAGGTCGGCGAAACCTCAGGCCCCGGCTCAGTATTACCGGCCGCCCGTTCCGACCAGGAATATGCATGCTCCGGCCGTTATAAGGCCTCCAGCACCCGTCGTTCATTATCCGAACATCGGTCCCGATGATGTCGGCCCTGTCGGCCCGCCGCTCCATGTTTCTCTCGCGGATATCGGCCCTGTCGGGGACTTCCCTGACATGCCAGACTGGCTCATCAAAGAGTCCAAGGTCAAGGCCCCCGTGGTCAATACCCCGGCCATGCCAAAGAGCATCAGGAACGAGGCCAGGGATGGCGTCAAGGTCAAGCCCCAGCCGAGCGATTATGTCGCTCCGCCGGTCACGACCCCCAGAGACCCGGTGACGATGAACCAGGTGATGCCTGGCCCGACCGATGGCGAGATGAAGGACCTGGTCATGGCCGACATCAGGCCGAGGTTCGAGCCCGATGAGTTCAGCAAGGATGTTCAGGCCAAGGACTTTATGATGGGCAACCTCTTGAAGGGAACTTCGAGGTATGCAGCCGGTCTCGGTCAGACCCAGGGCAGGACCCTCGGGGAGGGGATTTAGATGGTCGAATATTGGAAGGAACAGGATGCGTTCTACCGGCCCATCGAGTTCGGACTTTACAATCCTTACGAGGTCGCGGCGAGCAATTTCGTCGAGCCCGCGAAGGGGACGACCTATGCTCCCGTTTCGCAGCTGAACGCGCCCCCGAAGATATTAAAGCCTTTCACGCCGAACTCTTTCACGCCGAATTTCATCAAGAAGAGCTTGGTTAGCGCCCCCTCGGTGCCAGAGCTCGTGAAGAACCCGATGTTCTTGCTCGGTATCTTCGGTATCGGTGCTGTCATCTTTGGTGTTTGTATGTTGAGAAGGGAGTGATTGACATGGGTGCAGATATAACGGATTTGGAAGCGGATTTCAGGCCAATGGCAAACTCGGCGAATTGGCTGGGCAACAATCCCGGCAGCTCCAGAGCGGCAACCTACGGGTTCGAGAACAGGGCACAGGGCACCTTCAGTGATGCCTATGGCGCTCCTCAGGGTTTCTACCCTGATGCGAAGAGCCCCGACTGGGTGCACCACTATGGCTCCAACCAGGCCATACCCTATGGTGCTCAGGGCTACACTCAGCCCGTCTATTCGGATTCTCACGGCGCGCCGGTCACGAAGTTCGGTGCTGTCGACGAGACCGTTCCCTACGGCTATGATGGCAAGACCGTCCCAGTCTACCACAACCATTACGGTGCTCCGCTCGACTGGGTGAGCGCCAACCCGCTGCTGTCGGTCATCATATCCTTGGCCGCCGGTGCAGTGGTCGGACATTTAATCGTCAAGAAGTTCCTCTGAAGGTGAGCTGGCATGGAAGACAGTGAGGTTAGCGGAGACCTAGTGGCCGTCGCAGCTTGCGTGGTCTTCTTTGCCGCTATCTTCGGGTTTGCGATTTACGTTGGAAAGAACAAGTAAGATTGAAGGATGGTGTGTAAGATGGGTTCATTGGTTCCAGGTGCAGAGGGCGAAGGCCGATTGTGTACGGGCTATGGAGCGCTTGATACGTCCTGGTCGGCGATGGAAGGAGAGGGCGTGTTCACGGAGAGCCGTGGTCTCGAGCCCTACTACCTCGATTTGCTCGACCGGAAATATGGCAAGCTCTATGGCACTGAGAAGAATGACGTTATGCCGGTCTCCGCTGTGCCGCTCGGCAGGCAGTCTTTCACCGGCGAGGCTCTCGGCAACGGGGCAATCCTCGGAGAGCGGGACGTCGTCAAGACGACCTACAGGCCGCAGCCCGAGGCGCTCGGCATGACGCCGGGCCGCCAGCCCAGCAGCGATTTGTGGCGGGCAGAGGGCGGGGCCGATATGGTCGGCCAGGTCACGGGGTTCGTCAAGCAGAACCCCCTCTTCACGGTCGCAATCGTGGGCGCGGCCGCGCTCGTGGGATACATCATTTGCTGCAGAAAGAGGTAAAGTGGATGGTCGGAGAGAAGGCGAGCTACGGGGCGGCGGTGCATAGGACGCACCGGCTCCGGGAAGTCGTGTGCGAGTACTGCGGGAAGCACTTCGAAACGGTAAAATATTACGGGCCGTACATGTGTGAAACCTGCGAGTATACGCACTGCGTAAGGTGCGGTGCCGAAAGGCCGTATTCTCCGCCCTTTCCCTACCCGTGGGGCTTGTGCAAGGAATGCAGGGTGGAAGACAAGCAAGAGGGACTTATCAGTAAAGAGGGTTCCGTGATTATTAAATCCGACAAGGAAGTGAGTTACATGGCACCAAGGACGAGGGATATACTGGTCGTCGAGCGTGAGATAAAACATACCTATTCCGACGAACAGGACAGAGAAACGGTCAGGTGGAGAGACTGCTTGGAGGCTGTCTTGGAGAAGCTCAAGCAAGGTTCCGCCTTGACAAGGAATGACAAGGCCAATATCATGTTATGCGAAGAAAACTACAAGGATGGAGTGAGTTACATGGCAGCGAGCAGAAAATTTGTCCCGACTTTCGGCCCCGGCGAGGCGGTGAGCTATCATATCCCTCCGGTCGATGACGATTCGGCCTGGAGTTTCGACCGTGCGAATGACATGGATTTCGGCGACCGTAAGTTCTGGCAGCTCTATGGAGGCATTATCGGAAAGAGCGGAACCGCTTTCACATTCCAACCGGTCGAAGGCCGTGATGTGAACCTGTATTGCATATGCGGCGACCCGAAATGCAGCGAAGAAGGAACTGCCGCTAACTCGAAACACGGACAGAAGTGCTCACGTGACCCGAAGTGGGAGTGCTACCTCGTGGCCATACCGATATCCAAGGGTATCAAGAATAAAATGGAACGCGTGCACGATGCCTTGCCCGAAGATACCGAAGTGCAGATACAGTCCAAGAAGGGCCTCGAGCCTGGTATCCACGAAGATTATAAAATCGGTGGAAAGCAGCACGATTATGTGATTGTTACAAGTATGATGAAACCATTGCTGGATAAGGAAGTGAGTTACATGGCAGAAGACAACGCAAGAGCGCATGGCGACAATCCGAACATACGTGGTGAGCCTGACTCGAGCCGGTACAACCGGAGCGAGCCCTGGGAAGTTAGGTACATGAAGAAGAAATACGGCAAGGGCAAGGCCTATGCCGCAGACTCGGCCCGCGATTTCGGCGACAACCCGAACATCCGCGGCGAGCCCGACTCGTCCAGGTACAACCGGAACGAGCCCTGGGAAGTTCGATACATGAAGAAGAAATACGGCAAGGGCAAGGCCGCCTATGCCGCTCACATGCCTGCGCCCGGGCACTCTGGCGTCGGCAGGCTCGGCATCGTCGTGGGCGCGGTCATGATGGTCGCCCCCTTTATCTATATGCTCCTCAATGCTCGCAAGACCTCTGCAACACCGGCCCCCGCGGCGGCGAACCCGACCGTGCAGACCCCCGAGCAGTCAGCGGAGAACCCCAACGCTCAGCTCGGTCCTACCGAGACACCGACGGAAGCCCCTGGTGGGTACGCCGATGTCCAGACTATCTGGGCCGCCCCGAAGCGCAGGGTCTGAGTAAGATAATAGAATAGATAGAGAAGGTGAATACGATGGGTATGATGGAAGAGTGGAACTTTAGCAGTGCAGCTGACTTTGCGGCCTTCGGAGCGCCCGATTTTCCGGACGTTCATCGTGGCTGGGTACGGCGTGAGTGGGTCTCTGGCAGCCAGGGGCTCATCAATGCCGGCGAGCTCAGGATGAGGCTTCCGAAGCTGTACGACTACGGCGGTATAGGCCACTGTATGCTCCTGCCAAACGTTCCGTACGAGGTCTGTGAGCCGGAATACGGCCAGATGACCCCGTCGGGCGTTGTCACAGGGACCGAGAACCAAACGCAGTCGACGACGCAGACGACCACGACGGTTCAGCAGGAACCCGCCGCTCAGACGACGACCCCTGCTCCGGCCGCTCCGACCGCCTCCCCTATATTGAAGGCCTGGGGCCTTATCACCGGCGTAGCACTCGCCGGTATAGTGGTGGCGATTCTCAAATAGGATGGTGAAAGACATGGCACTTAAGAACAATCCAATCCATGATGCGGCCTATCTCCCTGGCGAGATAGTCGGGCCTTCGCTCGGGCCGTTGCTCTTTTACGGTCAGACACAGGCCGGTGCCGGTGGCCAGGCCGGTGCTGGTGGACAGCAGGGTGGCGGTGGTGGCGGGAGTGGTCAGGGCGTACCTCCTGGATACCAACAGTGTAATAACGGAGATGTGATACCCGTTACCCAGACCTGCACGTACGCTCAGCAACACCCTGGTGTCGGCGGGTTCCCGACCCCTGGTTTCCACCTGATGTACCTCTACGGTCAGGTCTGGAAGTGGCAGTCGGATTACCCGACCTTGGTTGCAGCCAAGTCGGCAATGGCCGCCGCTGATGCCTACACCACCTGGGAGATTTTGGACGATAATCAGGCGGTTCAGGCCACTCAGAAGGCCAAGGACAGGTACCTCGTCCAGAAGAAGACGAGTGCCAACGGTTCCTGGTCCAATTACGGAACGATTGCGACCTCGGACGACCTCGACCAGTGGAACAATATGATTGCTACCGACCCGAAGGTCTGGTGGCAGTGCATCGACCAGAAGACCGGCGGTGTCTATGCGTCATATGCGCCACCGCCGCCGGTGTACGCCATCCAGAAGAGGCCACACCAGGTCGCACCGGTCGCATGGACGACGGTGCAGACCTTCACGGACTCCGAGGCTCTGGGAGCGGGCGGGGCTGTCGATAATGTCATCAGTGCCTACAATCGGGCCGTGAGCCTGGACAATGTCAGCGAGTGGAGGGCGATAGTGTTGGCCACCGGAGAGGTCTTGCAAGGGTTTATCTATTCCCCGATGGACCTGAGGCTCCAGACGAAGTGTACCATCAACTCGCCGTGGATATCGGGCGGAGGAGATGCCGCTACCTGGGTCTACGCTGATGCGGACAAGGCCAACACGCTGTTCACCTATGAGGTGCAGAACCATGGCGATTGTGCATGGCGTGTGATGGACATCGCATCGGGCAACACCTACCAGAACATGATTTACACGCCCGGGGCGCAGTATCCGACCTACAACCCGAGCATCACGTGCTGGGATGGAACGGTCATACCCATAGGCCAGAACTGCCCTGCGTCGAGGACGTGTGCGGACGGCTCCAAGGTGGCGGCCGGTGGCGCATGTCCTGAGGATTCCGCTGGAGGGGGCGGTGGCGGGAGCGGTGGAGGCAGTGGCGGAGGCAGTGGTGGCGGTTCCGGTGGAGGAAGCGGAGGCGGGAGCGGTGGCGGGAACAACAACGCCGGTGGTAGCACCTGGTATCCCCCGATGCAACCTGGCATATCGCCTCTCCTGATTGTGGGAGGGGTCGGCGCAGTGGCCGCCGTGGCCATCGCAGCCTTGATGCTCGGCAGGAAGAAGACCGCACCTGCGCAGTAGGTGAATGGATGTCGAAGCGGAGAATAGGGGCCAAGGTGGAACAGACGAAGCGTCTTGAGGAGAAGGTCAGGGAGCTTGAGTCCTCCCTGGCACTCCTGGGGCCGAAAAAATTCGTCAAGGCCTCCTGCCCCTATTCCGGCAACTGCGGTGTGGCCGATTGTGCTACGCTCGTCGTGAAGTGCAAGAAAGGTGAGGAGAGGAACTGCCTTGAATGCGTTGATTTCCTCAATGATGATATGTGCGATAATTGGACTTGGCGTAACTGTACGGTGATGAGAGAGGCCCACAGGCTCGGTGCGAACCCCTGGGCCAAGAAACACGCCAAGCTTTCGCAAGTGAATCTCAGGCAAATCAGAGAGAAAGTGAAGGTGATTTGAGATGCCAGCATTAGTGACAGTACCAGGACATGGCCTTGTGCCGAAGTTCAAGGATGAGCGCGACCTGCAGGCGTACGATGCGCAGCAGGCCAAGGCTGGCGGTCCCACCTT
>Ga0209777_10002022_pt1 | contig 27696 bp, 28 predicted proteins | sample FrelakmetHBP12HB_FD_187147 | JGI IMG/M metagenome (GOLD analysis project Ga0209777, IMG submission 187147) | Freshwater lake sediment microbial communities from the University of Notre Dame, USA, for methane emissions studies -HBP12 HB (SPAdes)... | ecosystem: Environmental > Aquatic >...
TGTCGGGAAGCACAGCGGCTGACCGGTCTGGATCGGCTTGGACGGGTTGTATGTAGGCTTGACGAAGCCGGGATCCGTGATGACGTAGAGCACGGGATACACGAAATACATCCCGATTGCCAGCGCCATGAAGAACGCGCCTATGCTGCGGGTGAACTGGAACGCCCGCAGGACGAGCCCGAGGGGCAGGAAGAACGTCAGCATGGTGGCTTTCACGTAGTCCGCGGTGACGACGAGGGCGTTGATGCCGACGAGAAGGTTGGTCATGAAGATGTTCAGCAGCCGGTAGGTCTCCGCCTCCTTGAACCACGAGCTGACATACTGGCCGCTGAATATGGGGATGCCCAGTATGCTTATGTACATGTTGAGCCTGTTGAAAACGCTGAACGGGTCCCGGTCCACGGCGCTCTGCGTGAGCTGCTGCTGGAGGTCCGCGAAAGCGGCGGCCTTGTCGCTCAGGCGGCACTGGAGCAGGTCTATGGAATTGGTGAGCTTGTCCACGGAGATTGTCGAGCCGCCGCATTTGAAGGAGGGGCACACTGCCGGCGAGCCGAACGCGCCCCCCTGGCAGCCCAGGAAATACCTGAGCGAGAAGTCCTCGACCTGGTTGAGCAGCGTGATGAGGAACACCACCATCAGCACCGTGGCGAGGGCGTTCAGGATCTCGGCCTTCGCGTACTTCTCCAGCTCCTGTAGGTTGAACGCCTTCCCGAATGCGATTAGCAGCGCGTGCACGGTTATCACGAGCATGCTCGCCATGATGCCCAGGACGTACCACTGGAGGTTGGGGGCGAGGCCCGACACCACGGACGGGTTGAAATACGTGAGGTAGCCTGTCGCATCAACCATTGTTACACCATCTGGACGATCCTACTTAAATCTATCTCCTCGCCGAGGAACCGGTTCACGTACGCGACGGACGCGGCGGCGCTCAGGAGGGCGAGCGAGGGGATGAACACTCCTATCAGGAAGCAGTTCCCGGCGAGCTTTATGACCTCGAAGCTCTGGTCGCCCGCAGAAAAACCGCCCAACAGCGCGGACGGCACTCCGGCGGCCAGGTCATCGTACGGTATCCCGGTCATCAGGGCGACATTGTGCGCCCCGCTGTCCGAGGCCGTGAAAACCGCCCCGTATATGCTGCTGGAGAACATGTTTCCAAGGTCCACCTTCGAGCCGACGTCCTCGTCGCCGAAGAGCAGGGCCGGGGAGGCCGGCTTGAGCACCGAGGGCGCGGCGATGAGGTCGAGGTAGAACACCGAAAGGACCATCGGGTAGACCGTGAGGAAGCAGAAGGCGACCGAAAGCAGGAGCGAGCCGAGCGTGCGGAGGTAGGGGACGGACCTGAGGAATATCCCCAGCGGCAGGAAGAAGAGGGCGAACCCGCTGTAGACGTATTTCAGTATGAAGAGGAAATTGAGCGCCGAAAGGTAGGAGAACTGCAGGGAGTTGAACGCGACCGTAAGCGCCGGGGCCGCGAGCGAGTGCCCGGAATCCGGGGAAACCGACGTTCCGGTCCCGCCGCCGATGCTGAGGAAGTTCCCGAAAAGGCAGAAGATGATGTTCATGAAGCCGGAGACCGCGCCGGACTCGTCTCCCATGCACAGGTACCTTCCGAAAGTCTCGAGTATGTTATACGCGCCCAGGTGGTAGCGCGCCGAGTTGAGCACCATGTGTATGTACGTGCCCGAATCCACCAGGTAGCCTTCGGCCGCGGAATACATGGAGAACGTCGCCTGGCCCGTGGTCAGGGCGCCCATGCCGAAGATGTCATGCACGTCGACCATGTTGATGGAGCAGAACATCGTCACCCCCTGGAATATCACGGCGACCGAAAAGATGGAGACGAGGAGCTGGATGGCTTCGGTCTTGGCCCAGAGGGTGAGCTTCGGGTTGCTGATGACGTTTCCGAGCATGAAGGAAATGGCGACTATCATGGCCATTAACAGCGCGGCCATCGCTGCGAGCGGATAGACCCCCTGCTGGATGTTCGAGAGCGAGACCTGGTCGCATATCGGCGGCGGGGGCGGCGGGACTATCGTGCCGGGAGGCGCGCCGCCGTCCGCGAAGGAGGCCGTGGAGCAAAGAAGCAGCAGGAGCGCGAGCGCCATGCCGAGCGTGGAGGCGTTGAACGGCCCGGCACCCTTGCTGGGAACGCCCGCGAATGCCGGCGGAGCACTGGTCAAGCCGGAGACGACGCCTCCCAAGAATGGCTTGGGAACGCGCCGTTTATACGGAGTGGAGGGAAGACGGTAGTCAGCCATTAAGCCACCCTCGCCAGCGCGGATATGTCTATCTCCGCGCCCGCCAGCTTCGAGACCGCCCTGAGCGAGGCGTAGAGCGCAAGAACGGACACCACGGTTGTCATCGTGCCCCTTATGAGGAAGAGATAGACGTAAACGTTGATTTTCTGCTCGAGCCCGTTGAAAACGCCTACCGCGTTATTCAGGTTGTCGTAGCTAACGCCACCGCCGAAGGTCCCGAAATGCGTCTCGTCGCAGCTCGGCGACGGCTGGAGCGCGAGGTCGCTGGGGGCTATGCTGAACCCGGGGTTGTACCCGCCGCTCGGGTCGAGGACGATGCTCATGAAGAGCACGGCGATTGGAAGGAACAGGTAAAGGGCGACGCCCAGCCCTATGAAAAGCCCGCCCGCGCCCCTCGTTATCTTGAAGGTCCGCAGGAGTATGCCCAGGGGAAGCAGCAGGACGAACGCGTACTGCTTGGAGAAATTCAGCAGGGTGTAGATCGAGTTGAGCTCGGTTATGGACATGGAGAGCGCCTGGAAAGACATGGACACGGGCGAGGTCAGGGCCCGGAACGAGTTGCAGGGGGCCGCGGTGAACCCCACCCCCTCGAGGCTGCAATAATACGACTTCGACGACTGCTTGCCCAGCACGATGGAGAAGTCCATGAGGGCGTTGTACGCCGCCTTGTGGTTGGAGAGCTCCGCGGATATTATGCTGATGGAGCCGTCCTGGAGGGACATGCCGGACAGCCCGAGCCCGGGCGTGAGGCCGTCGAGCCACGCCTGCGAGCCGGCGAGGACGCCTATCATCACGATTGTCACCAGCAGCTGGTAGAACTCCTCGTGGGCCAGGAATTTCAGCTCGTTTATGTCAAAGCCCAGGCCTAGCATGTACACGATCGCGAGGATGACCGCCGAGGTGACTATCGCGATGGCCGCGGTGCCCGTCCATGAAGCCGCGAAGCTGAGCTGGCAGGAGAGCAGCAGGCATATCAACAACACCAATAACTTCGGCCTGGCGGTCATATTATCCTCGTCAGCCCCGGGATCTCTATGTCCCCTCCGAGCATCGCTGAGAACGAACGAATGAACATGAGCGTCACGAGTATGTCCAGCAGCGGCAGGATGTAGGCCGGAAGCATCAGCGCGGCAACGGACTTTATCTCCGGCCTCCCGACCATGCCCTCGGCGGTCCGCTGGGCGAACTCCGCGGGGTTTATCTTGGGCGGTCCCGCGTTCGCGCCGCCGCCGCAGCGGGCGGCGCAGTCCGTGTAGACTGGCGGGTTCAGTGTGTACTCGGGCTGGACGAAGAGGCAGCTGTCGCAAACTCCGCTATCCAGAAAATCCTGGCTCGGAAGGACGTAGACGCACGACTCGCTCGCGATTATGGAGTCCGCCGGCGGGGATTCGCACGCCATCCCGTAGGAAACGTTCTGCGCCTGCTCCTTGCTGTCATATACCTTGTTCGGGTCCACCATGCAGCCATCCGGCCTGACGCTCAGGTCGTGCGTGGTGGAATTGTCCTGCGTGAAGAAGCAGAAGTCCTTGGCCTTGAGGCAGTCGGCGAGCAGGGGCACGCTGTCGGCCTTGTCCCTGTTCGACCCCGAGGCCACGAACGCGGACACGGCCTTCGTCGCGTCGCAGTTGCTTTTCAGCGGCGGTATGGTCTGGCACACCTGGGGGCACCTCCTCTGGTCCCCGTTCGTGTTCCCGCCGCTCGGTTGCAGGGGCTCCGGATAGGCGTTGAGGTCCACCAGCCTTGTTATCTTGCACTGCTGGGGCAGCTTCGCGCACGCCTTCTTGGTCTGCTCGGCTGTCTGGTTCTGGCCGTTCACCAGTATGGTGCCTGTGCAGGTCGGGCCCATGGGATAGGGGAGCTCCCTGCACTCATAGGGGCAGTAGCCTCCTGGGACAGGGGTGGGCGGGGCGGCGCAGCTCGGGGAGCTCTTGCAGAAGTCCTGTGTGTATGTGTGGTAGGAGTCTCCGGCGCAGCAGAATTCCCCAGCGCTGGCCTCGGCGCTGCCGCACCTGTAAGAGGCGTCGAGGGCCTGCTCGCAGTTGCCATAGGGGGCGGCGGGCATGCACAAGGGTGTCTGGAGGCAGTCGGTCGGAGGGCCGGCGGTGGACGCGGCTCCGCAGCAGAACTGCCCTTTGACCGCAGATGTCGTGCCGATGGACGGGCACCAGCACTTTGCGATGCTCGGCTGCTCGCACGACACGTACTGGCAGTTCGGCATGCAGCTGTATGACTCGAGGCAGGAGGCCTGGTCGCCCACCACATTGTCAGGGCCGCAACAGAACGAACCCGGATAGTCAACTGCAGTGGGGCCGCACCTGCACGGCTGGCCGGGGGTGCTCTCGCACTTCTGGGAGCCGCAGGCGGGCATGCAATCGTAATTCGCCTGGCAGGACAGCTGGTCATTGGTCACGGACGCGTCGGCAGCGCAGCAGTACTTGCCGGCCGAGGCGAGCTGGCCGTTGCATTTGCATGACGCCGGCACGCCGCTGCCGCAGCTGGAGACGTCCGAGGTGCAGTTGGGCAGCGACGCCACGCAGGCCGATGAGTCGCCGCTCACATTGCCCGCGGCGAAGCAATACTGCCCTGGGAAAGCGATGGCGCTCCCGCATTTGCAGGACGAGGTGACAGTCCTCTCGCACCTGCTGGCATCGCTCGGGCAGGATGGGAGCGCTGCAGCGCACTGGTCGAAGGTGCCGATGGTGTTGCCCGTGGCATAGCAGTACTGCCCGGTTCCAGCCACGTGGTTCTGGCTTCCGCACCTGCAATAGGTCGACCCTACGGGCCCCTGGCATTGGTTGACCGAATTGGAGCACGTGGGCAGGTGGGCCTGGCATGCGGTCTGGCTGCTTGATACGTTCGAGTTCCTGCCTGTGCTGGCATAGCAGAACCTGCCCGTTTGCGCGAGGAGGCCTGGCATGGTGCCGCACCTGCAGTAGTCCGGGACCGCTGCCTGGCACTGCCTATAGCTGGTCGAGCAGAGGGGGAGCGAATTGAAGCATGCGGTCGAATCCTCGCTCACGAAGCTGGCTCCCGAGTTGCAATAATCGAATGGCTGGTCCACCTGGCCGGCGGTGGCGATCGTGCCCCCGCACCAGCAGTTCTGCGTGACTATGGACTGGCATCGGTTCTGGCTCGAGGGGCACGAGGGATAGCAGGCGGTGTTGGAATTCTGGCAGGCAACCAGGTCCGCGGCGGCGGCATTGCCGCTGGCGCAGCAGTACTGGCCTGCGGTCGCGTCGGTGGCCCCGCAATGGCAGGTGCTGGAGACCGGACTCTGGCACCTGTTCTTGCTGCTTGAGCATGCGTATATTGGCCTGCAGCTCGTGGATTGCTGGCACAACAGCTGGCCGGTGAATGTCGCGTCGTCCGCGCCGCAGCAGTACTTGCCAGGTGTCGTGATTTTCACGCCCCCGCACCAGCAGTTCGAGTTTGTCCCCTCGCAGTTTTGTCTGGTGCAATCCACGTCTCCGGGCGGGGGATTCGGAGGCAAGAGGCTGATTGTCCCGGAACCTGAAAGCCACGCGCTTCCTGCGGACGCGGCGGTTCCGGCTTGGCTGTCGGCGGCGAGACTCGCGGTCTGGCTGCCGGATGAAGGAGCGCTGTCAACGACAGGCTGGCTTTCGGCTGAGGGTTGGCCCGCGACGGCCGCGCCCGGCCCGCTGCTAGTTTCAGGCAGACTCACCGTAGGCGAGAGGCCGGCCGAATCCTGGCCGCTCATTGTCGCGCCTGTGAGCGCCGCGTATTCGCAGGAATATGCGGTCTGCCCGTTCAGGGAAAGTAACCTCATGCTGCCGTTCTCGAGCCGATCGACATTGACGACCGCCCCTGATTGCGATGGATCCGACGTGTCTATGCCAAGATAGTTATACATGGTGTCCTTGTCGTAAACCGGCTCGTTGTTCTGGAGGTAGAATTTCGGCGGCGAGAGGGCGCAGGCGCCCGGGCACGCGCCCAGGTTGGGCGTGATTATCGAATCCCCATAGAGCGTGAGGCTGAGCGTTATCCAGTTCAGCACGTACATCAGCGGAAGCACGTACATCACCCCGATGCCTATCGCCATGAGGAGCCCGCCGAGCCTGCGCGTGAGGAAGAACGACCGCGCCACGACACCGAGCACCAGAACGATGGGGGCTATGTTGTAGGATATCTGCTCGATGAAGAATCTCTGCGCGTACATGACCGAAAGCAGGCTGCCGAGCTGCTCTATCAGCGCGGTGTCCCTGTCTATGTCCATTATGTAGCCGGCGGTTATGGAGCCGGAGACGCTGAGCTGGAGGAGCGGGATCGGCATCAGGACCTGGGTGGCGTACGCGCCCGCGCGGTAGGATGCCATCTTCCCCGCCTTCACGCTGTCGGATATCCTCCCTATCACCTGGTTCTCGGCGCTGTCCTGCATGTTCGCCAGGTACTGGGAGGCGGTCGTTATCGCGCAGTTCTGGGCCCCGTCGCAGGTGAAGGGGAGGTTCGAGTTCTGTATCACCATCACGGTCATGTCGTCCAGGAATGTTATCACGCCCGCGAAGGCCATCACGATGATCGCGGTCACGAACACCTGCACGAGCTCGGTCGAGGCCCATGCCTGCAGCTCGCTGTTCTCCAGGCCGACGCCGGCCGCATAGGCCATCGCCACCAGGATGGACATCACCAGCACCGTGATGCCTGCCAGCACGCGCCAGTCCCTGATAAGCTCGTATTGGGACTGCGCGGCCGTGGCCTCGACCTGCGTCTGCTGCGCGAAGCTGATGCACGTGAGCGCGAGAAGGAAGATGAAAATTAAGGCGAGCGTTTCTTTTTTCGTCATCCGATCACCAGTAAAGGGCCGGCGTGGCGCAATGTGGTGCGGAGCCCACGCCTCCCTTGAAAACAGCAGGATGGCAACGAATTGCATGCGAAAGGGAATGTCATCCGATCACCTTGAGCGCCTTGCTTATGCCCGAGAGGAAAGTCACGACGAGCGCGAGTGTGAGGTTGGGGAGGAAGAACGCCTGGGGGAGCGCCCTCGCCACCAGCCAGAAGCTCGTGCCGGAGTCGCAGTCGCCCATGACCGCGTCCTTGATAAATCCAGGGTTCCCGTCGTACGAGTGGCATTGGTTGGAGACCAGCTGGTCCATCGCCCCGTTGATGGCATAGAATACCGGGATTATGATGAAGAGCGCGAGCGAGAGGGCGATCAGCATGTTGCCCATCTGCCGCGTCGGAAGGAGTATGCGCAGGAAGAATGCGATCGGGAGTAGCCACTTCACGAGGTCCCCGGAGAAGCCGAGGAGTATCTTCTGCATGCTGAGGCTTACGAGCGCGGGCATGGCGAAGGCATTCGCGAGCATCTCGTACTGCATCGCATATGTCCTCTTGTACGCGGTAAATGGCAGGTAGACCCCTCCGCTGACCGGATTGGTGACGCTGATGACCAGGGTGGAGTCCATCTCGTTGTTTATGCTGCTGCGCAATGCCAGGGTCACGAACGCCCTCATCTGGCTCTCGAGATGCGAGAAGTAGCATGTCGCCACGGTCTGCGGGCTCTCCATGCCGGAGTAGCAGATGTTGCTGACCCCCGCAGAGGCGAACGCGGAGGTGAACGTGGTGTCCATGAAGTATGAGAACGACGCGCATGAGAAATAGAATATCGTGCTGAAGCCCAGGAGGATCACGACCGAAAAAAGGAGATGGTAGAGCTCATCCTTGTAGAACACCAGAAGGTTCGCGTTGTTCGTGACCGTGCCGGCCATGAACGCCAGGACTATGATGAGTATCGTGAAGGCGATCGCGATTCCGATGTATGCCCCCGCTTCGCTCTGCACCACGTCCGAGAGGTTGTTCGCGCACGCGGCCAGCGGTGCCGCGCCAGATATGGCAGCAAGCAGCAGCAGGAAAACGGCAGCCGATAGAGGGCGCGTGCGACTGGCGTGGCTGGGGTATGCGCTCATCCGACCAGCCTCTGCACGCCCGGGACCAGGTATTCCCCGCCGAGTGCCGTGGATATCGCCTTCGCGCCTATGTAGGTTATCGCCATTATCACTATCGCGTCAACGTAGCTCAGGACGACCAGGTTGTTCACCGCCTGCATGAATGGCTGGAGCACGTGGAATATCGCGGTCGCGTTGTCGATGAGGACCTGGTTGGAGTGCCAGCTGTAGACTGCCATCATCGTGTCCCATGCGATGGTGACCCCGAGGACGACTATCGGGTAGACTATGGAGGTCATCAGCCACATGCACGGCCAGAAGCCGTACCCGAAGGAGAGGATCGCGACCGCTATGCATGGGGGAAGCGCGAATCCGATTTCGCCGAAGAACCCGAGCACGAACCGTATGGCGGTGCCGGCGTCCTTGCTGCATATGAAGCTCGCCCCGGGGGGGATGGATAGCTCCATGTCGTTCCACTTCGTTATGTGGGGGCTGGGCATGCCGCCGTTGGCCGTCAGCACGCTGTGCATGCTTCCGACGAGGAGGATGGAGAGGGGGAGGATGACGTACACGCCCACGAAGAACCCGACGAGCGTGTTGCCGAGCTGGCGCGTGAATGGTATGAACCTGAATGCGAACGCCACGTACACGAGACTGCCGCTCACCTGGAGGAAGAAGTCCATGAGCACCTTCAGGGCGGTGTAGAGGAATATCATGCCCGAGAGCCCGGACGCGGCCTGCGAAAGGAAGACGAAGAACGAGCTGAACCCCATGTACGGGGAGGAGCCAAAATAACCTCCGAAGTATATCACAGCTATCGCGAGCGAGGTGGAGAAACCCGACATGAGGCCGATCAGGTGGAACGCCTTCATGTCGTCGAGGAACGCGACGTTCGCCTTCGCGACCATGCCGTCAAGCACGGCGTTCGCCTGGACCTTGTAATCCTGGCCGCTTGTGCCGGTCAGCGCGTTGATGATGCTGTTCACCGCCGGGTTGGACACCATTATTCCGATCACGATGACGAACAGGATCGCCGCCACCACCATCTCCCGTATCTCGGTCTTCACCCAGGCGTCGAGCTGCGCGTTCTGCAGGGCCTTGCCCAGCATGTAGGCGACGGCGAGCATGATCACCATGATCATGACTGTGAACGGAAGCACGAGCTTGAAATCATTCAGGCTGAGCGCGAAGGATGAGGAGAGCAGGAATAGCAGGATGAGACATGTCTTTAGTGTTGTGCTGCGCATCGGGCACCGGCTCCGGGCAATCTATCGCAAAGCATGTTTTTAAAGGTAGTCCTGCGTTATGAACCCATGACCGGCGGCAAGGGCAATGCGCAAAAAACAGGCGCGGCCAAACCGCTCGCCCGTCTCGCCAATTCCCTGACGCACGGCAACGTCTGGCTGTCCGTGCTCTCCATAATCAGGAGAAAAAAGCGCGTCTATGCGTACGTGCTGGATGAGGAAATCGAGAAAGGGTTCGCATTCAGGCCGAACCGGGTGATGGTATACCTGGTGCTCTACAAGCTGGAGGGCGAGGGGCTCATCGAATCGAGCTTCGAGGGCAGGCGCAAGTATTATGCGCTCACCCCTTCCGGAAGGAGGGCCCTTGAGGCGGGAAGGGAACGCCTTTCCTCGCTTGCGAAAAGCCTTTAATATTCCACAGGGTGTTTTAGGCATGGCAGCAAAAAAGGGAAAAGAGGAAGCGATGCCAGGAGCGGGAGCCCCCGCGGCCGTGAAGGCCGGGGGAAGCGCCGCAGAGGAAAAAAGGACGATAACCATAAGCAAGGAGGCCCTATACGCGATAGCGATAGTGTTTTTGCTCATGGCGTCCCTGATAGTCATACTTATCCTTCCAAAGCCATCCGTCCCTGCTGCGCAGGTGGTGGCACAGACTCCGCAGGGCCCGCAGCAGGTTCAGGTGCCATCGGTCGTGGTCGGCTTCGGCGACCTGCCGCCTCTCGGAAACCCGGGCGCGCCGGTGTCGCTCATAGAGTTCACGGACTTTCAGTGCGCTTATTGCGCCAAGTTCCACTCGGGTGTGGAACAGGCGATAATAGCTGATTATGTGAACACGAGCAAGGTGAAATTCTACCACCGCGACCTGCCGCTCGGCTTCCATGACAAGGCGTACGACGCCGCCATTGCCGCGCAGTGCGCCAACGAGCAGGGAAAGTTCTGGGAGATGCGCGACACGCTGATGGGCGGCCAGCAGGAATGGTCGATACTGCTCCAGCAGGACGCCGGAGCCAGGTTCGAATCATACGCCTCTGGCCTCGGGATGAATTCCACCAGGTTCGATGCCTGCTACGGAAACAGGACTTATGCCTCGGGCATCAAGGACGACGAGAACGCCGCTGCGGCGCTCGGCATAAGCGCGACGCCGACCTTCGCCATAGTGATCCCGAAAAGCATGGCACCGGCCCTCGAATCGAATTTCAGCAGCGTGAGGGCGCTCCTTCCCGTGTCGCTCTACGCGACCGTGCGCCTCGCGCAGGACGGCGGAGACTACGTGGTGATTGTGGAGGGAAGCCAGCCCTACCCGGTCTTCAAGGCGATATTCGACAAGGTGAATTACTGAATAATCCAGGGGCAGGGACATGCGCATAATCATCACCGGGACTCCCGGAACGGGCAAGACGGAAATAGCGCGGATGCTGGCGGAAAAGGCCGGTTGCGCGCTGGTCGGCCTCAAGGAATTCGTGGACGCGAACAATCTTTTCAAAAAGGAGAAAGGCGAAAAAATCGTGGATACGGCAGCGCTCGGAAAAAGGCTGCGCCCTGCCCTCGCACGCTCGCGCGACTACGTAGTAGAAGGCCATCTCGCGTGCGAGACGAGGCTGCCGGCGGATTTCGTTTTCGTGCTGAGGGCGCATCCGAAAAAGCTCAGGGCCAGGCTCGCGAAACGGCGCTATGGCAGGAAGAAGCTCGACGGGAACCTCGAGGCGGAGATGCTCGACTATTGCGTACAGCGGGTGCAAAAGGTCTATGGGATCGCGCCTCTCGAGCTGGACACAACGCGCAGGACGGTCCCGCAATGCGTGGCCGAAATCCTCAAAGCCATAAAGCAAAAGAAAAAAAAGCTTGACTCCGTAGATTACTCTGGCGAACTCAAGGACTACCTGAGGCTGAGAGCATGAGCGACAAGGAAGAGAAGCGGATCATAGAGGCGGCGCTGTTCATCTCGGCCAGGCCCATGGCGCTCGGGGAGCTCCGGACACTCACAGGCATAGGCGCGATGGGATACCTCCAGAAGGTGGTGGAGGAGCTGAGAGCGGATTACGAGCAGAGAAGGAGCGCGATCGAGATACTCGGCGTCGACGGAAAATATGAGATGAGGATCAGGCAGGATTATGTCGCCAGGGTGAAGCAGTTCGCGCAGGACACCGAGATCTCCAAGGCGGCGCTGCGCACGCTCGCGTTCATATCGAAGCATGACGGCGTGCTCAAGTCCGAGCTCGCGAAAAGGATAGGCTCCTCCGTGTACCAGGACGTGCATGAGCTGGTGGAGGCCGGATTCGTGAAGCCGAAGAAGGCGGGCAGGAGCTCGAGCCTGCATCTCACCGACAAGTTCCACAAGTATTTCGTGGAGGGCGCTGTCGCAGCGCCGGCAACATCCGGCAAGACACAGGACGCTGGACACGGAACACCGGACACCGGAAACGCAGCCGGGCAGACCACGCTTCCCGCCACGAATCCGGAAGCCCCGGAGCCCGGGGAAGGGGAAGCGGAAATGGGGGAATGAAGAACCGGGCCTAGAACCCCAGCAGCGAATCCACGACATTCTCCTTCTTGCCGCTTTCAGGCTTTTTCTCTTCCTTTTCCTCTTCGGGGATCACCACTACCGGCTCTTCCTCCCTGGCAGGCTTCGGCTCCTTCTTCGGCCTGGGCTCCTTCCTCTTCGCCTCGGCAGGCTTTTCCGGCTTCGGGCGCTTCTCCTCCTTCGCCTGCGGCCGCTCGCTCTTGACCAGCTTGAGAAGCAGGGCCTCCTGCGCCCACATCCGGTTCTCGGCCTGGTCCCATACCGCGGTGGCGTTCGCGCCGTCAAGGACAGAGTCCGTTATCTCCTCCCCGCGATGCGCGGGCAGGCAGTGCATGACTATGCAGTCCGGCTTCGCCAGCTTCAGCAGCTCGTCGTTCACCTGGTACGGCTTGAGCCTCTCCTGGCGCTCGGCGTGCTCCTTCTCGTCGCCCATGGAAACCCAGACGTCCGTGTATATGACATCCGCGTCCTTGGCCGCGAGCGCCGGGTCGCTGGTCACCTCGACCTTCGCCCCGCTCTTCCACGCGGCCTCGAGCGTCTCGCCCTTGGGCAGGTGCCCTTTGGGGCCGCAGAGCACCACGTGCATGCCGAAGCGCGACGCGATGTACATCAGCGAGGTCGCGACATTGTTCGCGGCATCGCCCATGAAAACGAGCTTGCCTTCCCCCTTTCCGTGCTCGAGCATGGTCTGCATGTCGGCGAGCGCCTGGCAGGGGTGCTCCCTGTCCGTGAGCGCGTTGATGACCGGAACCGTCGCGTGCTTCGCCAGCTCCTCCAGGTCGGAGTGCTTGAACAGCCTCGCGCTTATCACATGGCCATAGCGCGAGAGCACCCGCGCCGTGTCCGCCATGGTCTCCCCGCGCGACAATTGCGAGCTCTTGAAGTCCATCACTATGGATTGCCCCCCGAGGTTCGCGATGGCGGTCTCGAAGGAGAGCCGCGTGCGCGTGGACGGCTTCTCATATAGCGAAATCAGCACTTTCCCCCTGAGGTCGTCCCTCGCCCGGTCGTTCTCCTTCCGCAGCATCATGGCAGTCTCGACCACTTCCTTCATGAATTCTTCCGGCATCTCGCGTATTGTCAGGATGTTCATGCAAACCGCCTCATCTTTGATAATCAGAATCCGATATCCGTAACAACGTTTAAATATGTTTGCGCCCAAATTCCACTTCTACATATTCTCAAAAGTGATTTGATGACAAAGGTAAGGATAACGCTCAATGGCGAGGACCCGAAGGCGCTGGAGAACGTGATAAACCAGGTCAGGGAGCTCACGAGCGCGCTGCAGATGAAGTTCCACGGCCCGGTCCGGATGCCGAAGAGGAAGCTGGAGATCGCGTGCAGGCGCACCCCGTGCGGAGACGGCAGCGACACCTACGAGATATGGGAGAAGCGCGTGTCGAAAAGGATCGTGGACATCGAGGGCGACGAAAAATACATAAAGCAGATCCTCAGGATAAAGGTTCCCACGAACGTTTTCGTGAAGATAAGCCTGAGCTAAATAAAAAAAACCGCTCATTCGCCCTGTTTTATTACACGGTATAGCGCGTGCGCTGCGCGCAGGCTGTTTCGCCCATTGCCGTTCCCGACGGCTTCGGAAATCAGCCCCGATATGATTGCGAGTTTGTGCGCCTCCTGCTCGGCAGCTTCGCTTATTTCCCTCAACGCGCCCTTGCCGGCGGCCATGTCCCTGCCGCCGAGGAGCGACCTGGCCTTGCCCGAGATGAGTTCCATCTTGTGCGCCTCCTGCTCAGCGGCTTTCCCGAGCGCGCTTATCGCGCCCTCCCTGATGGCCTGGTCCTTGGTCCGGAGCAGGTGGCTGACCCGGTCCCATTCCTTCCTTTCCACGCAATAGGAGGTGAACACCTGGGCCGCGCGCCATTTCACGCGGTCGTCCTTCTCATTACGGGAGATCAGGCGCTTGAGCTGCACCATGGTCTCCGGGTCCTGGATTGCCAGCAGCGCGTCCTCTGTCTTCCCTCTCTCGAGCAGCGAGCGGATGGTTTTGGCCGGGCCGTCCTCAAGCGGCGCTTTCTTCCCGCCTGAAACCGGATTGGCCGGCTCGGGTTTCGCCCGCAGCACTATCCTGGAATCCTTTGTGTCGTCGGTTCTTTTGGTCATCGGTAATCACCTGAAGTCAGCGATGGAGTACCATGGCTGACCGTTTCGCAATTGAGATACTGACACGAAGATTATTTAAATATAACTTTTAAAAGACGTTCATGAAGCTGCTCCTCGACGAGATGCTCAAGAAGACCGCGAAATGGCTCCGCATATTCGGCATAGACACGGAATTCGCATCAGGCAGGGATGACGATAAGCTCCTCGCCCTTGCGCAGAAAGAAGGCATGGCGCTCGTGACCAGGGACGCGCCGCTTTATTCCAGATGCGTGAAGAACGGCGTGAGATGCCTTTTCGTGAGGAGCGACGACCTTGCCGAGCAGCTCGCACAGATGAAATTCGGGCTCGGGCTGGAGTTCACTTTCCCGGAGAAGACGAGATGCCCGGCGTGCAATGCCGAGCTCGCGGTCGTTCCCGCATCAGAGGTTTCGGACCTGGTGGAGGAGAACGTCCTCAAGAGGTTCGACAAGTTCTGGAAATGCAAGGGCTGCGGCAAGGCATATTGGGAGGGCTCGCACTGGAGGAACATCACGAGGATTTATGCGGAGGTGGAGGAGCTATGCAAAAAACAGCGCTGATAGTGGTGGACCTGCAGAATTACTTTATAGACGAACGCACGATGAAGCTGCCCGGGCTGATAAAGGCACGTATCGGGAGCGGAAAGCACGACGAGCTCATCTTCACCAAATTCATAAACCGGCAGGGCTCGAACTTCTGGCGCAACGGATGGGAGCACTGCATGGAAAGCCCTGAGACGGATATATATCCCGAACTCGCCCCGTACGCGAACGATTCGGCGGTTTTTGAAAAATACGGGTTTTCAGCGTTCCGTGCCGAAGGGCTGGCCGAGTACCTGAAGCGCAAAAACATCAGCGAAGTCCACATCTGCGGAACGGACACGGACGCGTGCGTGCTGGCGAGCGCCTACGACGCTTTCGAACTCGGGTTCGGCGTCAAAGTGCTCGAAGAGCTGTGCACGAGCAGGAACGGAAGGGAATACCACGAGATGGGGCTGAGCATAATCAGGCGAAACCTCGAGTTCGCAACAAATAAAAACCCATAGCGTACAAACTACTATTCTACAACTTCTGACATGGAGTTTTGTTTACGAGGTATATTCATGGGCGCGAAGCCGCGAAAATGGAAGTCTGCTCGAACAAGTTCGAGTCCTTCCATTTTCCCTGAGCGCCGCTGAGGTAAGTTAATGGGTGCGAAGCCGCGAAAATGGAAGAAGAAAAACCGCATGCGCTGGAAATGGGTAAAGAAAAGAAGGAAGCGCATGAAGAGAAGGCAGAAGCGGAGGGTAGGAGAATTATAGCCCTGCCAGAAAAGAATCACTTCTTCTTTTTCATCAATTTCTTATAATCCTCCATACTGACCTCGACCGGAGGCCCGGAATAATTGCATTTCGGGCATTCGATGGTCGTTCCGATGGATTCGGCCCGCCAGCTGCTGATGCCTCCGCTGGTGAAATAGTCCCTCGCCTCAACCGGTTTCAGGCATTTGGGGCAGAACTTGACTTTGGCTTCCATGCTTTAGCTATTCAATGAACTCTTTTAAGGAATCCACTCTTCTTCCAGGTTTTCCCTTATTCTCATCAAGCAGCTCTATCTCGCGGAAGGCGAGAGCTCCCATCGTGATGTTCAGAACCACCAGCACTGCGAAGAGCGCGTCCTCCACAGGAAGCCCGCAGGGGCAGAAGCCCAGCGTCTTTCCGCAGTCGAAGAGCCATGGCTTCATCGTGCAGGTCCCGGCCTCCCCCAGGAGATACATAATGAAGCTGAGCCCGATGACGAATGGCGCCATCCTCGCCAGCTTCCCTTCCAGGCGCCGCGGCCTTATCCCGAAAACGTAGAGCAAAGAGGCTGACAGCAGGGTGGGCACCAGCATGTAGAGAAGGTACTCAAACATGGCGTTCCTCCATGAAAATCAATGCCATCATGGCCACCTCCATTCCTATGAAGGATATGAAGAGCCATTCCTCCAGCGGCAGCCCCAGGAGCCATATGCCGATCACTTCCCCGGGCGGGAACCGCCAGAGCCCGCCCATTATCGCGAAATGGTCCCACGGCACGGCGATGCCGAGGCTGCCTATGGCGCAAAACAGGACTGTTTTCCATCGCCTGATGATGGTATCCCTTCTCCACACGAGCATCGCCAGGATCGGCGCGAAGACATAGACGCAGAGCCAGGCCCAGTATGAAAGCACGTTCTCTTTTTTTATGCGCAATTTATAAAATACCGGACGGCAAGCAGGCTGATTGCCACCAGGGCGGGCGCCAGCTACTTTTTTAAATTCTTCTTCCGAATAACTTGCCTTACCCAAATTACCAAACAGACCGAAACGGGACACTGGACCCGGAACACGGAACTGTCTTGGGAGGGCTTGATTCCATGGTAGACAAGAAGAAACTAGGCGAGGCGCTGAAACGCGCGCTCGAGGACAAGGGAAAGAAGAAATTCACGCAGAGCGTCGAGCTCATAGTGAATGTCAGGGGGGTCGATTTCGCGAAATCCGAGAACAGGCTCAACCTCGACATCCTGCTCCCGAAAGGCAAGGGGGGCAAGGAGCTCAAGATAGCGGTCATCGCCGAGGAGCAGATAGCGAACGAGGCGAAGAAGGCGGGCGCGGACCTGGTGATAGCGCCTGCGCATATCCCGGCCTGGGCGGCGAAGGAGAAGATCATCGACCTCGCCGACAACTACGTGCTGCTCGCGCAGCCGAACCTGATGGGCCAGGTGGCCAAATCGCTCGGCCAGTATCTGGGTCCCAGGGGAAAGCTCCCGAGGCCGATAACAGGCAACATAACTCCGCTCATAGAGAAGACGAAGAAATCCATCAGGATCGTCTCCAGGGGCAAGTACCTTCCGGTCGCGCAGGCTTTCGTCGGAACCGAAAGCATGAGCGAGGAGGACCTGCTCGAGAACATAGAGGCGGTCTACGACGCGATAAGGGGCAAGGTCAGCGAGCCGGACATAAAATCGGTTTATCTCAAGCTGACGATGGGAAGGCCCGTGAAGGTAGGGTGATGCTCATGAAAAAAGACTACAAGGTAGACCTGAAGAGGAAAGCGGTGAAGAAGAAGATGGATGACGTGGAGTCGGCCATCGCGGACATGAAGACCTTCCAGACCGCCGCGCTCATAGACCTCAGGAAGCTCCCGGACTCCCTGCTCCAGAAAGTCAGGAAAAAGGTGAGGGAGGACGGCGGCAAGCTCATGATACTCAGGAAGGCCGTCATCGAGCGGGTGCTGAAGGCGAACCCGAAGCTCAGCGCGAAGGTCTCCGAGTGCGACAAGCCGGTGGGCCTCATACTGACGAACTCCTCGCCTTACCAGCTGCACACCTTCTTCAGGCAGAACAAGAAGAGGCGCGCCGCCAAACCGGGCGATGTGGCCCCGTTCGACATCATAGTGCCGGAGGGCGAGACCGACCTCCCGCCAGGGCCAGCGCTCTCCGAGCTCAAGACGGCCGGAATCAGCGTGCAGATAAAGGGCGGCAAGATAATCGTCGCGAAGGACTCGGTCGTCTCGAAGAAAGGCGAGACCATAACCGCGCCCAAGGTCTCCGCGCTCCAGAAGATGGGCGTGATGCCCTTCGAGGTGGGCGTGCGCTACATCTTCGGCTTCGACGGGGAATATATCTACCCCGCGGAGCTGTTCCTGATGGACGACACGATAAACTCCGACCTGGCGATGTGCCTCTCGGACGCGTTCAACCTGTCCATAAACGCGAGCTACCCGACGGCGAGGAACATAGGCGTCCTGCTGGGCGAGGCGTTCAGGCAGTCCGTCAACGTGGCGATAAACGGGAATATATACTCATCGAGCTCCGTGGAGCAGCTTCTCTCCTCTGCCATGAGGCAGGGGATGGCTCTCGAGGGCTTGGAGACGAAAAAACAATGAGGTGGAAACATGGCTAAAGTAGACCCATATTTGCATGCGGTCCTTCTCCTGCATGGGGCGGGGAAGGAAGTGACCAAGGAGAGCATAGTCAGCGTCCTTAAGGCCGGCGGCGTGTCGGCTGACGAGGCGAAGGCGAAAGTCCTCGCGGAGGCAGTCGCCGGAGTGAACTTCGAGGAGCTCCTCAAGGCCGCGGTCACAGTCGCAGCTGCGCCTGTTGCGGCACCTGCCGCAGAGGGGAAGAAGAAGGAGAAAGAGGAGGAGCCTGAGAAGAAAGAGGAGCAGGCCGCTGAAGGATTGGCGAGCCTCTTTGGTTAGCTCTCCTTTTTTTGTTTCCCTTTTTCTTATTCTTATTTTATCCAGTTTCTGCTTTTCGGCTTCTTTTTGATTCAGAAGACTCCCGCCAGGTTCAGCAGCGAAAGCAGCGCGATCAGGTACATCGCCTTGCTGATATCTTTTTGCTTCCCTGAGACGAGCTTCAGGAACACGTAGAAGACGGAGCCGACAGCCACGCCGTTCGCTATGGAGAAGGTGAACGGGATTATCACGACCATAAGCAGCGCGGGCACGGCGTCGGTCATCTCCTTGTAGTTTATGCGCTCTATGGAGGAGAGCATGAACACGCCGGTGATGATTATCGCTGGCGCCGCAGCCTCTATGGGGACCGCCTCTATGAGGGGAAGGAAGAACAGCGAGAGCAGGAAAAGGACGCCCACGACGATCGCGACCTTGCCGGTCCTCCCGCCCACCCTTATGCCCGTCGCGCTCTCGAGATAGGTTATGACCGTGGGCGAGCCGAGCGCCGCGCCGATTAGCATGCCCAGCGAGTTCACCTGGATGCTCGTGTCGATGCCTTCCACCCTCCCTTTCTTGTCCACGAAGCCGGCCTCCACGGACAGGGCGGTGATCGTTCCGATGACGTCGAAAAGAGTCACGACGAAGAAACCCCACACCACGCTCAGCATGCCAGCGCCGAGGATGTTGGAGAAATCCATCCTGAGCGCAAGGGGAAGCGAGAGCGGCGGCATGCTGAACACCGCGGTCGGCCACATCGAGAGGCCGGCGAGCATGCTGATGAGCGCGGTCGCCAGGATGCCGAGCAGCAGCGCGCCGTCCACCTTGCGCGCGATGAGGAGCCCGGTTATGAAGAACCCCAGGATGGCGATCAGCGTCGCGGGTGCGGCGAGATTGCCCAGCGAGACTATTGTCGATGTATTCGCCACCACCAGGTGCGCGTTCTGCAGGCCGATGAAGACGAGGAAAAGCCCCAAGCCCCCGATAAGGGCGAACTTGAAGCTGTCCGGTATGCCTCCTGCGAGGTCTATCTTCAGCAGCGACAGCAGAAGTATGGCCAGCCCGGACACGAACACCGCGGCGAGCGCGGCCTGCCAGCTGACACCCATGCCGATCACGACCGCATACGCGAAGTATGCGTTGATGCCCATGCCCGCGGCCAGGGCGAATGGCCTGTTGGCGAGGAACCCCATGAGAAGGGTGGCGATGGCTGCCGAAAGCGCCGTGGCGACGAAAACCCCCTCATGCGGCATGCCCGCTATGCCGAGTATCTTCGGATTGACCAGCAGGATGTAGGAGACCGTGAAAAAAGTCGTGAGGCCGGCGAGCAGCTCCTTCTTCGTGATCAGGTCGTTTTTTCCCATCCAATCCATGATAGAAACACTTCATCATTTATAAACATGTCACGCGCCCTGCCCCGACGAAAGCGCACGGGCACGTGGAAACCCATGGAAAGTGATTCTCCACAGATACATCGGCATTTGTCGGGCAAAGCACCAGAAGATTTATAAGTTTTGGTGAAATACATCCTCTGCCTCTGAAGGACTCTGATGAGGACATTTCGGTTGTCCTGGAAAGGACGGTTCCATCGCAGCCTCTGCCAGATAATCGCCATCAATACGATGACTGGACTATAACTCATCGTACGAAACCCATATTTTGGCAAGCTTCCCTTTGGACCGAAAAAGATCACCTCTAAAACGAGCGGAAGGGTTAAGCCTGATGTCCGTATTCGTTCAGGAACTTTTTCACCGAGTCCAGATATCAGAGTCCCTTAAGGCGCCTATTTCAGGTGTGTCCAATGGCGAAGAAGATGAAGAAATCCTCCAGAAAGATCACGAAGAAGAAGCCCCTGCGCGCAAGGAAGAAGTCCGGCGGAAGGGGCGCGAGCGGAAAGGGCAAGTCTTCCAAAGTGAAGAAGCTCATGTCCCTCTCGCGCAAGAGGAAGAGACGCTAACCTATTTATTGTTAATCCCCGAATGATGCGCATGCAGAGCGGAGTCAGGCGCATAATCCGGGATATCGAATCTCTCAAGATACAGGGGGCCAGGAACGTCGCCAAATCGGCCATAGAGGCGATGATGCTCCGGGTGAAGGAGTCGAAGGCAGGAAACCCCAATACCCTCTGCCGCGAGCTTGGCCAGGCGGGCGATGCTCTTGCCAAATCCAGGCCCACCGAACCCATGATGAGGAACGCGATAGAGGATGCCAGGCGTTTCCTCGCATCCGGGGCGAAAAAGAAAGCCGGCGTCAGGGAGCTGAAGAAAGAGTTCCTGTCGCACGAAACAGAGGCGTTGGAGCGGATGGAGGAGGACGCCGAAAGGCTTGCGGAATACGGCGCGGGGCTGATACCCGACGGCGCTGTTGTCCTCACGCACTGCCATTCCTCAACCGTCACGCATATATTGCGGAAAGCGAAATCCATGCGCAGGCGCTTTTCGGTCATAGCTTGCGAGACCAGGCCGAGATACCAGGGAAGGCTCACGGCGACCGAGCTCGCCAAGGCAGGCATAGACGTCACGCTCGTGGTGGACGGGGCTGCGAACATGTTCATGAAGAAGGCGGACATGTGCCTGGTCGGGGCGGATTCCATAACCTCCAAAGGCGACCTGATAAACAAGGTCGGGACGGGCGCGGTCGCGCACCTGGCGAAAATCCACGACGTCTCGTTCTTCTCCGCGGCCGAGCTCTCGAAGTTCAGCCCGTTCACGATATACGGGGTCAGGGAGAAGATCGAGGAGCGGGACCCGAAAGAGGTCTGGGACAAGGCTCCCCGGGGCGTGAAGGTGAGGAACCCGGCATTCGATGTCACGGCGTCGTCTTACATAAGCGGTTACATCACCGAAGCGGGCGTGATACCCCCTCAATCGTTCTTCGGAGTGGCGACACAGAAATTAGGGATAAAAATCTAGGTTCCAGGGTGATCCGATGGCTGAGAAAAAGGACAAGAAGGAGAACAACGCACCGATGTTCGTGGAGAAGGAGATCAAGAAGACGGATGTCTGGCAATACAAGCCCTACGTGTGCAAGGTGAAGAGCATCAATATCCTCACCACCAAGAACATCATAGTGCTGAACACGGACGAAGCAAAGATGCACGACATCTATGGTGGCTACCGGACCGAGCTGCGCTTCAAAAAGCAGAGTCTCATAGCGATAGTGGACGTGAGCGACGTATGGGTGAAGCCCGGCGAGGTGGGCATCTACAAGGACGTCGCCGACGCGTCCGGGCTGAAAGAGGGCGACAAGGTCGAGATAGTCCACATGGACAGGCCTGCGTCAATCGAATACATCAAGCGGAAGCTCGACAAGGGCACGCTCTCCACCGAGCAGATGAAGACCATCGTCCGCGAGATAATGGAGGGCAAGCTCAGCGAGATAGAGACCTCCGCCTGGATAACCGGCACATACGTCAACGGGCTGGCGGACAGCGAGATAATCGCTTTGACCGAAGCGACGGTGGAATCCGGGGACAGTCTTGATTTGGGCGTGAAGCCGATAGTGGACAAGCACTGCATCGGCGGCGTGGCGGGCAACCGGACCACCATGCTCATCGTGCCGATTATAGCGGCCGCGGGCCTCTACATACCGAAGACCTCGAGCAGGGCGATAACATCCGCGGCAGGGACAGCGGACACCATGGAGGTGCTCTGCGGCGTGGACTTCAAGATAGACGAGCTAAAGAAGATGGTGCTGAAATCCAAGGGCGCGATAGTGTGGGGCGGGGGCATGAACCTCGCTCCGGTGGATGACCGGCTTATCCGGGTGAGGCACCCGCTCAGCCTGGACCCCGAGGGCATGCTGCTCGCGTCAATACTCGGCAAGAAGAAATCGGTCGGGGCGCAATACGTGATAATAGACATCCCGGTCGGCAGGGGCGTGAAGGTGCCCTATGTCGAGCGCGCGCGGGAGCTCGCGAAGCACTTCCTCACAATAGGGCGGTCGCTCGGCATCGGCATTGAGGCGCTCATAACCGACGGCGCGGAGCCCGTGGGCAACGGCATCGGGCCCGTGCTCGAATGCAAGGACGTGCTCGAGGTGCTCGAAGGCGCGGGGCCAGAGGACCTGCGGCACAAATCCGTGCTCATGGCAGGCAAGCTGCTCGAACTGAGCGGCAAGATGGGCAAGGACGAGGGCTACGCCGCGGCCGAGAAGCTCATCAAATCTGGCAAGGCGCTCGCGAAGTTCAGGGAGATAATCGAGCAGCAGGGAGGAGACCCGAAAGTCAAATCCGCGGACCTCCAGGCGGGCCAGTACACGCACACCGTCAAGGCGGACACCAGCGGGAGCATATTCCACATCGACAACCATACGCTGTCCAAGATAGCCAGGATAGCCGGGGCGCCGAGGGACCAGGGCGCGGGCATCTACCTGTACAAGCTCAGGGGCGACAAGATAAAGCCGGGGGACGACCTGTTCACCATCTACGCCGAGAGCGAGGCGTCGCTGGATTTCTCGCTCAAGGCGCTGGAGAAGCTCGAGCCCATCGAGATGCGCAAGATGCTGCTGGGCACCATGGAAGAGAGTGTGAGATAGAACCGGCCGGGATCGCCGGCATACCTGGCACCCCGATTTATTCTTTTGCATAACTTTTTAAAAGCAACCACACAATAATATTTCCATGACAAGACACGTTTTACCAGCGCACGCCAGCCCGTCCGACCAGCGGAAGCCGGGCATGGCAAGGCGGGAGTTCCTCAGGTGCGCCCTCGGCATGGGGGCGGCAGCAACGCTTGCGGGCGCTGGATGCTCGATTCCCGCCAACTATGTCCCGGACAGCCAGCCCATAGCGAACAGCGGGGGCATGACCTCGGGTTCCCTAGGCCTGGTCGCGGGCGTGTCCAAGAAGGACGCGGTCATAGAGCTGCTCAGGAAGAAGGGCATCACGAACATCGCCACAGCCCGCGGACTGGACGCGAAAGACGACAAGGTCACGATAGACGCGGTCACCGGGGACAACATGCTGGAGGTCCTGCTTTTCAGGAACCTCTCGTTCCACCGCGCGCTCGGCATAGGCGCGGACGCCGGGACCGCCACCAGGATGTACCTGCATGTCGCGAAAGCCGAGGGCTGGAACGCGGTGATCGTCGTGTCCCCGGACATCGTGCGCGACGAGTCGAACAGCGTGGCCGTGCTGCTGGACCGGGTCCCGCAGGAAAAATACCCTCCGAAAAGGTATTTCATCCCCGTCTGCGTGTCCAATTTCCCGGAATGGGCGGGCGGCAGGGGGATGACGGATCCCCTGATGAACGGCCATGACCTTGACGGAACCGGGGTGACTTTCGTCGCGAGGGGCACCAATGGCTGGCCCTGGGAATACGCGCTCATCATAAAATGCGACGCGAAGCAGCTCACCATAACCCCGGTCAACATGCAGAAGGTACTGGGCTGCGAGTGCCTCAGCGACTGGTACTGGAAAAAGGGAAAATGATTTTTCCGCAAGCCGCTAGTCCAGGTTCACGTAGAAGTAATACGTCTCGTAGACGTTGTTCCCGAACGCGGTTGGCACCATGAGCTCGAAATCTCCAGTCTCGTTGTTCCAGAATACCCCGTTCTGCGTTATGTTGGTGCAGAAGAACATGTCGGGCTTAGTGGCTGGTATCTCCGCCTTCAGCGAGCAGGTCACGAAACCTCCTGCCGGGCCCGTGTCAGCATAGCCGGCATTGGTTATCGGAGTGGTTCCTATCGTGAGGCCGCAGCCGGTCTGGTTGAACGTGTTCCTTCCGGAGTCAGCCTCTGATGGAGCGAAGCCCCATGCCGCGTCAATGTCATCCCCGTCGGCCGGGTAGAGCTTCAGGTCAGTGACCGAGGAGTTGGTTGATGTGCATACAACGCCTCCGTCAGTAGGAGTCCAGCCCCACTGGTATACGTTGTTCGCCCCTTCCTTGTCCGTGAGTATTATGCTGCCGGTGATATTGCCGTAGAAGGCCGCCCACCTGTCAGTGAGCTGCTCTGTGTAGATGTTAGACCCTGTGATGTTGCCCCCCTCGCTTGAAAGGTTGCCGCTCGCGTTGTACACGAATCTTGGAAGTGCGGTGGCGTTGGTGACATTCGCCATGTAGAGCGAGGTCTGGTTACCGGTCATGTTCAGGACGGTTATCAGGACGCTGTCGGTGGCGCTGAGCGTCTCGTAGCCGGTCTGGTTGCATGTGACGTTCCAGAGATGGATGCCCGTGGTCGCGAAACCGGCCGCCTTGGTGTAGTTGTACTGGCTGCCGGTGTCCACCATCGTGCCGCTTGAGGCGTCATCAAAGCTTATGAGGCACGTCGCTCCTGCCACGTGGCTGCCATCAGTCGCGTTGGTGTAATTCGCGTAGAATGTTATCGGGGTCAGCTTGGATACGTTGCCAGCCTCGTACTGGTCGTATATTGTCAGGTTCGTGTTCGGCCCTGTGCTGTAGTTGGTGAAGTGCAGGACGCTGAAGACGAGATTGTGGCTCGAGTATGAGATGATTGTGCAGTTCGTGCAGAGGCTGCCATCCGAGTATAATACGGGGGTATGGGCATACGAAAGGCCGTACAGCGTTATGTTGGCTGAGCTGTTTAGCGTCGGGCTCAGGTGGGAGCTGTCAACAGACACTGTCCCATTCCCGAAGAGGACATAGGAGTTGAAGTCGGCTCCAGCCACGTCAAGGCCGCTCTGGTTCCACTGCAGCTTGCCGTAGGTGGTGTTCTCGAGCACGGGTGTGCTCACGTTCTGCAGGTCCAGCTCGCTGCTGAAGTCGGTCGTGCTGCCTCCGAAGTTGGAATCTATCGGCAGGGAGTTTGCAGTGAAAGTATAGTTGGCCGGGGCCCAAGAGGACCGGCCGAGCGCGTCATAGGCGAGGCAGTTCCAGGAGTATCTTGCGTAAGAGAGGGTCAATGTGAATGTCGTTGAGTTGGACGACCCGCCCACGCCGTTGGTCGTATTGGCCTGCCAGCTTCCCGTGAAGTTGCCGTACAACGTGATGTTGGTGAGCGTGTTGACAGAATCGGCTGAGCAGTTGAACGTGATTTGGCGCTTTGACGCGTTGTATCCGGCTGCAGGGCTTCCAAGGCTTACGGTTGGCACCGCGTTGTTCTCAAATATGCCGTAGATGCTGCCCGGATTCATGTTTGTCAAGGCGAGCGTGTTCGCGCCCGTGTTGAGCGTGGCGTTAATTCTCGCCCAGTTGCCGGTCGTGTTGTACTTCCAGAGCTCGAATCTCGTTATGTTATAGCCAGTCAGTTCGGAGCTGTTCCAGGCCCAAACCACCGAGTCGATGGATACGGAGCCGGCCAGGCTGGTTATGTTCACGAACTTCTGCAGAAACGGGTTCAGGCCTGCGGGCAATGCGGAGTGGTTCGTATCCCACTTCATCTGATAGGCGGTATTGGCTTCGACGCTATCGGTTATGTTCAGGCTCGTGCAGTTCGCGAAGTTCCCTGCTGGATTGTCCATGGTCAGATTGTAGAGATAAACCGTTCTTGGAGTCGCGTCCGCGGAGATATAGAAATCTCCGATCGCGTTGTTGTAGAGATGCGTGTTCGTGGCGTTGGTGGCGTTTGAATTCTTAAGATACAGGCCATACTGGGTGTCCTGGTAGGTGGTGTCGTTGATGAGCGTGATGTTGGAGCTGTTGTAAACATAGAATCCGTAGGCATAATTGATTATGAATGGGCAGTTCTGCACCGTGACGTTAGTAAGCGAACCGTTGAGAAGTATGCCGTAAGTGTCAGCGATTCCTGTGCCGCTGATTCTGAATCCGTTGCAGTCGAGCACGATGTTTGAGGCGGCTATCTTCAAGCATGCGTTTCCGGGAAGAGGCGATGCGTTGGCAGACGCTCCAAAATAGGCGCTATGAATAACGGTAGACGTGGTTATCGGGGTGGAAGGGCAAGGCAATGGCGCCGCGAAAGCCGCGCCCAGAAAGGCGATGAGCACGAATGCGACTATGTATTGTTTCATCGTGATGGTAACTTGGATAAACTTAAAAAAACGATAGGGGGGCGCACTGACCAGGATCGAGGCATGGGACTGCCTGGCAGGCAGATATGCCCGGCTGCCGAGGCGCTCGTGAACCTTTTTAAAAACTTCCCAGCACTCTTCACTCTCCATCCCGCCTTAGCTCAATGGTAGAGCGGTCGGCTGTAGCTTGGTTCGCCCCTTTTTACGGGGCTTCACCGCTGTTCTCCAACAGTGGATACCGACAGGTTGCTTGTTCAAGTCAGGCAGGCGGGACTAACCCTTTCTTTATTCTCTCCTCAGATTTGGCTCTGGTAGTTTCCAGTTGTCAGTTCCGAGTTTCGTTCCTGGAATATCTGAGGGCTTTTTCGCCAACGTTTTTGCCATTGGTAATGCAGGGGTCAAAAAGGTTGTGGCAGGCGGGACATTCTCCTTTTTTAATCTTTCAAAGGACATACCCTATCGATAGCATGATTGTCATCCTCTACCTTGCCGGGCTCTTCGTGCTCCTGATAATATCGGCCTCCTTCTCCGCAGCCGAGACCGCGATAGTCGGCCTGCCGCATACGAAGGTCCACAAGCTATTGAACGAGGGCAGGTGGGGGGCGCAGAGCCTGCATAGGCTCAAGCGGAAAATGAGGACGACGCTGAGCGCCATACTGATAGCCAATAACATCATCAACACGGTCATATCCTCCCTCTCCACGCTCCTCGCCATAGAGGTCCTGGGCTCGGCATGGCTCGGGGTCTCGATAGGAGTCATATTCTTCTTCATACTCATGTTCGGGGAGATATTCCCCAAGACGCTCTCCATGGCATATTCGGAGAAGGTCGCGCGCTATTCCGCGCCCTATATAGAGAGCCTCGCCTTCGTTCTGTCCCCGCTCATCTTCATCGTGCAGTTCGTGCCCGACCGCATACTCAAGCCGCATGAGCTCGGCAAGACCATAGTGAGCGAGAGGGAAATCCACGAGCTGATGGAGCTTGGCATGGCGGAGAACGTGCTGGAGAAGGGCGAGGTCAGCATGATAAAGAAGGTCCTGCTCTTCAACGACATAGCCGTCAAGGACATCATGACGCCGCTCGAGCAGGTCGCGAAGATGAATGGAGACGAGACCGTGGAGAGCGCCATAAAGCAGGTCTCCTTCCAGACCCACACGAGATTCCCGCTTGTCGACGGCACGGGACGCATAATCGGCACCCTGAAGGTGAAGAACCTGTTCCGCCACGCATACGACGGGAAGGGCAAGAAGGTCTCGGAGCTCGCCGACAGGCCGCTTTTCGTGGATGAGGAGATAAAGATAGACGACGTCTTCGGCCTGATGAAGAGGGAGCACAAGCACATGGCTTTCGTGACCGACGCCCCGGGCAGCGTCATCGGCATCGTCACGAGCGACGACATACTTGAGGAGCTGGTAGGGGAATTCTAGTTAGCCGCCTTTCCCCTCATCCTTCTTCTCCTCGGCTATCTCGGCTATGTAGCCCACTCCGAGGAGCTCGCCCCTCGCCTGCTCTATCTGCATGCGCGC
>Ga0209777_10002023_pt1 | contig 27675 bp, 24 predicted proteins | sample FrelakmetHBP12HB_FD_187147 | JGI IMG/M metagenome (GOLD analysis project Ga0209777, IMG submission 187147) | Freshwater lake sediment microbial communities from the University of Notre Dame, USA, for methane emissions studies -HBP12 HB (SPAdes)... | ecosystem: Environmental > Aquatic >...
TCTTGTTCCACATTTCGATCCCCTTGAGGTCGAAATAGATACGTGCCATCACCTGCATATCCTTGGAGGGGTCGCGGTCTCTTAAGATTGCGGCAGCTTTCATGATGTTACGGCCGAGCATGAGCATCAGGGCGACAGCCAGGTCAGCGACGGCATCGGCGTTGCGGGCGGGGGCGTTAATGACCGGGATACCCTTGGCAGTAGCGGCTTTGACATCGATATTGACCGGGTTGCCGCGGCAGGAGCAGATGATTTGCAAGGAAGCGAGCTGGTCGATCTCGCGTTCTCTGAGATTATCCGCTTCGGTAATGAAAACGTCCACGCCTTCCAGGGCTTTCACCAGGCGGCTGCCGCCCAACATCTGCTTGGTTTCGGCCAAAGGCAGGTAGCGGACCTCGCCGTAATGGCGCAGGGTTTCCAGACCTTCATCGTCAAGGGAGGCACTGATATAACTGATCATATAAATCTCCTTTAGAATGGGTTACATACGGGATGAAAGAGCCATAAGGGGCTCCAGGGTCTTGGACCAGCGTCGATAGAAGTTGCCATACTGCTTGCTGAGCTTCTCGTCGGGCTGAACAACGGACTCAATATGAACGAGGGCGTCCACGCCTTCATCGAAACTGTGGAAGACATTACCGCCGACGCCGGCGCAGATGGCGGCACCTACAGCGGTACCTTCTTTGATTTTAGGGACGCGCACGGGGAGGTGCAGGGTATTGGCCAGCAACTCCAGGTAGAGGCGGGAGTTAGCCAGGCCGCCGCAGACGCCCATGGAAGTAGGGACCTGGCCGGAGACATCCAGGACCTGTTGGGTGTTGGCTTTCACAGCGAAGGCGAGGCTTTCCAGGATGGCACGGGTGACGAGAGGGCGGCTGGACTGGCTGGGAGAAGCCAGAGGAGACATGCCCAGGACCAGGATGTTGGGGGGTAATTTCATTGACTTGGCATCCATGATCATCACCCCTACAAAAGACTGCACACCATTGCAGCCAACTGGTGCCTGATCGGCTTCTGCATTTATAACCTCGTAAGGGTTCAGTCCTGTAGCCTTAGCACGCTCGACAAGATCTCCGCAAAATGTTTCGCGGTACCACTGGTAGATACTACCAGATTGACCTGCGATACTTTCAGCAATGAACATACCTGGTACGACGTGGGCGCCGCCCCACAAACGCTGGGCGGGGTCGACGAGAGGAAGGGCGGTTACCATTTGGACCGGTGTCGATGTTCCGGAAACTGCGGCAATATCGTTTGGCCTCAAGCATCCGCAGCCCAGCAAGCCGCACTGGGTATCGGCACCACCGATCACGACCGGGGTTCCGAGGCGCAATCCGGTGTCGATGGCTGCTTGCTTTACAACGACACCGACCTGCGTCCCTGCAGTTAATACTTTGGGGAAGACATCCTTCTGGAGTTCCACCTTTTCGATTACGTCATACATCCAGTCCCCAGCAGTCAGATCATATAAACTGGTCTCAGCAGCGTTGGTTGGTTCGCAGACGTATTCATTCGAAAGGTGGAACAGGATCCAATCATTGATCGAAAGCATGTGACGGATCTGTCCGTACACATTCGGGTTGCGATTTTTGAACCACATCAGACGGGCAGCGCCTGTCAGACCGATCGGGAAATGGCCTGAACGACGATACATATCGTCGCCGTATGTGTTGGTCAGTTGCATCCCCTCGATAACAGCCCGGTAATCGTGGTTTGACCCGGCGTAAACTTCTTTTCCGTACTCATCCAAGAGGACTATACCCTCCCGCTGGCTGGTGGAGCTGACGGCAACCACCTGCTCGGGTTGGATACCGGCTTTGGCAATTGCCCGGCAGGATGCCTCAGCTAATATCTTCCAAAACTGTCCTGGGTCGAAATCGACAGCCATCATCCCCAGGCCCGGGGGAGTGGTATATCCCCATTCCTGGTATGCAGAAATCACCTTTTGTCCATCCAGGCTCATCAGGACACATCGACCAGCACCGGAACCTGCGTCCAGGGCCATCAAATATTGGTCACTCATGATTGCCTCCTCATTTTCCAATGCAATGCGGTCTGAGGCACCGACCTGAACTTGAAACTCCGAAGCTACCCCAATCTTAAGATATCGCAGAGATCGTATAGTTTAGAGTAACTTGGCGCGTCAAGGTTGTCATCGATGGAGTCAACATCAGTCGCCTTGGCGCTTTGTATGGTCGCGGTGTTATTACTGATCAGGTAGGTCAAATCTTCACTGGTTGAATAGAAGAGGCAGACTCGTAAGCTTTTTCGATGATTTTGACAGCGTAATAAGCATCCATAGGATCTACCTTTGGCGGTCTGTCCTCCCAGATAGCGTCTACAAAGTCCTTTACCCCGTCTGTTATGGATTTGATTTTCCAAAGAAGGGGTTCGTATTCAACCTCCAAAGGAGTACCTTTTATATCACGACCACCTTTATAAAAGATTGCAGGCGGATTGTTGAGCTGGTCGATGATTATTGATCCTTCGCTCCCGTGGTATTCCAGTCTCTCATTCCAAGGTGCTTCCACAATAAAGCTGAATTCAGTGGAGAAGAAAGCGCCGTTTTTGGCACGCCCCGTCACAATTCCGCCATCTTCCACCTGGCTTACATCTACAAACTTTGTCCCGTAGGCGACGACCTCATCGATCTCTCCAACCAACCATTTAAGCAGATATAAAGAATGGGCGCCGGCATCCAGAATTGCCCCACCACCAGTGCCATCCAAGCGCCCTTTCCAATTGTCTGTGATTTTTAGACGATAAACTTCACTGCCGGATATGAATGTACGGATAAACCGAGGCTCTCCGAGTTTGCCTTGTTGGATTAATTTTTCCGCTTCCAGATATGCCTTTACAAAACGAGTATTCTCCGCCACAGTAAATTTAACCCCTGAATTCTTCCCAATCTGGATCAGATCCAGACCTTCCTCGGGTTTTATAGTGAGTGGTTTCTCCATGATCACGTGTTTTTTATGCTCAAGCGCATACTTTGCGACCTGATAATGCAGGGTGTGGGGAAGGGTGATATCGACCACATCCACATTTGGATCTTCAATTAGTTGTTGATAATTCGTATACGCTTTAGCTTGATAGGTTTTTGCTCTGCTTTCGGCTAGGGGTGCGTTGATATCACATACCGCCGTTATTTGCATTCTATCGGTCTTTTCACGATATCCCCATTCGTGGGCCATGCATATACCTCCCAAACCGATCAAGCCATATCTAATTTTTTCTTTACTCATTGGATTTTACCTCCTGAATATTGTGACGTATCATATTTGACATATTCAAGCCATAAGCTTGATATCCCATGGAAATATGGAATCTGTGTCCGCTGGCATAAATCAATGTTGTAAGTCTGCTCATCACCAATGTAATTGCATCGTGGTGCCATCAAGTACAATCTTTGGCTCGGATAATGAAAAACGATGCGAATGTGATTCGTATCGTGTTGAACCAGGTTTTAACTCAATACTTTTTCCAGATCAGTGGCAGAGAGACGGCCGTTTTCAATAGTCTTTTGATAAATATCAATTGTAGCTTTTACACCTTCCATGAGAGGTGTTTCTGGCAGATCGCCGAGGATGGATATAAGAGTACTATTATCAAATTCTGCCGAGAATGGCAATGGTGTGTCATCATATGTTATTTTTCCACGGTGATCGGGTATCAGGGTTTCAATGGCTGTAATTACATCAGTTGTTGATGTTGGTAAACCTCCCAGGCTAAAGCCATCCGCACCCTCCCAAGTAGTTCGGGATGCGCGTATGAAGATTTTGGCTACATCATCTGCAAATTGAAAACCATAGCTCCCCCCAAAGGAGATCCTGTAAGGACGACCCATAACGGCTGCAACCATTGCTTTTGTGGGTGTGGAGGTCATCCCCTGATCCCTGCCGGGCCCGTAAACAGTGTGGGGGCGCAAACCGATACTGGTTATTCCGTCTTCAAGCCAATAAACTTGTGCATTGCCTTCATTAGCAACTTTATAGACACCGTAGTGGGAACGGGGATAGAGGGGAGCATCATGGGGGATTGGCCCTTTTGGATAGGCTTCAATTGGACCATATACGGCGGTGCTGCTGGCGTAAGCTACTTTCTTAATCTGAAGGTGCTTGCAGGCTTCAAAGATATTCACCGTTCCAACTACATTTACCATTGCGCCTAAGCTTGGGTTAGCCCTACAAAAAGGCAATTGTAAAGCTGCCAAGTGGATAATGTTGGTTGCCCCACAACCACTCATAATATTTTCTACCGATTTAAGATCAGCAACATCGCCATGGATAAAGTTCACTCGAGAAATTTGATCATCATCGAGGATAGTCATCAATCTATGCCGGCTATCCCCAATATCCAGAACCGTTACCGGAGTTCCTTCTAGGACAAGGTTCCGCGCTACCCAGGCACCGATGCATCCGCTGGCGCCGGTTACAAAAAAGTGTTCATTGCTCATCATGCACTCCGTATGTATGGATTTTGGCTGACATAGCTAATTGTTGGAGACTATCTTCAACGTGAGTCAAATGATCACGCATCACACGACTGGCTGCTTCAGGATCCCGAGCTTTCAGAGCTTCTATGAGCGCCGCGTGGTCTTCAATCGTGCTTTGACGCAGATCAGGTATCATTCCCGTACGGCTTCGACTGTAAATACCAAGATCCACAAGTGAATTCATGAATGAACATAAGATCGGAGACTGTGCTAAATCAAATATGATCCGATGTAACTCCAAATCTATTTCTAAAAACTTCTGTGGATCATTGATGGCCGCTTTAGATCTTTCCAGGCAATTTTCAAGCTTGCGGATATTTTCATTTGTCACGTTTCTGGCCGCAAATTCTGCCAAAGCTGGCTCAATCACCTTGCGTACCTTCAGCAAGTCCAAGTAAGTAGAATCGCTAAGCGTGAATACGAACTCCAGGTGTTCCACCAGTTGCTCTGGCTTGAGAGAAGTGATAAATGTCCCCGCTTTTCTTCGGATTTCAACGATCTTCATAATGGATAATGCATGCAGCGCCGAACGGATCACGGGTCTGCTGACGCCCATTGTTTCAGCAAGCTCACGCTCGGGGGGCAAGCGATCCCCAGGAAGCAATTGTTGAGCCTTTATCAGGTCAATCAATCTTTCAACGACTTTGTCAGAAAGCGGATCCCGGTTAAATGTCCCGAAGTCAAGATTTGTCATAGGAATATTTGCAATAATTTGGTATGACCAATTCTCCAATATAAATTTAGCATATCCTGGTTTTATTGTCAAGGAGTAGTAATGCGCTTATTTTCAAAGTAAACAAAAGTGGGAGCTAGTGTGTCAAGACAAGTGATAGGATGCCGAATCGGTGGGCGGAAATAAAGAAGGAAGGCCAATGTAAAATGAATGGAAAGAGATAAAGTAGACGAAAGATAGGCCGTTAAATGGATGCTCTGTGAATTGAAGGACCTGATGGGGATAAACAGGTTCTTTATCATGATTTCTCGCCGACTTACCATCTATTTTTTTTTAGGAAATTTCATCTTCGCTTGACATACATAATAGGCATGTTATAATTGGATTATTGGACATACCAATATACCCTTTTGGGATTTAATCTTTCTGCGAAATTAATTATTATCATTCTCGCCAAAATAGATTTTATAACTACCGATCCCTGATTCAGGAATCAGTTCTATCAGATAATTAGGATCTTTTTAAAACTTCTACAGTAAGCTTCACGAGCACTTATACTGGTTTCAGGTTCAGCAGAATTTTACTCGTTTATTTCTTGTGTTACATATAGCATTTGGACTTCAGGTAAAAGAAGAATGGATAGGATTCGACTTACCCATTAAGTTTAAGAAGGATTCCAGAAGAGAGCTTGGAGAAGATAGCATGTTTTCGATAGATATGCCGAGTTTGAAAACTTAATCAAATTAGGTTTATAAGCTCGGAAATAGAAACGTTTACAAATCAACACCGATTGGGATAGACAGTATCATACAATAATTAGGAGAAAAAATCTATGTCTAAACAGAAGATTCGAGTTGGTTTGGTTGGACTTGGGGGAGCTGCATATATGCATGAAGCGGGATATCGTCAAAGTACCGACTATGCAGAAATTGTGGCTATGTGTGACCTAAACGAAAAGATTGTAAGTAAACGAGCCAAGCCCTACGATGCTAAGGTGTACACGAATTATCTCGATCTAGTTAGTAATCCGGCAGTAGACCTGGTCGATGTCTGTGCACCACACCCCATGCATTTCGAGATTGCACTGGCCGCATTGGAACAAAAAAAGCATGTTCTTGTCGAGAAACCGATTTGCGTCAAATCTGAACAAGCCCAAGTATTAATTGATAAAGCAAAAAAGGCAGGAGTTAAGTTAAGCGTTGCTGAGAATACCCGATTTGTCAAATCATATATTGAAACCGAGAAGATCCTCAAGGAAGGCATTCTAGGAAATATATGGACGGTTCGCACGTTGATTGCAGGTAGCGAAGCTTTTCGCCTTAAAAAAGCTGATAGTTGGGTGGGAAAGAAACCATATGGAGGGGTAATATTGGATGAGGGTGGGCACACTTTTTATTTGTTAAAGTGGCTGTTTGGGGGTTTACATGATGTCCAAGGATTCGCTTCCAAAGTAGTCCCGGAAGGAGAGTTAGAGGATAATGCTGTAATCCTTGGTCACCTGATCAATGGAGCTGACATTAATGTGAATTTTAGCTGCACCATGGAGATTCCCTGGACGGAAAGGTTGGAAATATACGGTAGCAAGGGCGGCTTGATCGTTGACCACCTGGCAAATCCCACCTTGAGATACTACAATGGCTCAATGGATTTTAAAGGTAAAGTCAATGATCAAGTGCCCTATGATCCAATGGCTTGGAAGTCTCTGTCATTCATTGAAGAAGTTAAAGATTTTGTAAATGCAGTCTATGAAGACCGCCCGCCGACAATTGATCCGGTAGACGGGTGTTATGCAGTCAAGGTAATCGAAGCGGTAGCAAGTTCCATCGAATCTGGGAAACCGGTTATAGTGTAAACGAGCTCGTTCTAAGTCCTGAAGAGAATATGATGCCCTATATTCCCTCTCCTTTAAAAGAGAGGGAATATAGCTATGAACTGATAATCCAGATTTAGTTGAAGGGGACTTGAAGGCAATCCGGTTTGAGTTTGCAGAACCCAGGAAAAAACGGTGAATCCCTCGAATTTGATTTTTATAAGGATGGTAATAACCAAGCCAAGGAACTGTTACCCGGGAGAGTCTTGCATGCTTGAAGGGGTTTGGTTCAATTGATGGCGCGTAAGCCAACTTTCCCGGTTTTGCTTGGGATCAGTGTCTTCCAGCTCGGTATAAATGCTGTACGTGTAATTTTTAATTCCATCCTCCTGCCATTGCAAATCGAACGAATAGTTCCGGCCGCCCAAAAAAGCCAGGTGCTTGGAATCATTGTGGGGATATCAGTTGGGGTGGGTATATTGGTGAATTTCTTTGCCGGGATCGTCAGCGATCGGAACCTGAGTCGACTGGGGAAGAGGTCTCCGTTCATCTTGATTGGAGCGCTGTTTACTATTCCATTTCTACTGTTTTCCCTGTTTTTCCAAGCATCGATTTTTGTCATTTTTATCAGTTACCTCGGTATCCAGCTCTTTACGAACCTCTCTCTGGGTGCTTATCAGCCTCTTTTGCCCGATATTGTTCCAGAGCAGAATTGGGATAGGGAGGCAAGTATGCAGGTGCTGATGGCATTGATCGGTTCTGCTATGGCTTTTTTGGCTGCCAGGTGGATATCTAGCCCGGAAAATATTAATGTGATCCTGATATTGCTAGCAATCGTATTGGCATTATCCACATTCTTTACTTTATGGGCGATCAAGCCATTCGATCTGCCTGTTATGAGGGTACCAGAAAAACCGCTCACACAAGTTATCCACGAAACACCCCGACCCAATCGCCCATCGAATGGTTTTTTCTCGCTGGTGTTTGCGATTTTCTTGATTTATATGGGAATGCTTAGCCTCCAATATTTTGGGATTTATTATTTCGAAGGGGTATTGCATCTTTCTAATCCTGTCCGGGCAATGTCAATCGTTGGTCCGATAAATCTTTTAATCAACATGATTGCCACTCTGCTAGCCATCCGGATCTCAAAAATATTTGGGCGGCGTAACCTGATTATTATTGTAATTACACTCGCTGCACTTATTAATCTAGGGTTCCCATTTGCGCGTTCGCTGGGTGGATATATGCTGATAGCATTGCCGTATACAGCAATGGTCGGGCTATTTTCTCCAGTTAGTATGGCGTTGACGAGTGAGCTGGTGCCGAAAGAAGCCGCTGGAAAGTTCTTAGCCTATTCCTATCTGGCTTTTGGGCTGCCGAACCTTTTATCACCATTGATTGGCGGGTTTGTTCTCTCGGCCGCCGGTAATGCACCAGGGGTCAATAGTTTTATTGCCCTATATATCCTTTCATCGCTGTTTTATTTTGCTGGGGCTATTTCCATGGTTAAGGTCCCAAGGTCATCTCATATCGTAACACCTGTAAGTCCCGCACCCTAGTAGAGGTGATTTTCTATGTTATTAGGTACCAGTCGGGCATTCCAGTGTGTGGAGTGGTCATTAGACCTGAAAGGTTGTGCCTGGCATCCATGGCTGAAGCACGGGGCCGGGTGGGCTTCCAGCTATCTACCATGGTGGCAACATTCTACTTCTGGCTATGTCAGAGATGGTGTGGTGCAAATCCTACTTATAGAACGGTACCAACCTGAGACACACTGCGAGCCTGCTGACCGACTTGGCATTAGTAAAAGTATCACTGGTGATCGCCCCCAGAAGTAGCTCATAATGTAAAGGGCATCCAACAATCAAAGTTGAGCCATTACTGTTGGAGATCGTTGTTTCCTTATGGGGCTGTTAAGTTTCCGAATGGTTTAAATTGGGGGAATGAAATAACAACCCGACTGCAACATATACAAAAAACCTGAGATCTTATTAATTATAAACTTGGTCTTTCGGTCGATAGTAAGGTCATTTCCCCCTACACCAAAACCCGCTAATAAAATTCCACTCATTTGACTGAAAGGAAATCTAAAAATTCCTGATAAAACAATCAAATATTGGGCATTAACAACAAGAACTATCATTTCTTGGGATATTTCTTGGAATGCTACTCAGCCACTACGTTCTGGTACGAGTTGCTCTTTTGATGATTCCAAGATTTCAATAAGTCTACCTTCCACATGATCGAGGTGATCCAGCATGGCTTGGCGCGCCGCCATACGGTCGCGCTTACTTAATGCATCGACAATTTTTTGATGGTCCGCAAGAGTCTGTTTTCGCATATCAAGGGATTCGCCGGTGAAGCGGCGACTGTATAGACTTAATTTATTAATGGATCGCATAAAGAGCAAAAGAATTGAATTTTTTGTCACCCCTAATATCTGGTTATGAAGGTCCAGGTCGGATTCAAGGAATTTTTCTTTATCTTCCACCGTCTCATATGAGCGCGTTAGACAAATTTGAAGTTCTTCGATTTCTTTATCAGTGATCATTTTAGCAGCTAATTCTGCTAAACCGGCTTCCAGGATGCGACGAGCGGCGAATAAATTCAAATATGTGGAGTCATCCAATGCAAATATAATCTCCAGATGCTCTACAAGATGTTCTGGCTGTAGTGACGTTACATACGTTCCCGATCCCTGGCGGTTATCGATGATATTCATGATGGATAGAGCGCGAAGTGCCTCGCGCAATGAAGGCCGGCTAACCCCCATCATTACCGCTAACTCGCGTTCTGGCGGCAGCATATCACCTGGGCGGAGTTGTTTATCTTTAATCATTTGTAATATCCTATCAGCAATCTGTTCTGAAAGGCTGTTTCTCTCCAAACTTCCATATTGAACTTCAGATAATTTTCTCATTGAAATCCACCTCGTTGATGCTGTGACCTAGCTTCGAGATTAGCACAGGTCATTTTGCTTGTCAAGCAATAATGCCAGCAATTTATAATCTGACTAGACATATATAGTCAAAAATAAGATAAATGAGGAATGTCGTTGGAAGTAAAATCGAAGATAGCGGCGAGGGAGAGTGATGTAGATTCAAGACTGATCTGTAAGTACCCGAAGAGAGTTGTCAACGAGGGCTGGAATCCTTGATAGGGCAGGGAGCAGGGGGATCAGCCGTTAGAAGAGTCTGTTGTTTTTTAACAAAAAGTCAAAGTGCCGGTCCTTATTATCGAATACCCTTTCATGGATGAAAGCATCCAGTTTGTGATAGAAGCTCTCATGCCTGCCTAAAGTCTGGCTGAGTTTCTGGTACTTTTCATTGAGGCGTTCTATCAAGGAGCGGATGTGGTTAAACAAATTGAGGTTCAACAAGATGGAAGCCAGATGCTACCTAACATGGCCAAATATGTATTCTAAGAGCTAAGAGCATATAAAAATTTACCTTAGGCCGGACAAACACAACTTAAAAAAAAGTCTCTCCCTGTCAGGATTTGCTCTACTTTTAGCGTGTTTTGCGCACTTTGGGATTATTCGCCATAATTCTGAAACGCACTCGTTAATGAGCAGTTCTTGACAACCAATTTATATATATATATAATATTAACAATGGTTATACCAATTGCCCAACATTTTTGACCTTTTTGATGGGAAAATACCAATGAATGGTCAGAAGAAAGGAGTTGGTATTATTGGACTAGGCGGAAAGGCTTATATACAGAAACTCTTCATAAAGCATTTGAGTGACATTGCCCAATTTGATCCAGTGTGTGATGTGATTGAAGGATAAAGCTATTCCCGGGTTGAATGAGAATGAATAACAGACAGAAATGGATAATTCATTCCGGGAATCACGTTCATTTCTATAAGGATTGAATCATGGAAGAGATAAAAGGGTCCGTTGATTTTGGCACTTTTTCAAGAGAGGTCCTCTCGGATAAGGTTGCTAATCGAATTTTGGCCCTCATCAGGACCCAGCAATTGAAACCAGGAGACCGACTGCCCCCTGAGCGCGATTTGACTGAGATGATGGGTGTGAGTCGTCTCACCCTACGGGAAGCGTTGCGCACGTTATCTTACATGAATGTTGTCGAAAACCACCAGAGGAAAGGGACATTCATCACTTCGCTGGATCCCGAGATGCTTGTTGAGCATTTGGAGTTGGTGTTTTCGTTAGACGATAGCACTTTTTTGGAACTTTTACGAGCGCGAAAGGTGGTTGAGCCCAGCCTGGCAGAAATGGCGGCGTCAAATATTACGGATGATGAACTGGATGACCTCGATAGGGTGATGGGAAAAACCAAAGAATTAATCAACGACCCTGAAGGCTTCGTTGATACGGATATCGAATTGCACACAATCATTACGAATGCAGCCCATGAAATGGTTTTGGCGCGATTTATGGATTCCATCCTGAAAGTATCTACCCGAAGCAGACAGAGAACCGTCGCTCTTCTCGGAGTACGCAAACAAACAGTTAATGACCATATCAAGATCATCGCCGCCCTAAAGGAACACAATCCTCAATTAGCCAGGCAGGCAATGTTGGATCATCTAACTTATGTTGAACGGAAACTTATGCAAGCCACCGAATAACCGCCTTGGCTGGAATGACTAATCGCAATGAGTAAACCAGGTTGAGTATATACAGGTCAAAGGAGTAACCGTTGGACTCTAAAAAGAGGATCGATGATTTGCGGAACCATCGGCTGGAACTGATGCATCCGCAGGAGATCGTCGAAGAGAGAGGACGCTCTCCAGTTGCCTATATCCCTCTGGGTCCGATGGAATGGCACGGTCCGCATTTACCATTTGGCACCGATATGCTGCATGCATATTCGATAGCCTTGGATGCTGTGCGGGAAACCGGAGGAGTTGTCTTACCCCCACTGCCTTTGGGCACAGAGACGCTGATCGGCCCGAAGCGAGAACGCCATCGTGGCTTTAAAGGCACCGAGCGTATTTTCGGGATGGACTTTCCGGGTTTTTCGATACCCAGCCTGTATAACGAGGAAAGTGTATTTGGGGCGATCGTCCAGGACTTGGTGCTGAAATTCAAACGACAAAAGTTTAAGGTGGTGGTGATTGTAAGTGGTCACGGTGGGCAGAATCACTGGATGACGCTGACGCGAATCGCCAGGGAACAAACAGTACCGGGAGATTTCATCGTAATTCACGCTTACGGGCTGCGCGAACAGAGTCGCTATCGTGGCGGGCACGCCGAAAAAGGAGAGACTGCCTTCATGCTGGCTTACTACCCCAATGCGGTGGACCTCGGCGCATTACCTCCTCTACCAGATCCGCTTTACAATATCGAGTTTGGGGTTTTAGATAACCTTACCTGTATGGGCAAACCAACGGAAGATTTCACTGTACGTCCACAGCAAGATCCGCGCAATGCTTCCGCTAATGAAGGGCAAGCGGATCACGATTATGGAGTTAAGTTGTTGGTCGATCTGGTGAGTAAAATACTCAAGGATTTGACCCCTCAGGAATTTCCATGGTTCTAAAAAGGAGATAAAAACATGAATAGCGAACCGAAATTTGAGCCATTTGGCTTCAACAAAACGAAACTCGTGAATGCGATGAAGCAGCAGGGGGTAGATGGAATTTTGCTGTCATCACCAGAAAATATATACTACACTACTCGCTATACGGGATTGCCCAGCAGTGGTAACCCGATTCTATATTCGCTACGGAACATTTTTCCATATTTTGTATACATTAATTCCGAAGGCAAGGTGTCATTAATTTGCTGGGGAGCTTCGACATTTAGCGTGCAATTCGGTGCCGATGAAATCAAGGGCTTTGGTGATTACAAGGAAGCTCTGAGGGTGCTTGAAAACTTTCTGAAAAAAAACATTGGGCCAAATACCACCCTGGGGATCGAGTCTACCTGTCCATATTTCGCTACTCAAATAATCGAAAGCCAGATCCGGCCAGGAAAACTGCTAGTAATCGATAGCATCCTGGCGAAGCTAAGGTTAATCAAGAGTACGCGTGAACTCGAACTTATACAAAAGAGCACCGAGATCATCGAGAAAACCCTCACTGAACTGTATGATGAAATTCACGTAGGCATGTCCCGCCTGGACCTGATGCAGAATGCGAAGTACCGGCTATTCAAGAACGGGGCAACTGGGATCAGCCACCTGACATTCTCTTTTGGCAAGGCGAATCCGGAAATTGCCATTGGTGAAATTTTAGAGAAGAATGCTCTGGTCACATTGGATTTGGGAGGAAATTACTTGGGATATATATCCGACAACCGTCGGTACGCATATTCCGGGAAAGTCCCTCAAGCACTCGTGGAACATTACAACCTGATGGTGGAGGTCGTCGACAGCGTCGGAAAAATGCTGGTTCCGGGGACCTCATATTCGGAAATTTATCAGCATACCCTTGACCTCTATAACCAGCATCAACTTAAAGGCGCGGGATACATCAACCACCTTGGTCACAATATCGGGTTGGCAACCGAGGAAGAGTGGTTAACCAACGATCCTGATTTGAAGGTGGAAGCTGGGATGGCAATCAATATTGAGCTGTATTCCCCGGCACCGACAGGCGCTTACATCGGTGATGAGGAGACATACATCATTGACGAGAAAGGCTCCAGGCGGGTATCACTGCTACCAACAGTAATCCGCTCCATTGAATAGGATTATTGGATTTTCCGATGGGTTTCAGCAACGGGTTGATCAGTGCTATTTCTTACCCAGAAAAGAAAATTATCGACCCATGAGTATATAGTATTGACAGAAGAATTACTTCATGATACATTGGTCTTACCAATACACCGATATTGGTACCTTTTCATTTTTTATTAAAGGGAGCGGGGGGATATTTTGGATGAGGGTAGTTGTTGGCATGAAAAAATGAGGCTGACATGGATGCCTCATCTGCGAATTAGGTCCAATTTCGGCTTACTGGTTGAGTAATTTTTTCAGTGTTTAGGCGATCGACAACTTTAGGAAGTCATTTTCTGTCATTTGTTATCCTTGCTTTAATCCAGAAAGAAAACAGGAGGCACTTATGAAGTGATTTCCACGATCCAGAATCCCCAACTCAATCCCTGATCAACTTTCTGTACTTCCAATATTCTAAGGAGAATTCGATGAAAAGAAATCTAAGTTTACCGCTGGTAGTTTTACTGCTATGTTCCTTGCTTCTGGGTGCCTGTTCACCGAATGCTGCAACCACGGCAGTACCTACAGCTGCGTCTACCTCCGAGACGAATACCCAGCCTACGGACACAGGTCAGCCTGTTGCTGCGAACACACTTGTGCCTACCAGTTGGGTTCCGGTACCGTATTCAGGCGGGGTCAAGATCCAGCTCTTCATGCGTCTGTCAGCACCTGGTGCGATGTGGCCTACCATCGTTGATGGGTTTAATAAGGCTAACGCAGGCAAGATTTATGCCACCCTGACCTACACGGATGACACTACCTATATTACAAAACTTCCAATTGTATTGAGAAGCGATACACCTCCCGATGTGTTTTTCTCCTGGATGGGTGGTCGGGCGAAAATGTTGGTCGCCGCTGGCTATGCCGAACCTTTGGACCGCTACTACACCCAATTTGGTTGGAATACTCTCCTCACTACAGCCGCGATTGGTATAGCAAACAATGATGGCGTAAATGGCCATATATATGAAGCACCTTATTACATGTCAGCTTCAGCTGTATGGTACCGCTCGGATATACTTAAAAAGTATAATCTGAGTGTTCCCACTACCTGGGATGAACTCCAGAATGTGTGCCAGACATTGAAAGACAACAAAATCTATTGTTGGATGATCTCCAACAAAGATGGTTGGGAGGCACAATTCGATTGGACGGGCATCTTCGTACAAAAGTACGGCCTCCAGGCCTACAAAGATCTGATCAATAGAAAGATCCCCTTCACTGATCCGCGCGTCGTGGATGCCTTCCAGGTTCTGAAGGATTTTGCTGACAAATACGCGTATCCGAATCCGAATTCTGTCGCGTTAATGGATGGCAGCATCCCCTTTGCTCAAGGTACGGTAGCATTCTGGTATCAGGGGTCGTGGATGCCTGGTCTTTTTGGATATACCGGTGGTACATTTGAATATGACTTCATGCCATTCCCGACATTTCCCGGAATAACCCCCACGCAGGAATTATGGGCTGAAGAGACATTGATGGTTAACGCGAATAGCACTCATAAGGATGAAGCAGCCCAATTCATCGATTATGTCCTTTCTCAGCCGGTCCAGACGATCATGGCTCAAAACAATCAATTCCCCTCCAATAAAAATGTTGATCTCAGCGTCATGAACAACCCGAGCTTGGTGAAGCTTGGCCAGGTGATGGCCGCGACCGGTGCCGCCACATACGTGCATCCTGACATCGCTCTTAATGATGCCGTCTCTTCGGAATTCCTTAATGACATCCAGGCAGTTCTTGCTGGAGCCATGACACCCGCACAAGCTGGAGCTGCATCTGAAGCAAATGCTGTCAAAGAGGCAGGTCCAGTAGTTCCATGATAATTTGAGGTTCATTTCAAGGACGCACATCCTTATGAGGATGTGCGTCCATATACATTAAATCAATTTCCGCTTTCTAATATGGAGATGATTAATGGCTGCTTTTATTCCTCCTGAGACTGCAGTAAAAACGCGTGAAGAAATCAGTAAGAGCAATTTACGAGGTGCATTGCATTGGCGCTATTTTAGACGGGATTGGTTCAAGTTTGTGTTTGGGATCTTTCTTCCCTTGATTCTGTTCATGATCTTCATTGGTTACCCCATGCTTAATACTATCTACTTGAGCCTATTTGACTGGAATGGGATCACAAAAACGATGAAATTCATCGGATTGCAGAATTACATTCAACTCATCCATGATCCCCACCTTTCCCTTTCCCTTACCAATAACCTCCTTTGGTTTGTTCTCACCCTGATCTTTCCGCTCATGGGTGGGCTTGTATTGGGTGCGATTTTATCCTCTGGACGAATCTATTTCACGAAAGTATTGATGGTGTTGCTTCTCCTACCCATCACCTTTTCAATGGTGACTATCGGAACCATGTTCGGCTTGATCACCAACCCCGTTTTCGGCGCATTAAACCAGGTCTTAGCCTCTATCGGATTGGGGTTCATCCATCCGGATTGGCTTGGACCAAATTTGGCGATCTATACCTTGATCGCGGTTTCCTCCTGGAGCGGGCTGGGAATGACGACCCTCATGTTTAATGCTGCCATGGGCCAGGTTCCGGATGAATTGTACGAAACCGCAAAAATGGAAGGTGCCAGGGCATACCAGACATTCTGGTATGTCACTTTGCCCAGTATCCGGCCCATTATTGGTATTGTCACAGTCCTGGTTGCTATCGGTTCGCTGCGGGCATTTGACCTTGTTTTTGTGATGACCCGTGGCGGACCGTTTAGAAGGACTACCGTCTTGGGTTACATGCTATTTGATGAAGCCTTTACAAAGTATCATTTTGGGTACGGCGCAGCTATCGGTACTGTTATTTTACTTTTTGCCGCAGTACTCATGTACTTCTACATACGCCAAAACGTTCTCACTGCTAACAATTGAATTCAGGAACGAGAACTTTCTAACGGAATTACTGGAAGGGAAAAATGGATAATATTGCAACCAATAAAACAGATCGCAACCCGTCCAAAGAAAGAGAAATCTCAAAGACACCATACCTGGCCAGGATCATTAGACGTTATAAACTGGATAAGATCCTATTCACGGTGATCGCTTTCGCGTTGATTTTAATTTATGAATACCCAGTCATATTGACAATCATGAATGCCTTTAAAACGAACGCAGGCGTCATGTTAGGCCCACTTTCTCTCCCCATTCCACCCACATTACAGGCCTTCATTGCCTCGTGGAACTCCTTGGATTTCCCACTATTAATGCGTAATACCGCCTTTCTGGCGATTGTGGGTACACTTCTGGCGATTGCCCTATCCGCAGTTCCTGCCTATGTCCTAAGCCGCTTCCGTTTGCCTGGAGGTGAATTATTCTTTGTCATATTGCTCACCGGGATGGTGCTGCCCCAACAGGCGATCATTGTACCGCTGTATGCTGTTATGCAAAGGTTAGGATTACTGAATTCATTATGGGGGTTGGCAATCGTGCATGGCGTGTATGGAATGAGTTTTACTCTTCTATTTTTAAGAGGTTTCATGGCTAGTATTCCCACTGAACTGGAAGATGCGGCCCGGATTGACGGCGCCAATGACTTCCAGGTTCTCCGTTATATTCTCATCCCCCTCACTGCGCCTGGTATTGCTATTGCCGCATCCTTGAATATCATTTCAATTTGGAACGAGCTGTTTTTTGCGCTGATCTTCTTGACTGACCCGAATAAATTCCCCGTGACCATGGGGCTTCAGCTAATGACGACTTCCATTCAGTTTATGTCCTGGAACTTGCCTGCCGCATCGATCATCATCACCCAAATTCCCACCATACTTCTTTATACAATAGCCTATCGCTTTATTCAAAGAGGCTTGACCGCAGGTGGCGTTAAAGGGTAGCGGTTAACCAGGATTACACCCGTTCAGAAAAGAAACATTTTGAACAGCACAATTGGATTGAATCCAGATGAAGTTCTTGATAAGCGCCTGCGGTCTCAGACGCTTGCCACAATGGGAGATTGAAAATGAGCTCTCAATCAGAAACAAAACAGAACAATAAGGTTCGTTATGAACTATTACGCCCTCAGCAGATCATTGCTGCACGTGATAAAGTACCGGTTGCTTACATTCCCATCGGCCCCATGGAATGGCATGGTCTGCATCTGCCGTTAGGGGTAGATATGTTACATGCTTACACCCTAGCGCTGGCGACTGCCCGCGAAATTGGCGGTGTTGTTTTACCGCCATTACCATTGGGTAGTGAGAGTTTCTTAGAGCCAGATCGAGTTCACGACCGAGGGTTTACAAACAATGAACGGATTGAAGGGATGGATTTCCCCGGCCTATTGTTACCCAGCCTGTATATCAAGGAAAACGCCATTGGCGTTATTGTACGTGATATCGTCAACAGGTTAAAAACCCAGGGGTTCCGGGTCATTGCTATCGTAAATGGGCATGGTGCCCAATATCATCTCCTGAGTTTGATTCGTATCGCAGTGGAGGAAACCGAACCTGGAAAAGTGGTCGTGCTACATACACTCGCCTTTGATATTGGCCCCGGCAAAGGCGGTCATGCTGAACGCTTCGAGACCGGGTTTATGCAGGCTTATTTTCCAGATACTGTGGATTTGCAGGCTTTACCTCCCTTGCCTACCCCGTTAAAAAACACGGAGGTCGGCATACTCGATGGACCCACATGCGATAAAAAACCGACACCAGATTACACTGTCCGCCTTGAGCAGGACCCGAGAGTTGCCAAAGTGGAGGAAGGTAATGAGGATGTCGTCACAGGTGTAAAACGGATCAGCAAGCAAGTACTTGAGGCGCTTGAAACCTGGTCTGATCCAAAGGCTTCAGCTTGGACCGCAACAAGGATTTTGGGATATGATTTTCCGGCCAGGAGGCCTTAGGGATTTTAAGTGCCCCTTATATCAGGTTGTGCTTCATTTATTTAAGGATCTTTGTGCTATATAGATCCATGACTGAGGTGATCATGCCCAAGCTAATTGATGAAATTCGAGAATATGGTGTTGTACCCGTGGTGAAGATCGAGGATGCCAGGCAGGCACTGAGTCTGGGGAAAGCACTTATGGAAGGCGGTCTGCCATGTGCGGAGATAACCTTCCGTACCGCGGCTGCGGCGGACGCTATTTCCATAATTGCCTCCGAAATTCCGGATTTACGCGTTGGAGCAGGCACAGTCCTGACAGTCGAGCAAGCCAAGCGGGCGGTCTCATCCGGTGCACATTTTATTGTTTCGCCTGGTTTTGACCCAAAAGTGGTTGATTGGTGCCTTGAGAATGACATTCTCGTTACTCCTGGGGTAGCCACACCTACAGAAATCAACATGGGACTTGAGCGGGGCTTGAATATTCTAAAATTCTTCCCAGCTGATGTCCTTGGAGGTCCGGCGGCATTAAAGGCTTTAGGTGCTGCTTATGTAGATGTCAAATTCATCCCGACTGGGGGTGTCTCAGCAAGTAACCTTGCCGATTATCTGAGTCTGCCGATGGTCCACGCTTGTGGCGGTAGTTGGATGGTTAAAGCTGAGTTGATCAAGGCAGGTGATTTTGGCAAGATTACAGATCTCGTAAAACAAGCTTGTGGCATCGTTCGACAAATAAGGGCAAAAGGTGCGCAGGAATGACGAACCGCGTTGTCACTTTTGGTGAAATTATGCTTCGTTTAAAGTCCCCGGGGGTGGAGCGTTTTTTTCAATCCCCTTTATTGGAAGCAACTTTTGGCGGAGGCGAGGCCAATGTTGCAATTTCCCTGGCAAACTTTGGGATCGAAACGGCACTAATAACAGCTCTTCCCCAAAACCCGATAGCCGAGGCTTGTGTTACCTACCTGAAAAGTTTCGGGGTGGATACATCTCAGATCAAACGGTCAGGGGAACGGATGGGGATTTATTTCCTGGAAAGTGGCGCTAACCAGCGACCTTCAATCGTAGTTTATGATCGGGCTAACTCTGCGATTGCAAAGATGCAACCTGGTGATTTTAATTGGGAACAAATCTTTAAAGGAGCCTCGTGGTTCCACATCACTGGCATTACACCAGCACTCAGCCAGAATGCGGCAAATATTTCTCTTCAGGCAGTAAAAATAGCCAAAGAAAAGGGGCTGAATGTATCCTGTGATTATAATTACCGTAGCAAATTGTGGAAATATGGAAAATCAGCTCCAGAAGTCATGACTGACATCTTGAAGTATGTTGATGTTGGAATTGCCAACGAGGAAGATGTTCAACGATCTTTAGGTATCCAGGTGGACTCAGGTGAATGGGAAAAGACAATAAAAAGCGGAGAACTTGAATCAAATAAATATAAGGTTTTGTGTGAAAAGGTGATGGAAAAATTTCCCAACCTGAAGATCCAAACGATCACATTACGAGAAAGCTATAGTGCCAGCTACAATGGCTGGTCGGCTTGCTTGTTTAATGGAAAGAGTTTCTTCCTAAGCACCCGATATGAAATAACTGATATCGTTGACCGCGTTGGCGGTGGGGATGCATTTGCTGCGGGATTGGTTTATGGTCTCTTGCAAGGAATGCAAGAAGAAGAGGCATTGAACTTTGGCGTCGCTGCCTCTTGTTTGAAGCACTCCATTTTAGGCGATGTAAATTTAACATCAGTTAAAGAAGTCAAGCAGCTCATCAAGGAAGGTGGTTCAGGGAGGGTGCAGCGATAGGTGGGTACGGAATAATATACTAAAATTATTAGAAGCTCCATCGCGTTAGCCCTCTTTTCCTTATCTCTCTCTCTAATCCCCAAAATTTATAAGATAGATAAAAAAGGAAGTATTATGCAGATCGGTGTAATTTTCCCGCAGTATGAATTTGGAAGCGATCCCTTGGCAATTCGCGAATATGCACTTGCAGTTGAGGATTTAGGCTACTCTCACATCTCTGCCTATGAACATATTCTTGGGGTAAACCCGGAGCGGCCCGGCGGCTGGGATCGCCCGTATACATATAGAACAACCTTCTTTGAGCCATTCACATTATTTAGCTTTATGGCAGGAGCGACCAGAAATATCGGCTACTTAACTCGTGTTGTAATACTTCCTCAACGACAGACAACCCTTGTTGCAAAACAGGCTGCCTGCCTGGATATTTTTTGCCATGGCAAGCTTCGGTTGGGTGTCGGTTTAGGGTGGAACGAAGCCGAGTATATTGCCCAAGGGGAGAAATTTGAGAACAGGGCAAAAAGGATAGATGAGCAAATTGAGGTATTAAGAATGCTGTGGACTCAACCTTTGGTTGATTTTGAAGGGAAGTGGCATAGAATACCGGACGGTGGCATCAATCCATTACCAAAACAGAAGACAATTCCAATCTGGATCGGAGGCCATTCTGAAGCGACCTTGCGACGGGTTGCGAAGTCCGGCGACGGCTGGCTGCCAAACGATCTGTCGCTAAAGGAAACTATAGCAGCGATGGATAGGTTGGAACAATACATTTTGAAGGCTGGAAGAACCCGGGCAGAAGTTGGCGTCGATGCTCGTTTAAGTTATCGGGATGGTTATCCCGATCAATGGGAAGGTGAAATTGAGAAATGGCGCCAGGGGGGGGCGACACATCTTTCGCTGGATACAATGGGGTGCGGTCTGCATTCACCAAGCGAACATATTAAGGCATTGAGAAATTTTGCAGAAAAGGTTAATTTGACTGCTTTAGTCGGCTAAACTGATCCAGTAATCGGATGTAATTAATAATCTAGTAGAGAGGATAATATGGACCCCCTGATCATCATCGCTACTCCAAATGTTTGCTGGCTCGATCCGGATGTCGATTACCCAAAGGTACCGGAGGCTATCGCTGAAGAAGCCCACCTGTGTTATGAGAATGGCGCGACCATCCTTCATACTCATGCTGAAGGAAATTGGAAAGATACTATTGCGGCCGTGCGAGCCCGGTCCCCGATTATTGTCCAATGCGGCATGTCCAGCCAACCCATCTCCGACCGGATGGATATCTACACAAAAAAGGGGGATATGATTTCCATCATTCTGAATCACCACGATGAGGCTTTTGTAGGGGCAGATTTCAACGTGTTGCATTCCAAAGAGGAATTAATCGAATATGTCAAACTATGCAAGCAATATGGTGTCATCCCGGAGTGGGAAGTCTGGCATGCCGGGTCGATCTGGAACCTGAATTACCTGATCGGGAAAAAACTACTCATCCCCCCCTACGTAACCACACTGTTCTTTGGCTGGCCGGGGGGTGCGTGGAGCCCACCCACGGTGGAGGAGTATTTCTACCGCCGGAAGTTAATGCCGCAGGGCTGCGCCTGCAATGTTAGCATCATGGATAAAAACCAACGTGACATTCTCACTGCCGCCATAATCAATGGAGACCACGTACGGGTGGGGACGGAGGACTATCCTTACGACCATAGCGGGAAACTTGTCACTACCCACGAACTGGTCCAGGAAACCGCCGAAATGGCACGCGCCCTTGGTCGCCCCCTGGCTACCATCCAGCAGGCGCGTCAAATGATTGGATTGGAAAACCGTTAAAAAGGCGGATTCCAAGTAGCACCAATGTATAACTATTTGCTCACCTGCCCACATAATATAGGGGTAGGATAAAGAGAAAAGAGGAAAAATGGCTGACAAGAAAGTCGTTGTCATCACAGGCGCGGCGCGCGGCATCGGCGCGGCCTGCATGCGGGTCTTTATGAAACACGATTATTCTGTGATCGGACTGGACCTCTTGCCTGAGGGCCAGGCCTTCGCGGAAGAGATCCGGAAAGAGGCCGGTGAAGCCCTTTTTTTGAAATGCGATGTATCCAATGAAGAACAAGTCGCGGCTTCCGTTAAACAAGCCGGGGCAATTAAAGGCCACATCGACGTGCTGGTCAACAATGCCGGCATTGTCCTTGTCAAGCCCTTCGATCAGATCACTTGGGACGAGTTCCGGCGCACGACAGAGGTCAATCTGGGTGGTCATTTCCTTCTGTGCAAGTATGTAATACCCTACATGAAGAAGCAGAAGAATGGTGTGATTGTCAACATGGGCTCAGTTTCCGGGCACGTGGGGCAGACAGACCACGTAATGTATGGGGCCACCAAGGGGGCCATCATCGCGATGACGCGTGCACTTGCCTGGGAACTGGCGCCGTATAACATCCGGGTAAACTCGATCAGCCCCGGTTCGGTTGACACTCCCATGCTGCGCGGTGACATCGATCTGGAGTCGAAACGCACTGGCATCCCATTCGAGGCGGTTAAGAAGGAACGCGAAGCCGAACAGGCCTTCAAACGCTGGGCAGACCCAGCCGAAATCGCTGAGCCGATCTATTTCCTGGCCAGCCAGGGTGCCTCCTTCGTCACCGGTGCGGATTGGCTGGTGGACTGTGGCTGGGTGGCAAAGTAAGGAACGGATACCTTTTGGTCAAAGAAGTTACAGAATGCGTTGGCGTCTACGTTCTTCGAAATTTGGTCTGCGAAAGAATCTCCGCTATAGGCACTTGACTTGGACACAAGGCGACACGGCCCGCCCTGGCTCCTCGCCAAAATTCATTATCATAACTAAATTCAAAAAGGAGCGACTATGAAAAAGTAAAGAATCTCCGCTACAGGCACTTGACTTGGATACAAGGCGACACGGTCTGACCCGGTTGTCGACAAAATTCATTATCATAGCTAAATTCAGAAAGGAGCAATTGTGAAAAAGTTGGGAGTTGGTTTTGTAGGACTTGGGATGCCTTCTTACGGTCATGAGAAAGGTTTTTCTGAGCTGCCGGATGCTTGCCAGATCGTGGCGATGTGCGACCTCAAGGAAGATGTAGTGATGCGCCGGGCCAAGAAAGCGAATGCCAAACCCTACCTGCGCTACTTGGACCTGCTGGATGACCCGGCGGTGGACGTGGTGGATGTCACCACGCAGCACGAATCACACTTCGAGATTGCCAAGGCTGCCATCGAACGTGGCAAGCAAGTGTTCGTGGAGAAACCCATTTGTGTGAATTCTGAATTGGGGTTCGAATTGGTAAGATTAGCAAAACAGCACGGGGTAACCCTGAGTGTATCGGAGAACACTCCCTTTGTGCCCGCCTACATTGCTGCGGAGAAGATCCTCAAAGAGCAAACTCTTGGAGAGATATATTTTGTGCGCACGATGATCGCCGGAGAATCCTTTGGCGATCTGGCAAATCCGACTCACTGGCTGGGGACGCTGCCGTATGGGGGGGTCATCCTGGATGCATCTAACCACAGCTGGTATTTGTATAAGTGGCTATTTGGTGGAGTAAGAGATGCGCTCGGGTTTGCATCGCGGTTTACCTACACCAAACCGGCGGAAGAGAACGCTCTGATCATCGGGAACATGGCAAATGGAGGGGAATACGAGCTTTTCACTACGGTGGTGGGCGCCATCCCCTGGATGGAACGGGCGGAGATCTACGGCAGCAAAGGCGCAATCATCATCGACATGCTCGCAAATCCGGTCATGAAAATCTATATGGGTTCCATGGATATCAAAGGTGAAGTAGTGGAGGGAGTAGAGTATGATAACCCGGGTTGGAAGTATCGTTCGATGATTGATGAGGCCAAGGATTTCATCAACGCTCTTGTTGATAAACGCCCTCCCAAAGTGGATCCTATGGATGCAGTGTTTTGTGTGCAGTGCGTGGAAGCGGCTGAGAAATCCATAAAGACTCAACAAAGGATCAAATTGTAAAGAGTGAATTTAATTTATTGCGCAGTTTGCCTATCTTGACTTTTAAACCTCGGATGTTCATTCGTAAGAGCTTCAACCCTGAAAGAATTTCAGGGTTGAAGCTCTCCAAGTTGTTTTTCAAATAAGTAATTCAGCCGATTCTTTCTTCCAAATTTCCATGCCTGCATGAAGCTGGCGCCAGGCAGGGGCGATACACATTTCGCTGGATGCAATGGGGTGCGGTCTGCATTCACCAACTTGCTCTGTAAGTACGTTCTTCCTGTGATGAAACAGCAAAAAAGGGGGTCAATCGTTAACATGGGATCTGTTTCTGGCCATGTAGGTCAAACAGACCATGTCATGTACGGCGCCACAAAAGGAGCCATCATCGCTATGACACGCGCGCTTGCCTGGGAGCTGGCACCTTATAATATTCGCGTGAACTCAATCTCCCCGGGTTCTGTCGACACTCCCATGTTACGTGGAGATATTACCCTTGAAGCAAATCGCACCGGGATGGCATTTGCGGAGGTCAAGAAGTTGAGAGAGGCTGAGCAGGCTTTCAATTGTTGGGCTGATCCTTCTGAAATCGCAGAACCCATCTACTTTTTGGCGAGCGATTCGGCTTCGTTTATCACTGGCACCGATCTATTAGTCGATTGCGGTTGGGTGGCCAAATGATTTGCTAAAGAAGGATAGGCGATAGCGTACCGCAGCTTTTTCTTAAGATTCTATCAAAACCAGCGATGCGGAAGTGTAAACTTCATCGCTGGTTTTATTTTAAATCTTGAATTTCAAAACTATTGCTAGCAGGCCCAGCTTATGCTGTAAGTCCATACCATGACACGAACCAGCGACAAGAGCCATTTTTTCCGAGTATCTTGGCTTCCCTTTTTTACCCCTTAAATTTGATTTTGAATCCTTCGAAAAATGCAAGATGTGGAATTTTGACAGGGAGAACCCACCCTTGTCGCATTATGAAAATAATCTTCCTGAATTTAGGCGATTTTATCCTCGAATGAAGGAACTCCCCTTACGGCTCGATAAGCAGCGAATTGCAAGGCAATCGCCAAAGCATACGCGGCCACTGAACTCCAATAAGGAACAGACAGGGCAAAACCAAAAGCCCAGCCAGCCCACAAGGGGCCAATGACTTGCCCGAAATTTGTAAATGAGCCTTGTAAACCCATGGTCAACCCTTGCCCCAGGCGGGTCCGGCGGGAGAGCGCAACCAAGATGGCAGGGCGTGACAAAGCCATGCTGGCACCAATAACCACGACCCATACGTACAATACAAACAAACTGGGCGCGTAGACCAGACCGATAAAGCCAACCACCCCCAGTAATAAAGAGCTGATTACCAGGAAGTCTTCTCCCAACCACTTTAAGGCCCGGCTTACAATAAAAACCTGTAACAACACTGAAATTCCCCCCATCAAGGTATAGACAATGGCAGTATCACTGGTAACAGCATTAAATTTCTCGATCATAAAATAACCCAGGATACTGTACATTGTGATACTACCGAAGCTGGTCAGCATGGTTACCCACAGAAGTGTCGAATCCCTTCCAAACATCGCTGACCAGGTCGCACGTGGGTCCTGGTTCCTGTTTTCTTTTATTAGGGATGTCTGAATTCTTAAGGCGGGCAACAACACTGCCCCCAAAATACCCGTAACCAGGATAAGGGAGCCTCCAATCGCAAATGCGGCTCGGATACCAAAAATAGAAAATAGGCTGCCTAGAGCCGGGCCAAGCAAAAAACCAAGGTTTGAAGCTGCCGACATGTTTGCCATGCCATCGGCCCTCTTCTCGGCCGAGGTCAGGTCAGCCACATAGGCTTGGGCACTGGGAAAAGCGGATGCAGACAACAACCCACCAATCACGCGTGCGAGCATTAGAACCTGGAGGTTCGACGACCAGAGCAGCAAATAATAGGATAGGGCATAACCCACCAAGCCGGCGATTAATACCGGTTTACGCCCCACCCGGTCTGACAAACGCCCCCAAAATGGAGCGGCAATCACCTGGGCCAATGAAAACAGGGCAATCATGAATCCTAGGTCAAAGGCATTTGCGCCCATTTCTTTGGCAAAGAACGGAAATAAAGGCGTAATGATGCCAACCCCTGCTACCACCAGGAACATGGAGAGATATAAAACAAATAGGGCAGCTTTATTTTTGGGATTCTTTTCGGCTGTCTCAGAAACCATCCTCAAGACCTCGCGATCCATCTAAGAGGGATTAATTACCACTTTAATAGAGCCTGAGGAGAGGTGATTATCGGCGACGGCGAATGCCTCTCCAATGCGTTCAAGCGGGAAATGGTGGGTGATCAATCGTTCAGGCTTGATCTTGCCCTGTGCCATCAAGTCCAGGGCGATCTCGTATTCCGTACGCTCGCCTCGTCTTCCATGTGAATAGAACCAGGTTACAGTTAGCTCGCGCATCAAAGCAGTGATGGTATCAATGGATTGTGAACGGGTATGTACTCCCTCCACGCCCACCGATCCTCCCTGGCAAGCCAATTTCATGGCCAGGGCTAAAGTCTGTTCTGTTCCGCCGACACATTCATAGACCACATCTGCCCCGCGCTTGTTTGACCAAACCTTGACGGCGTATGAAACATTTTGGTCGGCTGAAGAAATTGGAACAGCATTTACCAGGCCAGCCACAGTTTCAACAGCCGCTTTTCGCCGGCCGATCATGGCCACCGAGCTGGCGCCAGACAGGTAAGACAGTTCAGCGAAGGCGATTGCCATGGCGCCTGTCCCGATCACCGCCACTCGATCTCCCGGCTTTACCGGTAAGCGGGTAAGACCGTGCACAGCACAGCCATATACATCCAGCAAAGCTCCGGCGTCATCCGAAACATTTTCAGGTAAGGGAGAACAGTTCTCTTCTGCAACGGTGGTATATTCTGCGAATCCTCCCGGACGCTGTTCGCCAATTGTCTTAGCAGTAAGACAAAGGTAACTCATGCCCGAACGGCAGCGGTAACAATGGCCGCAGCCCACCAGTGGATTGATACCGACGCGCATGTTGGGCTTCAATCTATCGCCTACCCCTTCGCCCAGCCCTGCAATCACGCCAACCAGTTCATGGCCCAGGATCCTGGCTTTCATGCCGGTTTGAGTCCCGAATTCTCCTCGGTACTCGTGTAAATCGCTGCCGCAGATCCCGGTGGCAGTCACCCGCACCAAAACTTCACCCGCCGCAGGGACAGGATCAGGAACATCTTCTACTCGAAAATCCTTACCGCCATAGTAATTTCCAGCTTTCATACCAGCCTCCTTTTTATTTGGGGCATAGAATACGGGATAGGCAGAAGCCAGTGCGACCGCCCATCCCGTAAAATGCTTTTGTATCGTTGAAGATTGCCAGGTTGAGCCAACC
>Ga0209777_10002024_pt1 | contig 27664 bp, 28 predicted proteins | sample FrelakmetHBP12HB_FD_187147 | JGI IMG/M metagenome (GOLD analysis project Ga0209777, IMG submission 187147) | Freshwater lake sediment microbial communities from the University of Notre Dame, USA, for methane emissions studies -HBP12 HB (SPAdes)... | ecosystem: Environmental > Aquatic >...
GATCTATGCGGTCCTTGAGGGGTCCCGGATGGGAGTGGCAATTGCCACCGGGCGGAAACTGAAGAAGGTCAACCGTTTCCTGGCAGAACTCCTTGGCTATGCTCCCGAAGCGATACCATCGCTGGAACTTCCCGACCTTTTCCGGTCACCGGACGAGTACCGTGAATTTTCACGCACCATGTCACGGGATAAAAATGAGGCCGGGTGGCATTGTTCCCGCCAGACGCTCGTGACAAAAGACGGTCCGGGGGTTCTCTGCACCATCATGGTACGGAGGCTGGACGGGTTCGACCCTTTGAAAGGGCATCTCATGATTGTTGAGAAAACACCGGATACGGGACCGTTATCCCGGGAATTCCGGCAGGTGATGACCGGAGAAAAGGTAAATTCCGGTTCATTCGAAGAAATTATTGCCGGAGTACCGGGAATGGTCATTACCGCGGACCATGAGGGGACCATCACCCATGCCAATGCCACGGCACTCGGGGTCTTTGGTTACCCGCCGTCAGAGATGACCGGGAAGAACCTGGTGGGGACTATCGTACCGGAACAGTCACGGTATGCAAACCAGATGATCACGATGATCAATGATCCGGTGTTCTGCCGGGACGGGTATGCCATCCACGCCTTTGAAAACACGAAGAAAACCGGGGAGAAACTATGGGTTGCCTGGAAGATCCTCGCCCTGCGGGATACCAGCGACAGGATTTCGGGGATACTCCTCCTCGGGGAGGATATCACCGAGCATTCCGCGGGGACGCCAGGCAGGATCCGGGCAGACCCCTGGAAGTACCAGCTTCTTGCCGGCACCCGGGTAAACGAGACCGTCTTTGATGCCATATTCCACCTCTGCGTGGAGATATCCCGGGAAGGCAGGGAAGGGCATGTGGTCGGCACCTCATTTGTTATCGGGGACACCCACAAGGTGATGGAACATTCACGGCCCTGCACCATCAATTCATTTGAGGGCCAGTCCGGGGAAAAACGCCAGATCACCAGCCCGGAGAATGCCGAGGTGATCAAGGGGCTGGCCCAGATGGACGGCGCATTTGTCATCCGCGAGGACGGCTACATCGAGGCGTCGGGACGGCATTTTATCATTGACAACCTTCCGTTGAAAATACCCGACGGGTATGGGACACGGCACTCTTCTGTCGCCGGGATAACCCAGATGACCGGTGCAATCGGTTTTGTCGTCTCGACCACCGGGGGAAAGATATCCATTATGAAAAACGGTGAGATCAAAAAGACGTTTGTTGTGTAGGGGAGGTCAGCTACTTTGCCCCGGTATCTGCTTCCCACAAACCGAACATATTGCCCTCGGTGTCCCGGTAGGTGGCAAGGAATCCCATCTGAGCACGGCCATCTTATTCATGAGTATGCTGCCGCCCAGAGTTTTTACCTGCTGAAGGGAAGCATCGATAGATTTCACCCCGAAGTAATTCACGATATGCTGCGTGAGGTCCATCCGTTTCCCCATCCCTCCCCCGATTCCGGGAGCACCCTCCAGGTCCGTTGTAGTAATTAAGTTGTACTCCTTCTCCGGGTAGGATTCGAATTTCCAGCCGAGCAGCACCGAATAGAATTTCTTCACCCTCTCAATATTCTCTGCGGGTACATCAAAATGGACAATCGTCGACATCAGTTCGTCACCACCTCCTGATAGGGGAGAAGGAATACATAACATTTACCCACCGGGAGTTGCCCGGTACGCCCCGTACGAGTCAAAATCCCTTTGAATACCTCTGCAAGGGAAAAGGGAGTTTTCTCTCTCATCCCCGGATTATCTCATCACCGGCGATACCTCCCCGTGAATCTCTGTGCAAAATCAGAAGAATTTCCCCCTTTTTGCAGGGCAGGTGCCTGACGATCAAAAACGAAGTTTTCACCGTATTCTCTTAACACCGGGGAGAATACGCATACCGTGAGCAGGAGAATATGCACGGCAGATCGGGAGTGCCAGTACGACGACGGATTTGCCTGAGGCCGCTAATATCAGCCACCAGAATAAAAAAATATCCTCGTGTCTGGTTATATTTTTCCCACTAACTCATCCGGTATGTCGGGTACCGTGTTATCCGGGGTCTCAGGTTCTGACGGGGGCGTTGTCTCCACTTTCCACCACAGGGCGGCTATTGAGAAACCGATAAAGATAACCAGGAGAACAGAACTCCAAAGGTTCTCTGCTATTCGCAGATTGATGGGAATGGACATCCCCAGGGAATCGTTTATCACTCCAATAATGAGCGTTGCGATGAGGAAAAGGATACCTCCGATAATACCCCCGAGAAGTATTGCGGCTGCGATCCTCAGCCACGTTGGTTTTGACATTTTTTCATCCATGAACTCCCATTATACCCCGTTCATATTTAGTAATTGGCATCGAGGGAGGACCAACGCGGTCCGGTCCCTGAAATAACCATGGCATCCGGGAACCGGAAGACCCGGTCACCCTGCCTGAGGCATTTTTACCTATTCCCTTCGAGCGTCGGGATGCGGCGGGTGAGTTCTGCCCAGTCACTGCCGGTAGCCTTCCTGATAAGTTCCTTTACTCCGGCGAATGCGGGGGCAGGCAGTACCATCTGCCAGATACGGGTCATGTTCTCACGGTCGTCATTGCCGATCAAGGGGAAGAGCCACGCCACCAGGTCCGCGAACCGCTCCCGGGGAATTGTGCCGGCCATGACACTAACCGCCTTCCCCTGCTCGGGCAGGGAGATCCGTTCCCGGAAGATCCGGTAGAGGTGGGTATCTTCCTTATTCAGGTGGATATTCATATGAAAACGGAATGCAGCCGTGGCCCGGGCAGTTTTCAGGGGGTCGCGGGCAGTGTACGAACTGTTCAGTTCGTCAAATGCCGCGTCCAGGCCACGGTGATCTTTCACATATGCTTCAGCGACCAGGGGGGCGACCGTCTCGAGTGCAGGGAAGATAGCCAGCTCCTCTCCATGGGCATGCCAGACCAGGACTTCGTTGAAGAACCGGAAACGTTCGATGGTGGCATTGAGGCCTTCCCTGCCCTGTGCTGCGTTCAACGCGGCGGTATCGATCCGCTCCAGATCATTCCTGAATGCATTATGAATCGCCCGTACTGCATCAACCGGTTCTGTCATATGATCTCACCATTCCCGCCCGTGTTTTTATACGTATCCCCGAATTTCAGATTATGAGAGGAAAGTCCTGCATGCAAATCCCGGATTGTATCATCCATTCCCGGTGTACATACCACCCTTACCCGGGAATGTAGTGGCATCTCATCCCTGTTCAGACCTGCTGCAGGTTGTTCAGATATACTAACCAGGAAATTGCAGTTTTCAGGGCTGGAGTTACGGGATGTAAAGGAAGAAGGGGGTTTTGAGGGAAAAACAAAAGTCAGTGATATCCATATTTCTTATGAGCCTGTTCGATGGGCAGGATCTCCTGGACAATCACCCGTTTTCCCTCTTTATCGATATCGTAAAACACGGTATAACTCCGGGAAATGTGAAGCCGGTATATGATAACCCCGCCTTTTAAGACCAGTTTTTCTTTATCCCCCTGACTTCCCGGGAACGGGTCTTCTTCAAGCCGTTTCAGGGCAGTTTTGATTATCCGGCGTGTCTTTTCCGGCAGGCGATTGATCTCATCGGATAATTCATGCCAGAGTACCAGGGAAAATGTCAATCCTTAATCTCCGAGAGTGAAACAAAATCCTCTTTCTTCCGGCAGCTCCACCTCCCGACATCTTCCTCCAACCGGCGCTTCTTCCGGTCCTCGATCATCTCAGCCAGAAGGTCCGTATAGGTCTGGCCTGCCGAACGCATCTCGGCAAGGTCCTTCCACACCGGTTCAGTTACGGGTATACGCTTTACCGCTGACATATTCAAATTGTAAGCATTGTAAGTATGAATACTTTTGGACGGGTAATAACACGGGTTTTGCTATATTTTTCCGGGAATTCGGTTGTAATGGGGAGTATGAGTACGTTCAAAGAGCTGATGCCAGAGCCTATTATCAAAATGTTCCGGGGGATCCGGGCAGGCACATAAGGTGCCGGGACACTTTCACCCGCCCTGCCTTTGCATTATCTGGACCGGCCAAAGATATGTGCATCATGCGATGCGATTAGGACAGGGATAATCTCCAGGTCCTCTATGGACGATGCACCAGGATCAATAGACCATGGATACCACACGTTATGAATTTGAAGATATCAGAAGCGTCGATGATTTGGAGATGGTATCAGAGGCAACTGTCTGGCAGAATTTTGAACGGTTAGCGGCGTTTATTTTTGAAAAAAATGATTTCAGGGTTACGGTCAACACCGTAAAAACCTGGAATAAAAAACGAAGGCAGTATGATGTTATCTCTAAAAAGAGCAACAAGACATTCCTGGTGGAATGTAAAAAATGGGCAGGCAGCCGTTACCGGTTATCTGCATTAAAAAAAGCTATTGAACAACATAAAGAAAGAACAACGTTTTATGAAAGTATCACGAATGAGGATGCGATTCCTCTGGTAGTTACCCTCATTGAAGAGGAAATACACGTGTATGAAGGAGTACCGATAGTGCCTATCCTAAAGCTCAACTCCTTTATTCACGAATCAGATGACTATGCACCGGGAAGCTCTTTTTACGATTATGAAGATATTCTGCTTTTAGCTGATGATATGCCACTGGAGTCCGATGAATTTTCCGGAGAAGGTGAAGGAGAATCATGAGAAATTCATGCATGAAAATCATATATTGTAGGGAAAATCCCGAGCAAACGTGGTTGGATGATACGATTCAAAAAGGCTCCCGGTTATCCTCTCCACATTATCCTTCATGGTTTCCCAGCTAATTCTGGTAAGGCAGAGTTACCCGCGTTTATGGTGGTTCCCTCAGTGTGCCCGGGATACGCTTGTAATGCCGGAGCGGCAGTCCAGTCCCCCGGGGGCCTGAAGATTCCGGGGGAATGCCCGTCAATTCCATCACGACACCGGGGATATTATAAATAACAATCCGATCTAATGCATAATATTCCATGAACCCGTCGTCAGATGTGACCGGATATGGAGATACCCTGAAGTTCCCCTGGTCACACACCGATCTCGTCAGGTCCTGGGTAATTATTTCGTTTATCGTTTCTATTATCGGGATCGCTTATATCTCGATGTCCATGGGTTATGGAACTCTTGTACCTCAGCTCTTCTACTTCCCTATCCTGTATACTGCGTACTTCTATCCGGACCGTGGCCTGTACGTTGCCTGCAGCTGCGGCGTTGCCTACTCGTTTGTTGCGGCATTTTTTATTGTCCCGGAACTATCGGCAGTAGCAGGGATTATCGTCCAGGTACTGCTCTTTGTCGGGATTGCCGCAGGATCCTTGCTGGTTTTGAAAAAGAGGGAGATCGTATCCCCGGTGCAACCGGAAGATGATATAAAAACCGTCCAGGCTATGATAGATACGGGAGAAACCGATCGCATTGAATTCAAAAACCAGTCCCTGTGGAGTACCGGTCTCTCCATGGAGGAGATCCTTGCCAGCGAGTCGGCCGAAATAAGGAAATACCGTAATAACGCTTCTAAATTTATTATCGCACGTTCGATAGCCGGTTTCCTGAATACTGACGGGGGAGACCTCATTATCGGTGTCCAGGAGGACAGGATTAATAACATGAGCCGGATCACCGGGATCGGGGATGACTATCACAAATTACATGAAAAAGACCGGAATACTGACGGGTACCGGAGGATGATTGTTGACTCCGTAGTCCGGAAATATCTTCCTGAGGTGTTTGATACTGTAAGCAGATTTGTTCATATTTCATTTCCCTTTCTTTCGGGTAAGACACTCTGTCATATCCATATCATGCCGTCAGATAAGCCGGTGTTTGTCATATCCGGAAGTGAAGAACTTTTCTTCATCCGGGTTGACGCATCAACGAGACCCATCACCGGAAAAACCCTGACCAACTATATCCTTACCCGTTTTGCCTCTTCCTGATTACACGATCACCGGTCGCGGGGGCTCCTATCGGGGTGTGGCAGTTCGTTGAGTCGCTCGTGGACGGTTCGCACCGGGTTTCGCCGAAGTACATAAAGAAGTCTTTGACCGGGGGGTCGGATGTAGAGGGAGTTTAGTGGGGAGATGAATCATGAAACAGTTCAGGCATATTCCCGGAGCAGCGCTTTTACCCCGGCTGCAAGAGGTGCGAGATCGTGCCGGCTCGTCTCCCATATGATTGTTGGACTTATCTGGAAATACCCGTGCACCATCTTGTCCCGCATTCCCGCAAACTCTTTCCAGGGAACACCCGGGTGCCGATCGATAATCTCTGGCGGGATTTTCTTGATCGCTTCCCCGATCACCACAAAATTGAGAATGATCGCTTCGCGTGTTTTCCGATCACCGAGCAGTTGCTCGTACGTCATGCCTTTTGTATAGGATTGTATTGCAGAGATTGCATCATCGATATCCGTGAGCTATAGAGTTTCACCTCCCGTTTAGACATAGATGACCTCGGAGAGCACATCCTGCCGGATCACCGGCTTTAAAGAATCCGGTGTCACCAGATCCACTTTGTTTCCCAGTCGCCCGGAAAGGAAATTTTCCAGCCGCATGAAGGTGACAAAACCCACCGGCTTTGAGAACTCCACCAGAAGATCAATATCGCTCTGCCCGGTCTGCTCATTCCGGGCGACTGAGCCAAACACCCCCATCGTCTTGACTGAATACTCTTTTGCCACTTCTCTCTTTAGTTTTTTAAGGGATGCGAGGATATCCTGGCGGGTGGATTTCATTACTGTACCTATGTTAAAGTGGGTGATGAACTATTAATAAATATTTTAAACCGCGTCTGACTTCCAGTATCGCACAGGAAAAATCGCACGATGGAAGAAATATCTTGGCAGGCGACTGACCCGCTAGGAGGAAAATTCCCGGCAGGTTCCTGCTCTTCCCGGAGAACCTTACCTGATGGAGTGAGGCGTTTCCATGGAGCTGTGGTGCATGTGTCGGCCGAATACTGCTCCGGTACAACCAGTTTTTTGAAATGAAAATTAAAACGAGGCGGGAATTTCCGGGAAAATTGGATGTAATGATGGATGGTGTGGTTAAATGGGGTTTGAAGGATGGAACGTGCGGTAATGTCGGAGGGAATCCCGGGTTTATCTTTGATAAAGGTTTTGATGGGGGGGGTTCAGGACACCCGGAACAAAAGCAGGAGTGGGTGTTGCTTTACCAGAGCTTCACGGAAATGACATCGTCGGAACACTTCACTATCCGGTAGTTAACCATCCCGCAGGTACGCCAGAAAAAAACCAACAGGCATAATACGATAAAGTCGCCTCATGCTATTTAATGAAAAGTTATTCCTTTCATTCATTCATTTTCCTGATGATCCTGACCGGATTAATCATTTTTTTTACGTGCTGCTCCGGATGTATCCACTATTCATCACCCCCGGAACCAGCCACGCCGTCAACGAGCACGGTACCGGGACTCCCCGCCCAGACACCCGGGGTGACGCCGGCAGCGACCCTGCCTCTGTCACCTTCCTCACCAGAAACATCCCCGGGGACGTTATCCCCGGGCACAGGATCCCTGATAATCTGGTCGTCACCCCCGGCATGTTCGGTGTATATCGATGGGATGTATGTCGGGGATACCCCCACCGGACGGGATAGTTTCACGATATCAACAGAAAGCGGCCCCCACATCGTTACAATCACAAAAATCGGCTATGAAGATTATACGCAAAATGTGTTTATTCCTGTAGGAAGATCAGAAATTATTACTGCAACCCTGTCGGAAAAAACGTTTCCCTATTACACACTGAATCCCACTTCAACATTTACCGAATTATTTCCCTGAACGGAAAGGCTCCGCGTTTTCTTGAGGGTGACGGTGTTTTTCAGTATTGTTAACCTGAAATCAGGGGAGCTCGCAGAAAAATTACGAAAATCCCGCACAAAACATTATCCTGAATCCTGAGGAAAAAAAGCTGATGGATCAAAACGGTAAAGACGGGGGCAGGACATCATCATCGATGGGGGAGGGGAGTCCGGAATCACCCCGGTGAAGGTGGATTTGAGTGGGTTATAGGTGACGAGATGAAATGTGGGTTGGACCTGGGGAAAGGGCAGTTAAGAAAAAATTGTACCTATAAATCCTCAATGCAGGAGACACTGAAGTTCCCCGATACGAGACATTAAAACCCCCGGTGGAAAAATATACACCAGGAACGTACAATGACGCTCATTGTCCGGGAAGTCCAGGCAAAAACCATTCTTTCCCCATCAAAGATCTATCCCTGGGTTATCAATCCCTATACCGGTTGATGATATCAATTCGGTCCTGAAAATCAAAGTATAGTGTATCCGTCTTTTTTTTTTCCTGATGCCCGGGCGAGTATATTACCTGCCTTTTTCTTCATACCGGTATATCTCGAATCCGACATCAGCAAGTCTCTGGGGAATTTCCCGGACGGCATCCCGGTCTTTTCGTCTCTCTTCTTCTGCCAGATTGTCCCATATAGTAAGATCGGGATGGACCTTCTTCCTGTCATCTCTCGGCATTCCAAAGGTCCACCCTGCGGTTATCTTTTCCTTCATCCAGCGTTCGTGCTCGAGCCGGGCAAGAATCTCAATCTCATCATCACGGAAAGTAATTAAGGAAATTTCCCCTTGCTTCCCAGGCCACAGACCACACCCGATCGCTTTTAATTTTTTGGGGATATGTCGTGCCTGGCTGCGGTTTGATTCCCGGATCTCTTCTCCAAGTTCTTCCCAGGGAACATCATTGGGTGAGGATTTTCCCATCTTCTTTAATGACGCCCGATACTGGATAGTGTGGTTTTCCCGTGCGATCGTCTCAATAGCGTCGTTGAATACAACATCCTGGAGTACCAGTCGCATGAACCTGTCGGCGTCAAAATGGAGTTGCAGCTGTTCAACTGAAGGTAATGCCGACTGTGCAAATCTCCTTTTTGCTGACAGCAGGCTCATGTCGATGATCGCTTCCATCGATCGTGCACCATGGCGGTAAGCCGGGACTTTCAGGAATGCACGTACAACACAGGGATCGATCGCCGCGGCGCCCTGTTCATCGATCAGGTGCCCCGCGTTCCTTACCAACAGGGAACGCAGCAACACTGCCCGCCTGATAATTGCAAACCGGTCGTTGACATCCGCCCGGTTGCATCCCATAACATCGATATAGCCTCTCAGACGGCTCATGAAATCTGTTCCTTTGGCAGCGGCAAGCAGCTCAGCATAATCGATTTTTGCTTGTTCATTGCCGGATCCGTAACGAAATTCATGGAAATTGTGGCATGTTCCTCCGGCAAAAATAAAAATTGCTTTCCCGATAGGGTGCATGGCCTCTCCATCACTGAACTCACCATCCTGCATGGGAGCGAGGAAATATTTCAGCCAGCCAAATCGTTGTCCCAGGGTTGCATCAAATTCATCAAAGAAAGCGAGCGGGACCTTCCCTTTGAGGACTACGTCGCGGATCTTGTGGAATGCAACCGTAAGTTCCCTGGGATCCTTGAACTGTGAAAGGTTGAATTCCATCTTCTCAATTTTTTTCTTTTCAATGCTCAGGGCAAGCTGGGTGACGCCGAATGATTTTCCCGATCCGGGAGGTCCGAATACGGCTATGGAGAGGGGGCGGGTAACTTTCGGGTTACTGAGAAATTCCCGGAAGAGATTTTTTATGCTCTGGTAACTTTCAATTTCATTCCGGTCGACAGTTTTCAGACCTTCAAAACTGCCAACAGGAATAATATCCATTTCCGGGTCTTTTCCGTAAATTACGGTCTTATGTGCGATTTCTTCAAGTTCAGCCCGGTTTTTTGTCCCAAGTATTGTCCAGCCGGTATTTCCGTGTTGGAGGCTTTCAGAATTCACGGGGATCGGGACAGAGGCGATCTTTTTTCTGTCGTTATCCGATACGGTGAAAATGCCGTTGAATATATAGTCAGGATGTTCCTGCGACGGCCCGAATCCCACACGGAATAAATTCCTTGCGCTCATGATACCATTTCGTATTGCGTCAGCGTAATTTTCACTCTTGATCATAAGAGTGGTTGCAAGCCCGGCAATAAATGCACAGGTCAGTCCCTGCATTTTACCCTGGTACTGCTCGGCAAACCCATCTTCACAAAGGGCTGGATCATAATATAACACCGCAGATATCCTGCTTTCTGTCCGGGTGTAATGGATAGCACCGTCAATCCCGAACCGTACAATCAGGTTCCTGGATTTTGTAAGAGGTTTCAGGATCGGGTTATTCTGCACCTGCCAGATAAAATCTTCTGCAACCCTTTCCCAGGAAAGCCGGTAGCTGATATGCACCCCCCGGTCTCTCAGATCGTTGGCGGATACAACGGTGATCAGATCGTTCCCGTAGGACGGGACAAGATGATCCCATAGTTTACCCTCGGCGAGTGGCTGGCTCATCTTGAGAATAATGGTGGGCTTTGACTTTGACCTCTTGATTGCATCAGGCCATTCTAATTCCCGGTTACGAAATCCATTCCCTGCATCGTCGAGAATGACCATATCAGCATCAGTATTTTCCAGTCTGAATTCAATTACCGACGGTGTTTCTTTTTCCGGGCCTGCATAACCATAGAACTGTGCAGCCCTGAATACTTTCGGGCCGCTATCCCCGTCTCCTTTTACGGGAAATCCCTTCATCAGCGTGGTTGAATGAATTGCTTTTGCGGGGGGAATCGACTCAATTCCGTCTATATGGTATTTTTCAATGGTCACGGCCAGGTTATTTTCTTTGCAGGCTTTCTCGACCATTATTCCGGTGAGCGCCGCGCCACCGGGCCTTGCCACCATCCGGAGACCTGAGTAGAGCATCCAGTTCGGAACCGATTTACGAACATCCGTTGTGCATACCGGTTTGTCTTCCCATCCTATCCAGTCAATTGCAACGTCACCCGCAACAACAACAGATTTTATCATGAATTTCCCCAACCTTTTGTCATGACAAGAGCCCCTGCATATTCACAATAACCTGCAATCGGCCGGAGGATACATAAAATGATCTAAATGAAACTCACCTGTTAAAATAAATTCCAGGATTTAAAAAAACCTTAAAATTGTGTATCCTTCTGCCGGCCATTCTTGTCTGCCGGACAATTCCATGAATTTGTAGAAAGACCGGTTTTTAAAGGAGATAAATCCTCGATCCCGGCAATCTTTAAATCGACAAGAGCAAGAATTGAAGGATATTCTCTGATGAAGATACGATTATACTCCTTTATGGATTCAGGGAGATCTTCCCAGGCTACAAGGTTGGGGTGAATTTTTCTTTCCAGACTTTTTGACTCTCCCAGGCTCCAGCCATGAGCTGACATGAAATTCATCCATCTCTCATGTTCCAGGACAGCTAAGTCCTCCACTATTCCATCATCCCCAAACTCAAAAAGGGGTTCGTCCCAGTCAGACCGGGATATAATAGTCAATCCCTTTTCTTTCAGGTTTAATCCCATTTTTTTTGCCTGGTCCCTGTTTTGTTCCTTAAATTCGCTATCGAGATCCTTCCACAGCTTCATGGAAGGTTCGCTCTCAGGCAGTATTCCCTCTGTTTTTCTGTGCATCAGGTAACTGTCATGAAGAGCCTGGGCAATCACTTCGTTGACTCCTTCAATAAGGGTCTGGATACAGCAGTTACAGGTCACCAGGGGGAAAGCGTGAATGTTGCGGAAATGTTCGGCATTAAGCCTGCTGAGATCTTCGAAAAAATCAGCAAATCCCTTTCTTTGAACTGTCCTTATCACGATAGGGATTGAATTATTTTTCAACCTCTGGTTTATGTAGAGTGCAGTGGAAAAATTCAACGATTCGTCAGCTGTACAGATGAAAATGGCGTTGATGGCTCGTGGCCCATTCCCATCAAGGAGAAATCCAGCCTCATAGAATTTTGAAGAACAGAGTTCCATCTCCTGGTTGTCAATATCGCAATAGGTATTCAATGCTTTATACCGGGCAATAATTGAATTTTTTTTATCATCAGCATCCCGATCAATAATGGTGATCCTGATCTTCTTTGCAGGTATCGGCCCGTATTGCTTTTTCCACCGTTTCACGAGATGCACAAGCAGACTTTCACCCATCCGGCCTATACCGATAATTATTATTCGAAAATCCTGGACCGCAGGGTTGGCCGGGAACAGGAATGGGATACAATTGAGAACACAAAGACTGGAGTTCTGGTATATGTTGATGAACTCAAGAATGAGGTAAGGTTCACCCTGGACGGATATCTGTGCTGCCCGGAGGTAGTTGGCAAAATTCGGATCAACGATATGAACATAGCAGTTCAGAGGGTATCGCCGGTCTTGGATAACTTCTTTAACCTGGCCGATAACCTTGGCATTCTGTTCATCATCGCCAGTAACCGCGAAAAGATAGCAGGCTTTTTTCACCTGGGCACGTTCGAGGATATGGCTATCGATGGCATCACCGGTCAGGACGATTGCTCCTTTCTTCCTGCAGTACTCAATTTCACGGTGACCAGGATCTTTCTCTATTGCAACAACGGTAAAACCCTGTTCACAGAAATGCTTCACAATTACCGGGCCAATGTATCCCAGACCACAGATCACGACATGATCCTTGCGCCATATGCGAAGCATGAACATTCTCAGCTGTAGGATAAAATTATCGGTAATTATTACCACGAGCGAGATAAACGTCAGAGCCGGGGCAAAAAATCGGGCGATATTGAGAAATAGGGGTATGGATCCCGGGTAATCACCGGACTTAAGAGTAAAGAGCTGCATCGTAGTATATACACGATTAAGGAAAGTTTGATCAGGATGTATCTCAGAGAACCCCTGAAATCCGAGAATGAAGGCAATTATGGCAAAAAAAATCAGAGCCAGCCATTTATGCTCGTACAAGAACGGTTTGAAATTCTCATAGAACGAGATGACCATTCTGGGCCACACGAATTTTTTGTTGTTGTCTCCGGACATGGAATTAAAATTCCCATTCATTGATAGATATATAGTTCTTTTCAAATGTTTCTGGACGGATACTATAACCTTTGGGACCATATAGATCTCATCTTTCATGGATTATTCAGGGAGCCTGGTGAATATGGGAGAACCGGAGGACGGACAAAAAATTATCGTCACTATTAATATAAATGCAATAAATCGATCGCAGTACATTTCACAACCCATGGACTGCATATTTCCCAGCTTATGAAGATATGGGGAAAATAAGTACATTATCAGGAGCTTGGAGTTAATCTGACAAACATTGAAATACAAAAATCATCGGTAACCTGCCGGAAAACTTTGCAATAATTACGTCCGTTTTTTTTTACAAACACTCAAATAAATTCATTACCATATGCCATAGTTGGCTATGAATGTACTGGTGTTTTTTATGAGATACTGTGACATGCAATCTCACGTTGACTGCGGAGATAAAAAATTAATCATGAAAAGATGATTTCCAGTTTCACGACAACAGAATATTCCGTCCAGGAGGAGGCAAAGAGAATGAGGCACAGGAAAAAATATTGGACCATACTATCTCTTCTCCTGCTTATTGCAGTTTGTTCATCTCTCGTCGTACAGGCAGCCGTCAATACCGTTGACGATTGGACTTCCCTTGGACATTCACTTAATGATCAAAATAGATATCAGGAAGCACTGGATGCTTTTAATAATGCATTATCAATTGACCCGAATTTTGTCCTTGCTTTGAATGGTCAAGGAAATGCTTTCTACGGACTTGGCAGGTATCAGGAAGCGCTAGATGCTTACAATAAAGCGTTATCAATTGACCCTAATTACCGAAATGCATCGTTGAGCAAGGGTGCAGTATTTTTTCAACTTGGCAGGTATCAGGAGGCAGTGAGTGTTTTTGACCAAGTTTTATTAATTGACCCGGAGGATTCTGATGCCTGGAATGCTAAAGGAGTTGCCCTCGACAGTCTCGGCAGGTATCAGGAAGCGCTGGAGGCTTACAATAAAACGTTATCAATTGACCAGAAGTATGCTCTCGCTTGGATCAATAAAGGAAACACACTCTATCGGCTTAGCAGTTATCAGGAATCGTTAAATGCTTACAATAAAGCGTTATCCATTGACCCAAATTCAACAGTTTCCTGGAACAATGAGGTGGTCGTGCTCGAAAAACTGGGAAGGTATCAGGAAGCGCTGGATGCTTATGATAAAGTAGTGTCAATTGACCCGAATTATCTCACTTCATTGAACAATAATAATGCCGAATTTTTTCAGGTTGACAGTAACGAGGAATCGTCACTTCCTAAAAATTTTGTATTGTCAATTGACCCAAATTCAACAGTTTTCTGGAATAATAAAGGAAATACACTGAACGGAATTGGCAAGTTCCAGGAATCTTTGGATGCTTATGATAAGGTATTGTCAATTGATCAAAACCTCTCCAACCCTTGGAATGGAAAAGGAAACTCATTCTATCGTCTCGGTAGGTTCCAGGAATCTTTGGATTCTTATAATAAAGCGATATCCATCAGCCCGAATTTTACAGATGCTTGGAATGGAAAAGGAAACGCTCTCTTAGGCCTAGGCAGGTATCAGGAATCGTTAGACGCCTTTGATAAAATTTTATCAATTGACATAAATAATACCGATGCATGGAACAATAAAGGAGTTGCACTTGCAAATCTTGGCAGGGACGTTGAAGCACTTGATGCCTATAACAGAACATTAGCCATTAACCCGAATTATGCGTTGGCACGATCCAACAAAGAAAGAATACTTAATAAAAATTCATATCCCCTCATCATAATTTTTCTTGTAATAATGATAGGTGCCGGTGGAATCTATGGTATTTACCGAATAAAGATAAAACCCAAGGACAACGAAACTCCTGAGTTACAAGAATTTCCTCCGATAGACCGTCATGGATATACCACAGAACAATCCATTCCCTCCTCCTCAGGAACATGTGCAAAGGATCACGAGATTTTCATCAGCTATGCAACTGAAAATAAGTCTGTTGCAGATAAAATCTGTACCACTCTTGAACGTGAAGGTTTCCAATGCTGGATTGCACCCCGCAACATTGCGGCAGGGGAAAGATATGCCTTGGAAATTATCCGTGCAATTGACAAAACGAAAATTTTTGTAGTTGTTTTCTCCCGTTACGCTGATCAATCAGCACACGTGAAAGCAGAGTTTGAACGGGCATTTAATCATGAGAAAATTATAATTCTGATAAGGATTGATGATATTGAACCTTCGGATGAGATACAATACTATATCGGCAGGCATCAATGGCTTGATGCATTCTCCGGTTCTCTGGATGAGCACATCGGGGAACTTGTTTTAAGGGTAAAAAAACTTGTTGGGAAATAAAAAAATAGAAAATTTTCTGGTTAACGGTATGATTTCCAGGTTATAAGAACTCGTGAAGGACCAGAAAAAATCCCCTGTGTGAGGACTGATTGGTAAAAATTGCAAAATAAATCAGATAGTACATGATTGTTATTTTTTTATCCGGCATTCACCACTGTCCCTGTAATAAGATCGTGGATAGATTGAGATTTCGACGTGAATATGATTGGGACAAACCAGACAACCCATAAAATCACCGCAAGAATAATTCCTAAAACCACTGCAGTGTCACTCGCAAACCCGAAAAGTCCCACCAATAACATAGCCAAAATGGGACCATTTTTAATCAACGAACGAATCGTTCTCCATTTTTCGGAATTCGTTTTATCAGGAGGCCAATAAATTTTTAGTCCCAAAAGAGCCTTTCCGGGACTTCTGATTTGGGAAATTTCAATAATCAAAAACCAAAAAATGACTCCTGAACACACTAACATTATCATAACCCATATTGCATAGGGACTGGCCTGGGTAGTTGAATTGGGCACATAATTTAAACGATTAATATTTTCTTGTCCGATAACTCCGGTTGCTATTACCAAATACAATATCCAGCAGAAAAATCCAATAACAAATCCTATGCCAAAGTCGATAATGAAAGAAAGGGATCGGTAAATAATTTGAAAAAATTTGTTGTGTTCTACATTTCGGGGAAAATCTCCCGCACTGGAAGTTGTAAATTGATTACCCTGGGAAGATTGTGTTTTTTTCTGAGTTTCACGGGATTCAGGCTTCACATTGAGATGGTTCTTAATAATATCCACAAGCCGTTTTGTATGTTCATCCAGAGGACCGGAAAATGCATCGAGCCATTGACGGCTCCCGATAAAATATTGCATCTCATCAGAAGGTTCAATATTCTCGATCCTGAAGGGAATAATGATTTTTCCCTGGTTGAATGCCCGTTCAATCTCTGTCCTGATATTCGGAGATTGATCAGAATTGTGAGAGAAAACGACAACTACAAATTTTGAGTTATCGATTGCATGGATGATTGCTGGAGCATATTTCTCGCCGGGGGCAATATTTCTGGGGGCTATCCAGAATTGCAAGCCTTCATTCTCGAGATTGGCACAGATTGCGTCAGCTACAGTTTTGTCCTCCACTGCATAGCTAATGAAAATATTATGAACCATGAATATGTTAATTGAAACCAAGAAAGGTGATTATCTTTTCGATTTATGATTTAAATATGAGAGAGATTATTGAAGAAAATATTCCCGTTCTGCAATCCGGGCAGATGATTGCTGATGAATGAAAAACCGGTGCGATTATCGTTTGTGAGAGACAATAACAAATGTTCCGGCAACGAGATCGTGAACAGATTGAGAATTGGGGGTCACAAAGAGTGTAATTTCCCAAATAATTGCCAGAATAAAACCAATAGAGAGTAAAATCGCTCCCAGATAGGGGATTGGAAGAAAACCTGCACCAAAGAACATCAGAATTACAGGGATATTTTTTACCAGGGACCGGAGTATTCTCCATGTTCCGGATGGTGATAAGGCAGAGGACCTGATTATTTTTAATGAGAACAGCCGCTTTCCGGGGCTTCTGAACGGAGAGAAAATATCAAAAAATACCAGGAACAGAAGCATCCCCACAAGAATGCTAACCCAAAAAACAAAAGATCCGAGTGCAGAACTCGTTACCCCATCTCTTAAAAACATTATTTTATTATAACCCTCAAGCCCTCCCAAAGCTGCCTGAATTATTGCTACAACAACGATAAAGAATATGATACCGACTATAAAACCCAATACCAGATCTACCATATAGGCTATTGAACGGTTCAATCGGGGGCCGATTTCTGCATACTCATTTTCTGTTTTTGCGGAACTGGAGTTGGATTGGCTGGTTTTTTTGTGGGGGTGTTCTTGAGATCCCGGGGTTGTAGATTCGGGCGTGAGACGGTTCTTGAGTATTTGGGCAAGCTGTTTGGCGTATACTTCATAAGGACCGGTAAATGCATCGAACCACTGACGGCTCCCGATAAAATACTGGATCTCATCTGAAGGTTCGATATTCTCGATCCGGAAGGGTATAATGGTTTTTCCCTCGTCGAACGCCCTTTCAATCTCCGTCCTTACATTCACAGACTTATCAGAAGTACGAGAGAAAACCACAACAACAATCTTTGCCTTTTCTATCGCATGGATGATAGATGTTGCATATTTCTCCCCAGGGGAAATATTGCGGGGAGCGATCCAGCACGGTAAACCCTCATTTTCAAGATTTGCACAGATTTCATCAGCAACCTTTTGATCCTCTTTTGCATAGCTGATAAAAATATCATGTGCCATGAATATGTTAATTGAAACCAAGAAAGGTGATTATCTTTTCGATTTATCGCCCGTTAATTTCCTCGCCCCTTGTCAGGGATCAGCAATAATCCGGCGAAAACTAAACCTTTACCCAATTGCGATATTTTATTAATAGGACACACGTTCCGGAAACACGATCATGAAAGGATTGAGAATCCGACGTGAAAATAATCGGAATGATCCAGATTGCGCATAATACTAAAAATATATAAAATGCAATAATTTCATCGATCAGGAACCCCAGAAAGAACAACGCAAACAGGGGGAAATTTTTTACTAATGACCGGATTATTTTCCGTTTGTGAAAATTCATTGTATCAGGGGGCCAATGAATATCCAACCCCAGAAGAGCCTTTCCGGGACTCCTGGACCGGGAACTATCAATCACGATGAGCCAGGTAATTATTCCAGCCAGCATCAAAATCCCTTGAACCCACTTCGAGAAAGGAGTGACTTGGCCACCGTATCCAGAGAGATACCACAGGTGATTAAAACTCTCCTGCCCAATAACAATGGGAATAACATCTATAGCCCCCATTAAGAACAAAAAACCAATAACCACTCCTATGCCAAAATCGATGCAATAAGAGATAAACCGAAATCTAACGGGTGCTATTTTATTTTGAAAATCTCCCTTACTAATGGTTTTATATTGTTTACCCTTAGAGGATGGTTTTTCCTGTGTTTCGCGGAATTCAGTATCACCCGTGAGATATTTCTCTATAATATCGGCAAGGCGGATGGTATGTCCCTCCAGAGAACCGGAAAATGTATCGAGCCACTGGCGGCTCCCGATAAAATACTGAATCTCATCTGAAGGTTCAATATTTTCGATCCTGAAGGGAATAATGATTTTTCCCTGGTTGAATGCCCGTTCTATCTCCGTTCTGACATGGGCAGATTGATCAGAACTACGAGAAAAAACAACAACCACAACTTTTGCGTTTTCTATTGCATGGATAATTGCCGTTGCATCTCTCTCTCCGTATGCAATATCCCGGGGAGCGATCCAACATCGTAAGCCACGATTTTCAAGATTTGCACAGATTGTATCAGCTACGGATATATCCTCTTTTGCGTAACTGATGAAAATATTACGAACCATTGATAAATAACTAGCTATCCGAAATAGTGATTATTCTTTCGATTTATTGTCAAAGTTTACGAGAGTTCCTGCGACAAGGTCGGGTATGTACAGGGATTTCGATGTTAATAATACCGGGATTCCCCAGATAATCAGCAATACCAGGCCAGTGTATTCCAAAATACTTGTGTCGGGAAAGAAGGATCCGCCTATAATGAAAAAAAGAGGGAATATTTTGATTAAAAGACGGAGGAATTTTCCTTTAAACCTAATAATTTTATCGGAATTCGATTGGATACTCAATCTCAGGAGAGTCCTTCCAATACTTCTCTTTTCGGAAAGATCAAAAATTGCATACCAATATATAATCCCGAGAACAATCAAGAACCTTTGTGAAATAATATAAAATTTATGTAAGAGGGTGGGTTTTTCTGCAGTTGACATCAGGAGAATCCCATGAGCAATAATTGCATCTATTATAAGTCCAGATAAAAAATAGAGGATAAGGCCAAAAATCAATCCCAGGCCAAGATCGATACCGGATGACAGGATTCGACTCCCAATCAGTCTTATTTTTTCATGTTTCTTCTCTTCAGGAGCTTCTTCTTCTGAAATTACCGGGTAGTGCCTGGTTTCAGAAGACGGTGTCGTATCCGATGATCCCTGAAGTTCCGGCAGCATATCATGGTTCTTCCTGATGGTCTGGGCGAGCACACTGATGTGTTCATCCAGAGAACCGGCAAATGCGTCGAGCCACTGGAGGCCCCCCATAAAATATTGCATCTCGTCAGAAGGTTCAACATTATCGATCCTGAAAGGAATGATGGTTATTCCCTGGTTAAATGCCCGTTCTATTTCGGTCCTGACATTTGCCGATTGTTCAGAATTATGCGAGAAAATCACTACAAAAATCTTTGCGGTGTCAATCGCGTGGATTACTGCCGGAGCATGTTTTTCACCCGGGGCAATGTTGCGGGGAGCAATCCAGCATTGGATGCCGTGATTTTCAAGATCTGAACAGATGGTATCAGCAATCGGTTTATCCTCTTTTGCGGAGCTGATGAAAATATCGTGAACCATAAATGTATTAATTGCAGCCCAAATCTATGATTACCCTTTCGATGTTTTCCTGCATCGAAAGTGATCGGGAAGAGATTTTTCACGTTCTCTGGTTGAATATTCCCTTGATAATAGAATGTTCCGGAAAGATACTGGTACTATACGATGGGTATTTTTTTTTAACATTAACCAACAAAAGTTCCCGCAATAAGATCGTGGACGGATTGAGATTTCGGCGTGAAGATGATGAGGATCATCCAGATAACATATAAAACCAGAGTTAATGTGAACGCAAGACCGATTACAACAGTATTATTATATCCGATAAATATCAAAATTAAATACGTCAATAGTGGACCGTTTTTAATTAATGACCGGATTGTTCTCCATTTGTCGGAATTCGTCTTGTCGGATGGCCAATATATCTTTAAGCCGAAAAGAGCCTTGCCAGGACTTCTGGTTCCGGAAATATCAATTATCAAAAACCAAAAAATAATTCCTGATATCCATAAAATTCCAAGGACATGGTTTCCATATGTTGAATATATCTGATTGTTTGAACCTGACACATAAGTTAGAAGATTAAAGTTTTCCTGTCCGATCCGAGCTGATGCGAGTACGTTATATGATAAGCTGTAAAAAAAACCCAAAAACAATCCTATAACCAAATCAACACTATAAGAACAGAATCGACGAATAATTTGAAACAATTTACCGGGTGCTATCTTTTTTGGAAAATCTCCCTCACTAATGGTTTTAAGTTGTTTACTCCCAGAGGATGGTTTTTCATGTGTTTCACGGAATTCAGGATCCCCCGTGAGATATCTCTCTATAATATCGGCAAGGCGGATAGTATGTCCCTCCAGAGAACCGGAAAATGCATCGAGCCACTGGCGGCTCCCGATAAAATACTGGGTCTCATCTGAAGGTTCAATATTCTCGATCCTGAAGGGAATTATGATTTTTCCCTGGTTGAATGCCCGTTCTATCTCCGTCCTGACATGGGCAGATTGATCAGAACTACGAGAAAAAACAACAACCACAACTTTTGCGTTTTCTATTGCATGAATAATTGCCGTTGCATATTTCTCCCCGGGAGCAATATCCCGGGGAGCGATCCAACATCGTAAGCCCCGATTTTCAAGATTTGCACAGATTGTATCAGCTACGGATATATCCTCTTTTGCGTAACTGATGAAAATATTACTAACCATTGATAAATAACTAGCAATCCGAATTAGTGATTATTCTTCCGATTTGTTGCCGGGTACCAATTCAGGAATTTGGATAGTGATTGGTAAGCGTCCCACTTACGGTATGATAATTATATCCCGAACAGGAAGGGATCTTGTGATTGGGGTATCCTTTTTCTGAGGGTGCAAAATCTGCATTAACCAAAATCGATACTTTTTCTTAAAAAATAAAGACCTAGTATCAATGATGTCACCAGGGTAAAAACCCCCAAAGCGCCCAAGGCCGGATCCCCGGAATAGAAAAGAATGATTGAGATAAAAAACAGTCCTAATGCAATATATCCTGTTTGGTTATAATTAATATTCCCTTTTTTTTGAGAGACATTTTCTTGGATTTCCTTTTGACTTTTTCCATCATAAATAACATGAGATTGGTGAATTTTTGGGGAGGTGGCGTGTTCCCTATCATCTTGATATTCTGGATCGGTTGAGAGATTTTTCTTAATAACATCAGCAAGCTGATCGATATGTTGTCCTACAGAGCCGGAAAATGCATCGAGCCACTGGCGGCTCCCGATAAAATACTGAATCTCATCTGAAGGTTCAATATTCTCGATCCTGAAGGGAATTATGGTTATTCCCTGGTTGAATGCCCGTTCTATCTCCGTCCTGACATGGGCAGATTGATCGGAACTACGAGAAAAAACAACAACCTCAATTTTTGCGTTTTCTATTGCGTGGATAATTGCCGTTGCATATTTCTCCCCGGGAGCAATATCCCGGGGAGCGATCCAACATCGTAAGCCGTGATTTTCAAGATTTGCACAGGTTGTATCAGCTACAGGTTTATCCTCTTTTGCATAGCTGATGAAAATATCATGAACCATCGTTATAGTATTTGCAGTCCAAAGTGATGATTATTGTTTCGATCAAAAACATCATGAAAAAATGGTCCTGTAAGAGTAAATGTGGTTTTTAAATCGAAAATGCAAATACAACAACTTTTAGAGAATCGGGTTCATAATTTCAGTATAACCCAGGTAACAATGTCCGGGAATCTGTTCCATGACAACACTCCTGACAATAGCAATACTTCTTACCGTAGCTATTGGCCCGGCATTATTCTGGTTGTTGTATTTTTACCAGAAGGACAAATACGAGCCTGAACCCCTTTCATGGATTGTGAAGATTTTCCTGCTCGGTGTCCTGATAGTAATTCCTATTGCTATTGGTGAGAGTATCGCTGGTATTTTTCTTTCAGAATTTGCGATATTTGTCATCGTCGCTCCTATGATGGAGGAGTTCGGGAAATTTTTTATTGTAAAAAGGTATGTGTATCAGTCCAGTGAATTTAACGAGCCTGTCGATGGCATCATCTATACTGTTGCCGCAGCGCTTGGATTTGCAACTCTTGAAAATATTTTTTATATTTTCTCCATCCCATCAACGGAATCGGCTACCCTTTTTTTGGTGGTAATTTTACGGGCAGTCCTTTCAGTTCCCGGTCATGCCCTGTTCTCATCTATTACAGGATATTCACTTGGCATTGCGAAGTTTGGAAACCCGCACTATGCACCTATCATTATCATAACAGGTCTGGCGGGTGCAATAGTGTTTCATGCATTATTTAATTACTTCCTCATGGATTCCTGGGGATTCGCCATTCTTCTGCTGGTTGTTATCCCGTTCTTATGGTGGCTCGTTCACCGGAATCTCCGGGATGCATTAGACAAATCCGGGTTTAAATAAGGGGGAACTGCGCCCCATATATTCTAAAAATTTGTCGTGCTCCACATCTATTCATCAAAAAAATAGTCCCGTGAATCGTTGACCTGTGCCAAGGTATGACCAGAAGTTTTGCATGCAATTATCCTGTAGATAACTTGCAATACGTTCGTATCAGGGATCGGGACGCAGGGAACAAAACCCTGAGGCAAAATGTAGTATTCCCTGAATAACAAAATACACTACTTCACATCCTTTTCCAAAGACTAAAATAAATTCATCAATAAATGCCATGTGCAGAAGATATATCATGCAGAATTCACCATCCTGGCTCACGAGGATATCAGTTTCCCTCCGTCATACAATCCGTACTCTCGCAGAATACCAGTGGTTCCTTATTTCCGGGGGATTTCTCGTCGTTATCCTGTTTGGATTTATCGGGTTCTGGCTCGCTTACCAGTCACAGGAAGAACCCCGTCCTTTTCTTGATCTGCTCTATTTCACCATTCAACTGTTTGCCCTCCAGTCCGGGGCTCAGGTTCCGGTCACCAGTATCTTTCTTCAGGTTGCACGTTTTCTTGCCCCCCTCATTTCGTTTTACGTTATTGTCTCGGTAATTTTTATCCTGATCCAACAGTTCCGCCTGTTTCTTTTCAATGTGATACCTTCGCGACATGTTATTGTCTGCGGGCTTGGTTACCTTGGCCCTGAAATCGTACGATATTATAAGGATAGTATACGTGTCGTTGTAATCGAAAACGATCCCCATAACAAAGAGATTGAGACATGCAAAGATAACGGGGCAATTGTTGTCATCGGCGATGCTACCAATGAAAATACCCTAAAAAAGGCCGGCATTCAAAAAGCCAGGGATATTTTTATCGTCGCAGGAAAAGATTCAACAAATGCAAAAATCGCATCAGCCTGCAAAAAAATTCTCGATGAAACAGAAGGCAACGAGGTGCAGTGTCATATCCATTTCTTTAACCCCCATCTTTCCCGGGCTTTTTTCCCCCTCGCATTTTTCTCAAAGACAAAAAGCCGGTGCCGGATGGAATTTTTTAACCTGTACCTGATCTCCGGCTATTGCATTCAGAAATTATTCCCCCCTTTTTCCGCCCAGGACGCAAAAACCGGTCAGGCCCACCTGCTTATCCTTGGGGCGGGAAGGATGGGAGAGGAGTTAATTACCCGGACTGTAAAGCGGTGGATCGCGGAAAAGACCGGTACGAACATAACCATTACCTGTATCGACAAGATAGCCAGGGAAAAAGAACAGTATATCAAAAGCCATTACCCTGCATTGTCGGGCCATTGTAACCTTACCATGATTGAGACGGACATTCATTCCAAGGATTTTTTAACCGGAGATTTTCTCAACAGGATTCCTAAAGTTCCCTCGGTTGGAATGATCTATATCTGCATGGACAATTCAGAAATCAGTATTAACGCCGCAATCACTCTTGCCGAATTGCCGTCATTAAAAGGCATTCCCATGGTTGTCCGCTCTACCTATGATGATGGATTAACCCGGATTTTCACCTCTCTTGCGCAAAATAATGCTGAATTATCCCACATAAAGACCTTTCCGCTTGTATCGAATGACTGCGTAAAGCCCCTGATCATTGGCGGTATGAGAGAGATCCTGGCGCGTGCCATTCATGACAATTACCGGGCACTCCGCCTCGCACAAAATTCATCACTGATCGATGATCCCGCAATGAAACCCTGGCATGAACTGGACGAGGATTTTAAACAATCAAACCGAAAACAGGCAGACCACATATATAGCAAATTACAGGAAATCAATTGCGGGCTTGAACCCCTGATTTCATGGGACGAGCCCCTCTTTTCCTTTACACCGGAAGAGGTTGAAAAACTTGCAGAGCTTGAGCATATCCGATGGGTTGAAGAGCGAACTGCCGAAGGGTGGAAACCAGGTGTTAAGAATAAAGATCTGAAGACAACCCCCTGGCTTATCCCCTATGACCAGCTGCCGGAAGAGATGAAGGAATTTGACCGGGATCCCGTGAGAAATATTCCCGCATTGCTGGCACGTATTGATCTGAATGTGGTGAGAGTGAAAAAAACAAGCGCTGGTTAAATCCGGGTCGGTGGAAGAGGGCAGAATTCCCGGATGCACTTTTTGGAGGGAGTATTTTCCCGGACGTCCGGAAGCAAAAAATCATTCAGTTTTTCGTTTCTTTCTCTCATTATCGAGTAAAATCCGGACCGTGTTTCCCAATTCCTCGATGTGTTTCTCAAGCGGGGGCGTTATTGCGTCAAGCCAGTGGGGACCGCTGATGAGGTATTTCATTGCTTTCGAAGGCAGGATATCCTCTATCCGGAACGGGATGATAATAGCTCCTCTTGACATTGCTTCATTGACTTCCGTGAAAACGTGGGGTGAATTGTTCGAATGTGATGAAAATATCAGAACCATAATTGAACTGGAATCGATCGCATCGATGATCGCTTCCTGGTAGTTTATCCCGGGAAGAATATCCCGGGGTGCAATCCAGCAGCGGATCGCCCGGGCTTCAAGTCCTGCACATACGGCGTCTGCTATCGGCTTATCCTGTGAAGAGTAGCTGATGATGATATCGTGGTTGATTGTTCCGGACACGGCGCCTTCATACGATGAGGGGACCCGGATGCCAGGAACTGCAGTGCCTGCCTTTTTTTGTTTCCTGACAAAATTGCTGAAAGCTAAAACTATTGCACCAATGACGACAAGGGCAATAATTGCCAATAAAAAATAATTTATCGGGTTTTCTCCACCGGGTGTATTCTGTTGTGGGTTCTCCACTGTTCCCGGTGAAGGGTTTACCCCAGGACTTGTAGCGGTTGTTACCTTGGTGGTCACCGGAGAACCATCCGTCTTTGTGGCACTCTGATCACTGGAAGTCATCTGAACAAAAATGGTGTAACTTCCGGTAAATGTTCCCCGGAATCCGTCATCCACAAGAATTGTGTGCGTCCCGGGGGAGTCAAGAGTGAAGGTAAGTTCGGTTGTCGTTGAACTGGAAGATTGTTTCAATTGCTTTCCGGGAGGTCCAAACAAGGTAATTCTTGGCCATAAATCCCCCGAGGTCTTCGTAATCCTGGCAAATACCTCATTTCCGGTACTGCCATTAAAAAAGTAGGTATCGACTGAACCGGGGACATCGAGGGAACCGGTTGCGCCAGTATCAAATTCTACTGGTTTTGCATTTTTTGGATTATTTATGTTCTGGACAAAAATACTATAATCTCCGGTAAATGTTCCCCTGAAACCATCATCTACGAGTATTTTATACGTCCCCGGTGCAGAAAGAACGTCCAGAATTTCCGTATTGGTAGAAGAGGAAGACCGTTTGATTTCTTTTCCGTTGGACCCGTACAGGGTAATTCTTGGCCATAAATCCCCGGAAGTCTTGGTAATCCGGATATCGATTCCGTCTCCGGAATTGCCCGTAAAAGTGTAGGTATCCACTTCACCAGCGACACCAATAGATGCTGTTTTTGTCACACCGAAATCAATGTTTTCAGAGCCTGCACTGGTGACTTGTACGAATAAAGAAAACAATTCAAAAATAAGGAAGCACATTATGAGCTTATCAAATTTTTTTATCATAAAAAGGCCCTAATATTTCCCATTATCTTTCAGGAATAAAAATCCCGCGATATGTTCTTATGACTATTTTTATTAACTTTCAGAAATTTTTCCTCGATAAGGAAAACAGGGGATACCCTTTTTCCTTTTGAGATGACAGGAGGAAGGTTGACTGATGGCACATTTCCCTCCCGCCCGGTATTTTCCTGCATTCCTGACCAGTTACCATGACTTAACCACCGTATAGTACCTGTAGAGTGCCACAATTAATGTCCGTTTTGTTGACAGAGTTTTTGTCCGTTTTTTAGATATTTTCTGTTTTTATTGAAATTGATTTCGTTATGATAAACTGATGCAGGAGTCATCCAGTCCAGGATCTCCTGCTTGCGCCAGTGGTTGTATTGCTGGTCGAAGTTCCAGAGTTCACGTGTTCCGGACCTTGTTCGTCGCGATGGCCGGGCTGGTGCTGGCCCGGGTGGTGGACCCGGTGACGGCTCAGCCGTTGGTGGGGATTATTACGGGCAACATTGAGATTCAAATATCTCTCTCAGTTTTTGCTGCCCGCAAAATAGAGGCAGGGTATTCGATTTTCATAGTTCCGGAGTGACTCGATCGGTTCATGCCTATTTCTCCAGGGCCAAAACATAAGCATATGAAAACACTATGAAAGGGTAATGGCATTCAATGCCGGTAAAGGAAAGGAAGGAAAACGATGGTAACACTAACTACGGAAATGAAAGAAGTATTTGTGAAGAATAAACCCTATGCCATTGCCACGGCATCCAAAAATGGAATTCCCAATGTTGCACCGATGAGTACGGTGCAGATTGTTACTGATGACACCATTTGGATCGGGGACAACTACATGGTAAAAACGCTCGCAAATGTAAGGGAAAATCCCCATATGGCGATCTATATATGGGATCCTGAAAAGAAGCGTTGTTTCCAGATTAAGGGGACCGTAACGGTGAAAAACAGCGGTCCGGATTATGAAAAGATCAAGGCACAGATAAAAGCAAAAGGCCCACATTATCCTGCAAAAGGATTGCTGATCCTGAAAATCACGGAAGTATTCGATTGTACGCCCGGACCAGATGCCGGAAAAAAAGTTGAATAACTTTTTTATTTTTCATTGGTAACTATTCAGCTGGTTTTTGCATCGGCTTCTTGACATCTTCGGGAGAAATCCATTGGCCCTTTCGAGCGAGGCAAAATACCCGCTGACGCGGCAATGCCTGGAGATACCGGCACAGAACAGCTGGCCGGTGATCATCCTGACACGCTCTCCCTTAGTCCTGCGTGATAT
>Ga0209777_10002025_pt1 | contig 27642 bp, 18 predicted proteins | sample FrelakmetHBP12HB_FD_187147 | JGI IMG/M metagenome (GOLD analysis project Ga0209777, IMG submission 187147) | Freshwater lake sediment microbial communities from the University of Notre Dame, USA, for methane emissions studies -HBP12 HB (SPAdes)... | ecosystem: Environmental > Aquatic >...
GCGCATCTACGCTCTCGCGGACCGCCGCCTGAGCCCTAAACCGCCGACCCTGAAGCCTCGCTCGGTTACATTTTAGATGGCGCGACGGATACATGCGAAAGTTACATTCTTAGATGGCTTGACGCGGGCGCCGTTGCGCCGCTGATCCGTTGATAACGGCGGTTGGAGGCGGGGGGGGCGCCATTCCGATGGGAGGGCCGTCCCCTGGGTTTAATGCGGCTGACGATGGGAAGCCGAGTCGTACGCCTGCGGCTAAAAGAGGGTAGGGCAAGCCCTACCCCTACCAGCGACAGAATGGTAGCTGCGCTGTATAATGGTATGGTTCATGCCTCGGGCAGGGCCTTCTAAGCCAGTCACGTTTTCAGGTGGGAGGGCGCTAGTGTGCGTGGTCATCAAGAGACGACGCGTCCGAGCTGAGCAAAGCCGGGGAAGGTGATGCGGACGTCCGTGAGTAAAGGTGGGCAAAGGGCGCTCTTGGGGGGCGCGGGGGCGCTCTTCCTGGTTCTCCTCGCCCTCCATCTTTGGCTGGGGCCGCCCGAGCCAGCCCTTTTCCTTGTGAGCTCTGCTCTGATAATGATTTTCGCGGCCAGCCAGCTTTACTGGTACTACCGCCTCCGGGAGTGGGGCGCCAGATTGGTGCGAAGCGGCCGGTGGCGTCGCAGGCTGGAGTGGGCGGCGGGCGCCGCATATTTCTTTTGTGTTTTCACCTTGTTCTTCGGCCCTCTCATTTTCAGGGGGGCGGCCGAGCCCACGCATCTCACCTTGCCGGCTGCACTGAGGAGAGTTCCATTCCCGGTGTGGTCAGTTTGCTCCGTTCTGGGTTTCCTGGTAGCAATCATCCTGGCCCTAGCCGACCGCGCGGCCCGCGGGGCTTATTGGCTCTACAGCAAGGCCTTCCTCCCTTCCAACCCGGGCCCGCACGCCCTGCTCTCACCGGACCGACGGCGTTTTCTGGAGCAGGCCGCCTGCGCGGTGAGCGCCACGCCCTTCGTGGCGGGCGCTTATGGGCTCTTCTATGGCCGGCTGAACCTGGAAGTCACGCGCCCGCGCATCCGCCTGCGACGCCTTCCCAAGGCCTTTGACGGCTTCCGCATCGCCCAACTCTCTGACCTCCACATTGGCCCCTTTATGAGCGCCGAAGAGATTCGCAAATACGTGGCCACCTGCAACCAGCAGAAGCCCGACCTGGTGGTCCTGACCGGCGACTTCATCACTTGGGACGCTTCCACGCAGGGCGCCGTGGTGGACGCGCTCTCAGGACTGAAGGCGCCGTACGGAATCTTCGGCTCCCTGGGAAACCACGAGTATTGGTCGGAGGTGGAAGAGTCCATCACGCGCCTGTTCGCCGCGCGAGGGATTCGGATCCTGCGCCAGCAGGCCGCGCCGATTCTGGCTGGAGACTCCTCGCTGAACCTCCTGGGCGTGGACTACCAGAGTGTGCAGGGACCTCGATCGCACGGCGGGCATTTCGTGCGCCGGTATCTCGAGAACATCGAGCACCTGATAAGGGCCGACACCGCGAACATCCTCCTAAGCCACAACCCCAACACTTTCGAGCGCGCTCCAGAACTTGGCATCGACCTAAGCCTTTCCGGCCACACCCACGGCGGCCAGGTGACGCTCGAATATATCCACCCCGATCTCTCTCCCAGCCGGCTGATCACCCCGTACGTCAAGGGCTGGTTCCAAAAAGGCGATGCGCAGCTCTACGTGAACAGCGGCATCGGGACCATTTTCGTTCCCATACGCCTGGGAGCGCCCCCCGAACTCACCATCTACGAACTTGTCCGCGCGTAACGGGTCACAGTCTCTTCGGGGTCTGTGCTATTCTCAACATAGGGTAGTTTCTTTTTCGGGGGCATTTTGGATCGACGCCGATTCTTCCGCAATGGGGCAAAATTAGCAGCAGGCGCGGCCTTAGGCGTCTTGGGCGTCAACGGGCTCTCGCCAAGACTTTTCCCTGAGCCGCCTGTCATCGACACCAACCACAGCCTTTGGAACAGCCTCGCGCAGCCTCACAACCCTCCCTTGAGTCGTGACCTCGAGGTCGATGTCGCAGTAATCGGTGGGGGTTACACGGGCCTCTCTTCCGCCTATCACCTTGCCCTCGCAGAACCTCGCAAGATAGTGGTGGTGCTGGAAGCACGCGGCGTAGGCAATGGGGCTTCAGGGCGGAATGGCGGAATGCTTTTGCCGAACACGGCGGATGCCTACATGCATATACTCTCTGACCCCGAGAGGCACCGGCGTGTTTACAGCCTCACGGTGGAGAGCATGCGCCGGCTGGTTGCCTTGGCCCAGGCATCCTCGGTGGAGAATGCAGTAAACCCGGTGGGGGCTCTCAAGACCTGTGATTCAAGGCAGGCGTCCGACCGCGCGCGGGCCTACGTGGATAAGGCTGGTGCCTTGGGCATTCCGGTGGAGTTCTGGGAAAAAGAAAAAATAACTGCCGCGCTCGGCGCGAACACCTACGAGGGTGCGGTCTTCGATCGGAACGCTGGATATGTTCACCCCATCAAACTCGTGCAAGTGCTGAAGCTGGCGGCGGAGGCGGCGGGCGCCACGGTGCACGAAGACAGCCCCGTCCAAGGCATCGAAGAAGGTCCCATCCTCCGCCTTCACCTCTCTGGAGGTCAGACCGTCAAGGCCCGATCGCTCATCCTGGCTACTAATGCTTACACGCCCAGGCTGGGCTACTTTCGCAATGCCATCGCACCGATCTATAACTACATCGCCGCCACCTCTCCCCTGAGCGAACAACAACTCGCCTCGGTCGGGTGGCGAAGCCGGTTGCCCTTTCACGATTCGAAAAGGTTGGTTCACTACTTGGGCTTGACGCGCGACAATCGGATTCACATCGGAGGCGGCTCGGCCGCTTATGCCTTTAGCGACGGAGTGAACGAGCGTCCCGATTCCGGGGCCATAGCCCAGTTGCACCAGGAGTTGATGCGGCTCTACCCCATGCTCAAAGAGAGTAAGCTTGAAGTTGCCTGGGACGGCCTGGTCGATATGACGCTCGATTGGGCACCCCTGGTGGGTGTAACGGGAAAGTACGGGAACATCTTCTATGGCCTCGGCTATTGCGGCCATGGAGTTAATCTGGCGTTTCTGTTTGGCCGCATTATTGCGGACCTGGAAACGGGCAGGGCCCAGGCATGGTCTGGCCTGCCTTTCCTCAATCATCGCGCTCCCTACATCCCCAATGAGCCATTCCGCTGGTTAGGCATCGAGGGAGAGATTGCTTACTCCCGGTTCGCGCGGTAGGTACCAAGGAAGTCATCAGTTCTCAGTTAAGGAGTTTGCTGGCAACTGGTCACACCCGGTCGTCGCCTGCCGGTCTGAACGGAGCGCTGTTCTTCTGACTCCTGGCTTCTGACTCCCCCTTTTCACTCGTCACTTTCCTCTTAGGTCCTCCGGCATATCGCTGAGCTTGCCGAGCATTTCATAGAGTCGCACGCGGGCGTGGTCCACCATGCGCTCTCCTGCGCCCGGCTCCACGAACGTTGCGGTGTTAGCTGCGCCGTAGCCGCCCAAAGAAGCGGCGCGGATGGTGGGGAAATACCCGAAGCTACCATTCGCGTAGCCCATGAAGAAGGCGTCGCGAACCGGGCAGCGGTTCCGCCAATCGATCTGGAATTCCACAAAGGGTTCCCCCGGCATGGTCATCAGCGCAATGCGTTTGTTGATGAGCACGGTAGCGACGGGCAGGCGCAGGGGCTCTTGCCCTCGCCGGTCGAAGCCCGCCGCGGCCTGCGGCCCCCAGGACTTCAACAATGCGGCGCGAAATTTCTCGCGGTCCCAGCGCAAATGGAAGTCCAACTGATCCTCAACAAAATCCAGGCTGGCATCGGGCTCGTCCTGGCTTCGGATTGTTTCCGCCACGCGGGCCGCTTCCCGGCCCAGGCGATCTCCCGTCCAGTCGCGCATTCTCACGGCGTCTTCCGTCTGAGGGTGGACAGCGTAATAAGGATTGATATCGCCGTCTCCGCCTTGCCAGAACATGGCGAGCGGCTTGCCGTCGAAGGCCTGCTCAACGGTCTTGATCATCACTCCCACCCAATCCGCGGAGTATTGCAGGCTGTCGGAACCGAACACCACGGGATGGCAGGCGTAGTTCACGACGATGGCGAGGGGCCGCCCCTCGCGCGAGTCCACGCGCAGCACGGAGACGGTAGGGTCAACGGGAGACGTGGGCACTCGGGTGTTATTGCGCTCGAACCAGCTGACGGTGCCGTCAGAATTTACGCGCAGCCGGTTGTGGCCGATGTCGATTACACCGTAACCCACACCCAGCCGGGCCTCGACCGCGCTCCGATGCGCGTCCTCGATGGCCGCCTCCACCTTCGCCAGCACTCCAGTCTCCCAGTCGGGCGATTCTGTTGGGGGGTAGTCATCGCGAATCGCCGGCCCGGAATGCGTGTGGATGGCGGCGACGATCGCGTAGGATATCCCGGCCTTCTCGCGAGCGTTCGCACGCAGGCGCTCGATCCATTCCGGCGCAAACACTCTGCCCAGATCCATCACTACCCACGCCAGGCGCTTGTCGCCGGCTTCCAAAACCAGCACGCGCGCCATCAACGGATCGAGCACAGCCGTTGATCCGCCCTTGCGGTTCGCATACCCGTACATGGGAAGACCCAGAGGCGGCGTAATCTCCACCTTGGCCACCCCGGCCTTCAGATCTGCTGCCCGCGCTAGAGTCCCGAACCCGGTGCTTCGTGGCAGCGCCGGCGATACAAACAAGACCAGTCCCAGCACTCCAACCCACCTCAGTAGTCGCCACATATATGCTCCTAAGAAGTTCACAGTTGACAGTCCACAGTTTACAGTTAGAACGCTGATTTTTGGTTGTCTGAACTGTTGACTGTCGACTGTTAACTGTCGACTGCTTTTCAGTCCTCCGGCTCATCGCTCAGCCGGCCGAGCATCTCGTAGACTCTTGTCAATCCTACTTCCACCATCCGCTCGCCGGTCCCCAGCTCCACGTAAGTGTTCGAATCGCCTGCGCCGTATCCCCCTTCGGAGGCCGCGCGCACGGTGGGGATGTAATCGTAGTAGCCGTTTGCGTAGCCAACCAAAAAGGCATTGCGAACGGGACAGCGGTCGCGCCAGTTGATTTGGAAGTCCACGAAAGGCTCGCCGGGCATGCCCAGGAGGGCAATCTGCTTGTTGATGAGCACCGTCGTGACGGTCATGGAAAGATCGCGCCGGGGCGAGTCTCTCAGCATGTCGGCATGGTCCTCGAAGACCTGGGGGCCATATTTTGCCAGAAGTCCCTGGCGGAATTTCTCCGTGTTCCAGCGAATGGGCACCGTGAGCAAGTCTTCCGCAAAGTCGAGGGTGGGCTTGGCCGCGGATTCGGTGCGCACCGCCCTGGCAACGAGCGCCGCTTCCTGCCCCAACTGTTCGCCAGTCCAGTCGCGCTTCTTTACCGCATCCTGAGCGAGGGGTGTAGTAGCATCGTAGGGGTTGATATCGCCGGCGGCCCCTTGCAGGAAGAGGCACAGGGGGCGGCTGTCAAACGACTTCTCCACGCGGTCGCACATCACGCCCACGAAGTCGGCGGAGTAGCGGAGATTATCGGGGCCGAAAACTACAGGGTGGCAAGCGTAGTTAACCAGAATCGCGAAGGGCTTGCCGTCGGTTGTGTCCAGACGAATGACGCCGACCCGGGGATCCACCGGAGCAGTCGTGATTCGGCTGGGATTCTGCCAGAGCATCGTGACCGTGCCATCCGGATTCACGCGGCGGCGGTTGTACCCGATATAGACGCGCCCGTTGCCCGTTCCCAACCGGACTTCCTTCATTTGACGTGCGGCCTCTCTGACCGCTCCGCCAATCTTATCGATGGCCGCGGATTCCCAGGCGGGCGGCTCACCCGAAGGGTATTCGTCCAGAATGTTCGGCCCCGCATGGGTGTGCGACGCCGTGATGAGCAGGGCGGAAATCCCACTGGATTTTTGTACCGACTCGCGCAGGCGGGCGAGGCTGGCGGGGCCGAAGACACGTCCGAGGTCGAGGGTGACCAACGCCATGCGCCGTTCTCCTGCCTCCAAGACCAGCACACGCGCATAGAGCGGGTCCAAAGTTCCCGTCGCCGGCTGGGTCCGATCAGCGTAGCCATACATCGGCAAGCCGGGCGGCGTGATGTCCACGCGGGCGACGCCTGCTTTGAGCCCCGCGCCCCGCAGCGGTGAGGCAAGCGATAGCGCGCAGAGGAGGAGAACTGCGCCCCTGTTCATGGCGAGCGGCATTCTACTCGCGGAAGTCCGGCGATGCACCTTGAATTCCTGGCAGTATGGTATAACACCCGCTACAGGGTCCGGTTCCAAGGGGGAAGCATGTTCTGCTGTGACTTGCTGGCTGAGGCGATTGATCGCGGCGCGTTTTATCGCGGCGCCAAACACCGCATTGATGACGGGCGGATCGTCAACGATTTGAACACGGAGTATTACATTCGCGCTGCGTCAAGCCGGGGCTACGATTACATCGGAATCAATTATTGCCCCTTCTGTGGCCGGGCGCTTTCGCTGGAACTCTGGCAGGCGGAGAAGAAAAAGTAGCTGCTTCAATCGAAGCGGATTTCTTTCAACCGTTGCAGGGGAATTGAGAAGTCGAAAACATCCCCGCTGGCGGGAGGGTAGTCGTCCGTGATGCCCAGGACGCGAACCTCCGCGGGCTTATCGGTTGGCATAAGAAATTTTCCCGTCAGGGTCTGCCCGCTGCGGAGATAAAACTTCAACTGGTCTGCCGCGATTTCAATCCGGTCAATCTTCGAGAATTCGATCTCATCGGCGCCGCCTCCGTCGAGGAGAACTGGAAAGCTGGTCCTGGCGGCCACCGACTCGAGCAGCGAGCCGCGGCCGCCGGGGGGATAGAAATCCAGGTACACGTCGAAGAGCTGGGAGGTCTTTCCCGCCTGGTCCGTGACGGCCGCTTTATAGCCGAAACGCTTCCAAATCTCGACGATTTGTTTCTGGTCGGCAGGGCTGCTGGTCTGAACCGTGTGCGGCAGGCTGCTCTTAAATACGGTCACCTTAGTGACGCGGCGCTCGCGCAGGTCGAAGTGCTTATAAACCAGAAGGGAAGAATCTGCTTTCACCACAATGGCGTCGCGCTGTACGACCTCCTGCTTGCCCTGGGCGGTCGTCTGGTAGATCGTGTCGCTCCCCAGCGGCGCTGCGGCCGCGATCAGTAGTGCCCCGAATCCCAGCCAACATCTCAGTGACAAGTGACGAGTGACAAGTGACGAGCCAGAACAATGGAACTCTCCTTTTTGCTCGTCGCCCTTCACCCGCCCCCCGTCACAGCTCTTGAGTGACAAGTGAGGAGCCGCGCGAACGAACTCGCCTTTTTCCTCGTCACTCTTCACTGGTCACTCGTCACTGCTCTTCAGCCCTTCTTCTTCTTCGTCGACTTGTACTCGGTCTGGACCTTGCCTTGGAGGATTTCCAGGCTTCCTTTCGCCGAGTCGGCCCACTGACCAGTCGGGTCCAGTTTCAGATACGACTGGAAGGCCTCGACCGTGCCGGGGACGGGCGCGATGCTTCCGTCCGGCTTGGTTTCGGCTTTGCCCAGCAGCGCCATGCCGTACCAGTAGAAGGCGTTGGCATTGGTGGGGTCCATGTCCGTGCACTTCTTGAGGGCCACGGCGGCTTCATCCATCTTGCCCTTATTCACAAAAATCACGCCCATGTTGTAGTAGTAAGTGCCGGCCTTTGACGGGTTGATATCTGCGGCCTTCTGAAATTCCGCCTGGGCGTCGGGAACCTTCCCCATGTCGGCATACAGGCTGCCGAGATTGTTGTGCAGGTCGGCATTGGTGGGGTCTGCCTCGATAGCCTTCGCGAAATAGTCCAGAGCCTTCTGCCGGTGGGTGTCCCGAAGGGTGCTGTCTGTGTCCGCCTTGGAGGCCCCCGAATAGGAATCCGCAAGTCTGCCGAGCACCACGGGGATGTTCTTTTCCTTGGCGAGAGGCAGGGCCTGCTCAAACAGGGCTGCCGCATCCGCGTATTTCTTCTCAGCCAATAAGGCATTCCCCTGGTCGAAGCTCGCCTTCAGGCCAGTGTATTGTTTCTGGTTCTTCGCCTCCTCCTCCTGCTGCTTTGCTATTTCCGGATTCTCTTTCTTAGCGATGGCCTGCTCCTTAGCCATATCAAAGGGCACTTCCGTGGGGTCCCCCAGCCCGACGTGTTTGCTGATATTCCACATCTGTTTGCCGTTGGGGTCCAAGAGCGTGAACTTGTAGTTGCCCACCGCCAGCCCGATATAGGTGTACTCACCTTTCTTATTCGTCTTTACTTTGGATTGCCACTTGACTTCCGTCCGTTCAACCTGGACCGTATAGCCCGCCAGCGGCTGACCGTCCTGTCCCGTACATTTTCCGGTGACTCCGCCGGTCTGGGCGAAGACCGGAACTGCCACGACGAGCCCTGCGAAGACTAGCCCGGCTAGGGCAAATCTCCGCATCCATGATGACGTCATAAATCCCTCCTCATTCCACCGAGCGTATTCTAGCGTCATTCCCGCGGCGACTCAACCCCTTAGAAGGCAGAAAGCGGAAAGCAGAGGGCAGGAAGCAGAAAAGGCAAGGCAGGAACGATATGTCCGACGCCCGCCCACGCTTAGAAGGTTAGTTGTGGCATGTCGATTGTTAGCTGGCGCCAGCCATTTCGTGCATAATGGCCTAAGTTGTGGCCGAGACTCTCTTCCAAATCCTGTCCGAATTCTTTGCCCGCTACGGCTACTGGGTAATATTTTTCGGCGTCATGCTGGAGAACGCCGGGCTGCCTGTTCCCGGAGAGACGGTCCTGATCTTTTCGGGGTTTCTGGCTTACCAAGGCGAGGTCCGCCTGGGCCGCGCCATTCTGACGGCCATCGCCGGCGCGACGATGGGTGACAGCCTGGGTTATTGCCTTGGCCGTTTCGGCGGAGCGGCGCTTTACGAAAAGGTGGTGCGCCGCTTTGGAGTACTCGCCCGGCAATTCGATCGTTCTCGGACGCTATTCCTGAAGTATGGTCACTGGGCAGTCTTCGTGGGCCGTTTTGTTACCGGCTTGCGGGTCTTTGCGGGGCCGCTGGCCGGGACCTTTCGCATGGCCTACTGGCGGTTTCTGTTCTTCAACTTCACAGGTGCGGTCGCCTGGGCAACCACCTTCGGCTGCCTGGGTTTTTTCTTTGGAAGTAACTGGGAGCGCTTGACGAGCTTTGTGAGACACCTCAATCGGGTAGTGTTGGTGGTAGTGCTGGTGGGTCTGCTGGCGGCGCTCGTGGTGCGTGCCATCAAGAGGCGACGGCGGAAGGAGCAGTAGGCAGAAGGCAGAAGGCGGTAGGCAGAAAGCAGAAGGCAGAGTGGCGCTCTGCGATGACGGAGAGGCGGTGATGTGCTCTGTTGGGTTAAGCAGGCCGAGGTGGACTGAGCGGTCAGCCTACTGATTCTTGTTCCACAAGTGGAACGTCACCCCGAGGGTCAGGCCGAATGGATAGCCGGGCGTGCCGTGGATTCGGGCCACGACGGGTGCGGTAGGCGTCACGCGGGACTCAAAGTAGTTCTGGGTTTCGTAATAGGCCTTGTTCGCGAGGTTGTCCATCCCCAGGTTGAAATCCGCCCAGCGACGGATCTGTTTTGTTACCGCCAGGTCCAGTACGTCCAGCCCCGAGGCGCGAATTGTGGGGTCCAGCCCATCCAGCCGATAGCTGCCGACGCGGCGATAGCGTAAAGAGCTGAAGAATCCATGCCAGCCGGAGAGAGTCAGCGCGGCATTGGCTACATTATGAGGCGCGCTGTCCACGTAGACGCGGGGCGAAGTGGCGCGATAGAAAGAATTCGTAACTTGCGTTAGGTCACCACTCAGCGCCAGATGGCGGGTCAATTGAAAAGAGGTCTTGCCCTCATATCCATAGCTTCGACTGGGCCCTTTGAATTCAAAAGTGCCATCGTCGGGGATGTAGACCTCTTCATTGGAACGGTCGATCAGAAATGCGTCGGCACTGAAGGATAGGCGGTGCAGGTTGTAGGCGGCGCCTGCCTGGTAAAAGTCGGTTGTGGCGATGCGGGGCGAGTCTGGCCTTTCGACAATCCCGCGTGCGTCCTGGGTGTTGATACCGCGCCCGTAATTGAAGGTCAAGATCAGCGGCAACCGCCGGGAGGGTGTGTAAGCTGCCCCAGCCTTGGGTTGCAACCGGTTGGAACTCTGCGAACCAGAGATGCTGGGATTCACCCGGTCGTTGTCGTGCCAGTTGAAGTAGTCCCAACGCAAGCCAGCCTCTAGATGCAAGCGCCCTTGCAGCACATCAACACCTTCTTGTGCGTAGGCGGCAAAGTTGGGGAAGACCAGGGAGGACCGAGTGGCAACGCCCAAAGGGACGCGCCCCTCCCGGGGATAAAGACCCACGTTGACCTGGTTGTCATGGAAGTTGCTCCCCAGGGTCAATAGGGCACGTGCCCCAAAGAGCTTGCAGCAGTGAATGTATTGAGCGTTAAATCCTTCCTGGTATCTTGAGTCGTGCTGCTGTATCCCATCTCCATGGATGGGGTCATTCAGGAAGAATGTGAAATTTGAAAAGAGGTCGAACAAAGAGCGCCCCAGAAAGCCATCGACTTTGAAGCTGTCAGCGGTTCCGAACTCCTGACGGTAGTACGCTGCGAGGGTCCCCAGGCGAACGCGCCCCCCATCGCTTGGGTCGACGTAGCCAAACCGGTCGAGTTCTCCCGCCGCCACGAGGTCCAAAGGGATCTGGCCGGATGAATTGAAGTCGTTGGTGCCGAAGTTGAATTTGAAACCCAACGCCTTGTTGTCGCTACGGTGCATGGTGTAATTGCCTGTCAGGTTGTTGCGCTTGTAGTGCAAGGGGCTCAGGAAGGGCCCGTTGGTATCGGCACCCTCATAGGAGAAGAAGGAATCGACCTTTTCGATTGCCGGGCTGAAGGCCAGGAACGTCCGATAGGTGTCGAATGAACCACCCTGGATTCGCCAGGTAAGTTGGTCGGGAAGGCTTTCCCGAGTTCGGATCTGTACAACCCCCAACCCCGAGAAGTCGCCGTATTCGGCACTGAAGGGGCCGTTCAGGATATTCACTTCCTGCACCAGTTCCGGCGTAAGAGCCTTCAGCGCGCCCAGGTAGCCCTGACCGTGTCCTTGACTCGCCTGGTTCTGTGGCAGGTCATTCACCACGATTTTCAGTCCGCCGTTCACCCCACCGTGGTCGAGATTAAAGCCAAAGCGACGGATCTCGAGAGACTTGCCGCCGCCCTCATGCTGGCCGGCATTGATGCCCGCGTCAAGGGTCTCCAGGAGTTGATCGTCCCTTTCAAAGAGAGTCTGGTTGTAGACCTCGGTGTTGCGGCGGTCGATGCTCGGCTCCAGCGTGGAGGAGACAATCACCACACTCTTCTGGCTGGCAAGCTGCATGAACTGCAGGTTGGCGGTGCTGGTGTCGCCCGGCACCACCGAGACGCTTTTCCGGACGGCCGCGAATCCAGATCCTCCCGCCGTCAGGCTGTAATCGCCCGCCTCGACCCCGTCAAAGGCAAAGATCCCCTGGCCGTCGCTTTGGGTCTCGCGGGAATTTCCATTTGAATGGGTGAGGGTCAACTTCACCCCCGCTACGCTGGCCCCATCCGGATCGGTGACCAGGCCCGATACGCGCCCGGATTCAACCGCCTCAACGAAAGTCGCGCCGCTGATGAGTATGAAAACCGTTATGGGAATCAAAAACCGAAGTGCCATCCGTGTCTCCTACACAGGATGACGATAACACGATTCTGTAATTCGTGCTACTGGCATTATTTGTTCTGAGCGGGCGCGACCACATAGACGTATTCCAATGGTTCTTCACCTGTATTCGCGACATTGTGGCGCGTGGAGGGGGGAATGTAGGCGAACGCCGGCGCGGCGAAGGGGCGGGACGGTTCGCCCTCCAGGCGCGCTTCTCCGCGACCGTGCAGGATCACCAACGACTCTTCGTTGTTTCCCGTTGTATGCCATCCGACCGTTTCGCCGGGCTTCAGGCGAACGAACCCACTGCGCATTCCCGCCGTCTGCGGCGCCCCGCGCAGCAGCGGGCAATCTCCTTGGGCGCATTGAAGAGGCAGGGCGAGCGCCTGGGGCTTCGACGTTGCAGATGCGAGCGGTGAAAAAGTGCGGATCAACAGAATTCCTGCGACGGCGAGGATGATGGAAAGGAAGCGTTTCACGTTTGCTCTCCTGAGCGATCGGCGTCTTGTTCGTACCACGAATATGTGTATCGTAACACACGATGCAACCTCTTGCCGTCTCCCCTTGATCATGGCAAGCGACCCCTAGTCCGAATGCATCTCACCCCCAAAGGTGATTTCGCTGGTAGTATGGGAGCGGTTAGGAGAGGCTTGGTCCGCGCCTGAGGTGAGGCCATGTCAAAGTTGATTCGGACGGGAATTTCACTGGAAAGCGATCTGCTGGCAAGGTTTGATCGCGCCATACATAAGAAGGGCTATAAGAATCGCTCAGAAGCCATCCGCGATCTGGTGAGGGACTACGCCGTGGCCGAGGATGTGGAAGAAAACCGCACGGTGGTGGGAACCCTGACCATGGTCTACGATCATCACCGCCCGAAGCTGGCGGAGCAGCTCATCGAGGCTCAGCATCACGCCCAGGACAAAGTGCTGGCCGCCACCCACGTCCATCTGGATCACCACAATTGCCTGGAAGTGATCATCATGAGGGGGCGCAGTTCCGAGGTGCGGCAAATCGCTGACCGGATTCTGAGCCTGCGGGGGGTAAAGCACGGCAAACTCGTGCTCACCACGCAAGGGAAGGACCTGTAGTGGGTGGCCACCGTTTCGCGGCAGCACCCGTCCTGACCGTGCGTTTGTGGTTGTGGGTATGGCAGCATCGCGACCGCAGCGGGTAGCGGGTAGCCACAGTCAGTGACTTGCTGACTGGGGGCCTTTCCTGTGCGAGACACGGACCCAGTAGCAACTGCCACCCGGCGAACCTCCGCAATCAAATCGAGAACCCACGGTCAAGACTGCGTTGACCGTGGCTACCACTGTGAGGAAGCGGCAGCGGAAAGAACAGAAGGCAGAAGGCAGAGAGCAGAGAGCAGAGAGCAGAGAGCAGGCAGTTGCCTACTAGGGGACGGTGGAATTGCTTCGGTCTACACAACGGCCTTTATCTTCGGTAGTCCCCGATGCCAGATTCTTTACTGTGATCCTGCCCAACGTAAAGCACTTCTCCGTGTAGGCCGTTAATCAGGCATTGAGTAAGGTATCGCGCTTCCCACAATCTCTATCTCTATGGGCTCCCGCCGTGTGCGTTCCCGGTTGGCAGCATGGCTGTGGATATACTGGGTGAAATCGCCCGATTAACACAAAACTGTCAGTGTTGTGTTGCCTCTTGCTCTGGCAGGGGTCGAAAACTGCCGGAGGCACGAACGGCCTCAACTTTGTAAATCTCAATTGAGAACGGGTACATGTCCATGTGGCCGTAATAGCCATCCGCCTTGAATAGACCAATGAAAACTACGTCCGTCTGGACACGCCACTTTAAACTAGAAAGTTTACGCCGGACGCCTCGTCTGGTGCGAGATTCCCACTGTTTGTCGAAGCTAACCCATGTCGTGGGATAAGGCGTATCGCAAGATGGCGCGGTGATGACCGACTTTTCAAAATCGGTTTCATATAGTGCTCGTACGCGAATCATCTTGTTATTGAACCTGTCAGGGGACCTTTGGACCTCGCAGAAGGTGGTAGTCTGAGCGGCTGCGACCGCGTCGTTTGTCATCTTGGCAGCGTCGGCACTTTGCGCGCGGACGGCGCAGGCGGCGGTCAAACAGATTAAACCAGCACACACGAGATTTCTGAAGGATGACGACACGTCACGAATCATACCACGCACTGTTGACGGAACATCGCAATCTCACCGAGAATACTCAGTCGCATAGCAGTTCAAAGAAATGGGGCGATCGGAGAAATAACTCACTTGGCCGTGTAGTCGGCTTACCGGGGAAGTGAACGAGGCCCCCCAAAGGGGGTCGCGCAGTCGAGACCCGGATCACCCGCGATAAGTCGCCTTGTGTTTATCGACGAATCCGCGGGGCAATCTGAATTTCTCGGCGGGCGGCGGTGCGCTCGACATCATTTTCAAGACGTTTTGCGTTGGGAAGTCGAGACGTTCCGGCGGAACGTCTCTACGGGCCGATGTTCTTCAGATACGCGTCAATCTCCGGCACCCGCAGCAGTTTGGCGAAGGTGGCCGTCAGGATAATTCCGACGACGCTGACGAGCGCCAGGACCGGGAAAGTGTGAAGGGTTGTTTACCAGCCGATGCGAGGCCTGCCTTCTGCTTTCTGCCTTCCGCCCTCCGCTTTTTGCCTTTTTACCTTTGACCTTTGACTTTTGACCTTTGCTTTCTGCTTTCCGCTTTCTGCCTACTGCCTACCGCCTACTGTTTTCCCAGCCAGCCGTTTCGAATCTTCAATTGTGGGGGGCTTGCGTCGGGCGTCTCAACCAGCTTGTAGACGTTCGGAGGGGGCGGGTCGAGCGTAGCCAGGATGATTTCTCGCCGCCCATGGCGCTCGACAGTAAAGGCGGCCTGCGCGCCCGGCGAATAGACCTTCAAACGGTCGGCAAGTTCCTCGGTGGCGAGTGATTGATCGTCCACCGCCACCAGGAGGTCGTCGCGGCTAAGGCCCGCGCGGTCCGCGGGGCTGCCCGGCCGGACGGCGACGATCCGCGCGCCCGTGTTCTCAGGCTGGACCAGCGCGCCCAGCGAGGGCGCGGAGCCGGGTGCCACGCTGCTGCGCAGTTCCAGGCCAGCCAGCCGCAGCGTTTCGGCATAGGGCAGCGGGTCCGTGCCCGCGATGTAGCGCGCGAAGAAGGCGCTGAAGTCGCCTCCCGTCGCCTCCTCGACCGCTTGCTCGATGTCCTTTTCCTCGTATCCGCTTCCCGGGCCGTAGCCGCCTGACTGCGCAGGCAGGCTGGAGGCAGGCGTGGCGTAGAACTTCCGATACATCGCCGCCAGAACATCCTCGAGCGACTTCCGGCCTTCGGTGCGCGCGCGAATCTCCAGGTCGAGCAACCAGCCCAGCAGCGCTCCCTTGTTGTAGTAGGAAATCGTAGCGTCGGCGAAGTTCGTCTCCTGCATTTGCGGCGAGCGATCGTAGAACCAGGCATTGAAACTGGAACTTTCCGCGGACATCAAGGTGCGGCCGGGCTCCCGCTCCAGGTTGCCGATTTCGTCTCCCAGACGGTCGAGGAATTGATCCTTGGTCCACACGCCGGACTTGTAGAGATAAGAGTAGCCCAGGTAGGTCGTGACGCCCTCCGCGAACCAGAGGGAGCGCGTGTAGTTCTCCCGAGTGTAGTCGAACGGGCCCAGCGCCACGGGCCGCAGGCGCTTAACGTTCCAGAGGTGGAAGAACTCATGCGCCGCGGTTTCGAGCGCCTCGGCGGTGCCGTCCTGCACGCTGCCCCGAACGATGATCTGGGTGGAATTCATGTGCTCCATGCCGTCTCCCAGCGTGATGTCGGGGGCAAAATGAAAAATAAATGTGTATTGGGAGAAATCGGGCTCCGGCATGGAAGCCATCTCCGCGTGCACGAGCTTCTTCAAGCCTTCGAGGAGCTTGGAATGGTCGGTGTCGTCATCGGAGTAAGTGTGCACGACGACGCGGAACAGCTTGCCCTGCTCCCTGAATTCGTCCAGAGTGCATTCGGGAGAGATTTCCAGCGCCGTATCCACCAAGTGGTCGTAGTTGGGAAGCTGGAACGAGCGGTCCGAGGTTGAGGAAGATAACCCGCTCAGAACCTTCCAGCCCGCCGGCGCGTCCACCGTCAAATGGAGAGCGTCAGGCTTGTGCCCGGCGACGTACATGAAAATCGATCCCCCATTCAAGTTGGCGTGCGAAGAATCATATTGGGAGAAAGAGCCGGTCAGGTTGTTGGCGAAGACGCGATAATGCGCCCGCACGGTCCCGCCGGCCTGGCGCGCGTCCACACGCCAAGTCTGCTTGTCCAACTTTTCCCAGGCCAGGGGCTGCCCTTGCGCGCCGGAGGCTGCAAACTCCTGAACGTTCTTCGCAAAATCGTAAATGGCATAGCGGCCGGGCGCCCAGGCAGGCATCACAAAGTCTATCGCGGGCTCCATAACCTTGCCGGCCTCGATTTCGACGTCCACCAGGTGGCTCGCGGGCCGGGTCAGGCGCAAGCGGTACGTGAGCTCCAAAGCTGAGGATGGATGCTCCTGCTGTAGCGCCGCGACCGCGACTGCGGGATCTGCGACGGCATTGCGTGAGACGCTGTTTTGTAGGGCCAGGGCAAGCCCTGGCCTCCGCGAAGATAAGGATTGCCCGTGGGCCGTCGGCGGAAAGCTGGTAAATGCAAAAAGGGTGCCCGCAAAGGTGAGGATTGAGATGCCCCGGCAGAATAACTTGCTCAATTGCTGGCCCCCGGCTTCAGAACCAATCGATGGACCGTGCCCTTATCTACCGCCGCGTCGCTGAAGAGCATGGGGAAACTGCGGCCGTTGTACCAGGCGTCGAGTTGATCGCGGTAGTAGGGACTGAGGAAGTGGCCGGACTCTCCCAAGGTGATGTTCTGGACGGACTGGTCAAGGTCGGAGAAATCCACCACCATACGCATGGAAGGCCCCACGCTGGGCGTCGTTTGCTTGACCGTGGTCCCGGTTCCGAATTGCGGAAGGGGCCCGACGTCGAGGAGCCAACGGCCAAGCAGTGACAACCCTCCGCTCAGGGGGTGATGGAAAGTGAGCGGGATGGTCTCTCCCCACTTCCAGGCCTCACGGCGTTGACTGTGCACAAGCCCCGGGATCCGCTTGACGCCTTCCTCCAGGCTTTTCACCAAAGTCTCGTCGTAGGTCGCGTCGCCGGGGGGAAGCCAGCGCTCCCAGCGGTTCTCGAGGACGTTCTGAAGGAACACCGTGCTCATCGACCAGCGGTAGCCGGAGAAGTCAGCGCCCAGTTTGGGTTTCAGGATACGCTCCAGAAGAGCGTGCCGGGTCACCTCACACACCAGCGTCGCGGCGGAATCCGCTTTCGCCTCCGCATTCCAATTCGTCAGGAGGCTTAGAGCATATTGAGCGTCCGTCGCGACCGGCGAATGATGGAGGGCCGCCGTCAGCAGTTGCCTGCTCAACCAGTCATCCTCCAACGTATGGATGTCCGTTTGAATCCGCAGCATGTCGGGCACGGTGAAGTGCGCGCTTCCCACCTTAGCGCCAAGCGGAACCTGTCCCGATGAAATCGGGAGCCCGGCCCCTGCCTCCGTAGCGCCGGGCTTCAGCCCGGCACCTGCCTCTAAAAGCTGGTAAATGCGTGCCGTGCGAAACGGCGCCTCCCACTTCTTGGAGATGAGATAGGGATAGCCATCCGGCACGATGCGGCCATTGGCGGTAGCGAGCATCCCGCTGGGGGGATTGTAGGCGTGAGGCAGTTCCTCGAAGGGAATAGAGCCGCTCCAGTCGTAATCATCGGTGCTGCCCGGCGAGGGCACCGTACCGTCGCCGTGCCTGCGAATGGGCACCCAACCGGCAGCGTAGTGCCCGATGTTTCCGTCCACATCCGCGTAAACGAAGTTCTGCATGGGACCGGCGTAGTCGCGTAACCCGGTCGTGAATTCCTCCCAGTTCCGGGCCTGGTTGATTTTGAGAAAAGGGAAGCGCTGGGCATGCGGTTCGAGCGCCGTCCAACGCAGCGCCAGGTCGCGGTCGCCCTCGTGGGAAATGATCGGGCCGTGCCGCGTTACCTTGACCGTGAAGCGGTAATCGCGCTCCTGACGGACCTTGATGACTTCGTCGCGGAATTCCGCCTCCACCCATTCCCCGTTGTGGAGATATTTGTGCGGGTCGCGGAAGTTGAAACTCTCGACGTAGAGGTCCTGGACATCCGGGTTCACGTTGGTCATGCCCCAGGCAATGCGTTCGTTGTGCCCAATGATGACCTCCGGAACTCCGGGAAGGCTGACGCCGCTTACATCGATCTCGGGCGCTTTCAAGTGAATCATGTACCAGACGCTCGGGATGCTGTGTCCCAGATGAGGGTCGTTGGCAAGCAGGGGCTTTCCGGATTGTGTGTGAGAACCGCTCAGGATCCAGTTGTTGCTTCCCAAGCCGGCGGTGGAGGGCTGATCGGCGATCGGCCCATCGGCGCTGCGGAGGGCGTCTGCGCCCGGCCAATTCCCATAAGGGGCTGTCGGCCTGGCTTGCTCCCGTCCCAGCGCAGGGCCGTCCGTCGGCTGATCCGTCAGCTGAGTGACGTTGGCCTGGGGAGGGACAATCTGTTCCCTTCGGCCCGCCGGTGGAAGGGTCTGGCGACCGACGGGGCTCCCCAGCGTCACATTCGGCACCCCTCCGCCCACTTCCGCAACCGGGTGGTCTAGGGGAGAGTGGTCAGGGAAAAGGTCGGCGTAAAGTTCATTCCCCACCTTGGCGCGGATGCGCTCGCGCATCAACTCATCAGGCCACATCCAATTGAGACCTTTCGCCATGTTCAGCGCAATTCCGAAAGTGTCTTCGGCCTGCCAGGGGCGAGGGCGATAGCGAAGCAGGAGGAATTCCACCGGGAGGTTTTTCGGGTGGGTATCGATGAAGGCGTTGACCCCTTGCGCGTAGCGGTCGAGGAGTTTCCGTGATTCCGGGTCGAGCTCCTTCACGGCCCGTTCACAAGCCTGCCGGAATCCCAGTGTGCGGTTCTCAACATCGAAACGGAGCGTCCGCTCCCCGAAAAGTTCAGAAAGCTCGCCTGCCGCCAAGCGTCGGCTCAGGTCCATTTGCCAAAGGCGGTCTTGAGCGGTCACGTATCCTTGCGCGAAGGCCAGGTCTTCCAGCGACTGAGCCCGCAGGTGCGGTACTCCATGAGCGTCCCGCAGGACTTCCACTTGCCCGCCCAGCCCCGGCACAGTGACCTCTCCTTCGAGTTGCGGCAAGCTGGCGTGGGTTCGCCAGTAGACCCACGCAGTCCCGGCAGCCAGGCACACAAGGAGGACAACGAGCAGGGAGATAACAACACGCTTGATTGTTTTTCTCATGCAAGAAGATGGAGCCTGGAGCTAGGGACCGAGCCCCGAGTACTCGTCCATTGAATTTGCGAAAGCCGATCAGCTCGCAGGTCAATCGAAAATCGACAATCGAAAACCGGCGATCGGTTCAGCCTCCAGCCCCCGATTTCCAATCGCCCGTGGATAGTAACCGAAAAGGAGGGGAGGCCGCAACGTAAGTGCGGGTTTCAAACCTATTTCTACCGGCGCGGCCCATGCTTCCAAGGGTGGCAAAGAAAATCAATCAAGGTTGACAGTATTGTCATCTGGTGGTCAGGTTTGTCCGCCCCAAATGGAACCGGAGGTTAGATAAGTCCTGGCCTTTCGTCCCAGTGGTTGCGTGCTGCGTTGGCCATTGGTCGAGGCCCGCCTGACACCGCGCAACTACTGAGTGGTCAGAATTGCCTGCTGGTACGAAAGCGCGTTTACGTCCGTAAAGCGGGGCGTGCCCGGCGGCAGCGATGTGATGTTCGTAAAGTCCGTATCGTAAGCATAAGCTCGCGTGGGGGGGTTGTAGACCGTGCTACAGCACTTGTAAATACCCGTCCCCTGTTGGGCGTAGTAGAAGCTTACCATGGCACCGAGATAATTCAGTGTGGAGCCCCAGTTTTCGATATAGCGAAGGAAGTTGTGAGTTCCTCCGTCGGTCCCGAAGTCTTTCGGCGGAGCAGCGGGGCTCGAAAAGGTGGGCAGCGGGAAGGACATGTTCTTACCCGAGATGATCGCCACCCTATACCAAGTGTCAGTAGAGGTGGAGGGGCGACTGCCTCGGTTTGTCGGGTTGAGGAAGGTCACTGTGTCGTCCCAGTCATTCGAGAGCAGGGTGACGGCGTCGGCATACACCGCCGCAGGCACGTGGCATTTGCCTGCCGGGTCAGGACTAAACGCCCCGACCGAATTGCTGGCATTGTAATCACCTAGGATATAGACAGGATTCTCCGCCGCCACGCTGAATCCACCCAGCGATGGGAAGGCGGCGGGAGACGCCGCGTTGGGGCAAGGTGACAAGGTTGCGGCGTTGAGAGGGGGTAAATTGCCCAGCGAGCCATCCACCAGGCGCACGGCGCGGCGGAAGAAGAGCACGGGGTTCTCCTGTGCCTCGGAGGACGTGATGCGGGTGAGTGGCGCGGTGTCGGGAGCGGAGGGGCTGGTGAGACTGGACATAAACGTCGTCAAGGTTGTCGACGAGCCCGTAGGGTACTTGGTGCTGCCGCTCGAATCTACGTTAGAGGCGTTGATCGGGTGTGCAATCCCTCCGTAAATCTCCAGCGTGCCGTCCCCGACGACGTCCTCGCCCGTATCGAGCGTGTTGTTGGGGGCGCCGGTGCCGGACGAGGGGTTGACGATGTCCTCGTACCCATATTCGCCGGTGTCATTGCCCGTGCAGGGCCCGCCAGCGGTTGCGCTCGCTGTCTGGTTGCAGTTGCCCCGCCGGTCGGAAACATACAGGATATAGCCCGAATTGGTCAACGCCAAGGCGCCGTTGGGACAGGAGGTGGGGACCGTGGAGGCAGTGCAGAGCGTATTCGCAAGCCAGGCCTGGAGAAGGTCCACGTCCACTTCAGTAAGATTCATGACTCCGTTCAAGGACACCGTTGAATAGCTGTTACTGTCCCGCACTTCGCCTTCCCTCGGGTCGTACATGTTGATGGGAACGTAGTTCGCGGCCGAAGTGTAACTCGTCGTGCCGAGTATCACTCCCGGTTTAGCTTCTTCCAGGTGCAGGATGGCCATTTCCGTGCACGGAGCGGGAGGTGCGGTCCCCGTGGCTGCCGTCCCGCTGTCAGTATAGGACGTCCACGGCGATGCCCAGCCCGTCTGCGATGTACCCACAGTGAGACTGTAGCCGCTGATCTCTCCCCCGGAAGCCGTTGCGCGATATATCCTGTAGCCGGTGGCACCCGTGACGGCGTTCCAACTGAGCTTAATCGACTTGTTGGTGCTCGTGGTTTTGATTTTCACTTCCGGGCTGGGCAGGGTTTCACCCCAAGGGCCCAGGGCCGTACCCACGTAGTAGTAATAGGTGCTGGCACTTAATGTGCTGGCGGTCGATGACGTGGTGGGGGGATTCACCAGCGTTATCACCCCCGGGGTCATGGTGTCACGCGAGATTCCCGTACTCAGGACTTCCTGGGTCACATCCTGCCACGTGGCTGGGGGTCCTGGGGAGGTTTGGACTTCGATCTTGATGTAGCCGCCGAGCAGCGTGGTCCCGGATTTCAGCATGGAGTCGTTGTCCGCCGACCACCCGGGGGATTGAGCAACCGGCGGATGGCACTTATCGGTCGCCGGAAGGTAATAGGGACTGCCCGAGCTGGTGCGCTGGATGACATTGCTCATCCCGGTGCTCGCACCCTCGGCGAGCGGATAAGGCACGCTGCTCGTGACGCCGGGCAAGCCCGTGATCTGGCCTTGGGTGTCCGAAAGCAGGATGCGCACGCTGGCTTGGTTGAAAAAGCGCTGCTGGCCGACCTGGGACGTGGGACTCTCCCCGGAGGGAGGGCGTTGAACCATAGCGATGGGCGTAGCCCCCGCCAACGCCAAGGCCAGATTCAACAGCTTGACTCCTGTACTTCCGCTCCGAACGTACCCTTTATAGGTGTTCATGGAAAGGGTCGGCCAGTTCGAGGCGGAGCTGCCCTCCGTCAACGCCAGCGCCCGGCAGGTGGTGGTAGGACAAGACGGGCAGGTCGGCGTAGGACAGCCTCCTGCGGCGCCGATAGTTATATCGACCGACGTGTTGTAACCGTTGGTGGAGTTTATAGCGAGGCCGTTCGAAAGTTGAGATCGGATGATACTCTGATAGGCGGTTACCTTATCATTAAGCGTCAGTGTGTTACCGTCTTCCCCGAGATACAGGTTTCCGTTGGTGGCCGTACGGCCGCCGAAGCCGAAGTCCGGGCCGGCAAAGAATGAGAGGTCGGTCTGGGAGAAGATTCCAAATTGGAAGACGGGCACCGCCACTTCCTGGACTTTGCGCGTCATCTTGACTTCCGTGTTGTTGGGGCCGTCGGCAATCACCGTGAGGTTAAAGGGAGTAATGATGCCCATAAGTCCCGCCAAGGGGCCACTGCCGCTAATGAAGTCGGGGAACGAGCATAGGGTGGTAGAGGTCGGGGTGCAGGCCGCGCTCGTTGGGTTGGTGGTGGCGGGCGTCGCTAGATTGGCGATGGTGTAGCCTCCGGTGGGAAAAGTGACCCCCGGGATGCTGGGCTGGTTGGCGGTGCTCGTCAGAGCGCTAATCTGGGTGACGGTGGGAGAGGTGATGGTGGCGAATAAGGCCGCAATGTTAGAACTCATATTCTCAAGCGCGCCTTGGGCAGCATAAAAAGCCACCGTGTTGTCACGGTCGCTCGCCGCGACCTTCTGTTCCCCCGTCGTGACGTAATAGAATCCCATCATCATGATGGTAAAGAGGAGCAATAGCAACAAGACCACGATGAGAGCTACACCCGATTCGTTGGCTTTGCGATTTTTCATGTTCTGCCCTTCTTCGGAGGCCGCTGCGGCTTGCATCACGGGGGCACCCCGGTGCCATATTTGTTGTAATAAGCCAAGTTCTGAGCCACCACCGAGGTGGCGGCCGTATTCGTATAATACTGACCGGTTTTTCGACTGGAGTGATCCGCTTTGGCGATCAGCCACAAGTTCACCTTGCGGATGGTATTCGGAGTATAAGGGCTTACGAACGTCCGCGTCGGGTCCGTCGGCACCGCAGCAGGCGAAAGGCTATAAGAGAACTGCAAGACGTTGATCCCCATGGCCACCGCCTGGGGCGTCACCGAGGGGACGGTGGGAGGCGATCCCGTCAGCGGAGCCCCGGTGCCGACCTGCTTCATCAGCATCCAGGTGGGGGGCCTCGACACGTTGTCCAGATAATAAGTGGTCATGGTGATCGGGTACGCGTAGGTCGGAGGGTAGAAATTCGCGGCCGGCGAGATTCCCTTGGTTTGAAGCTGGCCGATGGTTCCGCTCGTCGGGCTGCTGGCCGTGAGGGGGAATTGATTAAGGCCCAGTGGGTCATTCGCCGCGTCACTCGTCGTAAAAGTGATGGTGGTAGCCGTAACTGAGCTGACGGCGAGCAAGACAGAGCTATTGGTGTTACTCAACATGATCAACTGACCGGGAACGACCTGGGATGCCCCGGCGGCGGTGAGGTTACCGCCGTTGGTGGCCGGGTTTACGGTGATGGTGACACTGGTTGTGCCGGAGGAGAAGCAGCAGTAAGCACCCGAAGTTGTAACGGGAGTGATGCTGACCAGTTGATATTGGTCCAATTGTGAAATGGGATTCGTCGAGATCAGAGTGGTCGTGTCGGTGGGGATGGCACTGGTGCCGCTCCCGCTCGTCGGCCCAAATCCTGATCCCGGAGTGATGACGTTCATGTTGCCGCTGCAAGAGGGGTTGAAATACTGCACCGTGAGCCAGGAGGGCAGCGGTATTTTAATGGCTTTACAGGGAGTACCCCCGCTCGGGAGAGGAAAGCCTCCCAGGGGGACTTCCGCCCCGGCCGTGCTCAGATCGCGCGCAATCATGTTCGTACCGGCGCGCAGGTTTTCGTTGACGTCGCCCATGGTGCCCGCCAGGTCAGCGACGTTATTGAGTTGATCCAAGAGAGTGAAAGCAGTCCCCAACAAGATCAGCGAAAGCGACATGGACACCAGCAACTCAATCAGGGTGAATCCCTGGGGGAGACGGACCTCGGACGATTTGTGAAATGACTTAGGCATAAGGCCCTATGACCGCCACCAGCACGACCGTACGGGTGAACCCCTTGGGCGTCGTGTACTTGACGGTGACAGTGATCTGATTCAGGAGCGCGCTGAGCGTCGTGATTTGAATTTGCCGCTGAAACCCCTTAAGAGGAACAAAAACGTCGTCCGCCGTTCCCAGGATGCCGTCCGGCCCGGGTGTATCAAGCGTCTGGATGCAAGGCGCCGTACTACACCCCGTGGGGAGGGAGGCGCCAGCGCCGGCGATAGCGGTGTACACAATTCCGGGGAGGGGGGCGGCAGTTCCATCGTCGGCGGTATTCACGAGTCCGTCGGGCCCCGCTGTGTACAAGGGTTCGTAGCCGGTTATAAAGATGCAGTTTGTACCAGAGCCGACGTTGCAAATCTGGGAGAAGGTGATGCCTCCCGTGTCGCGAGCGGTAAATACATCTTCCATGGCTTGGCGGGCCATCTGGCGGGCGATGCTATCTTGCTGGGAGGTCTGAATGACCCCCAATCCCATCATAAAGGCAAAAGCCAGAGAGAGGAGGCCCGTCACCAAAATGGCTGAGGCGATCATCACCTCGATCAAGGTGAAGCCGTTTTTGTCATGCCCCTGGCGTGCCAAGACTCGGTCCATAAACCACCCTCTAGAACCAAACCTTTCCGTTGTACCGGTAACCCTTGATGCGCCCCGTCGTGCCAAAGATAGTGACGGCACGCGCAGTCGAGGCGGTGGTCATGTAGCCTATAAACACCGTCCCGTTAATATAGGCCCCAGTGTGGTCCACCACCGAACCGTCGCTCTGGAAAGTGATCGTGCAGGGCAACGGGGGGCTGCCGCAATTGAAACTGACCGCGGTTGAGTTGCCAAAGGCGTCGGGTGTGTCCGAAACGCCGCTGATAACCTTGTACACCATCTGGTTGGGATTGAGGATAAAGTCGGACAAGGTAGTCGTCGAGGTAACCGTGGGGGGAGTGGTGGTGATATCCAGATCCTGCCTTACGGTCAACACTTCACCGATGCCTTTGAAGGTCACCAGAATGTTTCGCCTCTGGTCTATCGCAGTCTCGCGGGCCTGACGGAGCTGATTTTGAAGGAGTTGCATGGCGGAGTCGGCGCGCATGGTGGGCAACGCGTTGGTGAAGGTGAAAACCGCGATGCCGGTAACAATCCCGATGATGGCAATCGTTACCAGGAGTTCGACCATGGAGAAACCATGGCTGAGGGAAGGCCGGGGAGTCCTGCGGATCAGCGTCCCATGCCAGACTCGGGGCCAAGGCCAAGCGGAGGCGGCCGACACCTCACGGAGTGTGTTCACGCTCACCCACCCACCGTTCGCTGGCGCTTCTGTTTTCTCGGACTGAGGCGTTGTTCCACATCAGCCGCAAGTCGGAAGCGCGACGTTTTGTTTGTCGGTCCTTTTAGCGTACTCCGAAGAGCTTATATCCCCCGTCTGGCGCTGGCGCAATAGTACGAGAGTACTAGAGGCAACGTCAAGCCTTTTTTAGAAGGCGCAAGGGCGAGGGTGCGCCCATCTTTGTTCCAGCGGTGAAGGCGGCATCAATCATCCGGTCTGCTCTGCATAGGAGTAAACACCACCTTGGGTCGAGCCTGCCGTCGCAGTTCCACGCCGCCGCTCTCCAGAGCATGGCTGGCGCACCTGCGGCTGCACTATCTCCAAGGCGCGAGCCGGCCAGCTCCGCCCAGCCGTCCCCATTGAAGCAGATGCTAGAGAACCCCCCCAGGCGGCCTGGCCCCGGCCTGGGCGTGTACCAAGCCCAGCAGACGACGCCCCCGTTGGGACGCATCCCGGAGGCCGCCAGCCACAAACGCCCGCTGCGGTCCCCAAGCCCGTCACCCCTTCTGCAGAAAAGCCGCGGAGCTGAATGAACGCGGGTCCGCGCCACAGACTACTCTTCACATTGATGTTCCCTGCCCCAAAATGCCCCTTGCCCTTTAACCCCTCAGCAGATATAGTAGCCCTCGCTAACCTAATTATAATCTCCCGAGGACCGGTCACATTACCCATGAGCCCTTCTCCACCAGAAGCTTCCGGAACCGCCGCGTCACCTGACGTACTGGGGCTGGCCGAAGCTTGGCCACTCCAAATACGGGATTTCCTCACCCGTCACATCGAGTTCATCTTTGTTCTGATCGTCACCGGCAGCGTGTTTGTTGTTTTCTATTTGTTCCCCTATCGGATAGCGTTCCTCAATTTCTTCTACCTGCCGGTCCTGGCTGCCGCATACTTCATGGGAAAGCGCAAGGCGGTGTTATTGGCCGCGCTCTGCGTCTTGTCCGGCGTTCTGTTTGCCTGGTACAAGCCGGAATGGTTCGGCGTGGAGGGGACGCGCGTGAATGCCCTCCTGTTGTTGGCCGCCTGGGGAGGCTTCCTCATCCTGGCCAGCGCAGCCATCGGCTCCCTCCAGGAACGCGTGGCGAAGGGCTTCGTGGAGACCCGCCAGCTCTACGAGGAGCTGAAGCGCAGCCGCGTGATGGAAGAGATGAAAGAGAAAGTGGAAAAGACTCTCTACGCGACCATGGACCCGGTGGTGGCCAAGCTGGCGACGGAAGGGAAGCTGCGCTACGAGAAACGCGAAATCAGCATTATGTTCACCGACCTGACGAACTTTACCACCTACTCGGACAAGAACCGGCCGGACGTGGTACTGGATGAGTTGAATCGCTTTCTGGGCCAGATCGAACCCATCGTGGAGCTTTTCCGCGGCCACATCGATAAATACATGGGCGACGGCATCATGGTGGAATTTGGGGCGCCCCGGGACTACGAACGCCACGCCCTGATGTCGGTGCTGGCCGGGCTGAAAATGCAGCAGAAGATGCGCAAGCTGGACGTGCCCTGGCGGATGCGCGTGGGCATCGCCACCGGGCACACCATTGTCGGCATGCTGGGGGTCAAGCGCCAGGCATACAGCGCCCTGGGTGACCGCGTCAACGTCGCCAAGCGCCTGGAAGAAATCTGCGAGGCGGGTAAGATCTACATCGACGAAAACACATTTCGTGGAGTCGAGCCTTTTGTTAGCGTCACCAAGCTGCGCAACATGGGGTACGGGCGCACGGGGGACCAGGAGCTCCTGGAGCGCCTGGGTCATCTGGAGGAGAAGCTGGCCGGCGAAGGGGAAAGTGCGCAACTCCTGTATGAGTTGGGCAAAGTCAACTTCGAGCTACGCGATGCCAGCACCGCCATCCAGCATTTTGAGCGTGCCCTGGTCCTGGATCCGAATTCCACTCAACTCAAGCTCGCCTACGCCGACGCTAACATCAAGCGAGACGAGTTCGAGAAGATTCAACTCAAGGGCAAACTGCGGCGGATTACGGTCTATGAGGTCATCGGTATCAAAGACCGCTGGGAGGAGCCGGCGGTCATCCCGGTTGCCGTCTCACAGAAATATAACGAAGCGCAAGCCCACATCGAGATCCCGGAGGATATGGTCCTGGCGGTGGAAGCGTTGGACGGGTCGGTGGGCCATTCGCGCATGGTGGCCCTGCTCTCCTATGCCATCGCTGATCGCTTGGGATTAAACGAAGAGTTGAAGAAGACGATACTTCAGGCGGGGTACCTCCAGGACATTGGGAAAGAGGCCGTGCCCCATCATATCCTCAACCGCGTAGGGAGTTTGAGCGAGCAGGAAACCAAGCTGCTGGAAAGATACGTTCCGGAGAGCATGGCCGCCTGCAAGCGGATGGGGTACGTCGATCCGCGACTCATCGAGATCATCGCCCATCATCATGAGGCCTGGAACGGTTTGGGCTATCCGGATGGCTTGAGCGGCGAGGCCATCCCCCTCGGGGCGCGCATCACGGCGGTGGCCGAGGCGTACGGCGGGCTGACCTCTTGGCGGCCCTATCACGATCCCTGGGATCGTGATAGG
>Ga0209777_10002026_pt1 | contig 27618 bp, 22 predicted proteins | sample FrelakmetHBP12HB_FD_187147 | JGI IMG/M metagenome (GOLD analysis project Ga0209777, IMG submission 187147) | Freshwater lake sediment microbial communities from the University of Notre Dame, USA, for methane emissions studies -HBP12 HB (SPAdes)... | ecosystem: Environmental > Aquatic >...
AAAGTCGCGGCATGCGAACCTGGCAGCATAAATTTCGCGACCTCGCCCTTGGCAATGACAGCGCCATCGGGCAAACCGCCGCCCAAAGCCTTGGCCAAAGTAATGATGTCCGGGCATTCTTCGCTCTGGCTAGTGAACCGGCTGAATGAAAAAAAGTCGCCTGTTCTGCCAATGCCAGTTTGGACTTCGTCGCAAATGCGCAGAAAATGGTGCTTTTGGGCAAGCTCGACCATGGCCTCGAAAAACTCCCTGGACATAATGTTGACGCCGCCTTCAGCTTGGATGGTTTCAAAGATGACTGCGCAAACATTATCATTTACTGCCCGGCGCAGACCCTTGACATCATTTAGCGCCACAAACTTTACGCCAGGAACAATAGGTGCGAATTTTTTCTGCATCTTGGCCTGGCCAGTCATGGAAATTGAAAAGAGCGTCCGGCCGTGAAAACTATTTTTCAGGGCAATGATCTTGTGTTTCTTGGGCCCAAACTTTTCATGGGCCCAGATTCTGGCCAATTTGCCGGCTGCCTCATTAGCCTCGGTGCCGCTGGAGCAGAAAAAAACTCTTCCGCCTTCAAAGCCACTTAGTTTGACCAGGCGTTCTGCCAGCTTGACCATGGGGTCTGTGGCGTAGAGGTTGGAGACATGCATAAGCTTGCCAGCCTGCCTTCTAATGGCTGCCACAACATGCGGATGGCAATGCCCCAGGCTGGTTACGCCCAAGCCGCAGAGAAAATCCAGGCACTTCTGGCGACGACCCGTGGGTCCTTTCACCCAAGCATAAGCTCCTTGGCCGGAAATGATTTCCAGCCCCAGTGCCCCGTAATTGGGCATCAAAAATTCGTTTGCCAATTTCAATGCTCTATTCATGTGATCCTCCTTTTTTGGTTTGATTTTTAATCAACTTAGCAAGAAAAGTAAATTTAGTCAAACGAAAAAACGAGGCAACCACGGATTGTAAAACTTTTCCGCCTTGGCGGAATCCGCCATAGGCGTGATAGTTTTACCACTTAAGGCTAAAGCCTTATAATCCACTAAATGCCTCGTTTTTTAAACCCTAATATATTTGCTGATCGCCCAATAACTGCTGGCTGAATTAAAAAGCCGACCTCAACTGATGTCTACGGCCGGCTCATTGTTGGTTGTCGTCAAACTCGAAAAAGCTAGCGACTTTTGGGAAGCACTGTCTGCGCTTTAATGGTGTCCTTGTCAACAGTCCTGCGAATTCGGGGGGTCATGGTAAGCCGCTGTTCCAACCGTCCGCTGACACCCATACCCAAACTCAAACTCATTTTACGCGGGGGTGGGCCTGGAGTTGGGGGCTTTGATCTACCCGACTTGTTACCGCCTCCTGGTGGCTGATTGCTTCCTTGCATTTTATTATCCTCCTTAATCTGAGCATAACCCAAAATTTAAATTTTGTCAACACTACAAGCCATAACCTTTTATTATTCCTATATACTAAATTTAGGTAAAAATCCTTTTCCATTCTTCTTTACCATATAATTTTTTCATTTCATTTTCATACATTAGATAAAACTTTTTTAAATCTATAGCGCTAGAATTAGCAACGCACCAAGAGGCGACGGCTAAATTAAATTTAGCCTCTTTTTGATCGTTTTCCAAAACAACATGCCTCAGGGCAAACGCAGTTACATTGGCAGGATATTTTTCTAATGATTTATCAAGATAAGCTTGTTCTTTTGTCATCTCATACATATTCTGGTAAAAACGTGAGTCCTGACCATTAAATGACGCGTATTTTTCAAACGCTTGATGTTTCAATTTCTCGTCATTAAATTCAGCCGCTATTTGCCACAAAAAATACCAGCCTTCTCTATAATCCGGGAATTGACGCAAAGCGTTTAATACCAGCTCTTTCAAAGAATTCAGGTCAATATCTTTATTTGATTTTAAAAGCATTTTAGCCCTATCAATATAAACAATGCCGCTAAGCTCTGAAAAAGTTACTGGCTGAACCAATTCAGCCTCAGGCATCCAGCCTGGATCTTCTTCTAAATCTTCCAACGAAGTGGTTTCAAAATGTTTTTCATTTAAGACCAAGGAGGGATGTTCTAGCGGGGCAAAACGATAAGTTGGACTTAATGGCACATCTGATAACTTCGCCAACTGCGGTGAATCATAATCAAAATGGTCACCTCTCATAAGCTCCTCAAACAATCGCTGATCCTGCTTGTCAATAGCATCTTTCGGGTGAGTAATAATCTGATATGAAACTTCATGTCCTCTGTTATAAAGTAAAGCGCCAATAAGCAAACTTAGCCCCAAGCAGTTACCCTTTTTCTTTTTTACTATAGCTTGCAAACAAAAAACATTGTCATCATAAGTAAAATTTTCCTGAATTAAAAAATGCCGGATACTCTTTGCGGCTTCAAAAGAATCGGCTGGAAGGGCGGGCAAATCATCAAACAAAGCAAGTACTTTCCTTGTCGTATCCGGATCTGCGCCCGAGACAAATGAAAAATCATTTAAATATGCTTTCGGGTCGCGCGCAACTTCAGGCTTATTTGGTTTTTCCAAATTACTAACTGCCATGTTTTTTATTATAAAAATTCGTCTAAACCCGAATATATTTACTAATCGCCCAATAACTGCTAATTAAATTCATTAAAATAGCGCCCAGAAGTTCCAGCCCAAAAATCACGACAAAATTCTGATTAAAATAACTAACTAAATTAAAATTGTTTTCCAGAAGCAGAGAAAGATAAGGCTGGATAAACCCCATGAGCGGATACAAAACTAAAATAGTTATGAGCAAGGACAAAATGCCAAAAATAACCCCTTGCAGCAAAAATGGCGCGCGCACAAACCAATTAGTGGCTCCCACCAGCTTCATGGCCGTGATTTCTTCCTTATGCGTATAGAGCGCCATTCTAATGGCATTAAAAATAATCAAGATTGAGATCAAGGTAAAAATCAAAGCAATCACTATCACTCCCGTACTCACCTTTTGCGTGATGCCAGAAATTCTATTAATCACCAGCTTATGGTCGTCAAAATCCTTGCTTTCAATTAAATTGTTGTATTGCGGGTCAGACAAGTTTTCTAAAATAAGAGGATAATCAGAAGTGGATTTGGCTTTAATCACCAAACTGGCGCCAAGAGGATTTTGGGCAATCTCATCTAAAGATGCCAAAATTTTAGGATCATCTTTATGCTTGGTTTTAAAATTTTCAAGAGCTTGCTCTTTGGAAATATATTGCACATCCTTAACCTGGCTCAAGCCTTGCAAATAGCGTTGCACATTAAAAACCTGATCCTCGCTAATGGCTGGTTTGAAATAAAGATTAATATTAATTTTATCTTCAACAGAAACAATAGCGCTTTTTGCTACAAAATTAAAAATTATCAATAAATTAATAGAAAAAAGGGCCAGAACCAAAATAGTCAGAGTAACAAAAGACAGCCAGAAATTGCGGAAAAAATCCTGCCAAGCAAATTTAATGATTCTAAATGCTGAAGTGAACATTTGATTAAATAAAAATTATGAAAGCTGAATTATGAAGTTATAATTAGAAATTCAGAGTTCGGCTTTCGGAATTCTAAAGCACATATTTCCCCTCCTCCTGGTCGCTGACAATCTGTCCTTCGTCCAGCAAAACCACTCTTTTCTTAACTCGGTTAACCACATCTTTATTGTGAGTCACTAATAAAACCGTGGTGCCAAACTCATTGATTTTTAAAAGCAAATCAATTATATCCTGGGCATTAATGCTGTCTAAATTGCCAGTCGGTTCATCAGCCAATAAAATCTTAGGGCGGTGCACTAAAGCTCTGGCAATGGCTGCCCTTTGAATTTCGCCGCCTGATAATTGGTGCGGATAACGGTCAGCTTTATCTTTCATGCGTACTATTTTCAAAACCTGAGGAATAATTTGGCTAATGCGCCGCGGACTAACCCCGCAAACCTGCAAAGCAAAAGCCACATTTTCAAAAACAGTCTTTTTGGGCAATAATTTAAAATCCTGAAAAACCACGCCAATTTGCCGGCGCAGCAAAGGCACTTCCTTTTCATTAATATCGGTAATATCCCAGCCGCCAATAGTAATCTGCCCTTTATCAGGGCTTTCTTCAGCATTGAGCAACTTGATTAAGGTGCTTTTGCCAGCCCCGCTCTGCCCGACAATGGAAACAAATTCTTTGGGGCGGATATGCAAATTAACATCCTTTAAAGCCACTGTTTGCGGATAAAAAATTTTACTGACTTTTTTAAAATATATCATAGCTATTATTTAGCAATGGTTTCAGTGACCAAAGGTTGAACTTTTACTTTACATAACCCAGCTGACTTAGGAGCGATTTTTTTAAAAGCAACAACATCAAGATCAATGACTCTATCAGGAAATTTATCGCGTTCAGGCCCCCAATCATTAACTTTAACAACTACTGACTTGCCGTTATCTATATTAGTCACTTTTAATTTAGTTCCTTTAGGATAATCTGGAGAGGCTGCGCAGAGGCAATTTTTATATTTATACCAGGAAGCTACGCCATCAGACATTGTTTTTTCATTCTCCAAAACAGCCACCTTGGCATAATTTAAACTAAAATTTGATATTAATTTGCTAGCACCGATATTTATGATTGAAGGCAGAATAATCCAGGCTTTTTTAGTCTGGTCATAATAAAACATGTTTTTCCTAAAATAGGAATTATCATTATACTTGACGGAAAACCAAATTGGCTTGCTTAATTTTTCTCCTAAAGCTGGCTTGAGATTAAATTCATAGATATTGCTGTCCAAAATATAGCCTGCTGGCAAAGTAACGTTACCTTCATCAGCCAATTCAATTTTTTTCAGTTCCAAAATAGCCTCTGACTTTAATGTTCCACCTTCAATTTGGTAGACAAAATTATTATCAAAAGCCCTATATTTATTTCCCGCGCCTAAATCAACCTTGTTCAAAGAAAAAGGAGCATAATCAATATAGTTAAAGTTATAAGTCTTTACTTCTTGAGCTCGAGCCAAATTGACTGAGACACCAAAAAATGCTAAAATTATTAATAACTTAAAGATTTTCTTCATAATAATTGAAAATTGTCCCGCATGGCGGGATGCCGCCACAGGCGGCATAAATTGATAATTGTAAATCATTATTGCGGGATTAGTATAATGGCAGTACGCGACCTTCCCCCGCCTCCGCAAATTTGCGATGGTAGTACAATGGTAGTATGCAACCTTCCCAAGGTTGAGACGCGGGTCCGATTCCCGTCCATCGCTCAAAATTTAATTGCTTCGGCGGGCAAGCAACTAAGAATATCGGATATAAAGTTCGATTCCCTTCGGCCTCCGAAGCCTTGGCGCAGGAGGCCGGTATCCCGCTCAATCTGCCGACGTAGCACAACGGTAGTGCAACGGTATCGTAAACCGTAGGTTGTGGGTTCAAATCCCACCGTCGGCTTATTTCTTTTACTCATAGCTCAGAGCCAAAGGCTCCCCTTCGGGGTTGGTAGAGCGACGGTATCGTAAACCGTAGGTCAGGGGTTCGACCCCCCTTCTCGGCTCAAACTTACTGCTGATAGACAAAAATTTGAATTTTTGTTTTAGCTCTCTCCTCTTTTAATAAATCGTCCAAATTAGTCATTCTAACCGAAATAGTCCTCAACGTTAAAAGTCCTTTATCCAGGTCCTTTTTTTCTAATTTAAAAACTTGAAAGCGGTCAGCCATTACTAAAAGTCCAGTATATTCTCCTTCTTGCATGCCAAATAATTGATCTTCGATCGTTTTAGGTAGTTGACCACGGTGAAATTCACTGACAAAACCGCCTTCCTTGGCCTTGTCATCTTCGCTGTAGACCTTAGCCAATTCCTCAAAATTGCCGCCACTTTTTAATTTGCTTAAAAATTCTTCCACTTTTTTTCTGGCTGCCCCGTTAAGCTTGTCGTCATCGGCAACTGCTTGATTGGTCTTATCATAATACAAATTTGGCTCAATAAAATATTTCTTATAATCAGCCGAGCTGAAATTATAATAATCTGCTAAAAACTTTTCTAATTCTGCCTGGCTCCCTTTATTTAATATAATTTCCGACAACTTAGCCTGCACTTCTTCCTGACTAACCGTAACATTATATCTTTGCGCAATCTTTTTAACTAGCAAATTTTTAATCAACCTGTCATCAAGCGCCATCTTCTTTATTTCTTTTAAATTATCTTCATTTTTTATCAGCGTGGGATCCTGTTTTTCATAAAATTTTATGGCTGAATTCAAGGTTGTCAAATAATCACTATATAAAATGAAATTATTGCCTACTTTAGCAGCCGGAAAAGGTACTATTTGAGTCACCTTGGCTATAAAATCATTACGCCAATCTAATTTATAAATACCCCAGCCGACAATCCCGAGGAATAAAACAACTAAGATAACAAAACCTAAAATTATGCCCAAGATTAATTTAATTTTTAAGCCGCATCTAATCTTTTTTATCTTTTTAATTTTTAATTTTTCCATATTTATTATTTAAAAAAATAATTCCACCATCTAGCTGGATTAAAAGTTTCAATTTTGTTATTTTCCGATGCCGGCGCATTAACTAATTGGTCCTGGGGAATAATAACTAAATTCTCGCCAGGTTTTTTATAGCCTAATTTCAATTTAGCTTCCTGCTCCACAAAAGTATCTGACTTTAAATAGTCAAGCAACTGACTAAACTCCTGATTTTGGCCTTCCAAATGACTAATTTGGTTTTGTAAGTCCTTAATATTGGAGTCAACCTGATAATTCTTTATTGTTCCCTTAGCCAATACAAAAAGGACCGAAAGAAACAAAATCACACCTAAAATCAGAAAAAATTTAGAAAATATTAAATCAGTGAAGAATGATTTTTTCTTTCGTCCCCACATATAGCTATATTATATCATATTTTGCTTAATTATAAACGCTTATTTTTGAATTTATTGACTATGGGCACTTTTGCTTCCTCCTCAGTTGCCCTTCTAACTTCTTCAAGCGGTGGCACTTGTTTTATTGGTTGGGATTCAGCTACTTCTGGCCCTTTAACTACCTCGGTTGAGGCTGGCTCTTCATATTTCTCTAATTCATCCACTATTAACTTTTTCAATTTTAATTCACCAAAAGTTTCTTTATATTCTTCCAGCAATTCATTGAGATTGTAATCATCATAAACAGCCAATTCATCCTGTTTTAAAAAATCCTCTGTTAACTGCTCCTTGACCATGGGAGTAAGCACTTTAACTTTTTTTACTTCTATTTTCTTACCTGTTTGCTCCCTAATTAAATCTGCAATCAACTGATTAACCTTGCTTGCTTCTTTGATATTGCGCAAAATCAGGCTGGCGCCCGCTTCGGTTATTTTAATAGTGCCTAAATGCAAAATTGTCTGCCAAAAACCATGGACATAATAGCAAATGTCTAAAATCTTATCCAAGGAAACTTCGGAAACGGTTTTATGAAAAAAGCCAGATTGATCAATGTCAATTATCCTTTGGTTGGTAATAACAAAAATATTATTGTACCAGATATAAAATTCCCGGGCGCCGTAAAAAAAGCCAGTTAGCAATAAGGCGCAATACAAAGCCACCCCAATTTGACCAATACTAAACAGGAAAAACATTAAAAAAAAGGCGCCCAAAATTAAAACAGCTGTAATAAAAAACTGTTTGACATAGGTAATGGGATGATGGTGTAAAATAGCAATTATCTGCTCATCCGTGCGCAAATTAACTTTCTTGGCTAAATTTTCTTGTGCCATATTTAATCATTTAATCAAGGGCGAAAATGCCCTTTGTCCTCGACTGTCATCCTGAACGAAGTGAAGGATCTGTAATGTCACAGATTCTTCGCTCTGCTCAGAATGACAAAGGGCATTTTCGCCCAATCCAATTCCTTATTACCAATTCCTAATGCCTAATTCCTAATTTCATTTTAGCAAATTTTAGACTTGTTGGCAAAATAAAAAAGAGCTAAATCTGTTGATCCTGACTCTTTTTACATGCTCAAGATAGGCAGTCGCAGTCAATGTAAACTTCTTGCCCTTACAGGTATAATGTCTCGGTATATTCTTTTAACATCCTAGTCGCACAAAAATCTTTCTTTATCATCTGTCGACAATTATGCATATTCTCTTCCCAGCGGACAGGAATTCCGTGTGAGTCACAGTCATAATACATAGGCACAATCTGTTTTTTTAAGGTTGCCAATGAGTCAACAGTCACATTATCGCTCTTAATTAACCAGCCTTTGCCATACATTTCAATCTCATCAATCCAGCCATCCTTAGTCGAAAAGGGCAAGACGCCATTCAAAGCTGCTTTCATACCGGAGGTGCCGCAGGCTTCAAAACCTAAAACTGGCGTATTTAACCAAACATCACAGCCACTCACCAGCAGTTTAGCCTTTTCAATATCATAGTTAGGTAAATAAACCAAAATATCTTTTAACTCGGCGTTGGCTAACGATTTAATTTCTTTAAATAAACGTATGCCATCTTCATCGCTGGGATGAGGCTGACCTGCCATGACTACTTTTACTGGTCGAATTGAAGACTTGGCGATTGCTTGAAAGTTTTTTAAATCTTCTACTAAAGCCATTGGCCTTTTGTAGGAAACTATCCGTCTGGCCCAGCCAAGAAGCAAATGATCAAGCGACCAGATCTGGCCAGTTTGTTTTTTGATAAAATTAAGCAGTTCTTTTTTTCTTTTTTGATGAGCGGCCCATAAACTTCCGTGTTCTTCTGCATTACTTTTTAGCATATCCCATGTCCCGATATGAACACCGTTGGTGATGCCTACCATGGGATGATCAGCCCAAATTTCCTTGGCCTTTTTGGCATGCAATTTACTGACGGCGTTAACAATGCCAGCCAAACGCAGAGAAACCATGGTCATGGAAAAAATGCTTGATTCCTGAACCAAACCGAGTTTGACCAATTCAGATACGGGCACGCCTAAAACTTGAGAGTATTTGGCCAAAAGTAATGCGGCCAGATCATTGCTAAAAACTTCATTGCCAGCCGGAACCAAGGTATGATTGGTAAAAACCATCCGGCGCCGCGCAAATTGTATTGCTTCATCAAAACCCAGATGGCGCTCTTTCATCTCGTGATAAATAAGTTCAAAAGCCAGCATCGCCGAATGCCCTTCATTGATATGATAAATGGAGGGATGAATCTTCATGGCTTCCAAAAATCTCAGACCGCCGATACCCAATATCATGCTCTGTTTGAGCCTAAGTTCCTTATCGTCGGTGTAGAGACGATCGGTGATGATCCGGTCAGCCTGCATATTTTCTTTCAAATCCGTATCCAGCAAATAAAGGCTTAGCCTATCTAATTTTTTTTCCCAAGCTTGGACAAAAACGTCTCTATCCTGAATCGGCACCTTAATTATCAATGGCTTATTATTGCTATCCAAAACAGGTATCAGTCCGGCTTGAACAGGCGGCAGGTCTTCGCAGATCGAAAGATCAAGTGCTTTGTCTCCGCAAATGTATCCCCGGTGATAATACAAGCCGACAGCAACCATTGGCAACTTCTGATCCATGGCTTCTTTAATGACGTCACCAGCCAGTATTCCTAGACCACCCGAAAAAATAGGCAGTTTATCTTCCAAGCCATATTCAGCACAAAAATATGCAATCGGCCGATCTTTCAGCCTCTTATATTCCGAAGTAGTCCGGAATTTTTCGAACCATAACTGATCAGGGTTTAAGCTGAGGCTTTTTTTAACCTCTAAATCCATTTTTTTTAATTACTCTTTTCAAAATTGAATAAATGAGTGAAGTCTGGCTCCTTTTCTTAATGTTGCGATGATACCAGTCCTCATATTCCTTGGCGGCATGGTCCCAAGAAAAATCCTGACTAAGGCAATTTTTAACCAACTCGTGCCAAATCTTTTTTTGCTTATAGATTGTTATTGCCTGAATTATTGTGTCATAAAAAGCCCAAGGAGTTTTTTGTTTAAAGGAAAATCCGTTACCCTGTTTCGTAATAGGATTAAAATCATTAATAATGTCAACCAGCCCGCCAGTTCTTCTAACCAAAGGGACTGCACCGTAACGCTGAGCTTCCAAAGCAACAATACCTCCCGGTTCAAAAGCGCTTGGTATCAGCATGATGTCTGCGCCGGCAAAAATTTTTCTGGGCAGTTGGAAATCTGAGACAAGATGCAATGAAACTTGCTCAGGAAACTTTTCTTTGATTTGGGTCAAGGCATTTTTGAAACGATCTTCACCGCTACCCAAGGCGATAAATTGTAAATTATTATGCTCCTCTAAAAGATGGGGCAAAACTTCAATCAGCAAATCAAGCCCTTTTTGAGCAGTCAATCGGCCGACAAAAGCTAATAACGGTTTATCCGGAACAATTAGCAAGGCAAATATGCGCTGCAAGTCGGCTTTATTGATTTCTCGGGCCCTAGTGAAATATCTTTTGGAAAAATGTTGCTTAATCAAAGGATCTTTTTCAGGATCGAATTCCTCATTATCAATACCATTAAGTATACCGCTCAATTTGCCTCGGACTTGATGAAGCGTATCCTCCAAGCCTTCAGCGTACTCGGGCGTTAAAACTTCCACGGCATGAGTCGGGCTGACAGTTGTAATGGCATCGGCAAAAAGTAATCCCCGCTTCAAAGCATTCTGTTTTTGCAGTTCGGGAGAAGTCAGCGCAGCCAACTTCGATGTGCCATCATCCTGTTGATCCTTGGGCGTAAATTTAAAATCCCAATTCCCTTGATATTTGAAATTGTGGACTGTCAGAAGAATCGGCGTTTTGCCCAGGATTTTACTATAGCGTTCTTTATTTTTGGCCAAATCTATAAAATATGAAGTATGCCAATCATGGCAGTGGATAATATCCGGCCACCAAGCCTTGTCACCTTTTTTCCTTTCTATTAATAACCATTCAAGGCAAGCTTTGGAGAGTAAAGCAAAACGAGTATGATCATCGGCATAGCCAAAAACATTGGCTCGCAGTTCGTAATATTCTTTGTTTTCCAGGAAATAAACACTAGCATTTTTTCCGCAGCCAGGCAGGTATTTGACGTTACAGATTAAAAAAGCATTGTCATCGCCATTTATAGGCACATGAAGCTGCTCAATATCATATTTTAATTTTTCGTTCTCGAGCCCCTGGGACGAGCCGTAGAGCGGCGTAAAAATACGCACGTCATGACCTCGTTTTTTCAGTGCTCGGGGCAGGAAATACATTACTTGTGATAAGCCTCCAACACTTATATAAGGAGCGACTTCCACAGAAAGAAATAGTATTTTCATGCTATAATTTTATCATAGTTGGAAGTTTTTTACTAGACCGACAAAGGGGTTGTTGAATATATCTTAAAAATGTTAAACTGTTTATATGTTACATAAATCAAAAGCGCATAAAAAGATAATTGGCACCGCCCTACCGATTTTTTCATTAAGAAGCTCAGCTCAATTTTCAAAAAACAATGGCACTTTTAGCGATGGGCTTATTTTTTTGGATTGGCTTAAAGCCACTGGGCAGTCAGGCTGGCAAATATTGCCGTTGAGCCAATCTCATCTTGTCCCCGGATCAAAAAGATCACATGCATCATCGCCATATCATAGCTATGGTATTGGATTGGACCCGAAATTCTTAGCTGTTATTGAAAGGGGTTCGGCCATAGCGTTGCAGGATAAAAAGATTTTTATGGAGCAAAACAAAGACTGGCTTGATGACTATGCATTTTTTTGCGCTTTGCGCGACTATTTTGGCACTGACAATTGGCCTAAATGGCCGGCTGAGATCAGGTTACGTCGCATCAAGGCGATGTCGAAATGGCGTTGCAAGCTGGCCGCTAGTTATGACCGGCACATTATTGAACAGTATCGCTTGCATAGAAGTTTTTTTGAACTCAAAAAAAAGAGTAGCCAATTCGGGATTTCGATTATTGGGGATATTTCATTCTATCTGCCACTGCAAAGCCCTTTGGTCTGGGCCAATCAAAAATCTTTTGATCTCAAACCTGACGGAAAAATGTTGAAAGTTTCTGGCCTGCCGGATAGCTCCAAAGCCCATTTTGGCAGGCAAGTTTGGGGACACCCCCTTTATAATTGGCAGCGCCGCCGCCAATGGTCGGGGATTATCAGGCTTTGGAAGTTGCGCATCAATTATCTCAGCCAGCTTCATGACATGCTTAGACTCGACCATGCCAAGGGTTTTTATTATTACGGCATAATGAAGCTGAATGACTCGCAAAAAGACAGTTTTCTTAAAGGTCCGGGATTTTATGCGCTCGCCAAGATCGTTAAATACGCGCAAAAAAAAGGACTAGAAATCTTTGCCGAGGATGCCGGCGACCGTTTAAAAGGATTGAGAGCGGGTTTAAAAAAGCTTAAAGTCCCAGGCATAAGAATGTTGCGTTTTGCTTACAATGAAAAAATGAAATCTTTTGAAAACAGTTATGCCAATATTAATTCCTACAAGACCAATACTTATGCTTATACCACCACGCATGACACCGAACCTCTTATCGGCTATATCCGGCTACTTACAGTTGCTGAAAAAAGGGGCCTCTGCCAACGGCTTGGAATAAAGTATTCAGGTAGTGAAAAAATATTAGCCGAACGATTGCGTAATCTTCTTTTACGCTCACCTTCGCGCGTGGTAATTATCCCCATCCAAGATTGGCTGCTCATTCCTAATCGGATCAATAAGCCTGGCACGGAAAAAATGAGGGGTGACCGTAATTGGCGGTTCCGTCTGCCAGTGCCGATTGAAAAGCTACCAATCAAAAACATTAAAAGACAGGTACTTTTGGCTTTAAAAACAAACAAGCTCAAGAAAAATGGTTAACTATCACTTAAATATTACATTATAAAAAATAGGCAGCAGTGCCTATTTTTTATTAAAAATTAAGTGCCAGTATATTTAAGTAGACATTTCTCTTAATACTTTTTTTGTAGCCTCCCTATCATCCCAAGGCATCACCTTGCCGCTGGATTTAATACTCTGCTCTGTCCCCTTGCCTGTAATTAAAACCAAATCACCTGGCTGAGCCATTTGGCAAGCTCGCTTTATAGCCTCTCGCCTATCAGCTATTTTAAACAAATTTTGTCCTTCAATTTTGCCTGCTGAGTTTGCCCCGGCGGCAATTTCACTCAAAATCTTTTCAGTCGGCTCATCATAAGAATCTTCATCTGTTACAATTGTCACATCTGCCTGCTGGCCAGAAATTTTACCTAAAATCGGTCTTTTAACATGATCGCGCACTCCCCCGGCTGAACCAAACACATGAATAATTCTATTGTTTTGAAACAGCCTTAAAGTGTCAAAAAGATTGGCAAAAGAAACTGGATCATGAGCATAATCAACTAATACATTAAAATTCTGGCCTTCATTAATAGCTTCCATCCTGCCAGGCACGCCAGTGACTTTGGCTAAGGCCTGTTTGCATTGATCCATTGATAAGCCAAAATGGCGAGCTACGCACATAGCGGCCAAGCAATTATACACATTAAACTTACCGATTAAATTGGTCCTAATATCTTCAGTCCCGACTCTGAAAAATGTCCCATTAATTTCCAAGGAAATATCGCCCGCCCTAAGCACTTCTGCTTGCGGCAATTTACCCTGATGACTAATGGCATAAAGATATTTTTTGTCAGCTGGAAAATCAAAATAATATTGCCAGTGCTCGTCATCTAAATTGACCACTGAAGCTTTCAAAATTTTCTGGCCATTAATTTTCTTCCTGGGAAACTTGGTTAAATTGCTAAATAAAACACCCTTGGCCTTTTTATAATTTTCAAATGAACCATGAGCTTCAATATGCTCAGGCGTTAAATTAGTAAAAACTGCCATGTCATAATTAATGCCCCAATTGCGGTTTTGCATAATACCTTCAGAAGAAGTTTCAATCACTGCATATTTACAGCCGGCTTTAACCATTTGCCGCAGCATTTTTTGCAAAGTAACTCTGCCCTGCATGGTCATATGCGTATCATTGAGCCATTCTCGACTAGCAATTTTAAAATTAACAGTGGTCATCAAGCCGACTTTGGCACCGCTTTCTTCTAAAATTTTGGCAATCAGGTTGCAGGTCGTTGACTTGCCATTAGTACCCGTTACGCCAATGACAATCAAATCTTTGGAAGGAAAGCCATAGCGATAATTAGCTAAAACAGCTTCCACTTTATGGAATTTCAAGATTAAAGGTTTTGGTATTAATTTTTTGATAATTGCTTTCATAATGTTAAAATATTAACATAAAATTAGACAGAAAACAACCACTTAAAAATTAACGAGCGAATATTTTAATTTTGTCTTAATGGCAGCATTTTGTAACAAATTATTTTACTATTCAAATATTGGCCAACAAGCAGTGGATAAAACTTTTCATTATTTATTTTTGTCTTTTTAAAATCCGTTAAAAGATCGCTATTCCTATTGAACTCTGACAACATTAACTTGCCATAAACATGGTATGTTTTTTTAGAAATTAGTTGTTCTTGCTTTTTTATTTTATAAACATATTTTATAAAACTCTCAATAGTTTTTTCTGCCTTCAAAATAACTAGGTTTCTCTTCCTGTTTTTCATACCAAATTCAAGCTCAATGGCATTCTCAAGAAGCTGACTCAGCGGTCCTTTAGGATCTGGCCATAATAAAACTATCTCCAAATCAATCAGATTTATCGGGAATGATTTTGGCAACCGACTTTTAGGAACAATGATAAAATCATTAATGCCTTGACTAGCTTCATGAATATCAATAATATACTGATATTTCTTTGCGAAAATTAAGTTATAATAAGCTCTTTTATTTTCATAATAGTGAGAATTTCTTATCCCAGGATATGAACGATTTAAATCAGCATCAACAAACCTTAATTGTTTTTTAAGGGCTTTCGGATTTGCAATTAAATAATCAAAATATTTATCTAGCTTCTTTATTCTAAGCTTATTAATGATTTCTAATCCAATTTTTTCATCACCGTGAGTAGCGGCAATAAGTAATATTTGTTTTTTCATATTTAAAATTAATAATAATTAAGTTGGGCGGATGATTTTTTCTGAAATCATTCGCCCCCTGGGTTTGTTTTTATTGCTACCAAGATTTAGATACCCAATATCCAGTAAGTTCTGTCTGGATATTGCTTATCCTCTATCAAAAGGTCTTTAAAACCGAGCTTTTGATAAAGTGATCTTGCAGCCAGGGCTTTTTTGTCTGTCCGAAGCGTAATTAGGCAAGGACCATATTTCTTCAGCTCGGACAACACTGCCCTGGTTAAACTTTCGCCAATACCTTGGCGTCTGGAAAAACGGGATACGGCTAGCTCGTCAATGTAGAAAACTTGATGCTGATTGGAGAATAAGACATCAAGCCTCCTACTGCCACAGATTGCCTCCATTTCTTTGCGGGTAACTGAATAGGCCCAGGTAAACCCCTTCACAGCCTCATTGTCAACGCAGAGAAATCCTTCTGCGCAAGCTTTCTGGAGTTGCTGGTCTATCTCCAGCCTCACCTCTTCTGGTTTCCAAAAATCTTCATTCCATGGAGGTTCCTTCCAGATCTCGCAGTATAGCTCTGCACACTTAAAAATCAGACTACTTGACGCTTGCCGAAAACTCACAATCTCCATCTTTTTCTCCTTTTTGGTTATTTGTTTAGGTGCAATAAAACAAAACCCCTTCCCGTTTGGGAAGGGGTTGAGTCCAAAAAAAATTTATTAATTTCAACGCAAACCTTTCCCAATCGAGGAATGGTTATGATGAGTCAATCCCATTCTTTTCAAAACCAGTTTATAGCCACCCGTGCCATTACTTAACCATTTTGATACTCTAGCTATAGTTCTGGAACTTAAACCAGTTTCCTTTTCAATAATTGGATATGGCACATTATTATTTAACATTTTTGCTGCTTGCCAACGCCGGCTAAACTCCAAAATCTCCTGTTCAGTAAGCAGGTCGCGTAAAAATCTCTTTAATTCTCTAGCATTCTTTAAAATAAGCAGAGCAGACAATAAGTTGTTAGTTTTTGGATTATCCCAAAACCTCATAATTTTATGCTTAATTTAACTACTTTACTTAAGTAAAGCATATCACCTACAAATAATACTGTCAAGTGCTTATTCTAAAAAACGATAATAAAATTCCGAATTTTATTTAAGCCAAGACCAAATTCTTGACTTGTTCACCAAAAAGTATTAAAATATAGTTAACAGATTTTGTAGTTTTTGCTATAATTTTCTTAACCACAAACTGGTTATTTTTTATTTAACGCCGCGGGGTAGAGCAGCTGGCAGCTCGCCAGGCCCATAACCTGGAGGTCGCCGGTTCGAATCCGGCCCCCGCAACAATAAAATTATAGCAAGACCCGGTAGCTTCCGCCTCCGTCCGCCTCTGGCGGACTTCGGCGGACAGGCCGCTTTAAAGAAATTGCATGATTAAAATGGACTACTAGCTTCGCTACCGGTTAAAGTTATTTGTTATAAGTTAATGGTTTCAAGTTAATATCCGACCCGGTAGCTCAGCTGGTAGAGCATCTGCCTTTTAAGCAGAGGGTCCTGGGTTCGAACCCCAGCCGGGTCACACATGAAAGCTTGCCAAGAGTGGCAAGCTTTTTGAGACCCTCTGCTTCAATGAAAGTAAAAATAGTCCTGCCTGCCCGCCGTAATGAAATGAAGGCGGGGGTTCGAACCCCAGCCCCAAATGGGCCACTTTGTGGCCGGGTCACAACTAGAAAACCACCAAAAGACTGAAATAAAAAAAGCACCATCTCCGGTGCTTTTTTATTGGTAAAAATTCATTTTATAAGTACGCACAGCTAATCACTTCGGCTCCTGGATATGACTTGGCAAAATCAGAATGACCTAAAACTAGGCTTTCCCTTTCAGCTTTTAGCGTCTCCTGCAATTTACCAAAGACATTATATATCCTAGTCAAAGGCTGGCCTTTATTTACCACTTCGCCAGGCTTAACCAAAAAACGAATTATACCGCTGGATGAGGCAAGGGGCAGGTGCGAATATCTCAATGTTTTGCCCTTATAAGCATCGGGAATTTTATTATTAAACTCCTGACTGATATGGTTGACCATCTCAAAATACGTTAATAAATCCCAAATCGCTTTTACCCCATCCTGGACATCACTTTCTTTGGCAATTGAAGAGACTGTTGAGGCGCCGCCAATTTCCAAGGTAATGGCCGGCACATCATGAAGCAGCAAGCTCCCGGATAAAGTTTTCTTTAATTCGGCGATATCTTCCTCTTCTTCCTTTTCGTTTAATATCAGAAATCCGAGTTTGGTGCTATAGAGCTTAGTTTTTTCGTAGGCCTCCTTATGTTTAGGCCCAGGATTGGGATCAATAAGCATGTATGGAATGGCATTGAGCCAATCATTATGAATGTCTAAAACGACAGTCGGTTTAGTTTCAACAATAGAAGAAAAAATCTTATCGGCCATTCTTTCGGCTAAAGTACCACTTTTCGCTCCTGGAAAGGCTCGATTTAAATCCTCCTCACTCAATGTAACGCTGCGTGTTGTTGATTCGAAGCCGATCGGATTCATTAAAGGAAAAGCATAGAGTGCACCACGAAGCAAAGGGATTTTTCTTAACCTTTTAAAAATCTCCTGAATAATCACAATGCCGCCGACCTCATCGCCATGGACACAGCCAGTCAACCAGACAATTGGCCCTGATTTTTCACTTTTGGCTTCCATCAGGGCAAGGCGCCTGAAAGAGAGGTCCGATCCAGTCAGTATATTAGTAAAGGAATATTTTACTTGTTTAGCTTTTTTCCCCATATTTTTTAATTAATTTTAAAATTATTTATAACCTGTTTTCAAATTCTAAAATATCCTTTCTGGTGTTAAGCGGCTGCCAAAAACCCTCATGTTTAAAAACTTTTAATTTCAGCTTGGGAAAAACATCATATTCAAGACTGCCTTTATCAGGCAATAAATCCTTTAAATCATTGCTTTTAAATAAGTACCAGCCAGCACTCACCCACTCATCTAAAATTGGTTTTTCAATAAATTTGGCATAGCCATTTTCTTCTCTCACCAAGCCAAATGGTAAACGCTGGTGAGCAATACATATTGTATTGTCAGCCATCATATTCAATTTCCTCAAATCAATATCAGTAATATCATCACAGTTTAAAACAACGACATAATCACTTCTTGTCTTAGCTACAGCTAGCTTTAAAGCGCCAGCTGTGCCTAATGGTTCAGTTTCGACCGCAAATTCGATTTTATAACCTGGATAATTCGCGGCAACATAATCAATAATCTCATCAGCCTTATACCCCAAAGAAAGAATTATTTTACCAATTAGTTTTGACTTTAAAAAATAATCAAGCTGATAAGCCAAAATTGTCTTGTCTTTTACTTTGACCAATGGTTTAGGCAAGACATCTTCCATGCGATTGCCTTTGCCGCCGGCTAAAATAATTACGTCCATAGTTTAAAATTAATTACGAGATATTTAAGCTTTCAGCTGTTGCAAAAATTCTTCAACTTCTGGCATTTTTTCTTGCTGACGAATTGTTTCAATATATTGGTCTATCTGATTTTTACCTGTCAAAGGATTAGTGTAAAGATTAATTATTTCATCTCCCATCTGAGCCAAAGCCTTAATCCCCTGCCGCGCCTCACTAATTTGGTATTTGCCTTGTTGGTTTTTAATAATTCCTGATTCCAGCAACTTAGCCAGCATGGCAATGGCAGAATAATAATAGCGCTCGCCTAAACTCCCAGCCTCGTTGGAATGGTTGGTTAAATAATTACAGATTACGCCTAATTTAACCAATAACTGCGTCTCGAAATTAATACCAGGATTACCAGCCTGGGCATATTCATCTAATAATTTCATGCTCACTACTTCAGCCTTTAGTTCCTCGATTATATTAGCATTAGCATCAGAACCAATACGTTTAAAAACAGCCTCATCTTCATTGGAAATTACCCGATGGCTGATTTCATGCAAGGTAGTATCAATTGTGCCGGCCTTCACATGTTCAGTTGGCACGATTGCCTGGTCAAACATCTTGGTTATTAAAGGACCCTCAGTATAAAGGGCATTTTCGCCAATAGCATTAGTATGGGAAATAATTAATTCTTCAGAACTTTCAGCCGTGGTAAAAAAATAAGAATTAGGCCCAAAAGCAAAGGGCTGATAATTAAAGAATGCTCCTGGTATTGGCGTTGGTTCTTTCAAGGCAGAGGCATGATCATCAACAATGGCCTGGCCGATTTCTCTAAAAGGCTCGAAATTTTCAGTCAGCTCCCGAGATTGTTCAGTAATAATGCCAAAGCGCAATTCCACATCAACCTTATTTGCTTCACCGGCCACAGCCTCACAACCTTGAGGAATGAGCATTAAAGGACAGCCAGCCAAAGCTAATTCTCGGCAAGCATCAGAAAGTGCATCCCATTTTTCACCTAAAGATTCTGGCGTAATATCCCGCGAACCATAGGTATCAGCCATTTGCTTTAAATATTCTGGCAAACCCTTATATTGCTCTGGTAATTTACCTTCAGCCAGCATTTTATTCACCCTTGCTGATAACGCATTAAAACGTTTAACTAAACGAGGCCATTCTGCCGGAAAAACATCAACATAATGCTTAGTCTCAACATCATCATTTTCACGTGAAGCATAAAGATCATAAAGATAACTTGAGCCCATTTTTTCAGTCAATTTAGTTTTCTCTGAACCGCCTGGCTGGTCAGCTAATTCTATTTGTTTAACATAAGCATGATCAATGTATTTGCCTAAAATACCAGCCATATCTAAAAAAAGTTTTAATTCAGTTTTGCTTAAATTAATTTTACTAAAAGCCTCAGCCGGCAATTCTTTTGACCAGTGGCGCATAAGAGTCAAGCCAGCCAGCTGTTTTTCTGATGACAATAGAACTAAAGATCGCCAAGCTTCAGGCAAGACTCCCCTCAATTGTTCTAAGACGCCAAATCTTCGCAAATTAAACTTGGCCGTAAAATCTTCAGCATCTGTTAAAAGCCGCCTAATTTCTTCAGCTTCTTCATTGTCAGGTAAAAGGCGTAGCCACTGCTCGCGTTTTTGATCTAAAAGCTCCTGCAGGTGTTTATCCCAGCGCTGATTAACTTCAGCCGAGGCTGTATTAAAAAAATCTTCAACACTTTCTAAATTTTTTGGCACTTCTGGCCAGCCCTCGGACTCAATAGTTTCTTTTAAACGTTCTCGCCCACTGCATGACAGTTCTACGTATTCAGGTAATTTTTCCACCCCAAAAATTTCCATCCTATTGGTTGGATCAACTTGGAAATTCTCACCAAACCTGGGCTTTTCCATAGGCACAATTTGATAATTAAATAGTATTAGTCTGCAAATGATAATAAGGCGGACGATTTTTATATCTTTTGATAGCTAAACTTATTATTTCCTCCAAAAAATCACCATAATCCAAACCCGTCAGTTTGGCAACCTCTGGCACGCAATTACCAATATTAATTGAAGGATTAGGATTAAGTTCAATCACATAAGGATTATCATCTTTATCAACCCTGATTTCTACCCTACCATAATCATGGCAATCCAAAATATTATAAGTATCAAGAGCGATTTCACTTAAAAGCGCTTCTAATTTCTTACTGATATTTTTTGCCGGACGCTGAACTAGAATGCCAGCCTTTTCTGGCGTAATATCAGGCGCAAATTTAATATCATGAGTGTAGATGTGCCACTGACCTTGAGGCATCTCCTTAAAAATCGAACGAGAAAGAGGCAAAACCCGCAAATCATCTTCTTCACTGCCTAAAATAGAAACATCATATTCATCTCCCTCTATATATTCCTCAATCAAAGCTGGACAGCCAAGCTCAATAATTATTTTCTTGAGTTGCCTTTGTAATTCTTCCTGATTAGTCACGACTGATTCATTAGTAATGCCAATTGAATTATCAGTATTAGAAGGTTTAACAATTAAGGGAAATCTCAAACTAGCATCAAACTCATCATCTAAATTATATACATAATCCCATCTTGGAGTCGGTATGCCATGGAAACTTAATAATTTTTTAACCCTAATTTTATCAATACAAAGACTCAACGTTGAGGGATTAGATCCCGTGTAAGGTATTTGTAAAACATCTAGCAAGGCAGCTGCATCGGGCTCTAACAAGCTCGAATCATTAATTCGTTCACAGACATTAAAAACTAAATCAACATCACTATTTTTTAAATCATTAAAGACCCTCTCAACATTATTAAAATCAAAAAAAGTAATTTTATAACCCCTGGACTGCAAAGTCTTCTCAATATTACGTCCTACATCCATTAATTCATGAGCAACCAAATTGCCCGTATCTTCATAAATATTACAGGCAATGCCAATATGCAATTTTTTTTGTTGAGGTTTGGTAATTGTTTTAATTTTTTCAATTTTTGCTGCTCGGACAAATAAACCCGTTTTTAAAGCAGCCAAAGAAACGCTGCTTTTGCGCGAAGTTTTACCGATTGATGATTCTGGTGCAAACCTAGCCACCTCATACTTAATATCATGCAAGGCAGTTTTTAAATTATCCTGAGCATCTAAAATACTATAACCAGAAACCGTGATCCAGCCTAAATTATCATAGCCTTCAGGCGGAGCTAAAATCGGATCGCCTACCTCTTTATAAAAATGCAATTCTTCAACAAAAGATAATTTTTTAACTTCTTCATTAATACTCAAAGAAATTAAGACGCCAGAATGATCTGAGCGAAAATCCTGGCCAATAATGTACTTTAAAGGTATAGTTGGCTGCTCAATTTTTATATATTGGCCTAAAGCAATGCGGGCAGCATATTCGATTAAATCTATGCCCCAGCATCCCTTAATATAAGACGGCACATAATCACCGCCCAAACGCAAATTTATTTCAATGGGAACAGGGCCATGCGGTGTGGCCTTAGCTTCAAAATGAATAATGCCATGCTGAATACCCAGCCTCTCCAAAGTTTCTTCTGCCAAACCCACTAATTCTTGCTGCCTAGGCACTGGCAAACTGGAAGGAATAGATTGGCCGATCTCTACAAAAAAAGGTTCCTGGGTCTGATAATTATCAGATATTGACCAAAATTTTATTTTGCCATTCTGCAGAATAATATCAATATCTACCTCATCACCCTCGATATATTCTTCCAGGAAAATATCCAAGCCATCAGCCAAAGCGCTTTCAGTTTTGGTGGAAATGCTTTTCTTAACATAATTATAAGTATTGATTAATTCATTTTTATTATTAACCTTGATAACAAAAGCGCTGCTCGCACCATAAGCCGGTTTAATTACGGCCGGGAAAGAAAAATCTTCTGATAAATTCAAAATGTCAGCTGCGGATTTAATCCACATATGTTTAGGTGCCGGCAAATTATTTAGCTGACAAAATTCGCGAAATAAATATTTATTTCTAACCTTTTTGGCAATATTATAAGGGATGCCAATGAAATTAAATTTATCAGTAATTTTAGATGTTAATAAAACATCATCTTCCCAGTAAGTCAGGACACCGCCAATTTTCACTTCTGGGTTAGCGTTCATAAAGTCTCGGATAGCTGAAATGCATTCAGACTGATCCGTATTATCCGCCAAAATCCAATAATCAATATATGGTGTCGCCCAATTTTTTTCTTTATTCAAGCAAATAAGCTTTAAGCCAAGCTTTTTAAACCTTTGCAGAATAAATCTTTTTTTAATTGAACCGGTATTAACTACCAAGAGTGTTTTGCCGATTAAATCGACTCCGTTTTTCATAAAAATGATTTTAATTCCTGATGAAATATATTTAATAATTTTCCTTTAACCTTGGCGGGGATATTAACTGCCGGATGAACTTTGAAAAATTTTGCCCGCCATTTTTTCTCGTTTTTAATTGCTTCTTTTAAATATCGCCGCTTAAAATCGTTCATCAAATCACCGCGCCAACCCTGATGATGGGCTAAAAGAAAAGCTAACAATTCCTCTTCCTTGACTGCTGAAGGCATTTCATTAGCCCGACTTATTCTAGTGGCAAAAATCGGATACAAATTTTTATATCTTTTAGCCAAAAGGTCTTGGGAAAAACCAATTTTTTTCAGATCACCGCCAACAGCGATGGTATATAAAAATGATTTTGCGCACATAGGGCATTCATAGCACCATTTATCCCTGGCATTTTTTTCCACCGAGCAAGACATCATATATTTTAAAAGATGCGGATAACGGCTATTGAGAATTTTCATCTCAGCCAAATTATAAAGAGGCTCTATTAAACTTATAACCTGATAATTGCTGTTCGTCAAATTTTTCAGGTAATAATTAAGCCTTTGAGCATATTGCGGTGTCTGATCAAAAGAAGGATGAGATCTATAGCCGTCCTGAACCCAGGTATCAACAAAATTCCGTTCATTACCCAAAACTAAATATTTAGCGCCATAATAATAATTAAGAGGCATAACTTCTAGGGCAAAAGCCAGCATACCATTAGCATTATCAAATTCCTCGATCTTAATTCCTAGCTTATCATTATAATAAATACTATCAACATCATCCTCTATTGTTATTATTTTTTCTTTCTGCTCCTTTAAAAATGCGGCAATAATTTCTCTTTTATATTGATTCTCAGCTCTATACTCTTTTTCCATCTCATTGACATTCATAATCTGAAAATCATAATTAAGCTCTTTTAAAAGCGCATAGCTTAACAAACTATCCTTGCCAAAAGATAAAGCTAAGATCATTTTGGCAGGGCTCGTTTTTTTATGAGGTAAAATTTTTTGTTTATCACTGGGCTGGACAAACTTCTCTTGACGCTTTTTAAAGCCAGCGATTAAGCTCGCTACTTTAATCTTATTAACAAAGCTTATCCTGCCCAAATCGCCAAGGACACCACTGGTGATAATTTTATACAAAGCCGACTGGCCAAAATTATAGATTACTTGTTTTTTTACTGCCAAAGGCAAGGGCGCTAAACGCGCATAAGTATAATTGCTTGCTAAATTTGCCTTATTATTAAAAACAGCCCAGACATGGTGGGGGTAATTAACCGAATAATGATATTTGTCATTAACAATTACTTGAAAAAAATCATTACCGATTAAATTATTTATCTTAATTGTTTTATTGCCCGGCATTAACAATATTTCAATAAGTTATTTAGCAAATAAATAAAACTTTTCCCTTTCTAATCATGTAAACATTATAGCAAGTCTTGTCTAGTCTGTTAATCTTTTTTAGGTAAAAATATAAAAACGCTCTGGCAGGACAATATTTCATATCGTAGAGACGCGAGATCTCGCGTCTCTACGGAAAATTTCCGTTATGCCAGAACGTTTTTTATTGGGCTAAAACCTGACAAATCAAATCTGCATAATTTTTGGCTGCGTCTTTATCAATCATTTGCAAGATATTTCGACTTAGAGTTTGCAAATCAGCCGGATTTTTCATTAAAGATTGAATAATTGCTAAAAAATTTTCATTATTTAACTTGTTTTGAAACAAAATTTTAACTGCATTATATTTGGCAAAATAACGAGCGTTTAATTCCTGGTGGCCTGGCAATGGAATCAAAATCACAGGTTTGCCTAAAACTGCCAATTCAGTCAAGGAAGAAAATCCAGCCCGGCTGATAACTAAATCAGCCAGATTCATGGCGTCAAAAATCTCATTATTTAAAAATTCATAAGCTCTATAACGCTGTTCTAGTCTATTCAAAGTTATATGGTCATAATAATTAGGTAATTCTTCACTAATTCCCTTGCCAGTGCCAGTCAAGTGAATGACCTGATAATCCTCGGTGAGTTTGCCAATTGTTTCTAAAACAATCTGATTAATGATCTGCGCACCAGTACCGCCGCCAAAAATTAATATTGTTTTTAAATTCGAATCAAGTTTGAAATATGGTAAAGCTTTTTCTCTGGCACCTTGAAAGATTTCTTTTCTCACTGGATTACTGGTATAAAAAGTTTTTTTATAATCAAATTGTCCCAGTAAATCTTTAAAAACAATAGTAATGGCAGTCGCCTTTCTTGCCATCAACTTATTTGCCAACCCGATTTCTAAATCCTGCTGATGAACAAAAATGGGTATTTTAAAAAATTTTGCTGCATAGACAACTGGCACAGCCACGAAACTGCCTGCGGTCAAAACCACTGCTGGTTTAAATTTACGCAAGATAAAGAAAGCCTGACAGATACCAAGAAAAACAAAGAGCGGCGTGAATAAATTGGCCAAGATAAAATACTGCCGCAATTTGCCGGCAACAATCGCCTTGAAAGGAATTTGATAGCCAGCTATAAATTCTTTTTCCGGACCGGTTTTGGTGCCCAGCCATAAAGCCTCAAGATTTGCATCTCGATTTTTTAATTCCTCGTAAATTCCTACCAAAGGCGAAACCGAACCCATCGTTCCCCCACCTGCAAATAAGACTTTCATAATAAAAAATTAATTATTCTCTCGTTTGCCTGGAGACATTAACTATAATCCCACCAGCGCCCATTAAAACTGCCATGGCAGTACCGCCATAACTAATAAAAGGCAAGGGCACGCCTGTCAAAGGCAAAAGACCAACCATGGCTCCTATATTAACAAAGGCCTGAATTATAATCCAGCTAATAATGCCGACCACTAAAAGCTTGCCAAAATTATCAGGGGCCTTTTGCGCAATCTTTACAGACCTAAACATCAAATATAAATAAGCCAAAACTAGCAAGCTGGAAACAATAAAGCCCAACTCTTCAGCAATAATAGCAAAAATAGAATCTCCGGCTACTTCTGGCAGATACTGAAACTTTTGCCTGGACATACCAAAGCCCCTACCCCAAAACCCGCCAGAACCAATAGCCAAAAAAGCCTGATTAATATGATAGCCAATACCCTGAGGATCAAGTTCAGGATGCAAAAAAGTCGTTAAACGAGCAGCGCGATAAGGCGCGAGGTTCATTAAACCTAAAAGGCCTAAAATTCCCGCCAACCCAATTCCCAAAATATGAGCCAAATTTGCTCCACCGACAAAATAAACCACCAAAGAAAATAAAATAATAATAGTCATAGTGCCTAAATCCGGCTGCAAAAAAAGCAAAACAGCAATTAAGCCCAAAACAGTTAAAAATGGAATCAACCCTTCAGATAAATCACTGGCCTTTTTATGGCCGCGTTTTTCCAGCCAAGTGGCTAAATAAATCAAAAAAGTCAATTTGACTAATTCAGCTGGCTGAAAAGAAGCACTGCCTATAGAGAGCCAACTTTTGGCTGTGCCAAATTTAGCGCCAATGCCAGGAATAAAAACAGCAACCAATAAAATGATGGAAAAAGCCAACATCAAAAAAGCGAATTTTTTCAGAATTTTATAGTCAAACCAAGAAAAAAAGAAAAATAAAACTAAACCAGGTATTAAACCCCAAATTAGCTGATGTTTCAGTAAATGATAAGCATCATTAAACTTTTCATAAGCAATGGAAACGCTGGCTGAAGAAAGCATGACCAACCCAAAAATAACCAGCAAAAATAAAGTGGTGATAAATTTATAATCAGGTTTGTGCCAGGTTTTAGTAAAAAAACGCATAATTATTTTTTGCCTAGCTGTCTCACAGCTTTATTAAATTGTTCACCGCGGTCAAATTCATTAATAAACAAGCCAAAACTGGCTGCTCCAGGCGAAAGCAGGAAAATATCACCTTTTTCCAAAATATATTTGGCCTGCTTGAAGGCTTCGGGCATTGAATCCACAAAGACTAAATTCTTATTGAAATTAATTTTTCTTAATTCCTTGACCAATTTGGCTGTTGCTGTTCCCTCAAATAAAATTAAGGCTTTAACTTTTTCTTTGATGACTTTGGCTAAAGCTTTAAAATCCAACTTTTTATCAGTCCCCCCAGCCAAAAGCACTACTTTTTGTTCAAATGAGTCTAAGGCAGCCACAACTGCATCAGGCGTAGTAGCAGTGGTATCATTATAATATTTTACGCCCTGAAATTCCCTGACTAATTCCAAGCGGCTTGCTAGCCCTTTAAATCTTTTAACAACCGATCTAATTAATCTGACTGGCAAACCAAAAGCTAAAGCTAAAGTCACGGCGGCCAGAACATTAGATAAATTGTGACTTCCCCTTATTTGAATTTCTGACAGCGGTAAAACTTTCTTAATCTTTCCATTTTTAAAAACCGCCCAGCCTTTTTTGATAAAACAACCTTTTTCAGATTTAATTAATTGCCCTAATGAATACCAATAAACTTTTGCTTTGGTCTTCTTGGCCATAGCTGCTGTATATTCATTATCTTTATTTAAGATCAAAATATCCTGAGGTTTTTGAAATTTAAAAATTAATTCTTTGGCTCTGACATAGGCAGCCATATTTTTATAAGTATTTAAGTGATCGCGCAAAACATTGGTCAAAATGGCGCCAGCAGGATTTAAATTATGCTCAGCCAAATCTTCCAATTGCCAGGAAGACAATTCCAAAATAACAGGTGTATCTTTTCTTATTTTAGGCAAAAAATTAAGAGGTGAAATTCTGATATTGCCTCCCAAAATCGTATTTTTATTAAAATGTTTAAACATTTGATAAAGCAAAGTAGTGGTTGTGCTTTTGCCTTTAGTCCCGGTAATGCCGATAATTTGGCGCGAAGGACAAAACTTTAAAAACAAACTTAAATCAATTTCTATGGGAATGCCTTTTTT
>Ga0209777_10002027_pt1 | contig 27602 bp, 28 predicted proteins | sample FrelakmetHBP12HB_FD_187147 | JGI IMG/M metagenome (GOLD analysis project Ga0209777, IMG submission 187147) | Freshwater lake sediment microbial communities from the University of Notre Dame, USA, for methane emissions studies -HBP12 HB (SPAdes)... | ecosystem: Environmental > Aquatic >...
CGCCGGGGGCGCCGGGGGCGGGTTCTGACCCTCGACCTCGTCGTTCGGCCGTCTGCGGCCGAGGGGCCCGCGCCGTGCGGCCGCCGTCCAGTACACTCGTGGCAGCATGGGCGCAGTTGACACGATGGAGCAGTTCTTCGATCTGCTCAACTCCGGTGATCGCGAGGGTGCCGTCTCCCTCATGGATGAGCGGGCCGAGTTGCGCGTGCACATCGCCGGCAGTGCCCGGACGCTCAAGGGTCTGCGCGAGGTGGGCGGCTGGTTCCTCCGCGCCGAACCCGGCTTTCGCATGATCCCGGGCGACATCCGCGATATGGGCAATACCTACCAGGCGAACGTGCTGGTTGTCCGACCGGGCGCACCGACCCAGCAACTCGATGCCAGCTTCCGGGTCGAGACGGGCAAGATCACGGCCATCAACCTGACGCCGCGCTAGCCGAACCGGCCGGCCGCCCTTCTAGGTGGCCGACGGCGAGGCGCGAGATGAGGACGGACTCGGAGCCGGTTGCCAGCCGGGCGGTGGAATGTTGATGATCATGCCCGCCCAGATGACGTTGAAGTTAGCGATCTGCGGGTTGGCAGCCTCCAGGGTCGTCAAGGTGAGGTTGAACTTGCCGGCGATTCCGGATAGACCGCTGACGTCGGACTTCTGGACGACATACGTGGTGAAGCCCGTTGCGGGCGAGCCGGTCGAGCCGCTGTCCGACGGCGCGGCGCTTTGCGGCGCACCGGCCGAGCCGCCCGCCAACGCTGCCGGCGACCCACTCGCAGCCGGCGTGCCGTTCCTCGAACTGATCACGATCGGAAAGACCACGAGCGCGACCATGACCAGGGCCACGCCGACCGCGGCGAACAGGAGCGGCTGATTGGCCCGGTGTTCTTCCCGGCTGCGGAGCCTCGGAAAGGTCTCCAGGCGTGGTGGGTTCTCCCATCCCGGATGGCTCGGGCCTCGACGGGCCATCGAAACGGCCGGCTCCCCGAGCGAGGACGGTGGCAGCGGCGCGGCCAGCGCCGGCGAACGCTTGGTCTCGCCGTCGTAGCTCCACAGGCCGGCGCTCGCGTCGGCGGCATGGCGAGACGAGGGGAGAGTGTCGGCGGTCGGGGTAGTTCGCGCCAGCGCAGCCAGGAAGGCCGGCGCAGCGACTTCGTCGGCGGCAGCGGCCGTGGTCGCGGCTGCCGCGCCGTCTTCGGTCCGGCCTTCTCCGGCCCCGGCAGCTTCGGCGCCGCCGGCGGTCGCGGCCGCGACCGCGGCCCCTTCGTCGATCACGCCCGCAGCTTCCTGTCGGGCCCAATCCAGGAAGACCGGGCACTGCGGGAAGTCGGCCGAGAGGCAGTAGCGCTCCTGATGCGGGAAGGCTCGAGGCTCCGGTTCGGGCGCCGCAAAGCAGCGGTGGCGGTAGTCCGCGCCGCTCGCGCGGTGGTCCCGATCCTCCTCGAAAGCGACGAACGGGCATGCACCCGGCCCGCCGTCGAATGGGTTCGTCGGCTCCTCGATCACGCTCAGATCATACCCGGGGCCGGCGGTCTTGTGCCATCGGCGCCCCGTCGCCGCCTGTCAAGGACGGGGCCATACGGGAGCGCGGCGCGAAACCGGGCGGAGTATCGCCTTTGCCAGGCCCGCCGATCGACCGAAACGGCCGGAACGGCCGGAACGGCCGACACGGCTTCAGGGTGGGCCCGCTACACGCCGGCCTGGTCGAGAGCCGACTGCAGCGACTGCAGGTACCCCAGGCTCGTGTAGGTCGCACCTGAGATCGTGTTGACCTGGGCGCTCTGAGCCGACAGGACCTCGCTTCGCAGTTGCGGCGCCGCGTACTGGGCGATCTGCTGGGAGAGCGATCGGTCGTTCGGCATCTGGAGAGGCTGGACGTCGGTGATCTGCCCGTTCTGGAACGTGACCTGGACCTGAACCGTGCCGAACGGAATCTGTACGGCGGAGCCGGAGACCTGACCAGAGTACGTGCTCTTGGCACCGGGCGATCCGCCGGCGACGGCCTGGGTGTTGCCGCCGGTGTTGCCGCCGGCCTGGCCGCCCGTGGTGCTGATGCTGATGACCTGCGGCGTCTTGAAGCTCAGAAGAAGCGCCAGGGCGACGGTGGTCAGCAGAGTCGCGATAAGAGGTCGTTTAGTCATCGAACTGTTTCCTGCTCATCAGAACGCAAAGCGTTCGTAGTGGATCTGCGAGTCGGGGATCCGCAGCCAGCGCAAGCCGCTGAGGACCCGCTGCATCATTCCGCCCGGGCCGCAGACGTAGATGTCTCGGTCGCGGATGTCGGGCACGAGCCGGCGGAGCGCCCTGGGATCGAGGGGATCGCCCGGCATCTCGCGCGACCCCCGGCGGCCGACCAGGTAGTGGACCGTGGCGCCGCGCAGGCTGGCCAGCTCGTCGAGCTCGCGCTTGAAAACCAGCTCCTCCGGGCCGCTGGCGCGGTAGACGAGTACCAGGTTGCCACGCGATGCCGGCAGCTCTTCGAGCAGAGCGCGCAGAGGCGTGATGCCGATGCCACCCGCGACGAGCAGGACCCTGGCCTTGGTGCGCGCCGCGCCGGTCAGGTGACCGTACGGGCCCTCAAGGAAGACCGAGGTTCCGACCGGGATCTGGCGAATCGTCTTGGTGAAGTCGCCGAGCTCCTTGATTGTGAAGCGCAGGTACTTGCCGTTCGGCGCGGCCGAGATCGAGAAGGGATGAGCCCGGAACCAGCCGTTTCTCGTCAGGAAGCGGAGACGGAACCACTGGCCGGCCCGAACGGGCAGCTGGTCGAGGTCGCGGCCGGCGAGGTAGAGAGATGCGACACCGGGCGCTTCCTCGACTACGTTGGCAACGTGAAACCGGTGGCGCCGCGAGATCGAGATCGGCTGGCCGAAGCGAAAGACCAGGAGAGTCCCGAGGGCGAACACGTACAGCGCGACCCAGTAGACGCGGGCGATCAGATCGGTCGTGAAGTCCACGCCCACCAGCAGCTGATGCAGGAAGGCGAGGGCGATGGCCAGGTACGTGTACAGGTGGATGGCGTACCAGGTCTCGTAGGAGGCGTTGCGGCGTACCGCACGAACCGACGTAACGCCCACGACGATGAACAGCAGCAGGGCCGCGGCCGACCAGAGCACGTATGGGAACGTCGTCAGCAGCGTGATGAATTCGGCTACGACCGTCCGGCCACCGAGGCCCATCGAATAGCCGACCGTAGTCAGGATGGCGTGGGCGACCAGCAGGGAAATGGCCGCGAATCCCACCCAGTGATGGGCGTCGGTGATCAGATCCTGGCCGAAGACCTGGTCCAGCCACGGGCTGCGCGACATCAGGATCAGCTGGATGAGAACCAGATAAGTCCCGTACAGGGCGGCGATCTCGCCCGCCGCCGTGAAGATGCCGGCCGTCGTGCTCAACAGCCCGAGCCCACCGTGGCGGACCCACATGCCCAGGATCAGCACGGCGTTGCCGGCCAGGAGGGCGTACATATCGTTGGCGGTCACCGGCCAGATCCGCGGCACCGGCACGCGGCGCGCTTTGCGCGATGGCGCGGCCGTCCGGACGTTGCTCTGGGTCGTGTACGTGCTGCTCATCGAGTCGTGGAGGCTCCCGGTGTGGCTGGTCGATTGGCGGGCATCCATCGAGGATCCCTGGACCTGGCGCCGCGCCCTGGGTACAGAGCGAACCGACAGGCCGAATAGTCGGGCAGTTTTCTGGAGCCAGGCTGAAATGTCCATGGGGCCGGTGTGTGCTTACCGTGGAGGGGGCGTGGAGACGATATGCCATCGAACATAGCCGCGGGCCACCGAAAGCGTCGGGCTCCGGACGCGCGCCGTGTGCGTTTGATGCAGCCTCCGTAGATCACGCCGCGTAGCGAGCGGACCCGGCCACCGGGCCGGCGCGATCGTGCGTTTGACAGGCCGGGCCGGGGCCTCCGACACTTGACCACGGCTGAGGCCAAGCGAAGCTGCCTTCTTGTTTCCCGCCTCGCCTGATGTCCCCGCCTGGAGGAGATCGATGTCCCGATTCACTCGCTGGCTGACGCCGGCCACCACTGTGCACGCGCATTGCGACGTTCCGTGCGGTATCTACGACCCGCACGGGGCCGAGCTGGCGGCGCGAACCGTCGCCCGAATGGTCGAGCTGATCGGCGGGCTGCCGAAGGAGAGCCCGTCGGAGGCCGACAGGGCCAAGTTCGTGCGCTGCATCGCGATCAAGGAGCAGCACGCTGAGATCGTCAAGCACGAGGTCCAGGTCATCTGGAGCGACTACTTCAAGCCCGAACACCTTGAACGCTATCCCGACCTTCACGACCGAACCTGGAAGATCCTGAAGCTTGCGTCGAAGAACAAGCAGAACATCGACGCCGCCGCGGCGGCCGAGCTCGAGGCCGCGGTCAAGGAGTACGCCGACATCTTCTGGTCGACCAAGAAGTAATGACCGGCGGGCCTCGAGAGGCATCGGACGCTACAGACGCCGGAGGCTCGTCCTCCGGCGTCTCCGTACCCCGGGAGGCGGCGCCGTCGCAGACTTGGCGGGAGCGCGCCGGCCGTGGCATCTGGCGAGTGGCTGTGGCCGAGGAGAGCATGGCCCCGACCCTCCTGGCGGGTGACTGGCTGCTGGTCGATCCGAGCACGGGCGCCTGGCCGCGGCGCGGGAGCATCGTCGTTTTCCGCGAGCCCGGATCGGACATCCTCGCCATAAAGAGGGTAGCCGCTCGCCCGGGCGACCGCGTCCGAATCTCGGCCGGAATATTGCGCCTCGGTCCCGACGAGGCCTGGCTGCTGGGCGACAACGGCACGCCCTCGTTCGACTCGCGCCGCTACGGACCGGTGCCGCTCGAAGCGCTGGTCGGGCGGGCGTGGTTCCGTTACGGGCCGCCGAACCGGATTGGACTCATCTCTAGCCGACGCGCCGTCAAACCCGACCGATGAGCTCGCGGGCTGCCAGTTCGATCATGGCCAGATCGCGAGGCAGCATGTCCTGGAGCATGATCCGTTCCACGCCGGCGGCCGCGAACCGGGCGACCATGGCCCGGGCCTCGTCGGGCGTACCGGCAATCCAGCGCGGCCGATGCTCGTCCAGCCACTCCGCCGCGTCCCTCTCCGCCTCTCCGACCATCGCCAGCTGGGCCTCCACGCGACGTTCGAATTCGTCCCGGTCGGCTCCGACAAGGAGGCCCACCATGGCCGACCGCCGCACCGTCGCCGGATCGCGCCCGATCTTTCGACACTCGGCATCAAGCCTGACGAAGGCGGACGCACACTGGTCCGGCCCGGCGCTCGACATGTTGTACTCGTCGGCGTAACGCGCGCTCAGACGCAGCGACCTGGGGCTGCCCTCGCCGCCCACGATGATGGGCGGGTGCGGCCGCTGCACCGGCTTGGCGTGGAACGAAGCCGACTGCAAGCGAACCTGGTTGCCCTCGAACGACCAGCCGTCCGGCTCCTCCCACAGCCCATGGAGGATGGCCAGCTCGTCCTCCATGAGATCCGCGCGCTGCGCGATCTCGGGGAATTGAAGTCCGAACTGGCTGTGCTCGAGGTCGTTCCAGCCAGCGCCAACTCCCACTTCCACCCGACCGCCGCTCATCTCGTCGACGGTCGTCACGACCTTGGCGAACGACCCGGGATGACGGAATGTCACCGGCGACACGAGCACCCCGATCCGGATGCTGGTCGTCTCACGGGCGATGCCGGCCAGAACCGTCCAGGCGTCGGTGGTCGGTCGGTCGGCCGGACCGGGGAAGCTGCGGTAGTGGTCGGACCTGAAGAACGCCTCGAATCCCAGCCGTTCGGCGAGACGCGCCAGGTTCAGCTGTTCGGCGTAGGTGAGTCCCTGCTGGGGCTCGGTCATCAGCGCGAAGCGCATGGCTGGCCTCCGGGTAGTTACGAGTGCGGCCACTCCGGCGATGATCAGCCTGATCGGATCATCTCCTTCAACGATACATTGCGCGTTCCTGCTGCAAGAAGGCGCCGGCCTCGCTAGAATTCGGCCGTTCCGTCGGGATCGGGGACCGATGGGCCCCGAGGACCTCCCTGGATCTGCATTTCCCTCAGGCGGGCCGGCCCCCCCTCACCGGCCCGCCTTCCCTATTGCCCGCTACCGGCCGGCCGCCTCGGTGCGGGCATTTCGGGAGCCGCGGCACCGGCATGAGGCGGCATCCCCCGGCGGGCTCGACCGACCCACATGCCGCAACACCGGCATACTGCGGCCATGATCGAGAAGCTCAGCCCGCCCAATCCGCCGCTGACTGACGGCGTGATCGGCGTCAGGCCATTCCGGGCCGAGGATGCTCCGGCCATCACCTCCGCCTGCCAGGACCCGGAAATCCAGCGCTGGATTCCCCTGATTCCGGTGCCATACGCCGAGGCCGATGCCCGCCGCTTCATCCTGATGGCGCTCCAGGCCTGGCAGGACGGCACCGGCTTCGAATTCGCCATCGTGGACGCCGCGACCGACCGGTATGTCGGTTCGATCGGGCTACACCTGGGTTCCAACCCACGGCGCCACGCCATCGGCTACCTGGTCGCTCCGGAGGCGCGCCGGCGGGGAGTGGCGGTCAGGGCCCTCCGCCTGGTCACGCGGTGGGGCTTCGATCGCCTCCGCATCGAGCGCCTGGCCCTCTGGACGCTCCCCGGCAACGTGGCCTCCCAGGCCGTCGCGGAGAAGGCCGGATTCCGCTTCGAAGGGCTCGTCCGCAACTGGGAGTCGGATCGACACGATCGGCCGATCGACGCCGTCTTGTACTCGATGACGCCGGAGGATCTGGCGGAAGCGTCCGCGGCCGAGGCGACATCCACGGTACCGATCGCCGATACACCGCGAGAGCTCCGAGCACCCGGCACTCGAGCGGCGCCTTTCGTGGATATCGCCGCGATCGTCGACCTGGCGCCGGGGGGGATGATTCGGGTTACGCGGGCGGGCCTGGACCTGCTCGTCGCCTGGACCGACCGGGGGATCGTCATCACCGACGACCGCTGCCCCCACATGGCCGCCCCGCTCAGCATCGGGGACCTAGCGGGATGCGTGGTGGCTTGCCCGCTGCACGAGGGCCGCTTCGACCTGTGCACCGGGGAGACGGCTCAGATGCCCACGACGGGTGGGCTCGACGCCGACGGCAACTATCACGGGCCGTGGTCACCCACCGGCGCGGAACCCAGACCCGAGCCGCCCTCGAAGAAGGCCGACGCGCGGCGCTTCACCCGCGTCAATCGGCTTCGATACTATCCGGCCCGCATTCGCGACGGGCGGCTGGAGGCGCAGCTATCGATTCTCCCGGAGTAGCTCGCAGCGGTCGGTCTCGATAATCCTCAGGGCCTTCGCCGGGCCGCGTGCGAACCGGGGCTTCCCGCCGGCCGTTCCGCCGCTCGGTCCGCTCGGGCGGCCTCCTCGGCCCGCCGGCTCGAAGCTGCCGTGAGCCAGGCGCAGGCCTCCGCCATGTCGTCGGTGCAGCGCATGAGGTCGAGGTCGGCGAGACTGACATTCCCGTGGGGGACCGCTTCGCGGCGCAGCCAGTCCAGCAGGCCGGCCCAGTACTCGGTGCCGATGAGAACGACCGGGAAGTGGCGGATCTTGCCGGTCTGGATCAGCGTCAGCGACTCGAACAGCTCGTCGAGGGTGCCGAAGCCGCCGGGGAAGATGGCGAAACCATCGGCGTATTTCACGAACATCGTCTTCCGGGCGAAGAAGTACCGGAACTCGACGCCGAGGTCAACGTACGGGTTGACGGCCTGCTCGTGCGGCAACTCGATGTTGCAGCCGATGGACAGTCCGCCGGCCTCGTGGCAGCCGCGGTTGGCCGCCTCCATGATGCCCGGCCCGCCACCGGTGATCACGGCAAAGCCCTCTTTAGCGAGCAGACCGCCCAGCTCGCGGGCCCTGACGTAGTACGGGTCGCCCTCCCTTATCCGGGCCGAGCCGAAGACCGTCACCGCCTTGCCAACCGCCGCCAGCGCATCGAACCCTTCGACGAACTCGGACAGGATCCGCAACGAGCGCCACGGATCGGAATCCAGGAAGGCAGGCCGGTGCCGCGGCGAGAGCAGCCGTTCGTCTTCGGTTCGGGCATGGACCGTCAGCATCGCGGCGGCCTTGGGGCGGTAGGTCACACGGCCGCTCCGGCGCCGTTCGTGATTGCCGTCGCCACTTTCGAGTGCGGTGCCGTCGTGATTGGCGATGCCGTCAGGCAGCGCTTCCGCACGCGGCCGGGCAGCCGCGGACCTGGATGGGTTGCCCTTCTTGGGCGGCCTGGCACCGTCCGTTGGTTTTCTTGGCTGAGAGTGAGGCATGCGACTCTCCTGATCGTACCGACAGAGAATGCCACGACCGGGGCCCGACCGTTCGGGCGACCCGAGAGGGAGGTCCGCGCCGAACGCGACCTAACCCGTGATCTCGGCTCGATCGGAGAACAGCGCTGCGACCACCAGGGCACCGACGAGCCAGACGCCCACCAGAACCAGGGCCTGGTCCGGCGAAAGCACGTCTGTAACCCCGCCGAATCCGCCGCCGGCGGCAGCACCGCTGGTCGCCGACGTGGCCAGAGCGGCGTTCGCGACGCTGAACGGCAGGTACTTCACGATGTCGGGCAGAAAGAGGCTGGCGAAGCCCTCGCCGAAGTAGAAGGCGATGCCCACGCCTATGCCGGCCAGCTGGCTGCGCGCCAGGGTGGCGATCGTGAAGCCCAGGGCTCCTTCCTCGACGACCGCGAACCAGCCCTTGAGAAGCCGTTCGGGCAGGGCGCTCAGCGTCGCCGAATCCCCAAGGCCGCTAGTCGACACGTTCGCGAGGTGGGCGCCGACGATCGCGGCAACCACGCCGACCGCGAAGGTGAGCAGGAGCCCGAAGCCGATCATGACCGCGACCGACACATACGAGATCAGCATGTAGCGGACGCGGCTCTCACCCCGTGCGACCGCCGACTTGAGCGTTCCCCAGCTCCATTCGGAGCCTGCGATTGCCGCCCCGTAGAGAACCGCGAAGAGGCCGCCCAGCCCGGTGATGAACTCCAGGATCCTGTCGTAGGCGCCTGGGAACGTGACGAGAAGCTTGGCTGTGGCTTCCCTGGTTACGTTGGCGCGCGAGTTCGCCGTGGCGCCGACCGCGATGATTATCACCGCCAGCAGGCCGATCAGCAGGCCGACCGTGACCCACGTAGCGGGTCTTCGAACGAGCTTTCGGAGCCCCGAGAAGAACAACCTCATGACGCAGCTCCCGTTCCTGCGGTCGCGCTCCCGTTGTCCGGACCGCCCAGGCCGACGAACGAACCCTCGTCGGTGGCAGCCTGCCCTCCGGTGAGTTGGAGGAACAGCATCTCGAGGTCGGTTCCAGACTCCATGCCCGAGGCGTATATACCCGCACCGGCCAGCTTCTGGCTGACCTCCTCCGCACGATCTGGCTCGATGTGAACGGCCAGCCAGCCCTCTTCGCGATCCGTCTCGCTGAGACGCTCGGCCGGAGCCAGCCCAGCGAGCGTGGCAACTGCGGCGTCCACCTGGTTCGGTTGCACGCGAACCTTGACGACCGCCTGCATCGACAAGAGCTCCTTGAGCGGCCCTTCGCGGACCAGCTTGCCGGACGCGATGATGCCGACCATGTCGGCCATGACCTGGATCTCGGCCAGGAGGTGGCTCGAGACGAACACGGTCTTGCCCTGGGAGGCGAGCGTCTTCAGCGTGTCGCGCATGGCCACGATCCCGGCGGGGTCGAGACCGTTGGCGGGCTCGTCGAGCAGCAGCAGCTTCGGATCGCTCAGGAGCGCTGCGGCGATGCCGAGCCGCTGCTTCATCCCCATCGAGTAGTCCTGGACCCTGTCGTTGGCGCGCTCGCATAGACCGACGAGATCGAGCAGCTCCTCGATCCGGTTCGAGGGCACGTGAGCGCCGGAAGCGGCCAGCTCGCGGAGGTTGGCCCGAGCCGAGAGGTACGGGTAGAAGGTCGGCGATTCGACGAGCGCCCCGACTTCGAACAGCCGATGCCTGTCGCCACGGTTCATGGGCTTGCCGAGGATCTCGACGGTGCCGCCGTCCGAGTGCACGAGCCCGGTCAGGACCCGCATCGTCGTCGTCTTGCCGGCGCCGTTGGGTCCCAGGAAGCCGTAGACGACGCCCGTCGGGACCGAAAGGTCGAGACCGTCGAGAGCGCGCCGGGAACCGTAGTTCTTCTGCAAGCCGCGCGTCGCCAGGGCCAGGCCGCCGGTGCCGCTCACGCCGGCCCTCCGCCACCCCGCGACGGGCTCATGGGTTGCGTTCCGAAATCCACGAGAGTGCCTCCTTCGGTCTAAGCCGACGGTGATGCGGCCGACAGCCGCTCGGCCATGAGTCGAATTAGCCGATCGAAGTCGGCAAGCTCGTCGGCTGTCAGGACGACCAGCATCCGTCGCATGGCCTCCCGCCGGGCGCCCTGGATATCGGCAAGCAAGCCGGCTCCTTCGTCGCTCAGCCGGCATTCGACGACGCGCCGGTCGTCGGCCCGGTGGCTGCGAGTGGCCAGGCCGCGGCGCTCCACGCGATCGACGAACTCGGAAGCTGTTGCGGCGGCCACACCGAGCATTTCGGCGAGCTGCCCGACCGAGACCGGCCCCGATTGGCCGAGCGTGAAGAGAAGCCGCAGCTGCCCGAACGTCAGGTCGTGATGCGCCCATTCGGGCGGCGCCTTCGGCATGAGATCGGCGAGCGCTCGAACGTGAGCTTCGATGTCGTCGAAAGTGACGGCATGTCTTGATGTTTCGTTCACACCCTTACTTTATGGCCTATCCCTCAAGGGATGCTGAAAGCGGGCCCCCATGGGCCGCCGGTTCCGGGTGCAAACCGGCCCAGTCCGGCGCCGCGCCCGACCCGAGCAACAAGGAGGAGACACGTCCGGACCGGCCCCTCGCGAAGCGAGTTCGGCCGAGAGCGAGGCGTCAGCCTTTGCCGCCGACGAGCCAGCTCTTCCAGGTTGTCTCGGCCGGCCCGGCGGTGAAGTGATTTCCGAGTCGGATCAGCGGCAGCCTCAGCAGCGCGTTGTTGAGCAGCAACCGCTCGACGATCTCATCATCGGACAGGCGTATGTAGCCGAGACCGAGGTCCTTGAAATGGCGACCCTCGGTGTCGAGAAGGGCCGCCGCTCCCAGTCGCTCGACGAACCGACGCAGCTCCCCCGGCGCGATGGGTTTGCGCCGCAGGTCGACAAAGGCGACGTTGACGCGGCGCTCCTTGAAGAAGCGCGAGGCGGCCTGGGTCGGGCGCGAGTCGGTGAGGCCGAACAGCTGGACCGTGGGGCCTGAAGGGTCGGTCATGGCTCGTAGATTAGCGGTGCGGGGCAGCGGGCGACATCGGGTGTACTCATCCGGACGCCGGGGATCTCGAGCCACCGCCGCCGGCCTCCCCTCCCCGCCCTTGCCCGCGGCGGGTACCATCCGCTCAGGAGGTGCGGCGTGATCTGGTTCACCGTTGAGTTGAGCGACAAGCCCGGGTCCCTGGCGAAGATGGCGGCAGCCCTCGGTGAGCGCGGCATCAACATCGGCGCAATCGTGGGCATCGCGGAAGACACCGACGGCGCGCTGATGCTGGCCACCAGCGACGCTGAAGGCACGCGCGGAGCCTTCGAAGCCCTCGGCCTGGCGTTCGAGGAGCACGATCCGGAGGAAGGGCTCACGCTCGACGACCACCCCCGCCTGGCCCAGGGTCTGGCCGACCGCGGTCTGGGCATCGGCTGACGTGGCCCGCTCCGACCGAACCACCCCCACCGTCGCCGTACGGCTCGACTACGTAGACCGGCCGGGAGTCCTTGCCGAGATCGTCGCCCGGCTGGCCGAGGATGGCGGCACGATCCGAACCTTCAGCACCGTGCGGCGCTGGAGGGACGACTCGGGCGGTCCGATGGTCGAAGTCGAGCTCGAGGTCGAAGGCCCGGCCGAAGTCCAGGTCCTCGGCATCCTCAACGGTCTCGCCTCCTTGAGAGCCTGCCGCCTGACGAAGGCGCTGGACCAGGTCTTCGGCAAGCGGCTCATCGTCATCGGCGGCGGAGCCCAGATCGCCCAGGCGGTCCTCGGCGCCGTGAGCGAGGCCGACCGCCACAACCTTCGCGGCGAGAAGATCAGCGTCGACACCATCCCGCTTGTCGGCGAGCAGAACCTGGCCGCCGCGGTCCGGGCGGTCGCGGACCTGGATCGGGCTCGCGCCCTCCTTCTGGCCGGCTCGATCATGGGCGGCGACATCACCACGGCGGTCAAGGAGCTGCAGGCTCTCGGCATCCCCGTCATCTCACTGAACATGGCCGGGACGGTCACCGACGTAGCCGACCTGGTCGTCACCGATCCGGTCCAGGCCGGCACGATGGCGGTCATGGGCATCGCCGACACGGCCGCGTTCGACTTCGCCCGGCAGAAAGGCCGGCGCTACTAGACGGAAGCGGCTTCACGAGGCAGCGCCGTCGCCGCCGGGTCTCCGGCGGCCGACGCCCACCAACGCAGCCAAACCCGCAAACCCGAACCCGCAGGGAGCAGCGGATGCGCATCGCGACCTGGAACGTCAACTCGCTGAAGGCCCGCATGGAGCGCGTCGAGGAGTGGCTGGCCGGGCGATCCCCCGACGTCCTGCTGATGCAGGAAACCAAGCTGGCCGACGAGGCGGCACCCGACATGCCCTTCCGCATGGCCGGTTACGACCTGCTCCACCACGGCGAGGGACGCTGGAACGGCGTCGCCATCGCCAGCCGCGTCGGCATCGAGGACGTGGTCACGAACTTCGGTGACGGGCCGGTACGCCGGTCTCCAGGTGGCGATGCCATCGCCGGGGCGCTCGGGGCCGAGGCATCGGTGGCCTCGGCGGACGAAGCCCGGATGGTCTCGGCCGTGTGCGGCGGAGTCCGAGTCGTCAGCATCTACGCTCCCAACGGTCGGGCGCTCGACACGCCCTTCTACCGCGCCAAGCTGGCCTGGTTCGACCGATTGGCCCGCTGGCTGCGCGAGACCTGCGACCCGAGCGGACGGCTGGTAATCGGCGGCGACTTCAACGTCGCGCCCGAGGATGCGGACGTCTACGACATGGCCGACTACGTCGGCGCGACCCATGTGTCGCCGCCCGAGCGGGCCGCGGTGGCCGCGCTCCGCGACTGGGGCCTGGTCGACGCGTACCGGCTCCACCACCCCGAGCCGGGCAAGTTCAGCTGGTGGGATTACCGTGCCGGCAACTTCCACAAGGGCCTCGGCATGCGCATAGACCACCTGTACGTGACGCAGTCCGTGGCATCTCGTTGCATCGCCGCCGAGATCGACCGCGACGCCCGCAAGGGCAAGCTGCCCTCGGACCACGCCCCGGTGTACATCGACCTGGCGGACTGAGTCCGAGCGCGGCGACGGTTGTTCAGCCACGGGCCCGGCGCTCGCGGCGGCCTCCCGACGCCCCTCCTACGTCGGCGAGGGCGCGGTCGGAGACTCGGTAGGGTTCGCCGCCGGAGGCGGCGTGAGCTGGCCGGGCTGCGGGATGTTGATGACCGACCCGAGTTGGAGCAGGGCCGGGTTGCTCGCCAGGTTCGGGTTGGCGAGCAGAAGCTCCCACTGCTTCAGGTGGAACCTGGCTGCGATCTTCGTCAGGGAGTCGCCGGCCACGACCGTGTATTGCGTGTAGCTCACGAATGGCGTGGGCGCGCCCCCGCCACTTGCGGATGCCACGGCGCCGTGAGACGGAGCGCTCGAGTGGACCGAGTGACTCGCCGCCGGGGTCACGGAGCGACTTGCAGCTGGGGCGTTGTTGGGGTGGCCGAGCAGCGCAGGCAGCAGCACGAACGCACCAAGCAGCACCGCCACGCCGATGACGGCAAGAAGAATCGGCTTCATGGGCCGGTGCTCTTCGCGGCCGCGAAGGTGCGGGTAGTTGTAGGGGCTCGGCGGCTTCTCCCAGGCCGGATAGCTCGGAATGTTGCGGTTCAGGGCCGCGGACGGGACCTTGAGCGGAGGCAGCGGCCTGGTGGGAGACGGTTGCGGCAACGAGCCCATGCGCCCCAGCGGCCGCTGTAGCGGCCGCGGCCGGCGATGACGCCCTCCGGTTTCCGGGCCGAGCGGCGGCACGGCCTCGACCCGCTCGTCATCCGGGGGGCGACCAAACGCCCCCTCGATATCGTCGTCGTGATTCAAGATTCATCCTCGTCGCAGGGCGCCGCCACAGGGTCCCGAGCCCGGCCGGCGATGGCTTTGTACTGCGCTGGAGCGACCCAAGAAGCGAGGCCGGTCCGCTCCTAGGGTAGACCATCGGCCGCCAACCAACCCAAGGGGCGGCGCCTCCACGCGGGCAACCCATCACGAGCCCCAAAGACATGGTCGACCTGCGCCCCAAGTCCACGGGCGTCGGGCGGCGCCCCAGACGTGCCTCCCGGCGGCTGGTCGGTCGTAATGATCCAACGGGTCGCGCGGGCGAGGCGAAACCGCCCTGCCGTGCGCCGGTGCGCCGCACCGGCGCACGGCAGGCGCTGGGGTGGCAGTATGCGCGCATGGAAATCCACTTCCTCGGCGCTGCCAACACCGTCACCGGTTCCCAGTTCCTGCTCGTGACCGAGCAGGCCAAAGTGCTGATCGACTGCGGGATGTTCCAGGGCGGTCCGCACGAGGTGGTCCGCAACCGCGTTCCCGTAGCCTACGACCCGGCCAGCCTGGACGCGATCGTCCTGACCCACGCCCATCTCGATCACTGCGGCCTCATACCGCACGTCGTCGCAGAGGGCTTCAACGGGCCCATCTACGCCACCCGAGGCACAATCGAACTGGCCTCGCTGGTGCTGCTCGACTCGGGCAAGCTCCAGGAGGAGTTCGCCAAGCGCCAGCGGCACTGGGCAGCCAAGAACCCGGACAAGGCCGCGCGCGAAGAGCTGCGCGACGAGGCCGAGATCGAGGCCCAGGAGCAGATCGCCGAGGAGGAGGAGGCGGCTCCGGCCGAGAGCGCCAGCACCGGCGACCCCATCGGCTCGCACGCCCCCATCGGCTCACACGTTGGAGACATCACAGCCGACGGCCACGTCATCGCCTCCGGCATCGACGAGCTGGCCCTTCGCGACGAGCAGGGAGTGGGTACGCGCATGGGCCTCCCGCCCTTCGGCCACCCCGACCACGAAGCCGCCATGGCGGGCAGCCCGGCTAAACCGAACCTCGTTCTCGAGGAGCCGGTCTACGACCTCGCCCAAGCCCAGACGGCACTGGCCCATTTCCGCGCGGCCGTTTACGAGACGCCGCTCGTTGTGGCGCCCGGCATCACCGCCGTCTATCACGACGCCGGGCACATCCTCGGCTCTTCGATCGTGGAGCTGCAAGTCGCCGCCCAGAAGGACGTCCCGGCCCGAACGCTGGTCTTCTCCGGCGACCTCGGCCGAGCGGGCGCGCCGATCCTGCGCGACCCGACGATCGTCTCCGGAGCCGATTATGTCTTCGTCGAGTCGACCTACGGCGGTCGCGTGCACGAGCCCGAGGAGGAATCGCTCGTCCAGCTCGAGACGGCCGTCAAGGACGTGATCGCCGAGAGTGGCGTGCTGCTGATCCCGGCCTTCGCGATCGGACGGACGCAGGAAATCGTGTGGGCCCTTCGCCACCTCCTGGACGCCGGCCGCATCCCGCCGATCAAGCTGTACCTCGATTCGCCCATGGCGTCGAAGGCCTCCACGATCTACCGGGAACACCGCGACTACTACGACGCCGAGACGTTGACACTCCTCACGAAGGGCGAAGGCCCGGTCGACTTCCCGAACGCGCAGGAGACGCCGCTCGCAGCGCAATCCGAGTTGATCGAGCGGGCCAGGCGGCCGTACGTGCTGGTCGCCTCGAACGGCATGCTCACCGGCGGGCGCGTTCTGAACCACCTGCGGACGCTCATCGGCGACTCAAAGGCGATGATCCTGTTCGTGGGTTATCAGGGCGAGGCAACGCTCGGGGCGCACCTCCAGGCGGGCGTCAAGACGGCTCGAATCAGCGGCCAGGAGTACACGGTCCGCTGTGCCATCCGGTCGATCAGCGGCTTTTCGGCCCACGCCGACGAGCCCGGGCTGCTGTCCTGGCTGGGCAACTTCGTGGCCGGCCGAAAGGCCGGGGATGCGGGCGTGCCGCGACGCGTCTTCATCGTCCACGGCGATACCGACGCCCAGCTGGCGATCGAGCCCAAGATCGGGGCTCTCGGCCTGCCGACCATGGCCCCACACTGGCACCAGCACGTGGTATTGGACTGACCGGCGAGAGACCGCCGGCCGTCACCGCGGCGACCGGGCCGCGCGAGCCTTATCCGTCCGCGGTCCCGGTGCTGCCCGGGGCCTGGAGCGGGACCCCGGCCGCGCAGGCCGGGCACGTCTCGGGGCCGGGCTCGTACGTCGGCAGCTGAAGCCGCCACAGCGCCTGCAGCGGGTAGCTGCGGTTCGTCCGCGGCGAGCTGAGCGAGGCCAGCCCGCCCGATCGATCGGCCAGGACGGCGCAGGTCACGATCTCACCGCCGAACGCCTCCACCGCCGGCAGCATCGCCAGCAGCGAACCGCCCGTTGTCAGGATGTCGTCGACGAGCAGCACCCGCTCACCCGGGGCGATGGTGAAGCCTCGTCGGAATTCCCGGCGCGAGGTCCCGTCCGGGGCCTTCACCTCCTCGGCGAAGATGCTCCGCACCTCAAGCTGTCGGGCGGTCTCGAAGGCAAGGACGACGCCACCGGTCGTGGGCCCGGCGACGACGTCCACGGTCGGCGCGCCGTCCGGGCCGCGGTGCCGCGCAGCCCAGAAGCCGCACAGCTCGCTCGTTGCCCGCGGGTCCTGCAGGACGAGGAACTTCTCGAGGTAACGCTCCGAGTGCGCCCCGCTCTTGAGGAGGAAGTGCCCTTCCTTCAGCGCACCAGACCCCCGGAAGAGGGCTTCCGTCCGCGAGGCGATGGCCGCGGCTGCCGCCAGCTCGACCGCCGATCGAGTGGTCGTCACTCGAACCTCCACGGGAAGTGGGCGTTCCGGATCACGGGCGATACTCGGCGCCCTTGACCGAAGCCGCTCCGGCTCGCATGGGCAGGGCCGTCCCGATGAAGGGCCGGTATGAGTCGAAGCCGCGGCGCAGGCACTCGGCCCTCAGCTCGTCGGCGAGCCGGACCGGCAGCTCCGGGTCGGCGAAGATGGCCGTGCCGACCTGGACCGCGACCGCGCCGCAGGCCAGGAAGTCCAGCACGTCGTCGAGGGAGGTCACGCCGCCGATCGCGACGATCGGGATCGCGACGACCTGCGCCACCTCGTAGACGATGCGCAGGGCCACGGGCTTGATTGCCGGGCCGGACAGGCCGCCGTAGGTGTTGCCCAGGAAGGCCCGCGTCCGATCCGGCGCGACGGCAAGGCCCGACAGAGTGTTGATGGCCGAGATCGCGTCTGCGCCGGCGTCCTCGATCGCTTTGGCGATGGGCCGGACGTCGGCCACGTTGGGCGAGAGCTTGACCATGAGGGGCAGCCGGGTGACCCGGCGGACCGCGGCGGTGACGGCTCGGGCGGCGTCGCGATCGATGGCGAACTGCAGCCCGCCCTTGCCGACGTTGGGGCAGCTGATGTTCAGCTCGATGCCGGCCACGCCCGGCACCCCGTCCAGACGGCGCGCGACTTCGACGTAGTCCTCGATCGATTCGCCGGCGACGTTGACGATCACGGGCACCTTCCAGCCCCCCCAGACCGAGCCGTACTTGTCGATGACCGCGTCGACGCCCGGGTTCTGGAGGCCGATCGAGTTGAGCATCCCGCCCGGCGTCTCGACGACGCGCGGCGGCGGATTGCCTGCCCGCGGCTTCAGGGTCGTACCTTTGCAGCAGATGGCCCCGATCCGTTGCACATCTACGACCTCGCCGTATTCAACGCCGTATCCGAACGTGCCCGACGCGACGAGGATCGGGTTGGCCAGGTGAAGACCTCGCTCAGGGGCCAGGTCCACCGACAAATCGATCCGATCGAGAGCCTCCCGTTCGGCCGGCGTCGGGCGAGCGGCCGCCCCGGCGCCGAGATCGGCGACGGCCCGGCCGCTGTCGATGCGGACTCGTCCGTCGCCCGGGCTCTTCGTTCGATCGACCGGAACGATGGCGCTCTTGATGGTCCGCACCGTCGGCGTCCGCTTCGGCCTGGCGGGGCCCTTCTGCGCGCCGGCCGCGCTCCTTCCGACGCGAACGTCGGCGGCGGTGACGACCTTCCGCTTCGACTTCATCGCCCCGGCCTCACGCGCTCGCCGGCCATGCGATCTCCTCCGCCGCGAACACCGGGCCCTCGCGACAGACGCGCAGCGGACCCTCGACACCGATGACGACGCAGCCCAGGCAGGCACCGACGGCACAGCCCATCGTCTGCTCCATCGAGACCTGCAGAAACGACTTGCGCCGGGCCGCCGTGGAACCGAGAGGGTCCGCCCGGCCGGCTCCCCTCTTCCGGCCCAGCTTGGCCACTCCGAGCCGGCCGCGCCGCCCGGCGGCGAGGACCGCGAGCCGGGCGAGCATCGGGTGCGGGCCGCAGGCGAATGCTTGATCGGCCCAGGCCTCGTAATCGGCGACCAGCTCCGTCACGAGACCGTGGTGGCCGAGCGACCCGTCGTTCGTGGCCACGACGTACTCCACCTCGTCCGGCAGCAGGCTGGACGGATAGACGTGTCTCGCACTCAGCGCCCCGAACAGGAGCGTGACCTGCCGGCCGTCGCGGATGGCCTCGTCGGCGAGCATCCGGAGGCCGGCCATGCCCAGGCCGCCGGCAACCAGGAGCAAGTGGCGGCTCCGCGGGTCGACCTCGAAGGGGCGGCCCAGGGGACCGAGCATGTCGAGGCGGTCGCCCTCGCGGACGCGCGTCAGCCACTCGGTCCCTCGTCCGACCGTCCGGAAATGGAGCGTGACGATGCCCGTCGCCGGGTCGGCGGTATTGATCGAGAACGGACGCCTTAGCACGAGGCCGGAGTAGTCGCCGGTGCGAACGTGCACGAACTGGCCGGCCCGCGATCCGGTGGCCAGCTCGGGCGCGTGGAACGACTGAAGCCATTGCCCCGGCAGGATCTGCCGGCTTTCGACCAGCTCAGCGGCGACCAGGCGCATCGTCACCTGCGGTCGTCGTCCTCCTTGTCCTCGGTCGCCTCGTCGCTCGCAGCCTCGTCGCCTTCGTCCTCGCCGCCTTCGTCCTCGCCGCCGGATCCGCCGTCGTCATCCTGCCTGGCCTTGCCCGTCGGTTCGCCGATGCTGGGGAAGGATTCGGCAAGGGTGTCGGCCAGGTCGCCGAAGATGTCGGTCGGGTCGTAGAACTCGACGATAGCGTCCGCGCCGTCGAGCTTGCGCCAGGTGCCGGCCTCGGCCTCGTCCTCGGGCACGACTTCGGCCGCGAACGAGCCGGAGGCCTTGAGGGTGAGACGCTCATCATCGTCGTCGACGATGATGAGATCGCCCAGGACCGAGGCGAGCGGCGAAGCCGCGGACTCGAACTGTTCGAGGAGGTGCGCCTCGGTTTGCTGGCTCCTCTCCTGGAACGCCAGGGCGAGGTCGTAGAGACGCTCGGCCGCCTCTTCTTCGCCCTCGGGCGCTTCTTCCTCATCGCGCGCGGCCGCCCAGTCGTCGGCCGCCGCCGCGTACGGGTTCTCGGCGCCCAGGGCGACGGTCTCCTCCGGCGCGATGTCGGCGGACCTCAGCAGTTCGGCGGTGGCGGTCGGCTCCGCCTCCAGCCCGGCCTCGGTCTTGGTCGCTTCCTGGAACGCGGCGAAGACGTCGGCCGGGTTGTATAGCTCGACCAGCTCAGATGGGTTCTCGATCACTTCGGTCTCGCTGACCCACTTGCCGGTGGCGTCGTCGAAGTATCTGCTGCGGCTGCGGAAGGTGAGGTCGGCGGCGATCGCCAGGTAGTCGACCTCGTCGTCGATCAGGACGAGACCGTCGAGCCTGGCGATTCGGTCGGCGTTGTTGTCGAGGAACTTGCGCAGCTGCGCCGACGCGGCGACCAGGAAATCGGCCCTCTCGAGAGAGGCGTCCGCGGCGAGTTCGCCGAGCTGATCGTTGCGGCTCGTATCCATCGCTTTGGACCTCCTAGCCCTTGAACTCGAGATCCGGGCCAATCCGCTCCCGGAGGAACATTGAATGATGTCGCTCGAACATCCACTCCCCGGCGCGGTGACCGAGGGCGCGAGTGGCTTCGTCTAGTTCGAGCTTGTCGAGCGTCGCGTAGTCCGGCAGATCAAGCAGGATCACGTTGTCGAAGTCCCAGCCATGAGCGACGTTGTACCAACCGATGAACTTGATCCCGAACTTCTCTTCGTACTGCTTCATCTGGCGAGGAAGCAGCGTCTTCATGAAGAACTTGAAGAACGGGTCACGCCCCCGACGAACCGAGAAGAAGGTCGCAAGGACTGGCACGGGCTCGGAAGTCTCCTACCTGGTCAGCGGTAACAATCGCGGAGGCAAGCCCCCGCGAGGCCCCTATTCTCGCACGCCGGGCGGTTCCTCCGGCAACGTCATGAGCGCGGCCGGGACGCAATCTGCGGGCCGGACGTCGGGCGGAGTCAGGCGGCGTCGTCCCCGATCCCCGGATCTTCGTACGCCAGGCGGCCGGCGGCGATCGTCAGGAGCACGCGGCCGGGCAACTCGCGACCCACGAACGGCGAGTTCTTGCCCTTGGAGAAGAGCGATTCGGGCGTGACCCGCCAGCGATCGGACCGGTCGAACACGACCAGATCGGCGGAGGCTCCCTCGATCAGTCCGCGCGGCCGGGCGGCCGAGGAGCCGGCCGTGCCCGCGGCCGCGGCGGCCAGGCGGGCCGGTCCGACGGTGAGCGCGGCGATGGCTCGGCTCAGCGGCAGCGCCCCCGCGTCGGCGAGACAGAGCAGGACGCCAAGCGCGGTCTCGATGCCGCTGATGCCGGTGGCGGCCTTGCCGAACTCCACTTCCTTGTCCACGACCGTGTGCGGGGCGTGGTCGGTGGCCACGGCATCGGCCGTCCCGTCGAGCAGCGCCGCCAGGCAGGCCGCGGCATCGGCGGCGGTCCGGAGCGGTGGATTAACCCGCAGCGAGGTGTTGTAAGGGGCGGCCACCAGGGCTCGGTCGGCCCACGGATCGCGCGGCCTCCCGTCGGCGCCGAGCGCTTCCCAGGCCCAGCGCCGCGCGCCGGCGATCCATTCGTCCGCCAGGGATAGGTGGTGGGGCGTGACGTCGCAGGACACCGGCAGCCCGGCCGCCTTCGCGCGCCGGACGAGATCCAGGGCCGCGGCCGTGGAGAGGTGCGTGAGGTGGAGCCGCGCCCGCGGCGCATCGGCCAGGGCCTCGGCGAGGACCGCCAGGTCGCGCGCCACGGCTCCGACCTCGGCCGCGACCGGCCAGCCCGCCAGCCCCATGACCGAGGCCACGTAACCCTCGTGGGCCTCGGCACCGGCGGTCAACTCGACGTCCTCGGCGTGGTCGATCACCGGCAGGCCGAGCATCCCCGCGTAGACCAGCGCGCTTCGAAGCAGCCCCGGCGTCCTGACCGGCGCCCCGTCGTCGGAGAAGCCGAGCACGCCGGCATCGGCCAGCTCACCCATGGCGGCGAGCTGCTCCCCTGCCCGCCCCGCGGAGACGGCGCCGTACACCATGACCTCGACCGGCGAACCGCTCGCCCGGGCAGCCGAGCGAATGCGCTCGACGACCCCGGGCTCGTCCACGGCGGGTGAGGTGTTCGGCATCAGGGCGACCGTCGTAAAGCCACCGTGGGCGGCCGCGGCGGAGCCGGTGGCTACGGTCTCCGCGTCTTCGAAACCTGGCTCGCGGAAGTGGGCGTGGAAATCGAAGAACCCCGGAGCCACCACCACCCCGTGCTCCGTGACGTCGCCGGCCTCGTCGCTCTCGAGCCATGCCACCGACTCGAGGATTCCATTGGTGACGACGATCTCACCGGGGCCTTCGCGCCCGGAGGCGGGGTCCACCAGCCAGGCCCCCTCGAGCTCGAACCGCCCAACCGTCTCTCCAACTGCCGGGCCGACTGCCGGGCCGACTCCGCCCCGTCCGCCGCCCCCGGGGTTCGCGGTCATCGGGCGACCTCGCCCGGGGCCGCTTCGCGGGCTCCGGCGAGCAGGTACAGGAGGGCCATCCGCACGGCGACCCCGTTGGCCACCTGGTCCGTGATCACCGATCGGCCGCTGACGGCCACGTCCGGCGCGATCTCGACGCCTTCGTTCATCGGGCCGGGGTGCATGACGATTGCCTCGGGCCGGGCGAGCGATACGCGCTCCGCGTTCAGCTGGAATCGGGCCGCGTACTCGCGCAACGAGGGCAGCAGGCCTCCCTGCATCCGCTCGCGCTGGATCCGCAGGCCCATGACGACGTCGGCGTCCCGCAGGGCCGCCTCGATGTCGCTCGTGACGTTGAACCGGCCGTGGCCGGGGATCGCGCCGCCATCCCACGCCGTCGCCCAGCGATCCATCCCCCGCAAGAGAGTGGCCGGGCCGCACAGCCAGAGATCGGCGCCGGCAGCGGTCAGCGTCCAGATGTTCGACCGGGCGACTCGTGAATGCAGGATGTCCCCGACGATCGCCACCTTCCGGCCGCGCAGACTGCCGCCGGGCAGGCTTGCGCCGGGCAGGCGCTCTCGCATCGTGTACAGGTCGAGCAAGGCCTGGGTGGGATGGGCGTGCCAGCCGTCGCCGCCGTTGAGCACGTGCCCGCCGAACACCTCGGCGGCAAGGTACGGCGCCCCGGACACGCCGTGGCGCATGACCAGGATCTCGGCGCCGAGCGCCTCGAGCGTCCGGACCGTGTCGACGAGCGACTCGCCTTTGGTCACCGACGACGTGCCCGTGGCGATGCTGACCACGTCCGCCGAGAGGTTGCGTGCCGCCGTCTCGAACGAGACCCGCGTACGGGTCGAGGCCTCGTAGAAGAGCGTCGTCACGCGCCTCCCGTTGAGGGCCGGGACCTTGCGGATCGGGCGGGCGAGAATGCCCTTCATCTCGTCCGTGGTCCGCATGATCAACTCGATCTCCGGCCACGTGACGACGTCGACGTCGAGAAGGTGCCGGTGGCGCCACGCGACCGCGGCGGTGCCGGCCGGCGTCGATGGGGCCGGCGTTGCGGCAGTCTCCATCAGCCGGCCGCCCGGCCGGTTTCGGGGGCCGTGAGCCCTCGCCCGATGCTGACCTCGTCGCTGCCGTCGATCTCGGCGACGTGGACCCTGACGATCTCCTCGCGCGAGGTGGGCACGTTCTTGCCGACGTGGTCGGCCCGGATGGGCAGCTCGCGGTGGCCGCGGTCGATCAGCACCGCCAGCCGAATGGCCCGCGGCCGCCCGAAGTCGATCAGGGCATCCATGGCGCAGCGAATGGTCCGGCCGGTGAAGAGCACGTCGTCTACCAGCAACACGGTGGCGTCGTTCAGGTCGAAGGGCAGGTCCGTGCCCTTGACGATCGGCTGCTGGGCGACGAGCGATAGATCGTCGCGGTAGAAGGTGATGTCGAGCGCACCGACGGGCAATCGCACGCCCTCGTGCTCCTCGATCGCGTCGGCGATGCGCCTCGCGAGCGGGACGCCGCGGCGCTGAATGCCGATGAGGACGAGCCCCTGCGTGCCGGCCTGCTTTTCGACGATCTCGTGGGAGATCCGAACGATGGCCCGCCGGATCTCGTCCCCGGTCATGATCTGCCGGTCGGTCATCGATCCTCGCTGCCCTGCAAGGCGCAGTCCTCCTTCCCGGCCTCACCGTGCCGGTCGTTGAAGGTCGTGGGAAGGATACAGCGCCCGAGGAGCGGCCGCCGGGTGCAGCGGCGGCTCGAGTGCGACCCCCGCCGTTCAGTTGCCGGGGCGATCCGTCGCTTGCGGGGCCGTCGCTTGCGGCGCCGCCGACCCCGACGCTGCCGAACCCGTGGGCCCCCCTCCGGGCGGTGTCGGGACCGGTGTCGATACATTCGACGGAGGAACGTCCGGGACGGTCTGCAGATAGGTCTTGCCGTCAACGGCCGAGGTGTAAACGAGATGGCCGTTGTCGAACGCGATGCTTGCCATGACCTTCGCCGCAGCCAGGAGCGGCTCGTTCGTCTGGATCAGCCCGACGGCTCGGTCGATCGAGAAGAGGCTCAGCCCGCCGACACTGGCGCTGCCCGGATCGGCCACCCATATGGCCACGTTCTGGCCTGAAGCGTCCCAGCGAACGAGCCAGTCGTGCACGGCGCCCGGGGCCCCGGCAACCGGCAGCAGCTGCGGCAACGAAGGCCCGACTGGGCTCTCAGTCGCGGGAGCCACGCTCGACCCGGCGCTCGCCGCCGAACTGGGACCTGCCGTGGGGGCGTCGGTCGCTGCCGGTGAAAGCGCCGGCGTCGCCGGCGGCGCGGTAGTCGCGGCGGCCGGCGGAGCGGGCGGCATGGATGTGGAGGGGGTCATGGTTTCGGCCGGCGCGGCGACCGGGCCGAGCGATGCCGGAACCAGGGTCAGGTCGGACCAGCTGTCGAAGTAGAGGTCCCCAGAGCCGGGCTGCCACAGCCCCGATACCGGATCGAACTCGACCGTACCGGACCAGTAGACGACGTACCGACCGGTCGGATCCACGACCGGCAGCAGCATCGGTCGAGTGATTTCCAGGGCCGTTCCGGTGCCCGGGTCGAAGACGTACGACGTGGACCCGACGGTGCCCGAACCACCCGACGGGGTCGCGGAAGCACCTGCCGAGGCAGGTGCCGAAACAGGTACCGAGGCAGGTGCCGAAACAGGTACCGAGGCAGGTGCCGAGGCAGCTGCGGCAGCGCCTGCCGACGAACTCGGGGAGGCCGAGGCACCGGCGGAACTCCCGCCCGCGGAAATCTCGCTGATCAGGATCTGCCCGCCGATCCACCCCGCGAACAGGTCGGCATGGCCGGACGTGACGGACTGGGCTTGCGCGTCTCCGGTCCGCCAGATGAAGACGTCCGGGCCGGTGCTGTGGTCGACGGGCCGGGCCGAGAAAGCCACCATGCTGCCGTCGGGCGAGAACTCGGGGTCCCGACCGACTATCTCGAAGCCGGACAGGATGGCAACCGCCGGGCCCGCGAAGGGGGCCGGCCCCGACGGCGACGCAGGCGGCGGCCCCGACGGCGACTCAGCCGCCGATGGCGAGGTCGATGCGGCCGGCGTCCCCGATGGCGACGCGGGCGGCGGTTCCGAGGGCGACGCTAACGGCGGTGACGAGGGGCTGGGGCTCGCGGTTGAGGCCGTGGCGCCGGCCGTGGCGCCGGCCTTGGCCGTGGCCGTGGCCGAAACGGTCGGAGACGGCGTGGCGGGTTCCGCCGTCGCGGTGGCGGCGATCGTCGGCTGTGGCGTCAGCTGGTCGAGCGAGACCGTCTGCGGCTGCGCACCGAGCGGCATGATGGCGACCTTGTCGGAGGTCCAGACGGCGGCCCGACTGGCATCCGGGGCGATCGCGGCCGAAACGGTCGAGTCGCTCGAAATTGACCCCAGGGTCTGGCCGGTCGCCCCGGCCACGGTGCAGCTGCCGTCAGTGGCGGCGCATTGGGCAGAGCCGCCCTTGATCACGTAGACGCCGCCGCTGGCGGCCATCCAGTAAGTCGTGCCGTTGACCACCGCCAGCGGCGCCTGCGGGCCACCGGTCGTTCCGCCGGGCGAACCCGTCCCGACCGCGATCGCGCCGCTCTGCATCGAACCGGGCCCGGTGTTCGGGACCGGGCTTTGCACGATGAGCGAGGCGACCGCGGCCACGACCACGATCCCGACGGCGACGGCGGTGGAGATCAGCGGCCGCCTGCCGGCCCGGTTTGCCCTGCCGGCGCGGTTGGCCTGCGCCGCGCGGGTGGTCCCCCACCTGCGTCCCGCCCGCGCCGCCTCGGCGCCGTCGAGTGCGGCCGACGTCCGAGCCCACAGGTCTCGCGGCGGCTCGGGCGCCCGGAGACCGTGAAGCTCCAGGTGAAGGGCTCGATACTCGTCGGCCACGGCGGCGCACGCGGGGCACGAGCCGAGGTGGCCGGCCAGCCACTCTGCGTCGCCCGGCGCCAGCTCCGTGTCGACCGATTCTGCCGCCAGCAGGCGGGCCCGCCGGTGAAGCGGCTCGTCGGCCCCGAAAAGGAGCCTCGTCTCGTTGCTCATCGGCCGGCCCCAGGGCCCCGGCGGCTGTGCCGGCCCGGATCGCCGGCCCCGGCTTGACCGGAATACGCGGCGTCGATGGCGGCTTCGCGGTCCTTCTCCAGGCGCCTCTCGTCGGCCAGCGCGAGACGGAGGCTTTCCCGGGCGCGGGTCAGGAGGGCGCGAGCGGCCACGTGGCTGATGCCCAGCGTTTCGGCGAGCTCGAGACCGGTGAGATCGTGAACCTCCGCCAGCAGCAGTGCGGCTCGCTGCCGCTCCGGAATGCGTCCGAGCGCCCGGGCCAGCGGCCCCGAGAGTCGCATCTCCATGGCCAGGTGCTCGGCCGATGGAGCCGCGCCGTAGTTCTCACCGGTCCACGGCAGGAAGCGGATGATGCGACGGCGTCGCATCTCGTCGAGGACGACCCGGTGGGCGATCTGGTAGAGCCACGCGCGTGCCTTGGCTCGATCCTCGAGAGAGGCCTGGGCCCTGTAGGCCTTGATGAAGGTGTCCTGGGCGAAGTCGGCGGCAACGTCGGCGTCGCGGACCATCCGGAATATGTACGCGTAGATCTCGGCGTGGTGGAGGGCAAAGAGCTCCTCGATGAAGGTCCGGTCGGCCGACCTTTCCGATTCGAGGCTCACGCCGCGCCCCATCTGCCAGGTTGTCGTGGTGATGGACACTCTCTCGCCGCCGCTGATGTACGGATAGACAGCCGGGGGCGCGTCTCCTCGCGCCGGGGCTTCTTGACGGGGCGGCTACCTCCGCTGTGACGGCCCGGTGCCGATCCCTCTCGTCTCATGGCGAGTCTGCGGCTCCCCCTTCGGGCCTGAAGCGCAACAACTCCTCGGCGGCTTCCTCCGGCGAGACCGGGTTGACCGGCAGACCCGTCCCCACTTCGAGCCCGGCGATCTCACGAAGCCGCGGGTGGACTTCCCAGTGCCAATGGTACGTCGCATCGACACGCTCACGAAGCGGAGCCGCGTGCAGGACCAGGTTGTGGGGTGGGCCGTCGAGGTGGGCCAGGCGCCCGAGTACCTGGCGGAGCGCCTCGGCCGTGGAAGCGATGGCGGCGTCGGAGGCGGCGCCGAAGTCGGCGGCATGATGGCGCGGCACGACCCAGATCTCGAACGGGGACCGTGAGGCGTACGGCGCGAAGGCGACGCTGGCCTCGTCCTCCCAGATCATCCGCGTCCCGATTCGAGGCTCTTCTCGCACAAGGCGGCAATACGGGCACTCGCCTTCGCGGATCACGTAGCGCGCGGCGCCGCCGATCTCCTCCGCGACCCGGTGCGGGATCTGGGGCAGGTCGTAGAGGTCGAGGCAGAGGTGGTTGGTTCGGGCGCCCGCCTGCGCCCCCCAGTTCTGGACGACCTGGAGGTACTCGGTCTGGCCCACCTTCTGGGCGTCGACGAACGCCTTCCGAACGGCAGTGAGCATCTCGCGCAGCATCTCGGAGCCGACGGCCTGGATCGGCCGGTGCTCGCCCGGTGGGGCCACGATCGTGCGCCAGCTGCCGGAAGCCCTCGACTGCGACATCGCGACCTGGGCCAGGCTGCGCTCCATTTCGCGGGCCTCGTCCCGCGTCCCGACGACGTGGAAGGCGTAATCCTTGAGGATGCGCACCCGAATGCCGTCCCCA